>OCZT010001861.1_pt1 | contig 21901 bp, 22 predicted proteins | sample 1539031 | NCBI WGS metagenome assembly OCZT01 (sample SAMEA3539308, study PRJEB22396) | soil metagenome | biome: tundra; feature: field; material: soil | place: USA | collected 2010-05 | depth 0.15 m | reverse complement strand
GGCCGGTCCAAACGCAGGAACTGGCGAACACCGATGGTCGCACTCATGTGGGCACTGCGCTTCAGGCTCGCGCGCCGGCCCTGCTCTCCCTCAAGCCGACCAGCCTGTAGTCAGAAGTCGGCGCGTCTCCCCGAGTTCAGTTGAACTCGCCTATCCCCTCGAATTTCCGGCTAGTGCAGCGAGCCGACCGATTCCAGCAGTGGGCCACCGCGACAACTGAAGCCCAGGCACCCGCCGTCGATCACGCTGACGCCGTGTAGACGTCCGTACTCGGCGGCAGCCTCGGAAACGCCGCCAGTAGCGAAGGAGCGATGCATCCAAACATGCTTGACGCCCTGGTCGGCGCACTCGCGCATCGTGGTCTCAGCAACCTCGGGCCTCGTCCGGGTTCAGGCCAAGGTCACACGCCGGTCGAGGTAGACATCCTGAACGGAGTGCAGCAGGCGGATGCCCTCATCCTCGGGGTGCTGGAAGGCCTTGCGGCCCACGATCAGCCCCATCCCGCCGGCGCGCTTGTTGATCACCGCAGTCCGCACCAGTTCGTGCAGGTCAGTGCCATCGTCATGGCCGGTGTGGCGCGAGGCCCCTCCGGAGTTGATCAGCCCAATGCGACCTGCGTAGCAGTTGATCACCTGGTAGCGGCAGAGGTCGATGGGGTGGTCGCTGGTCAGCCTGCTGTAGACCTCGGGTGACGTCTTGCCGAAGTCCAGGGCCTGGTAGCCGCCGTTGGTCATTGGCAGCTTCTGCTTGATGATGTCGGCCTCGATGGTGGCGCCCAGGTGGTTGGCCTGGCCGGTGAGGTCTGCAGCAACGTGGTAGTCGGTCCCCTCCATCTTGAAGGCGCTATTTCGCAGGTAGCACCACAGCACCGTGGCCATGCCCAGCTCGTGGGCCTCATGGAAGGCAACCGCGATCTGCTCGAGCTCGCGGCGCGATTCAAGTGAGCCGAAGTAGATCGTTGCCCCCACCGCCAGGGCGCCCATCTCCCAGGCCTGTTTGACGGTGCCGAACAGGATCTGGTCGTAGCTGTTGGGATAGCTCAGGAGCTCGTTGTGGTTGATCTTGACGATGAAGGGGATGCGATGGGCGTACTGGCGCGCCACCGAGCCCAGGACGCCGAAGGTCGACACCACCGCGTTGCAGCCCGCATCTATCGCCAGGCGCACGATGTTCTCGCTGTCGAAGTACCGCGGGTTGGGCGCGAAAGACGCCCCCGCGGAGTGTTCCACGCCCTGGTCGACGGGGAGGATTGAGAGGTAGCCCGTGCCCGCCAGGCGGCCGGTGTCGAAGAGCGTCTGCAGGCTGCGCAGGACGCGCGCCGACCGGTCGCTCTGAGTCCACACCCGGTCGACGAAGTCGGGGCCGGGGAGGTGGAGGTCAGCCGCCGGGAATGTCTCGCAGCGGTGGTGAAGCAGGCTATCGGCGTCCGCGCCCAACATCTCTTCGAGGGTCATCCGCGGCATAAGACCAGATGCTTGCATTTTCGTTCCTCCATTAGAAGAAGAGCTGCGCGAGACGATAGAGGTCGAGGCTGACGGATTGCTGCCGGGCAACGTCGGCGATCGGCGCCCGCGCGATCGCGCCCTTGCGCACCACTGCAACCATGCCAAGGTCCCCCTCGACCGCCATCGTGTACGCGGCGGCGCCCAGCCGGGTGGCCCAGACCCGGTCGTACGCGGAGGGCGAACCGCCGCGCTGGGTATGCCCAAGGACGGTCGCGCGCGTCTCCCACCCGGTGCGGGATTCGATCAGCACGGCCAGCCGCTCTCCGACGCCCCGTTTGCTTATCTGGGCGCGGCCCAGCTCGTCGGTGATGCCGAACTCGGCGGCTGACGGCAGAAGCCCGGGCAGCTGGGCTCCCTCCGACACCACCACGATGCTGAAGTCGCTGCCCGCTGCACGCCGAGCCTCCAGGTGAGCCACCACCTCGTCGGGGCCGACGGGAACCTCGGGGATCACGATCATGTCGGCGCCACCGGCCATGCCGCCGACCACGCCCAGCCAGCCCGTGTCTCGGCCCATCACCTCCAGCACCATCACCCGGTGGTGAGAGGCGGCGGTGGTGTGGAGACGGTCGAGGGCCTCGGCGACAACGGCCACGGCGCTGTCGAAGCCGATGCAGTACTCGGTGACCGACAGGTCGTTGTCGATGGTCTTGGGAAGACCGATCACGGCTTCGCCGCGTTCAACGAAATGGGCCGCAATCCCGAGCGTCCCGTCGCCACCGATCGCCACCAGAGTGTCGATCGCGTGGCGCCGCAGGTTCCCGACCACCTGCTCGCAACCGCCATCGCTCTTGAGGGGGTTGTGGCGCGAGCTGGTGCCCAGGATCGTGCCTCCAAGCTGGAGGATGCCGGCAACCTCGGTGCGCCCCACCTCGACCACGTCGCCGTCACCAAGCAGCCCCGACCAACCATTGCGCACCCCGACGACGGAGTTACCGGCCGCGGTGGCCGAGCGAACTACCGCGCGAACCGCGGCGTTCAGTCCGGGAGCGTCACCACCGCCTGTCAGGATCCCAATTCGCATCACACGCCATGTGGAAGCCGAGATGGCATGCTCCGGTGCACACCACCATCCCGGCCAGGACCACTGCGTCTGCGTGCACGACCACATGCTCCGCGCATCCGACCGCGACCGGGAGGGCCGATTGGCCCGGGGTTCTCGGGCCCTGGGACCCTGATTGCCGCTGCGCGGCCTGGACCAATCACCTCGTCGCCGGTACCGCCCCAGCCGTATCGGGCCCACCGTCGCGCTCGGGTGTGAAGGCTTGATGAAGGCTGACGGCATCGCTTCAGGTTGGGCGGAGTGCCCTGCGGGCAGAGGCCGAACGGCCCTAGGACCGGGTGGATGAAGCGCCTAGCGTGTGTTCATGGGCCGCGCCAAGGAGGTAAATGGATGATGTGGTACTACGGAGGAGCCGGGTGGGCGGGCTGGCTCTTCATGGGGCTGTCGATGATCGTCTTCTGGGGCGCTCTCATCTTGCTGTTGCTGTGGGCGGTCAGGTCCTTCAACCGGCCCGCGGAGCCGAGGTCCTCTGCGGCGCTTAGCATCCTCCAGGAGCGTCTGGCCAAAGGCGAGATCACTCCTGAGGAGTTCGCCCAGCGCAAGCAGCTCATCCAGAGTGCGGGCTGAGAGGCCGAGATGGCTCTCGCGGCGAAGCCGCCAGCGCAGGCGTCCATCCATGATCCCGTCTGCGCGATGGAGGTAGACCCGTCGCGGGCAGCTGGTCCGCGGCACCGCGAATTGACCGCGGCAGTCGGTGCATGAACAAGGAGCTGGTAACCAAATGGCCGTGAGCTACGAGTTTGCTGTCGACACGGATCTCGACTTCGAAGCCGCGGAGGGCCGAATTCGCGAGCTGCTCCAGGGCGAAGGCTTCGGCGTACTCACGGAGATCGACATGCAGGCCACGTTGAGGGCGAAGCTCGGGACCGAGCTGCGACCCTACAAGATCCTCGGTGCCTGCAACCCTCAACTCGCCCACCGCGCCCTGGAGGTTGAACCGGGCATCGGTGTGCTCCTGCCTTGCAACGTGGTAATCGAGGAGGGCGATGCCAAGCGGGTCAGGGTGCGCTTCATGGAACCGAGGTCGGCTCTGTCGGTGGTCGCCAACCCGGCAATTGCGCCGATTGCCGAGGAGGCGTCGGAGCGGCTCCGCCGAGTCGCCGAAAGGCTGGGCCGAGGCGCCTGAGGCCGGGCCCGTCGGCCCGGACCAGCCAAGAATAACAACAAGAACAAGAAGAGGTGTGACCGTGGAGTTGATTCGGTGGTTCGAGGACTTGCGAGTTGGCGACAGCGCAATCGCCGGTGGTAAGGGAGCCAACCTGGGCGAGCTGACGGGGGCCGACCTGCCGGTGCCACCAGGTTTTGTGGTCACCGCCGAGGCGTACCGCGACGCGATCACGCACAGCGAGGCGCGCTCTCGCCTGGCGACCCTCATGGGCCAGGTCGCGGCCGACGACCCGGCCAGCCTCACCCGCGCCGCCGAGGCTGCCCGGGACCTGGTGCGTTCGACCCCCGTACCCCAGGAACTGGCCGCCGCGGTGACCGCGGCGTACCGGCGCCTGGGCGACGATGTGTCCGTCGCAGTGCGGTCATCCGGAACCATCGAGGACACGGCGGGGGCGTCGTTCGCGGGAATGAACGCCACCTTCACCAACGTGACCGGCGAGAAGGAGCTGCTTGCGCGGCTCGTCGACTGCTGGGCATCCCTCTACGGCGAGAGGGTCATCTTCTACCGCGCGACGCGCGCCCTCGACGACGAACCCAGCATCGCGGTGATCGTTCAGCAGATGATTGCCTCGGATCGCTCCGGGATCATCTTCACCGTCGATCCGTCAAGCGCCGACCCCGATCGCATGGTGATCGAGGCCACCTTCGGCCAGGGCGAGATGATCGTCAGCGGCCAGGTCGAGCCGGATACCTACACCGTGGACAAGGCGGGCCCGCGGTTGCTCAGCGCCCGGGTTGGCAGGAAGGCGGCGGCCATCTACCGCGGACCTGACGGCCACGACCAGCGCGTGGACCTCGACCCCGCCCGAGCGGGCGAGCGCGTCCTGACTGACGCAGAAGTGCTGGCCCTTGCCGATCTCGGACTCCGCGTCGAGGCCCACTACGGCTGCCCCCAGGACATCGAATGGGCCACCGCCGGTGGCAAGACGTACCTCGTGCAGTCCCGGCCCATCACCACCCTGGCAGCCACGGGGGCGTCCGGCTCGTCGACGCCCGGCCGGGTCCTGGCCAGGGGGCTCGCGGCCTCCGCGGGACGGGCCTCCGGCGCGGTGCGCGTGCTGACGTCTCCCAGCGAGGGTCACCTGTTGCAACCGGGAGAGGTGCTGGTGGCGAAGATGACCACCCCCGACTGGGTCCCGACCATGAAGCGCGCGGCCGCCCTGGTCACCGATGGCGGGGGCATGACGTGTCATGCGGCGATCGTCAGCCGCGAACTTGGCGTACCGTGCGTCGTCGGCGCCCGCGACGCCACCACCGTCCTGCGCGATGGCGAGATCGTCACCGTCGACGGGGCCCTCGGCGAGGTCTTCGAGGGAGTGGTCGCGGCCGCAGGGAGCGAGGCTCAACCCGCGGCGACGTCGGTGGTATCGCTAACGCCCAGAGTGGCCGCCGAACCGCAGGTCATGGCGACGCGTATCTATGTCAACCTGGCGATGGCGGACCACGCTGAGGAGATCGCCGCGCTTCCCGTCGACGGCGTCGGACTGCTGCGCGCCGAGTTCATGGTCACTGACGCGCTGAAGGGCGTGCATCCGCAACTGCTCCTGGAGCGCGGCGAGCAAGCCGCGTTTGTCGAGGCGATGTCCGCTTCGTTGCTGCGGATCACGCGTGCTTTCGACCCGCGTCCTGTGGTGTATCGGAGCATCGACTTCCGGACCAACGAGTTCCGGAACCTCGAGGGGGGCGATCGCTTCGAGCCCGCGGAGGAGAACCCGATGATCGGGTACCGCGGCTGCTACCGCTACGTCAGGCAGCCCGACCTGTTCCGGCTCGAGTTGGACGTGCTGGGGCGCGTCCTGGAGGAGACCCCCAACCTCCGCCTGATGATCCCGTTTGTCCGCACCGGATGGGAGCTCGAGGCGTGCCTGGAGGTCATCGACGACAGCCCCGTGGCCGGCGTCCTGCCGGTCTGGGTGATGGCCGAGGTGCCGTCGGTCGGCTACTGGATCCCGGAGTACGCTGCGATGGGCATCGAGGGGGTCTCCATAGGCAGCAACGACCTGACCCAGCTGATGCTGGGAGTCGACCGAGACTCGGCGGTGTGCGCCGACCTGTTCGACGAGTCTGACCCCGCCGTCCTGGACGCCATAAGCCGGATCATCAGCGCCTCGCGGCAGGCCGGGATGACGTCCTCACTGTGCGGGCAGGCGCCCTCCAACCAGCCCGAGTTCGCGGAGCACCTCGTCCGGTACGGCATCACCTCAATCTCGGTCAACCCCGACGCGGTGACCGCGGCCCGCCGCTCCATCGCCACCGCGGAATGGCGCCTGGTCCTGGAGGCCGCCCGGGGCGACTCGGGCCACCCCGAACCCGCCAGGCAGCGGAGAAGGAGGCGACACGAAGCGGCCACCCCCGCCCCACGCACCGAGGGCGCCGAGCATCCCAGGCCGACCCGCCTCCCGGTGGAGCGGGAGCTCATCACCCCGGGCGGCTGAGGACGGGATCGCCCACCCGGGGAGGACGGCGGGGCGTCACGAGCCGGCCCTGGCCTTCAGGATCGGAATCGCCCCGGCGATATCCCGCGGCGAAACGATGCCGGCGAGGCGGTCTCCGTCGAACACCAGCACCCTCCCCTCCCCCGCTGGGCCCATGTGGCTCAAGACCTCGGTGACCGGGTCCGAGGGCAGCGCGGTCGCGATATGCGACAGCGGGTCGACGATGTCGGACAGGACCGTCTCCCCACGGGCAGCCTCCGGCACCTGGAGGAGCCGGCGCAAGTTCACCAACCCGACCACGCTCCCGTCGGCGGATGTGACGGGGAAGGTGGTGAAGCGGTGTTGTGAGGGCCCGGTCCAGAGGAACTCCTGCACCGACATAGACCCGGGCAGCACCACTGGGTTGGGGGTCATCAGGTCAGCCACCCGCACCCCGGAGAGCACCTGCGTCACCATCACCTGGGTCTCCTCGGCGCCCGCGGCGCTGCGCAGGAACCAGCCTAGGAAGACCAGCCACAGGCCACCGATGAGGTCGGAGTTAAAGAAGAATTCGAGCAGCCCCAAGGCAGCCAGCGCGAGCCCGAAGAAACGCCCCACCGCCGCCGCCTCTGAGGTCGCGCGAACCCGATCTCCTCTCCACCGCCAGAGCAGCGCTCGGAGCAGCCGGCCGCCGTCAAGGGGAAAGCCGGGAATCAGGTTGAAGAGGCCGAGTGCCACGTTGATTCCCGCCAGCCAGTAGAGGCCCGACACGATGATCGCCGGGGCGCCGGCGGTCCCGACCACCAAGCCGACGAGCGCCACCACAACCGCGACGCCGAGGCTGGTCAGCGGACCGACGATCGCGACGGTGGCCTCGATCGCCGGGGTGCCGGCGTCACCGCCGAGCTTGGACACCCCGCCGAACAGCCAGAGCGTGATCTCGGAGACGTGCTGTCCGGATCGCCGGGCGACGATCGCATGGGCCAGTTCGTGGGTGACGATCGAGGCGAAGAACAGCAGCGCGATCACCAGGCCGACCGCCCAGTACAACGCGCCGGGCTGGCCTCTGACCTCCGCTGGCAGCACGCCCGCGGCCAGGCTCCAGGTGATCAGCGCGAAGATCAGCAGCAGGCTCCAGTTCATCCCGACCGGGATCCCGGCGATGCGCCCGAGCCGGATATCAGTGTCCAACCGGCGTACCTACAGGGTGGCTGTCATGGCGCCGGCCGCCAGTCGACCGCGCGTGCCTTCGCCGGGCCACGGCCTTCCGCGCCGCCTCCGCCCCGACCAGGACGAAGAGCGCGGCGATCACCAGGGACCAGTTGATCGGGGCGATCGGCGACTGTCGCCTGTCAGGTGGTAGGTCAGGAAGCGCCCGATGTTGTCGAAGGCCGCGCGACCCTCTTCGACCGCCCTCACGAGGTGGCGGGGGCAGGCTCCCCACCCGGGGTCTCGGGGAGGGCACCTCGGGGTCCTCGGCGCCTAGTCGACGCCGCTTGCGCGAGGCCAAATCTCCAAGGCCAGGAGGTCGCGCGCGGACACCATGCCGACAACCGCGCCGCTTCGGACCACTGGGAGGTGGCGAACGCCCAGGTCCAGCATCCGCTCGACGACGGCAGTAGCGCTCTCGTCGGGGTCCGCGGTAACTGGGTGCGGGGTCATGTAAGCAGCGATGCGCGTATCCGAAGTTGCTCTCTCAGCCACGGCCGTCACGACGTCGCGTTCGGTGATGATCCCGACCAGCTGGCCGTCATCGATGACGGCCAACGAGCTGACGTCGTTCTCGCGCATCCGGGTGGCGACATCGGAGAGCGTTTCGCCAGGGTCGGCGTCAAGGACCAATGGCCTGTAGATGTTCTGGAGCCTCACGTCTTCTCTCCCTGCAGTGAGGACGTTCAAACCCACGTGCGTACTGGCGCTTGAGGCGGGATAGAGCCCGGCCTTGCTCTTCTCAGTCATGTCTTGTCTCCCTGCTTGTCCACTGATGATCGAAGTCTCGCAGCGAGCGATCGGCCGCGATAGGGCTGAAAGCCCTCTGGATCGGGGGCCCCCCAGCTGAGAGTCGGCACTCGCGCTTCGGGCGGCCTAGGCGAGGTCGAGCACGGCTAACCGGGGTGATGGGCTGGGCGTCTCCAATTTCGTCATCGTCAAGGGCCCGTGCACAACAAGGAGGTCAAGGACAGAATTACTGAGGCATTGCATAGGCAGGCTCAGATCAACGCTCGCCGAATTTGGCTACGGCCCAAGGTGGCACCGTCGTCGTCGCTCTCTACGGACGTGTGAGCTCTTGGAGCGAAGCCGAGTCGGCCCGAAAGGCGGCTGCGGCTGCTCCTGGTGCCTTGGACGAGAGGTGGACTCGCGGGTTCTCAACCGTATCCGGGAACAGGAGCTTGTCGATCGGGCTTGCATCGAGACGTTCCATAGAGCAAGAGCACTCAGCGAAGACGCCGTGCGTGACCGCCGCCATCACCGAGACGGCACCGGCTGCCATAAGCCGGTCCGCCGCCTCGGCCAGGGTACCCATGGCCAGGGTGAAGTCATCGACCAGGACGGCGTTGCGGCCGGCCACCTTGCCGATCAGATGAACGGCTTCGATCGTGTTTTCCCGAAGGCTCCAACGGCCTGTCCGCCACCGCCAGGGGGACGTCGGGGCGAGCCGCGAAGCGGCGCGCCATCATAGGGCCATGAAGTTGCCTGTGCCCGCCATGGGCGGATCGGCGGAGAACTCGAGCCGGAACCGTCTAGTGCTGCCCCTGGCCAGCTTCCTCAACGACCTGGCCTGGGAACTGCCGATACTCCTGCTGCCTCTGTTTGTCGTCAACGTCCTCAACGCCGGGCCGATAGCGGTAGGCGTGGTTGAGGGCGTGGCCGACGCCACCGGCACCGTGAGCAAGATCTTCTCCGGCATCCTGGCCGACCGCACCGGCGAGCGCAAACGGATCACCGCAGGCGGCTACCTGCTAGCCAACCTGGCCCGTCCGTTCTTCTTCATCAGCGGCGCCTGGCCGGCGATCGTGGCGATCCGTTTCATCGAACGGGTTGGCAAGGGCCTGCGCACATCCGCGCGCGACGCCCTGATGGCGGATTCCCTGAGCGAGGGCGAGATGGGACGCGGATTCGGCCTGCTACGGGCGATGGACAGCCTGGGGGCCTTTGGCAGCCTCTTTTTGGGGATGCTGGTTATCTGGCTGGCCCAGGGCGACGCCGTCAAACTGCACGAAAACACCTTCAAGATCCTGGTCGCGATCGCCACCGTGCCCGGTCTTGCCGCTGTGGCGGTGATCATCCTCCTGGCCCGCGAGGTCCCCGTGCGCAAACGGACCGGCCTCGACCTAAACGCGCGCGAAGGGCTCAGCGGGAGCTTCCTCGCCTTCACGGCCGTCACCGCGATCTTCACCCTCGCCAACTCCTCGGATGCCTTCCTGATCCTTCGATCCCAGGGATTGGGCGGCACCACCCTGGTCATCGTCGCCCTCATGACCGGCTTCAATCTCGTCTACGCGGTCGCCTCCCGACCGATCGGTGGGCTGTCAGACCGTGTCGGTAAGCGCCGCATCATCGTGCTCGGGTGGTTGCTGTACGCCGCCGTATACCTCGGGTTTGCCGAGGCGCAGGGGATCTGGCAGGTGGCGCTGCTACTTATCCCGTACGGGTTCTACTACGCCATGACCGAAGGTATCGGGCGAGCGCTGGTCGCGGATATGGTGGCCTCGGGCAGCCGCGGTATCGCCTACGGCGTCTACCACGGTGCGCTGGGTGCCAGCGCGCTACTGGCGAGCATCATCGCCGGTGCGCTGTATGCGATCTCGCCGGCGGCGCCCTTCTACCTCGGCGCGGTCCTGGCAGTGATTGCCGCCGGGCTGCTCCTCCTGGTCCCTGCCGCGCACGGCTCGCGGGCCCAGTCCGAGGCCACCTGACCGCCTCGAACCCGATTCCGGCGCCGACCGGCCAAGTACAACCCAGCGCGACCCGGGAAGGGAGCCGAGAGGGAGCCGAGCCGATCGTCCCCTGATGGTCCGTGGTCTTGGCCATGGCGTCACGCATCCTGGTGTCACGTGGGGCTTCGAGGCAGGTCCTGTTGGATTGCCAACCTGACTCCTGCTCGCGCCACCTCGTCTCTGGGCCGGTGTGCTGGGTGGCCATCGGCAGCCAGAACATGGCACCCTCCCGAGGTGCCGCAACGCTCGTCGCCGGTGCCAGCGTCTTCGACTAAGGTCGAACGGCCCTCTCGGAACGTGACACCGTCGGTTGGACGCCGGACCAAACCCGCGCGCGCCCGGCTGTCGGGACCGCTGATCACCATGGCACAGCCAGAGTCCCTCTGGATCCGGTCCGATCGGCCCTATCCGCGCCCACTTGGTCGGACCCAGACTGGGTCCACAAGACAAATCGATCGGGATCCTCCCGAGGAGACATCAAGGTGGCGCTGCTCAGCTTCAACGAGTTCCGCGCAGGAAGTCGGCAACAATCGCCGACGCCGTCCCCAATGCAACCCGCGCCGCCTGACCTCGGCACCCAGTTGGAAGACATCCTCTGCGCGGCCTGGAACGCTGAGCGGCAGGTGGAGGATCGAGGATCGCACCGACTGCGCGGTCAGGCTGACTCCCCCCCTTGTGCGGGCGGCGCTGGCAATGCGTGAGCACGTTGAGTCGTGAGCTGGAGGTTGATAGATTGCGAAAGTTCGTGCGCTTCATCCAGATCGCCGCGCTGGGCGCGGTCATCGAGTACTTCATAGACCCTGACTGGGGACGGGCCCGCCGAGTCCACGCCAAGGAGATGGTTGGTGGGGCCTTCCGCCGTTCCCGTAGACACTTGATCCACCGGCTCCGCCACGTCGAGGGGGTGGCCTATGGGGTATGCCAGAGAGCACACCATCTCCGCATGGATAAGCCGGCCGACGACATCGCCCTCATCGACCGGGTCAAGAGCGAGATCTTCACCAATCTCGACATCCCCAAGGCCGACCTCACCATGGAGGCGCAGGAGGGCGTCGTCACCTTGCGCGGCCAGGTCGAAGATGGCGATCACATTGGCCTCATCGAAGCGGCGGTCGGTGGCGTCCCGGGGGTCAAGGGCGTGCACAGCCTGCTGCACCTGCCCGGTTCTCCCGCCCCCAACAAGACCGCGGCGCTGAGCGCTCGATGACCACACATAAGTCAACCCGGAGGACCTGATCATGGCCAAGTCAATCGATTTCGACACCGAGGCGCGGCAGGCGATGAAGCGCGGCATGGATGCGCTGGCCGATGCCGTGAAGGTGACCCTTGGACCAGCGGGCCGCACGGTCGTGCTCGAGCGCAAGTTCGGGCTGCCGCTGGTGATCAACGACGGGGTGACAATCGCCAACGACATCGAGCTCGAGGACCCCGTCGAGAACGTTGGCGCCCGCTTGCTCCGCGAGGTCGCCGCGAGGACCAATGACGTCGCCGGCGACGGGACCACCACCGCGACCCTGCTGGCGCAAGCGATGATCCACGAGGGATTTCGCAACCTGACCGCGGGTGCCGACCCCATGCTGCTCAAGCGGGGAATCGAGACGGCGGTGGCGGCGGTGGTGGCCGAGGTCAAGCGCCTGTCGACACCGGTCAGGGGCCACGAGGACGTGGCCAACGTTGCTGCCATATCCTCAGTCGACGATGTCATTGGCGAGCTCATCGCCGAGGCCATGGACAAGGTGGGCCAGGATGGTGTGATCACGGTCGAGGATTCGCAGGGCATCGCCACAGAGCTCGAGATGGTTGAGGGCATGCAGTTCGACCGGGGCTACATTTCGGCTTACTTCGCCACCAACATGGAGCGGATGGAGGCGATCCTGGAGGAGCCGTACATCCTCATCACCGACCGGAAAGTCTCGGCTATGCCGGATCTACTACCTATCCTCGAGAAGGTCGTGCAGCAGGCCAAGCCGCTGCTGATCATCGCCGAAGACGTCGACGGTGAGGCGCTGGCCGCTCTTGTGGTCAACAAGCTCCGCGGCACCTTCACCGCCGTGGCGGTCAAGGCGCCCGCCTTCGGTGACCGGCGCAAGGCGATGCTGGAAGACATCGCCATCATCACCGGCGGCCAGGTTCTGTCCGAGGAGCTCGGGGTCAAGCTGGACCAGGCCCAGGTCGACCAGCTGGGCCGGGCTCGCCGGGTCACGGTGACCAAGGACGACACCATCATCCTGGAGGGGGCGGGGACGCCGGAGGAAGTGGGTGCGCGGATCGAGACCCTCAAGGCCCAGATCGACGAGACCACCTCCGACTACGACCGGGAGAAGCTGCAGGAGCGGGTGGCCAGGCTGACCGGCGGGGTCGCCCTGATCAAGGTGGGAGCCCCGACCGAGGTGGAGCAGAAGGAAAAGAAGCACCGCATCGAGGACGCCGTCCTGGCCACCAGGGCCGCCATCGAGGAGGGCATCGTCGCGGGCGGCGGCACCATCCTGCTCAACGCCCGCATTGTGCTCAAGGATGGTCTCGGGCTGGGTGGCGATGAGCTGACCGGTGTCCGTATCGTGGAGAAGGCCCTGGGCCAGCCGATCAAGCAGATCTGCTTCAACGCTGGCAAGGATGGCGCCGTGATCCTCGAGCGCGTCTGCGCGCTGAAGCCCGGGCAGGGGTACGACGCCGCCAGGGACCAGTACGGCGACATGTTCCAGTTCGGCATCGTCGACCCGGCCAAGGTGACGCGCTCCGCGCTACAGAACGCAGCCTCGATCGCCGGGATGGCCCTGACCACCGAGGCGGTTATCACCGATACTCCCCAGGAGAACAACGGGCCCGCAGCAAAGCCGCAGATGTAGGCGTACCGCCGAGTTCGATGAACGACGACGCTGACTCTGACGTTCAGCGCGTGGCGGCGGCGAGGTGGGAGTGCTCCGAGCCGTCAGTGGCCAGGAGGACGGGGCCGAGGAGGGGCTCATCCATCTGCAGCATCCGCGGTCGCCTCCAGTTCCTTGAATATCGCCGACACCGATCGGTCTTGGAAGGCGGCGCGAATGCTCGCGGCGAGAAGCGAGGCGACCGATACCACCGACAGCTTCGGAGGCAGCTTCTCGGGCGGACGGACGGTATCTGTGACCACCACCTCGACCAGCGGCGACGCTTCCAGCCGCTCGAGTGCCCGTCCCGAGAAGACTCCGTGGGTTGCCGCAGCCACGATCTCCGTCGCCCCGCCGTCGCGGAGTGCCTCGGCGGCATCGATGATGGTGCCGCCGGTGTCAATCATGTCGTCGATCAGCAGGCAGCGGCGGCCCGCCACGTCGCCGATGAGCCCCAGCGGTAGCGACTCGTTGTGCCGTTCGACTGAGCGCGCCTTCTCCATGAAGGCGAGAGAGGCGTTCAGCTGCCGCGCATATCGCTGCGCCATCTTGCCGCGGCCGGCGTCAGGAGCAACCACGACCAGGTTGCCCGGGTACCGCCGGCCCACGTAGGCCGCCAGAGCGGGCACCGCGGTCAGATGGTCCACTGGGATCTTGAAGAAGCCCTGGATCTGTCCTGTGTGGAGATCGATCACCATCACCCTGTCTGCGCCCGCCGTCGTCAGCATATCGGCGACGAGCCGGGCCGAGATGGGCTCGCGTTCAAGGCTCTTCTGGTCCTGGCGCGAATAGCCGAGATAGGGGATCACCGCGGTGACGTGCCCGACGCTGGCGCGCTTGAGGGCGTCGATCATCACCAGCTGCTCCATCAGCATCTCGTCCACGGGGTAGGAGTGGCTCTGGATGACGAACGCGTCGCTGCCTCGAACCGAGTCGACCAGGCGGACGTAGACCTCGCCACAGGCGAATCGGTTGATCTCGACCTGGCCAAGGGGCGGACCCAGCCCGGACGCCACCGCGGCGGCCAGCGGCGGGTTGGAGGTTCCCGACAGCAGCAGCGCCCGGCGCCGCACCGAGACCTCAAGAGCCTGAGCGCGACTGGTTTCCCCCGGTGCGGCTACCGACTTGGCCACCGCCGTATCTCTCAGGCCGCCTGCGGCTTGCCGGGCTGTCGCGGTACCCCGGCGCTGGGAGCCTTAGCCAAAAGCTCACGCACATCTTCGTCGGTGGTCTGGGAGAAGTCTTCATACCACTGGCCTACCGCGAAGAAGGCCTCGGAGGTGATGACGCAGACTACGGCGTCCACATTCGCGCTGACCTTCGAGAGCGATGAGGGCGCTGCCACGGGGACGGCGCACACCACCTGCGCCGCACCGCGCTGGCGAACGGCACCGATCGCCGCCAGCATGGTCGAGCCGGTGGCCAGGCCATCGTCAACCACGATGACGGTCTTGCCCGCCACCTCCACCGCCGGCCTGCCAGCCCGGTAGGCGTGCTCGCGACGTTCCAGCTCCACCTGCTCGCGGGCGGCAACCTCCTCGACCAGGCCCGGGGCGATCTCCAGGCCATAGACCACGTCGGGGTTCAAGATCCTGACACCGCCAGACGCGATCGCACCCATGGCCAGCTCTGGCTGCACCGGCAGGCCCAGCTTGCGCACCACGATCACGTCGAGCGGCGCCCGCAGCGCCTCGGCGACCTCGAATGCCACCGGTACCCCACCGCGGGGGATACCCAACACCACGACACCGGGTCTGCGGGCATACTCCGCGAGCCGCGCGGCCAGGTACCTCCCGGCGTCTCGGCGGTCGCGAAACCAGGAGGGTTCCCCCTCGCTGTATCTTCCCGCGTCTCGGTCCGGTCTGGTGGCCATTGGCGGACTCGGCGCGCCCTCTCAGGCGCCCTGGGTGACCCCCACCGTGGCCCACACCGCGGCGCCGCCGCCATGCAGCGCTTGTACCAGGTTGCCGTGGCTAAGCACGCCCACTAGCTTGCCGGTCTCGACTACTGGCAGCCGCCGCACCTGGTGGCTGGCCATCAGCTCGCCAGCCCGATCCAGGGTGTCGTTGACGTCGATGTGGATCACGTGGGTGCTCATCACCTCGCCCGCGGTGGTCTTCATGGTGTCGGTGTGACCCGCGCTAACACACCGCATGACGATGTCGCGGTCGGTGATCACGCCGATCACTCTGCCATCCTCGGTGACGGGAACGAAGCCGCAGTTTTCGTCCTTCATCATCCGGCCTACTCTCTCGACGGTGTCGATCTTCTCGGCCGTGCAGATGGTCTTCGCCATTACCTCCCGGACCCTGCTGTGCCCGGTCGCGCTGTACGGAGTCATGACCTGGGTCGCCATTCGTACCACCTCCTGGCGCCCTTTTCGCCGTGCGCCACCCGGCATCGGCGCCATCTTCGAAGGCTGCGGGAACAACCGCTTCTCTCGTGCGCTCATAGGTGCACTGTGAGCCTGCTGGGACTACCCCGGCAGGGTCAGAGGGCCCGCAAGATGAGGGACCTCTTGAACGGTCGGGTGGGGACCGGAAGCCCCGGCCCAAGGGGGCCTGTCGGCCCTGGCTGGGGCTGGATGCAGTGCGTAGCCTGACATTTGGGTTCCGGACGAGCGAAAGAAGAGGTTTCAGCAATGAGATCTCGACCAAGAATCGTCCGGAATCTTTACTTAAGCTCGGTCCTCCAAGCTGAATCCATCGAGGATGGAGGTGGTGCTATAGCAATGCAGCGTCCTGGAGACGAGCCACTCCCAGGTGGCGTGCCGCCGAGGGGAGCCGAGCTTCGGTGGCGGCTGCCCCGGCTGCGGCGTGCCAGCCGAGGGGTGGTCAGAGCCGAGCAGGCGCGGCGAGGAGGTCTACTGCTGTCCGGGCTGCGCCAGCGGCCGAGGCTGCGCCTGCGTGCCGCCCCTTGAGAAGGGAGACGAGGTCTAGGGCCAGGAAGTGGAAGGCGTGAACGATCGACTCCACCACGATCACGCTCTTGCCCGCGACGCCGGCGGGCGGCTGGTTTCCAGGTGGGCACCCGCCCTTCATCGGATCACAGTCCAAAGGTCCCGCAAACGATGCGTCAATGTCCCCGTGCGGGCGCCTGCGCGCACCGCCTACGCTGCGGTGAGGAGCGACGCGCTCCACCACAGCGAGGCAGGCGATGTTCGGATTCAAGCGTTCTAGCCACCCGGCCGGCGAGGCTCCGGGCGAGACGCGGGAGCCCGTCCCGCCGCAGGAGCCGCCCGCCGACCTGGGCACCCAGCTGGAGGACCTGCTGGTGACCATTTGGGAGGCCGAGCGCTGGTGGAGGGCGGAGGACCGCATCGACATGGCGGTGAGGGCGGGGCATGGTGGCGGTGCGTCACCCGATGGCGGCCGTATGAGTCCCGCCGCGCCCAGGCACGCGGCAGCACCCAGGCCATGGTGACCGCGGCCGGCGGATTGGCCCGGCTGCGCGCGTTCCTGGACGAGAACGCGGTTGAGTACACGGTCGTGAGTCACTCCGCGGCGCTCACCGCCCAGCACCGTGCCGAGATGCTGGACCTGCCGGGGGCCCAGGTTGCCAAGGTGGTGATGGCCAGAACCGGTGGAGGAATGGTCATGGTGGTCCTGGCGGCACCCCACGACGTGGTCCTGAGCAGGCTGGCGAAGGCAATTGGCGGGGAGGTCAGCGTGGCCCATGAGGAGGAGTTCACCCCGCTCTTCCCCGACTGCGACCCAGGAGCGATGTCGCCCTTTGGCAACCTGTATGGGATGCGCGTGTACGTCGACGAGCGACTCGCGGCGCAGCCCACGGTCGCGGTTCCTGCTGGCACCTACAAGGAGTCGATCACCCTTCCCTTCGCCGACTTCGAGCACCTTGTCAACCCGGTGCTCGGGGTGTTCGGCAATGACGGCTAGCCTCAAGGGCCCGACCCCCGCCGGGGCGCTCGAGCTCAAGGGACAAGACCTTCCGGCGACCGCCCCCGGCGGCCTCACGGAGACCGTAGCGGCGGCGCGCCTGCGCCGCTACGGCCCCAACCGGATCGAGGAAGTCCGCGGACCCAGCTTGCTGCGTCGCCTCATGGCCCAATTCGTCAACCTCTTCGCCCTCCTCCTGTGGGCGGGCAGCGGCCTCGCGATCGTCGCCGGCCTGCCCCAGATGGCGGCCGCAATCGTCGCCGTCATCGTCCTCAACGGGGTCTTCGGCTTCCTCCAGGAATACCGGGCCGAGCGCGAGGTGGCCGAGCTCAAGCGGCTGCTGCCCCAGCAGGCGGTGGCCGTCCGCGGGGGCACGGAGCGGCGCATCGCGGTCGAGGAACTGGTCCCGGGCGACCTCGTCATCCTGGCCGAGGGCGACCGGGTGTCGGCCGACGCCCGCCTGGTGCAGTCGTCGGACCTGCGCCTGGACGAGTCCAGCCTCTCCGGTGAGTCGCATCCGGTGCACAAGTCGGCCGAGCCCGAGACTCCACCCGCCGCCGATCCCCTGAGCTCGCCTGGCACGGTCTTCGCCGGCACCGCCGTCGTCACCGGCGCGGGCATGGCGGTGGTCACCGCCACCGGGCTTGGCACCGAGTTCGGCCGCATCGCCCGCCTGACCCAGTCCGTGCCCCGAGCCCAGAGCCCGCTGGAGAAGGAGGTGGCGAGCGTGGCGCGGCGGGTCGCTGTCCTCTCGGTCGTGATGGGCGCGGGCTTCTTCGCGATCGGCCACGTGGTCGCCGGTCTGGGCCTCAAGGAGGGCGCGGTGTTCGCGATTGGAATCGTGCTCGGCAACGTGCCCGAGGGCCTGCTGCCCACCATGACCCTCGCCCTGGCCATGGGTGTCCGCCGCATGGCGCGCCGCGGGGCCGTGGTCAAGCGCCTCTCATCGGTGGAAACGCTCGGTTCCTGCACCGTGATCTGCACCGACAAGACCGGGACCATCACCCGCAACCAGATGACCGTCACCGAGATCTGGGCCAGCCGGCGCCGGGTGGCGGTGACCGGCACCGGCTACGAGCCTAGCGGCGAGTTCCTTCACGATGGCCATCCGCTGAGCGACGGCGAGCGGGCCGCCATCCTCCCCGCGCTCCGGATCGGGAGCCTGTGCAACACTGCCCGCCTCACCGACAGCCAGGGAGCCTGGCAGGTCCTGGGCGATCCGACCGAGGGCGCGCTGCTGGTGGCGGCGGCCAAGGCCGGACTCAACCGCGAGCTCGACGAGCGGCTGCGACCGATCGTGCGCACGCTGGCCTTCGACGCCCGCCGCAAGCGCATGTCCACGGTGCACCGTGCGCTGGCCCAGCATGGACCGCTGGTGGCCTACGTCAAGGGCGCGCCCAAGGAGCTCCTGGAGCACTGCTCCTCAACGCTGGTCGATGGCCAGGAACTCCCGCTCACGGATCAGATGCGCGACGAGGCCATTGCCGAGAACGACCGCATGGCCCGAGGCGGGATGCGCGTCCTGGGGATGGCTTACGGCTACCTGCAGGCCGAGGATGCGGCGCAGCCGGGCGCCCTCGACCCCGACCGGGTCGAGCGGCGGCTGGTGTTCGCCGGGCTGGTCGGGATGGAGGATCCGCCGCGCGAGGAGGTGGCGGGGGCGGTGGCCAAGTGCCGCGGGGCCGGCATCCGCGTGATCATGATCACCGGCGACTACGGGCTCACCGCCGAGGCCATCGCCCGCCAGGTCGGGCTGCTCGAGCCCGGTCCCTGCCGGCTGGTCGAGGGCGCCGAGCTGGACGCGATGGACGACGACGGGCTGCGCGACCTTGTCGGCCAGCAGCGGGCCCTCTTCGCCAGGGCCACGCCCGAGCACAAGCTCCGCATCGTCAGCGGGCTCATTGCGCGGGGCGAGGTGGTCGCGGTCACCGGTGACGGCGTCAACGATGCCCCCGCGCTGAAGCGCGCCGACATCGGCGTGGCCATGGGCATCTCCGGGACCGATGTCGCCCGTGAGGCTGCCGACGTGGTCCTCCTGGATGACAACTTCGCCACCATCGTCAACGCGGTCGAGGAGGGCCGGGCCATCTTCGACAACATGCGCAAGTTCATCGTGTACATCTTTGCCCATCTCTCGCCGGAGGCGATTCCCTTCATCTTCTTCGCCGTCTTCCGGGTGCCACTGCCGCTGACCGTGATGCAGATCCTGGCCATCGACCTCGGCACCGAGACGCTGCCCGCCCTGGCGCTGGGGCTGGAGCGGCCCGAGCCCGACGTGATGACGAGGCCCCCGCGCAGCAGCAGCCAGCGATTGCTGGGGGCTGGCGCCCTACTGCGCGGCTACGGCTACCTCGGGCTCTTGACCTCGGCGGTGGTGATGCTGGCCTTCTTCCTCTTCCTGCGCTCCCAGGGCTGGTCGTGGGGACAGCCGCAGGCGCCGACCCCGCTCGCCGGTCGCGAGCTGACCGCAATCGTCTTCCTGGGCATCGTCCTGATGCAGGTCGCCAACGGCTTTGCCTGCCGTACCGAGCGCACATCGGTGTTCGCCATCGGCCTCTTCTCCAACCGCTGGCTCCTCTGGGGAGTCGCCTTCGAGCTGGCCCTGGCCGCGGCGGTGATCTACGTGCCCTTCCTGCAGCCGCTGTTCTCGACCGGCCCGGTGCCGCCCCAGTGGTGGCTGCTCTTCATCGTCTTCCTGCCGCTCGTCTTCTTCGCCGAGCAGCTGCGCAAGGCGATGGCCCGCCGCTGGGGCAACGCGTGAGGGGGGGATTCGCGCCGGCTCTGGGCAGAGGTGCGCGGCCACTGGGTTGCGCTGTTCGGCATCGTGCGCGTGGTCGCCCTGGTTATCGCGGTCAATCCGGTCAAAGTCGTCCGCGCCCTCGCCGGCGCCGACATAAGGCTGCTGGCGCTGATGCTACCGGTGGCGTTGCTCCTTTACCTCTTGCACGGGGTCGCGTGGTCGATCGTGCTGCGCGCCGCTCATGCTCAGGTTGGCGTGCCCCAGGCGATCCGGGTGACGTTCATCAGCCAGGCCTTGGTCTTTCTGCCGGGCGGGGACCTCTGGCGCGTGCCTATCGTCAAGTCCGAGGAGCGCGAGGCACCGGAGCCGGGTGCCATCGCGGCCACCGTGGTGTTCGACGACCTGGTCTACCTCTTCGTCCTCACCTTTGCGATGGTGCCGGTCGTCTTCGGGTCCACATTCCTGCTCGTGCCACTCGCCATCGCGCTGCTGCCGCAGCTCGCCATCTTCACCATCCTGCTGTGGCCTTCGCTTTACGACTTGCTCGCCGGCCCGGTGGGGCGCATTAAGGTCTTTCGTCGTTTTCAGCCGGAGATCGACGTGCTGGGCCCCTCTTTCCGGCAGCTGGTCAGCGTCAGAACGCTCGTGCCCGTAGTCACCGTGGATGCGCTCTGCGCGGGGTTATCAGTGGCGCTGTACGGAGTGGGTTTGGCAGCCGTGCACGCAATCGGGGTCAGCGTCCAGCAGGTGGCCTTCACGTACGCAGGAAGTCAAGTGGTCTCCGGGCTGACCGTGATGCCGGGCGCGTTGGGGGCGTATGAGGGCATGATGACCGGCGCGATGGCGCTCCAGGGGGTGGCACCGGCGGCCGCCGCCGCGGGCGCGCTCCTCTACCGCGCCGTCAATGACGTGTTCATGGCCTTGATCGGCATCGGCATCGCGCTCATCTACGACCGGCAATATGTGAAGAATCTCGTCAGCCCGGCCCAGCCGGCCCCCTTCTAGCCGGTCGCGGACGACGGCTATGTCCCCCGTGCGGTTCCACCCGACGGCGATTTTCTGGTGGCTGATCAGCCTCGGGCGGACGGGTCGCGGGCACGCCGGCGGCCTCCTCCATATCTGGGTGTGGTGGGAGGGGTTCGAGCGCTGGCGCCACCACGTTCGACCGCTGCGGCCTGGCGGAGCCTTACATTACAGCCTCTCGGACTATGGCGGTAAGCTCCTGGTTCTACCCGACGGCGGCGAGCTGTGCCGCGGGGATCGTGTGCTGGAGCTGCACCTGGACAACCACGCTCTTTCGCGAGACGCAAGAGCGGCCAACTGGAGCCCATGGGACGTTGTCGAGGACGCTCGGGAAGACATGCGCGTCCTGGCGCGGGTGATCGCGAGCGGTGATTTGAGCGAGGTCAGGGCGGTGCACGGGATGTCGCTCTTCGCCTCGGGGCTTCGACGGCTGGGGTTCCGCGTAACCCGGCTGCCCGACTCGACGATGACCCGCCTCGCCAGGTTCTACTTCGTCGGGCTGCTCGCCATCTACCATCCGATGGGCTGGCGGGGAGCAGCCCGCGCGCGCGCCCGCGGCTGGCCCGCCGAGGCCTGGATCAGCACCCCGGCCCTGCTGGGTCGGTATCTGGCTTAGAGCCCGGAGCACGACACTCGCGGAGCGTGGCCGAGTCCAGCTGTGTGTGCCCCCCCCCCCGTTTAATAAGAACCGCAAACATGTACGTTGGGGGCCTCGGACCTCACTGAGGTCGCGAAGCGAAGAGAGAACCTGGCATTGGTACCCACCCTACGGCGCTGGCACCGGTCGTGACCCCGGGTCAGCCATCGCCCCGAATCCAGCAATGGGTGACCGTGATTCGGCGCGACGCAAGCTGGATCGGATCCTGGACACGCTGGAGCAGCTGAATCTGCGGCTCGCCGAGACGATGCCCGCGCGCCTGCGGACGGATCTGGAGGTCCTCGGCATCGGCGCGGCGAGCAAGCCCGACTTCACGGTCCTCATCGACCACGTGCTCGAGCTTCAAGAAGAGCTACTGGGGCGCGCACCTGGAGGAATAGCGCAGGGCTCGGCACGGGCGAAGGTAGGTAGCCCGGCTAACAGGCGCGGTGCCCCAAGCGCCGAAGCCCAAGCCGCGTCCCTTAGACCCGGCCGAGGAGGGTCCTCCGCCCCTTGGAGTGGCTCCCCTTCTCCGTCACATTGAGAACCACCAAGGAACACGGAGGAGCGCACACATGAAAGTCTCGGTCGAGAGCGAGGATCTGAGCCACGCGGCGATGCGGCCTCCCGCGCCCCACCGCCGCCCTACGGGCG
>OCZT010001860.1_pt1 | contig 21905 bp, 19 predicted proteins | sample 1539031 | NCBI WGS metagenome assembly OCZT01 (sample SAMEA3539308, study PRJEB22396) | soil metagenome | biome: tundra; feature: field; material: soil | place: USA | collected 2010-05 | depth 0.15 m | reverse complement strand
AGGTTTCGAACCTGAACTCTTCTGATCCAGAATCAGACGTGTTGCCAATTACACTACGGGACAATTTTGCGGTCACAAATATAGAAAATATTCTCTGAAAAAAGTCCTAACGAGAATAATTCAACATTTTTAGTGAGTGGGTATCCGGCATGGGGTACGCGGTGCGCGGTAACTATTCCTCGCACCGCATACCGCATGCCGCACACCACATGCCGCACCCCCATTATTTATTAAGTTTTGCCCACGTGTCTTTAAGCTGTACTGTTCTGTTAAAGACAAGTTTTGACCCGGTCGAATCATAATCGACACAAAAATAACCAAGTCTCTGGAACTGGAACTTATCAAGCTGCTTTGCCGATGCAAGTGAAGGCTCAACTTTACAACCTGTTAGTATCTTTAGAGAATCAGGATTCAGCAGTGTGCGGTAATCCTCACACTTACTTCCTGCAGGATCTTCATGATTGAATAACCTGTCATACAATCTTACTTCTGCATCAACTGCATGCTGAGCCGATACCCAGTGAAGTGTCCCTTTGACCTTTTTGTTAGAAACATTTTCACCACTCTTTGTATCGGGGTCATATGTACAATAAACCTCTTCGATAGCGCCTGTGATTTCATTCTTTTTAAAGCCTTCACACTTAACAATGTAGGCTCCTTTCAGACGCACTTCCATGCCAGGGGCAAGACGGAAAAATTTGTGTGGAGGTATCTCCATAAAATCATCCTGTTCTATATAGACCTCCCTGCAGAATGGAACCTGCCGTTTCCCCATAGAGTTATCTTCAGGATTGTTTATAAGTTCGACATTTTCAATCTTTCCTTCGGGATAGTTTTTAATAATAACCTTGAGTGGATTCAATACACCAAATACCCTGGGCGTTCTTAAATTAAGATCTTCACGGATAGCATGTTCCAGGAGGGAAACATCGTTGATGGCTTCAACCTTTGTATAACCAATCAGGTCGATGAACCTTTTTATTGATTCAGGAGTGTAACCTCTTCTTCTCAAACCACATAAGGTTGGCATCCTTGGATCGTCCCAATCTCTTACTTTTCCCTCCTGAACCAATTCAAGCAGCTTTCTTTTACTCATCATGGTATAAGTAAGATTCAGACGGTTAAACTCGATCTGTCGCGGCCTGTAATCATCTGTTTTAAGCTGATCGATAAACCAGTCGTAAAGAGGGCGATGAACTTCAAATTCAAGAGTACAAAGCGAATGAGTGACACCTTCAAAGTAATCGCTTTGTCCGTGGGCAAAATCATACATAGGGTATACATTCCATTTACTGCCAGTTCGATGATGAGGCGATTTTATGATCCTGTAAATAATCGGATCACGCATATGCATGTTTGGAGAGGTCATATCAATCTTTGCCCTGAGTACATGGCTTCCCTCATTGAACTCACCTTTGTTCATCCTTCCAAACAGATCAATATTCAGGTCCGCCATGCGATCCCTGTATGGGCTTTCAATACCGGGTTGAGAGGGTGTCCCTTTCTGAGCGGATATAATATCGGCAGGCTGATCATCTACATAAGCTAGTCCCTTCTGTATGAGCTCTATAGCAAAATTATAAAGATTTCCAAAATAATCAGACGCATAATATTCCCTCTCTTCCCAATCAAATCCAAGCCAATGAATATCCTCCTTTATTGAGTCAACATATTCAACGTCTTCCTTTATAGGATTTGTATCGTCAAAACGGAGGTTACATTTTCCTCCATATTTTTGTGCCATTCCAAAATCGAGACAGATAGCTTTTGCGTGGCCGATATGAAGATATCCATTAGGCTCAGGAGGGAAGCGGGTAATAATTTTCCCGCTATTCTTACCTGCTTTTAAATCTTCTAATATAAACTGCTCAATAAAACTAACTGATGGTTTTAATTCTTCTTTTTCATTTATGGTTTCCTCGTTCATCCGTAATAATGTTAAGAATACAAAAATAGGATGAATTTGAGTTCATCCTATTTTTAAATAGCATATTATTTTTAATCACATTGCTTAAGATAATCCAGGTTCTCTTTTTCTCCCCAATGCGGTTTTAACGCCGATGTTTTGGTCTCCCTGGCGAACAGTTCTTTAGCCTTTTCAAACTGTGGTTTTGCCTTTGCTTTTCCCCCTCCATACATTTCAGGTGTGTAAAATAATGAAGAACCTCTTAGATAATATATTCTCGGGTTATCGGGATTGATCTTTTCAGCCTTTGACAAATACTGATTAAAAATTTCTCCATACTGCATGCCTCTGTTTTGCCCATCAACAGCAATACGGGCATTTGTGATAAGAGCAGCCAGAACCCAGGTTTCATCATTCTGGCTGTCAATAGTTTTAACTTTTCCCAGGTACTTGTCTGCTTCGTCAAGGAACAGGTCTTTTTTCTTATTGTCCTGTACAATAAAGGAGGCGATTAGTTTTGCATAAGAAGCATAGTAGTTACTGTTCCATTCATTTTCCCATTTTGCGGCTATCATATCAAATTGCGCAGAAACACTCATCATCTGGGAAATATTTTGTACTGAGTCCATCTTCATAAGAGTTTTACTCAGGCTTTCTTCCAATGTTTGTGCACTCAGACAAACCGGAACGACTAAAAATAGAAACAGCCCCAGTGTTTTGTTTAATGGTTTCATAATAATTGTTTTAAATGGTTTATAATTCATCTCTGTTAAATTTAGTAAGAGAAAGATTTATTCCAAAAAATATTGTTCTGTAAGAGGAGGGAACAACCGGGTATCTGTATTGCCCATCAGGTGAATACCGATAACCCGATATATTATGCCTGTCAGTTATGTTGTCTACACTTAAATAGATGACAGTGAACATTTTTCTTAAGTTAGTAAGGTAGCTTATGCTTAAGGACAAATTATGATAATCGGGCGCCTTATCCCCAAGAAAAACAACATTCCCCGGGTTGTAGTAGGTTCTGCCGGTCGCATAATAATAACTAAGAGAAATATTGGTTTGAATTTTATTTATGAAGTATTTTGTGATAATATTCAGATTATGAGGAGATACAAAATCAGGAGTGGCTTTTACAGGATAGTTAAGGTAAAGACGTTTTGTATCTATAAAACTGTACGAAATCCAATACTCAAAGTTCTCGATGGCCTTTTTATCGCGCAGGAAAATATCGAAACCTTTTGCATATCCGCTGCCTGAATTGTCAACAGGGCTGAAATAGAATCTGTACTGGTTGGGATCATAAGCAACGCTCTTCTCATGAATAAGCTGGTTGTAACTTTTGTAGTAAGCTTCTATCCTGAAGGTTCTGTCGTTTTTAATTCTTTGGAAATTTATGATATAATGAACAGCCTGCTGAAAACCCGGCCTGTATCCCTGTAGTAGATACTGTGTTGGTGCACTTTGAAAAAAGATGCCATATGCTGCAGATATCTGACTTTTTTCACCTGTTTTCAGAGCAAGCGAAATCCGGGGAGCGACGTTCCCTTTTGATAATAAATCACTGTATTCAGCTCTTATACCTGTTTTAAGACCGAACCATTTTGCGGGTTTCCATTCGGTTTCAAAGTATCCTGAAATCTGTGAATAGGTGAACCTGGCTGAAATTGTATCATTAACTATCTGGTCGTAACTTATCCTTTGTAGTTCAAGACCAGCCAACAGATAGAAACTATGTTTAAATTCATAATTTAATTCGGCCCTTCCCTGAACACGGCTGTCGTGCCTGTACAAAGGATAATTTCCGAATTTGATGTTATCAGTATTGTTGCTGAATGAAAAAGCTGAAAAATATTTCAATTTGTCAGTTGAAATATAGTCGTATGACATATTGAAAAAGGTGTTGTCATTCTGATTACCGAAGTTTATTTCAGAACTGAAATTTTCAGGATCCGGAAGAGTGATTCCCTGTTTGGTAATACTTTCACTGAAATTCATTTTAAATATTCCTTTGTCCTCCACTTTTGAGACCCATCGTGTTGAAAAGGTCCCTCCCTGGGGATTTGTATAATAATTATAATTTGTTCTTGTAATTGCCATGTAAGGTGTAAGATTAAGATATGAACCTGTATATTCAAGGGCATTGTTATTCATAAGCTTTGAACCTGAAACAGAAATGCCAGTTAAGTTCATTCCAATATTAATGGTGCTCTCATTTGGAAGGTCATTTGTCTGTAAATCAAGTACGGAAGAAAGAGCCTGCCCAAACCGGCTACTATATCCACCGCTGCTGAATGAGGTTCCTTTGAACTGAAATGGATTGAAACGACTTCGTTGAGAGATTCCGGGAACGCTGCTGAAAAATGCGTTTTGGGAAATTACCCCGTCTATTATAATCATACTCTCGTTTGCATCACCTCCGCGTACATACAGCCCTGTCTGATCGCCCCCATTCCGCTGCACGCCTGGCAGAGTTTGAATTGCATTGATAATATCAGCTCCTCCACCTGCAATAGTAACAATATCAAGTGGCTTCAATATTGCAACTTTTCTTTCATTATTTGCCTCTATTGTGCCGGCTGAAATTACAATTTCATCAAGCATATTAGTGGCTTCCTTCAGTATAAAGTTCAGGCTATATTCTTTTTCTGCTATGGTTATAGGATAAGAGATCTGTTCATAACCGATAAAAGAGACATCAATTACCTGATTACCCTGAAGCTTGGTTATAATTTTAAATCTGCCCAATGAATCGGTTATGGAACCATCGGTTGAGTTCTTAATAAAAACATTGACATACTCTATTGGAGTTCCTTTAACATCCTTGACGGTTCCTTCTAAAATGCTTTGTGCTGTGCAGGTAAAAGGAGTAATAAACATAGAATAAAGCAAAATTTTTAGAAACAAGGAATATCTCTGGTTCATTATCATTTGACTAAGGTGTTATATGGAACTGATTAAGATAATCGTACTTAGCTGAATATCTGATATCCAAAAAAGTGAATCTTGTTATTACATAAAACGTTTGTAGATATTTCAGAGTATTATTCGGGATTCAGGTAATCTTTAAGGGAATCAATATATTCACTAAACTTTTTTTTGCCAAGAGGAGTTATGCTGCAAAGTGTCTGCGGATAATTGTTCCTGAATTTTTTAGTCACTTCAATATATCCTGACTCTTTTAATTTGGTAATCTGAATACTCAGGTTTCCCGCAGTTGCACCCGTCTGCTCCCTGATGTATGTGAATTCGGCAACCTCCGTTCCGATAAGCAGGGAAACGATCGCGAGGCGCAGTTGCGAATGAAGTATCGGGTCGAGTTCCTTAAACCGTGTCATGATTTACTTTATTTCTTAACATATATCCTGGAATAAGATAACCAGTGAGCATTGCCACAGGAGTGCCTAGAAGTGCCAGAGATGGTCCGGCAAAATGGACAAGAATTGCAACGACCCAAAAGCATATACCGCCGGCAATAAGTGGCTTGAATTTGACAATGAATCCCGAAAGAAACGTTGGGAAACCTGCAAGAAGCAGAATATATGGTGTAATATTTTCCATCCTGTCAGATTGTACTATAAACAGTACTATTGCTGCAAAAAGAAATCCTATCCATGTCCACATATAAAGCATATCGGCATATGTGTGAACCTTTGCTTTTCTCCCTGTTACAGCTCCATAGATTATTGATACGAATGCACCCGGGATCACCAGAATCCATACATAGTAGGGATGAGCATAGTGAGTCAGATTAGTAATAAGCCACTCCGAAAGACTGCAAACAGTTATAAGCCAACCCCAGAAAAGAAGGTGAAAGATTCCCTGGCGGATGTTGACTTTCGTTCTGTTGATCATTTCTGTTATTATTTTCAGGCTTTCTTCGCCTGTCATCATTTTTTCATCGTTTTCCATAATAATGTTTATTTTTATAAATCAATTTACAAAGAACATAAATATGTCACAAATATAAACTAGTTAATATTACAAACCAAATATTTGAAGGTATTTTTTTTTGAAAAGTATATTAATTCTATCTTCATTTATAGTCGTTATAAGGATAGATTAAAAATCCTTTGTGAACCTTAGTGTTAACCTTTGCGTTACTTTGTGGTTAAAAAAAATTATTTAAACACAAAGGGACACAAAGTAAAACACAAAGTAACACTAAGGTAGAATTGACAAGAAAATCAAAATCAACTTTAGGCACGCATTATGGGTTATGTTTAGTAAATTGAAAGTATTATGGGACTGATTCAGATCGAAAATATGGAGTTTTACTCTTTTCATGGCCATTTTAAAGAAGAACGTATTGTTGGGAACAAATTCCTTGTTGACCTGACAATTGAAACGGACATGAAGGCGCCTGCCGCGAGCGATAATCTTAAAGATGCTGTTAACTATCAACGGGTTTACGATATAGTTAAATCTCAGATGGAGATGAAATCGCATCTGCTTGAACATATTGCCGGAAGAATCCTCGATGCAATTTATACTGAGATGAAGGGGATAGAAAAGGTTACAATTAAAGTTTCGAAGTTGAATCCTCCAATGGGAGGGAAGATCGGATCAGTCAGTGTAGTTATGAGCAAATAGATATGGATAAATCAATCACGCCAGCTGCAAACAAAAAAACTTCCAAGCCCGGTATATTTAGTTTGCTGAAACCATACTCAGGAATGGTTACCATTTTGATTATTATGGCACTTCTGGGTAGTGGAATAAACATGCTTATCCCTAAAATCATAGCGCATGGCATTGATTCTTTTTCGGTAAACAAGTATAATCTTCGATCCGTCATTTTTCAGTTTTTATTAGCTTCCTCCTCAATCTTTGTATTTACTTTCCTGCAGAACATAATTCAGACATATGCCTCGGAACGGGTCGGAAAAGATTTGCGGTCGCATCTTTCCGATAAAATATCCCAGCAGAGTTACGTTTTTGTGCTTAAGTCAAATCCTTCAAAACTTTTGACAAACCTGACTTCTGATATCGACTCTGTGAAGATGTTTGTATCAATGGCATTTGTCACTATTATCTCTTCGGTTTTTGTTATTGCCGGCACCTCCGTTCTTCTCATTCAAATAAACTGGAAACTTGCACTGGCCGTTATTTCAATAGTTCCTGTTATTGGAGGGGCATTCTTTATTGTATTAAAGAAGGTTAGAGTATTGTTTAAGAAAGGACGTGAAGTAATTGACTCTCTCAACAGAATTATTAACGAAAGCATTATGGGTTCAGCATTAATAAGAGTACTTAATTCGCAACAGCCCGAGAGTATGAAATTTCTTGAAACCAATCTGGTGTCGCGAAATCTGGGGTTGTCTATACTGAGATTATTTGCAACGCTTATACCTGTTATTATGTTTGTTTCAAACATGGCTATAGTAACAATACTTGCCCTGGGTGGCCATTTTGTTGTTGCGGGTAACATGTCGCTGGGAAACTTCGCAGCTTTTAACAGTTATCTGTTGCTGTTAATCTTCCCTATTCTTATGATCGGTTTTATGAGCAATATAATAGCACAAGCTTCCGCTTCGTATTCCAGAATAAATGATGTGATGGAAGCCAGGGCAGAAGATAAGTCAGGAACAATTGACAGCAAAATAAAAGGTGATATAGTTCTTAAGGATGTTTCATTGTTTTACGGGGATAAGCCTGTACTGAGGAATATTTCATTCTCAATTAAAGCAGGAAGTAAAACGGCTATAATAGGGCCTACTGCAGCAGGCAAAAGCCAGTTATTATACCTTCTGACGAACCTGATTTCTCCCGATTCGGGTTCGATAGAATTCGATGGCGTACCTATGGACAATTACACAAAGGAAATGTTTCACAGTCAGATTGGCTTTGTATTTCAGGATAGTGTGATTTTTAATATGAGCCTTCGCGAAAATATTGCGTTTAACGATAAGGTTACAAATGAGTCGCTGGAAAAGGCAATTGCAACGGCTGAATTAGGTGATTTTATTGAATCCTTACCTCAAAAACTCGATACTATTGTTTCGGAACGGGGTACCAGTCTTTCAGGCGGGCAAAAACAGCGGATTATGCTGGCCCGGGCACTTGCAATAAATCCTAATATTCTCTTGCTTGACGATTTCACTTCGCGTGTTGACAAGAAAACTGAAAACAAGATCCTTTGTAACCTCGAGAACAACTATCCTGGCCTTACGCTGATTTCCGTTACACAAAAAATTGCACCGGTAAGGCATTTTGAACAGATCATACTGCTCATGGAAGGCGAAGTTATTGCTACAGGTACACATAAAGAATTAAAAGAGAGCTCTCCTGAATATATTCAGATCTACAGCTCACAACGAAGCACTCATCACTATGAACTATAATTTAAATCAATCATCAGATAAAACGGAGCAGAAAGCATCAAATCTTGCATCTCTCCGGAAATTGATAGCTCTTATTGGTGAGGAGCGCCGAAACCTGATTGTAGCTTTTGGGGCCATTTTTTTAAATGCAGGTTTAAGTTTACTCGGTCCCTATCTGATTGGCTATACCATCGACACATATATTCAGGCAAAGCAATTTCATGGAGTGCTGGTATTTTCAGGTATCCTACTGGCTCTTTATAGTGTGGCATTTGTAGTGAACTATGCTCAGATGCGCATGATGGGGGGAATCGGACAAAGAATGCTCTACAGTTTACGTAATGCAGTATTTAATAAACTTCAGGAACTGCCGGTTGATTTTTTTAACCAGAACAAAGCCGGTGATCTGATCTCGCGAATCAACAACGATACGGATAAGGTTAATCAATTCTTCTCACAGTCATTAATGCAATTCATAGGCAGCACAATCACCATGACAGGAGCTGGTATCATACTGTTATGCATAAATCTGCCGCTGGGGCTTGCGGCACTGACTCCTGCTCTCATTGTATGGGGATTTACTAAAGTAGTCTCCCCGTGGGTAAAACGAAGGAATGCAGCCAGTATGAAGAGTACCGGCGGCCTGAGCGCCGAAATACAGGAGAGTCTGGCCAATTTTAAAGTTATCATTACCTTTAACCGGCGTGATTATTTCCGTAAACGGTTTGAGGAAGCTAACAATGATAATTATTCAAAATCGGTGCAGGCTGGCATTGCAAATAACATCTTCACTCCGGTTTATACTCTGGCAGCCAATATTGGTCAGATGATAGTATTGACACTGGGGATATTTCTTATTATGAAGGGCCATTTTTCGATTGGTTTGCTTATAAGTTTTATAGCTTACGTTACCAACTTCTACAACCCTTTACGTCAGCTTGCAGCTCTGTGGGCTAACTTCCAGGTGGCAATGGCAGGATGGGATCGTATTTCTCTGTTGCTGTCACTGGAGACCAATTTACTTGTAATAGAAGACCCAAAATGCGAAACAAGCAGGTCATATCTCCATTTCGGGAATGTATCATTTAAATATCCTAACGGGAAAGAGGTATTGCATAAGGTAAGCTTCGATCTGGAGCGTGGGAAAACTTATGCGTTTGTTGGTCCGACAGGCGGAGGCAAAACTACTACCGCATCACTTATTGCCAGATTATACGATGCTACTCGCGGATCTGTTTTGTTAGATGGTAAAGACATTCGGTCCTATAAGCCTGAAGAGCGTACCCGGAAAATCGGATTTATACTTCAGGAGCCTTTTCTTTTTTCGGGAACCGTAAGAGATAATATTTTATACGGAAATATGGAGTATAATAATTTCTCCAATATACAACTGTCAGAAGCTATTTCAGAAGCCGGACTCGAAAGCCTGCTGGCAAGATTCGACCAGGGACTCGATACAAAAGTTCAGACAACAGGAGATGGAATCAGTCTGGGACAGAAACAACTTATTGCTTTCATGCGGGTAGTGCTCCGCAAGCCTGAATTGCTTATTCTGGATGAAGCTACAGCAAACATCGATACGGTTACCGAACAATTGCTCGACAGTATACTGAAAAAACTACCTGAATCAACCACCCGGGTAATAATAGCTCATCGTTTAAACACGATTGAAAATGCCGATGAGATTTTCTTTGTAAACACCGGCAAGGTTATTCTTGCGGGATCTTTCAATGATGCCATTAACCTGCTTCTGCATGGGAAAGTGGAGAGCTGAACGACTTAACTCAATCCCGCTTTTTTGAGGACAACAGCCCCCGGGGGTAGGGTTAAATTTTAAACCAGAGAATAGAAACTAGTTGTTTTAAGGTTTTATCTATTTTTTAAAATCGGTAATATCAACTACAGATAACAGACATTTCCTGTCATCGCCTGTAACAATACCTTCCATATAAGCGGTACATAATTTATTACCATTATACCCAAGCTTTACCTCACATGATTCTTTTCCCTTTTTGGAATATATTTTACTGAAGAATTTGTCAAATACTTGTTGTGAATCTTCAGAGACAAATAGTTTAAAATTGCTGTTAACCAGACTAAATCGCTTATCCCCAAGCATTTCGGCACCAGTAAAGTTCAATTCATCTATAGTCCCATCAGAATCAAGTGTAAAATAGCCCATTGGTGCAAAATCGTACAGCATAGTGTATTTCTTAAGAGCTGCTTCTGCTGTTGCATTTGCCTGGATAAGCTCTTCATTCTGCATTTCTAATTCGATCTGGTGAACCTGAAGCTCATGAAGCAGCTTTATAGAATCGGTTTCCATGACAAGCTTATCCATTTTGCCATGCTTCTTTTTAAGTAACTCTTCTGCATTTCTACGTAGCATCTGGTCATCTGTAAAATTGCGTTTTTCTTTATTCATGGTGTTCCTATTTTTTTATTGATAATATCATTCCACTTGGTAAATTAAAATTATCCAGCAGCACTACCACAGACCAATCGGCTTCAATTAATTTGTCTTCGGCTGTAATTACCTGCATTTTGAATCTGGTATCCTGCGATTCTCCCAATATCTTTCTCATTTTATCTTCAGTCTTTTTCCTTAATGATTCAGGAATAAACATGTGAATATAATTCTTGTTTATTATCTCACCTTGTTTTTTTCCAAAATATTTTTCTGCCGCCGGATTAACCTCCAGAATTTTCCAATTGAGGGCTAATTTAATAATAATATCTGTGGCCGAATTGAGTAAAAGGCGATTCATCTGTTCTGTTTCATGAAGTTTTACTTCCACCTCCTTAAGATCGGAGATATTGAAAAAAGTTATTACAACGCCATCTATTCTGTCGTCAAAGGTGCGATAAGGCATAATGCGAATGGAAAACCAGCGTGCGTCTTTAGTTGGAATTTGTTTTTTTATATAGATGAGAGTCTTAAGTACGTTAAGAGCATCAGCTGGTAAATCGGGATAAATAAGATCCGAAACCAGGTCGGTAAAAGGTCTGCCGATATCACTTTTTATCAGTTTAAAAATCTTAACCGCCTGCACAGTAAACCGACGAATGTTAAATTTTTTATCGAGAAACAGAGTAGCAATATCGGTGCTGTTGAGGAGGTTTTTCATGTCGCTGTTCACACTTGAGAAGTCTTCTATCTTAGACTGTAATTCAGCATTTAAGGTTTGAAGTTCTTCATTAAGGCTTTGCATCTCTTCTTTGGAACTCATTAGTTCTTCGTTGGTAGATTGCAGTTCTTCATTGGTAGATTGCAATTCCTCATTTGTAGACTTTAGCTCTTCCTGTGAGGATTGCATTTCCTCAAGAGTATCCTGTATTTTTTCCCGTGCATACTTTAACTCTTTTTCCAGCTCTAATTGTCTTTCATTGCTTAAAGTCTTCTTTTCTTTGAGTGCCTGAAGTTTAGTATTTTTAATTTCATCCAAATCAGTGAAGATTATCATTAACATACCATTCAGAGGCTCCGGTTTACTAAGCCACTGAATGTGCACATTTAAGGATTGATAGCCGCCATTTGCACCTATTCTGATATTATGCAAAACAACGGATTCTTTTTTCAATATAGCTTTCCGGAATGCTACAGGAAATTCAGCGCGCAAACCTTCGCGTAACATTGCGAAAATATTCATATTTGCTTTACCGACAGCAGGCTCGAGATATTTCCCTGTCCGCCCGCTTATATATATAATATCGCCATGTTCATTTACAAGGACTCCGGCCGGTGAATAATGCTGCAATAAAAGCTGATCGGCAAGTGTTTGAATATTTCTGGCTGGTCCGGAACGGACTTCTTTATAAATTATTTCTGTCTTTGTCCTGGGAAATGTATTAACAGGAAAATCAACTGTCTCAGGCGCCAGGATAGTAACTGCACGTTTAAAAATTTTCAATTTCAAATCCAGAGATGTAAAAAGATGACTTTGGGTTCCAAGAGTTTCGGAACTGCCCAATATCATAATACCCGTAGGGCTGAGACTATAGTAAAACAAGCCAATCATCTTCTTTTGCAGTTCCGGTTCCAAATAAATTAACAGGTTCCGGCAAGAGAGGATATCAATCTTGGTAAAAGGCGGATGCATTATAACATTATGTTGTGCAAACACAATCTTTTCCCTTATTTCTGTATTAATGAAATAGCCGTCACCGGTTTTCAGGAAAAAGCGTTTCAGTCGTTCAGGTGAAACATCTTCAGAAATACTTGCAGGGAAAATGCCTTTTCTTGCAATATCTATTGCATCATTGTCGAGGTCTGTTGCGAATATCTGTAAAGAAAATCCTCCGTGCGGACTGATTTTCTCAAGAGCTTCTTTAAACAGTATAGCTAATGAATAAGCCTCTTCGCCCGTTGAACATCCCGGTACCCATGCCCTTAGTATTGAACCCGGTTCGAGTTTTGATATTATAGCCGGGATAATCGTTTCTTTCAACTTTTCCCATACAGCAGCATCACGGAAAAAACTAGTAACACCGATAAGTAATTCCTTGAAAAGAATTTCAATTTCCTTAGGATTTTCATTCAAAAATGACACATAGGAAGCTATCCTATCAATTTTATGAATATTCATCCGTCTTTCGATGCGACGGTACATTGTATTTTTTTTATACAATGAAAAGTCATTACCGGTATAAGTCCGGAGAAGTAAATTTATTTTTTCAAGTGAACTTTTATCTTTAATCTCTATAGCTGCATCTGATACCAGGACAGGAATGTGTTTAAGAAATTCTGTGAGCCTGCGTAATATTTCGTTTGGTGGAGCCACAATATCCACTGGAACTGAATCTATGGCATTGCGTGGCATGCTGTCGAATTTTGCACTTTTCGGGTCTTGTACCATAGCGATCCCGTTTTTTTCTTTTATGGCACGTAACCCTAAGCTGCCGTCTGAGCCCATTCCTGAAAGTATAAGACCAACACCCAGTTCTTTCCGGTCATCAGCAAGCGATTGTAAGAAGAAATCGATCGGAAGACGCTGTCCTCTTGCCTGTATCGGTTGAAAAAGATGGAGAATCCCTTTTCTGATCGACAAGGTTTTATTTGGCGGAATTACATAGACGCAGTTTGGTCTTACTTTCATTCGGTCCTTTACCTGGAAAACTTTCATTTTGGAAACCCGCTGAAGCAACTCGGGCAGCATTCCTTTGTGAGTAGGATCGAGATGCTGCACAACAATATATGCCATGCCGCTGTTTTCAGGGACATATTCCAGAAACTGTTCTATTGCTTCCAGTCCACCCGCTGAAGCGCCAATACCAACTATAGGAAACAAATCGTTTTCTGAATCAGAAGATTTTTCTTCTACTGTTATTGATTTTATCTTGTCTGGTTTCACCTAAAAATTTATTTCGAATTTTATATTCCCTTAATTAAACACCAAAGATAGTTCATCTTATGATTAAGGGACAATCAATGGTTTCTGAATTTCATTTTTTACAAGTTCGCGAGCCTGCTCTACCCATTTATCCTGCTCGATCCTGCCGGGTATTAATTCAAGTACCTCGGTAATAGTTTCAATATCTGTGTGAGTGAGCTTACTGATCTGACTGAAAGTATATATACCGAGCGTATTTAAACGTTCCTCAACCCACAATCCAAGTCCGTCGATCAGGGTTAAATTATTAGCCTCATATTTATGCGCAATACCTAACCTGTCGTAATATATTCTTCCCTTTCTGTCCCTGATACGTTTTAGAAGATCAGATTTTTTACCTGCAATCCTTATCAGTTCCCGGGCCTGAAGTATCCATTCGTCTCTTTCAATTCTGCCGGGAAAAAATTCAATTGCTTCAGTAACTGTAACTATATCTTCTTTGGTAAAATTGCTTATCTGCCTGAACGTAAAGATATCTAGTGCATTAAGTTTTTCCTGAATCCATCCTCCGATTCCGGTTATGATTGTCAAATCATCTGCCTCTTCTTTTTTGGCAGTACCTATTCTATCATAATAAATCTTGTTTTTTCTTTCACTTATACGTCTGAAAAGATCAGCTTTTAGTTCTTCATTGCGTACCAGTTCCAGGGCCTGTGCCACCCATTCGTCCCTTTCGATCCTGCCGGAGAAGTATTCGATAGCGTCATTGATTGCCTCAATATCCTGAGGGGAAAAGTTACTTATCTGCCTGAAAGTATAAATATCTAAAGCATTCAGTCTTTCTTCAATAAAAGGACCAATGCCGCTGATCATTTTCAGATCATCCTTTTCTGATTCTGAAGCAATTCCAAAACTCTTGTAATCGAGCAGGTGCTTGCGTTCTGAAATGTGAGCCAGAATAAGATCTCCTATTTCTTTGTCCTTATTACTGAGATCTTCTTTCAGGTTAAATATCTCGGCATCAAGGTTGACAATGCGGTTATTCAATTCATGCTTTTCCGATTCAACAATTTTGAGTTTATTTTCATAAGCGGACTTATAAAAGAGCCAGGCAGTCAAATACCCAATGATTGCAGAGCCTGATAGCATTAAAATTATTTCGAAGGTTGCCTCATTTTTAGTCAGTGCCAAAAGAATCGTTAAGGTATTCATGATTTTAGTTATTAAACTTTATTACTGTTCTTCTGTTATTTGACCTTCCTTTCGTAGTTTTATTATTATCAACAGGCTCTTTTTTACCTCTTGATTCTGCAATTATCCGGTTTGAAGGTACTCCCTTGCTTTTAAAATATAATTGTACACTTTGAGCGCGACGGAAGCCCAGTGCCTGGTTATACTCATCGGATCCGATTGCATCAGTATATCCCGTGATACTAAGCTTTGTCTGCAGGTTTTGATTCATATATTTATTTAGTTTATCGAGATACCTGTCAGAAATTGTTGCGGAATTGAAATCTGATTTATCAAAAGCGAAATAGATCAACAGGCTTTCGGGGACCGGTACCTGTTCAACCACTGAAGGCTTGTTTGTACTGTCATGAGGAACAACTGTTTCAGGATTGACAGCATTGCTCACCGCAGTGACCGGTTCATGACAAAATCCTCTTATCTTACATACATAAATGTGAGTTGATAATGCTGACCAGCCAAAGAATGCAAGAAATCCAATTATTAAAAATTTCATTGTATAAATTTTTTGTTTTAAGAATTCCTTTTTCTTATGTTATTAAAATCTTTCAGATTAAAACCATCAGGGTTATCGTTGGTAATCTTCCGTGAATTGTAATAGTACATGTTCCCTTCAATATCAAATATCATCTCAAAACATTTACCTGCTCCGGCATTCTTTGGCGGGCCTACATGGAAATGGAATAATGCAGTCGCCGGGCCCGTTGCTATAGCTTTCTCTATTTCCTCGGTAGAAATCATTTTCACAACATATGGGTAGGCTGTTTTAATTTTCTCCGGAGAATCAGCATTGGATGCAATTTTATCTCTGTTCAATAACAAATCCTTATTCTTAAAACCTGTTTTATTATAATATTTCAATCCATTTAATGAGATGGAAAAACGATCTTTTTCAAGATTTTTAATATGTATTTGCATGAATTTTACAATTGCAGGTATAGCATAGTCATAATCAGTCGTTTTGTCGCCTGAATATGAAATGGGAATGCTGCAATATTCAGGCATCCTGGTTAAATTGCCTGAAGCATCGCCAAGCACCAGGTTAATATAGCTGTAACTTATGCCACCAGGGTCTTTATCATAAGCTCCATCTGCCAGGACAATAAAAGTATATTTTGAATCGGTCCGTCGTTTTTCAAATTCCTTCTGGTCAATAAACTCATAGTCAGTATATTTCCAATATTTCTGGATCGCATCTTTAATACAGCCATTGTAAAAGCTGATGCCATCTTCAAACACAACGCAGGTTTTGGAGTTTTTAAACATGCTTATTTGCTGTTTAGATGCCAGGGGTGCATTTGCCGACAGCCACAGACAAAAAAGAGCCAAAGAAAAAACCAGAATAAATTTTTTCAATAATCTTCTGGCTGTCAATCCTGTTGCAGGATTATTAAAAGTAGAATTTCGCATTATTCTAATCAGGAGTTTTGATGACATAAAAATCATATTTTTCAATTCGAAAAATGTTACATAATTCTTTTAAAATGTTACATTATTTACAGGTGGGATAAAGCGCTAAATGCCAGGTAGTTATTTATATATAATGGGGCAAAGTGAATGAAAACATGCTTCCTTTCCCTGCCTCGCTTTCTATCCTGATGTTACCCCCATGCAGTTCAACGAATTCTTTACAAAGCAACAGTCCTAAACCGGTACCTTTTTCATCTTGCGTGCCCGGGGTTGAATGAAATGCGTCTATTTTGAAGAGTTTTCTCATGTTCTCATCTGAAATTCCAATTCCGTTATCTTTTACGGTTACTTCAACAAATTTTTTTAGCTCGCATGCATTTATTACTATTTCCCCATTGACATTTGTGTATTTTATAGCATTGCTTATTAAATTCCTTAATATTGTTTTAACCATCTGAAGATCTGCTGTTACATTAACCTCAGGTTTAATTAAATGGCTCAATGTGATTTGTTTTTGGCTGGCTAAGGTTTTGAGATTTTCAATTTCTTCTCTTAATAATTCGTACAGATTTATTTTAACCGGCCTAAAGTTTTTCTCTTTGTTCTGAGAAACTGCCCATACTAAAAGGTTATCAAGAAGGACGAGAGTGTTATTTGCAGATTTATAGACGATGTCAACATATTCTTCTATTTCGTTTTTATTAAATTCTTTCAGGCTCATCTTCAATAATTCGAGAATGCCTATTATTGAGCTGAACGGGCTCCGGAGATCATGTGCAATAATTGATAGAAATTTCCCGTTTGTGGAAACAATTTCCACCAGCTTATTTGTACGTTGCTCGACCAGTAATTCCAAACCGGTATTGATCTCTTCCATCTCCCGTAACCGTAATAAAAGTTGTTTTTCAGTAACCGCACCGGTATGGGGCATAGGAACTGACAGATTCAAGGATTTTGAACTTTCCTTATTACTATAAACCTTCTTCTTTGGGGTTTTCAGCCTGCTCGGGTGATCGATCTGTTTTAAATTCATAAGATTAAGTTCTCTTATCTTATTATTCAATTAATAGTCTGATTATTATAACTGATTTGCCTCAGCTGCTTAAAATGTAAGGGTGTCAGACCAGTAATGCTTTTAAACTGGCTGGATAGTTGTGCCACATTGCTATAATGCATTTTAACTGCTATTTCAGTCATATTGAAATTGTTATGTTCGAGTAATTCTTTTACCATCTCAACCTTTTGTTTGATTATGTATTTTTCAATTGTAATACCTTCTATTTCTGAAAAAAGCGTGCTAAGGGAAATGAAGCTGTCATTTACGCTGAGACTGATGAAATCTGAATAACTTGTATTCAGATCTTCATCTGAATACATCATAAGATCAAATATTGCCTTCTTCAAATTCTCAATGAGATAATTTTTTTCGTTGTTTATCAACTCAAAACCTAATGGTTCTAAGGCCAGGAAAAGCAAATGATGTTGTACCGGCGTTAATTTTTTCTTAACAGTTACTTCGCCTAACTCCACTGAAATAAATGATATACCTAATTTGTCCAGTTCTAATTTAACTGTTGTTTTACAACGGTTACATACCATATTTTTAATATACAGTTTCATTGTCTTATTTCATTTGAAAACTTCTTTTTCAGAGTGGGAATACTAAAGAATCCAAGAGTCCATATTTTAATTAGAAATAAACCGTCTATGAAGAGGAAATCTGACATAATAATCAAGTTATTGTACCTTTCAATGACAAAGGTATCGCGTTAATTCGACAGAATCGTTATATAATTATTTCTCAAATTTATATGATTTACATATTTTATGCATTGTAAAGAGGTTGTCAAAACCAAAAGCCAGAGACCTGAATGGCATCTGGCTTCATTTTATATACTTAATGTTCCTTCAGGACAACTCATTTTAAAAAGTGAATCATTAACAGAGTTGTTCACCTGATGTGCGGATTATGGATTTTTGATATAATTACCTGCCACGGCTATCGGGCTGGCGGGCTTGTTTTTGCCAATGGCCCTTTGTCCATGATTTTCCACGTTGAGTTGTCTTCCAACTACCTGCCACATATGACTGACCTTGTCTTGGATTTGTCCAGTAGCCGGCTCTTTGCACATATACATGGGATTGATTATTCCAGCCCCAGTCACCATCTATCCAGATTTGGGTTTCACTCAGTCGTGGTGGCCTTGCATATTCTGTGTAGGTTGGCTCTGATGCCATATAACCACCCATACAGGAAGTGAACGCAAATCCAATTCCGGCAAGTAAGACTAAGTAACTGAATATTTTCATATATCTGCCAACTCTGGCATAATCTCCAAACGCAGTTGAATTGAATAATGGTTTGCGACTGATTGCATAATGAGCCGCATTTTGTAATTCTTCATTCCTTTTCATATTTGGTCCGGAATTAATATTATTCTGAACCTCTCCTGTTAACTCTTCGTTTTTTTTCATCTATGTACTTTTAGTAGTGAAAGAAATTTCACAACATAAAGGTGAGACTATTATTGCCGGTATCTGTTACATAACTTTGGAAATAAGTTACATCATTCACATATAAAGGCACAAAGGTACAACGGCACAACGGCACAACGGCGGAACGGCCAAAAAGAGGAAAGAGAGAATGGGGGAAGAGGTGAAGGGGAGATTGGGTGACGAAGGGACTGAGGGACTAAAAGACGAAGGGACAAGAATTGAAAAAATTCAATCTTCATCTGTTTCCCATATCCTGCCAGAGGCTCATGAGTGTTCATTTTAGACACAAAATTCATTGACGAATCAGTATTATTTCCTGTAGCTTCGATAGTTAACCTGTTTAATGATTCAAGGCGTTTATACAGCTTAGTGTTTTTCGGCGTATTTATTTGTCTTGTATACTTTTTTGGGGAATGTCCGGATTTTAAATCCTTTAAAAATGGAGACAGCGTAATTTCAGCTTCATTCAGGATAAAATGGTCGATCACCGGATAATTATCATATTCCTGCGTAAAGAAGAGGCATTAATTTACCGCCTTATCGGGTGAACTACTTTTTAGAAGAAATCAGTATCATGACTCCTCCAACGCCCATCACGGCTATGCCAATAAGAGGCGACCAGCTGAGATGATGCGGTTTGTTTGCGGTAATTTTAAGGCTTCCTATATCCACTACTTTCTCCCTGGTAAAAAAAGTAATAGCCGTAAAAATGGTTAATGCTAACCCAAGTATTACAATAATGATTCCGGCTTTTTTCATAATTTTTTTCTTTAAAAGATTGTTGAAAGATAAAAGATGCCTGAAGCAAAAGAGTTACATAATTCTTAATAAATGTTATATTATTTACATATTAAGGTGTAAAGGCACAAAGGCAGGAGGGCCCTGGTTCGGCGAAATCTCTGACTTTGTCGAAATTAAAATATAGTCTGAGACTATGGTTTATTAAAAGCGAAGTTACAAACTTCGTTTAGCAGTGGGGAGAATGGGAGATTACGAGCTATTGCCTAGATTGACGGTGCTCTATAACAAGAGGAGCGAGGGATCTCATTCTTCAAGAGTGTAATTTGATCATAAAAAAAGAGACCGCCTTTTGAGACAGCCTCTTTAACAATAAATGTCTTATATAATACTTAAATTACACCAGTTTAACATTTATGGCATTTAATCCCTTTTTCCCTTCCTGAAGATCAAAGGTTACTTCATCATTTTCTCTGACCTCATCATTAAGCCCTGATACGTGCACAAAGTATTCTTTTTCTGATGCACTGTCCTTGATAAATCCAAATCCTTTGGAGTTATTAAAAAATTTTACTGTTCCTGTACTCATAATTTTGATTTTAATTTTGGGCAAAGTACATATTATAATCCGTATAATACACTAATTTTCAATTATTCGCATTTATGCCCGAACAATTCATTCAACCTTTACTTGATTCATCCGGCTGGGAATTTCAAAATTTAACCTTCCTGTAAAAAATTCTTTTGGTAATTTCTGCAGCAAGAATATATAATACGACAATCAGTAATAGGAGTAAATAGGTTGAAAGAGCAAGTGGGCTGAATCCGAATATATTTCCAAAAGGAGTGAATGGGAAGGCCAGTGTAATGACAGCGATCGATAATGTTGCTATTAACAGATATTTACCTGGCCTGCTTCTGAAAAATGGTTTTCTGCTCCTGATAACAAGAACTATCATTGACGCCGAGATTACGGATTCAAGAAACCAACCGGTTCTGAACTGACCCTCATTTGCGTGTAATACAAGCAACAGCAGACCAAATGTCAGATAGTCAAAGAATGAACTTACAAGTCCGAAAGTAATCATAAACTTGCGGATGGCCTTAATGTCCCATCGCCTTGGATAGTCAATCATTTGCTCATCAACGCTGTCTGTAGCAATTGTCATTTCGGGGAAGTCAGTCAGAAGATTGGTGAGCAGGATCTGTTTTGGAAGCAATGGAAGGAATGGAATGAAAAGCGATACTCCAGCCATGCTGAACATATTCCCAAAATTGGCACTTGTAGCCATAAAAACATATTTAAGTGTATTGGCGAATGTGGTTCGTCCTTCTCTCACGCCTTCAACCAGAACTCCCAGATCTTTTTCGAGCAGGACAATATCAGCTGCGTCTTTGGCAACATCTGCGGCAGTATCCACCGAAATTCCGACATCGGCTGCATGAAGGGCAGATGCGTCATTGATTCCATCGCCCATGTATCCAACAACGTTTCCTGCTTTTCTCAAAGCGATTATAATCCGTTCTTTCTGATTGGGTTCTATTTCAGCAAAAACATCCACGGAACCTACACTTCTTAGCAGAGCGCCATCGCTCATCTGACGAAGCTCAGGTCCGCTTATTATCTTATTATCAGAGAGATCCATTTTTTTGCTGATGCTGGCTGCTACAAGCCGGTTGTCGCCGGTAATGATTTTAAGTGATACCCCCAGACTCTTCAGCCTGGCAATCGTGTCAATAATGTTTGGTTTTGGAGGGTCAAAGAGTGTAAGAAAACCCATGAATGTCATTTCCTTCTCGTCGCTTTTGTTAATCGGCTTATCCTCCGGTAAATTTTTATAGGCAATACCTAAAGTTCGAAAGCCATTATTACTGAATTCTTCAAAGTGCTTCTGAATTTTGTCCTTTACAGATTCTATATCAACAATAGTTCCTTCATTAGTTTCTGCAGATGAACATACCTCCAGAATGTTAGTCAATGCCCCTTTTGTTAACATCATATGTATATTTCCCTGCATGACAGCTATGCTCAGACGTTTTCGAAGGAAATCATATGGAATTTCGTCTTGTTTCCGGTAGCCCGAAAGGTCAATCTTACGATAATTAAGGATGGCCTGATCAATTGGGTTAGTAAATCCTGTTTCATAAAAAGCATTAAGATAGGCAAACAGAAAAACCTTTTCATTCGCCTTTCCGTTTACATCCATCGCCGATTCTACCTGTACAGATCCTTCAGTGAGTGTACCGGTTTTATCGGAGCAAATGACATTCATGCTGCCGAAATTTTCTATAGAAGCAAGTCTCTTGACAATCACTTTCTTCTGAGCCATTTTTTTTGCACCATGTGCAAGGTTTATACTGATAATTGCGGGTAATAACTGTGGAGTTAAACCGACTGCCAGCGCCAGTGAAAAAAGAAAAGATTCCAGAACAGGCCGGTGTAAATAAACA
>OCZT010001859.1_pt1 | contig 21912 bp, 21 predicted proteins | sample 1539031 | NCBI WGS metagenome assembly OCZT01 (sample SAMEA3539308, study PRJEB22396) | soil metagenome | biome: tundra; feature: field; material: soil | place: USA | collected 2010-05 | depth 0.15 m | reverse complement strand
GCGCTTCGAGCCCGCCGACGACCCCGTAGGCGCCGTCGTACGCGCCGCCGTCGCGCACGGTGTCGAGATCCGATCCGCACTGGACCGGCGGGCCGACCGCGCGGCCGTCGAGTCGCGCGAAAACGTTGCCCGCGCGGTCCTGTTCGACGTGCAGGCGGTCGCCGCGCGCCCACGTAGCGAACCGCTCGCGCGCGCGACGCTCCGGCACGGTGAACAGCGCGCGGTCGATCCCCGCGGCGGTCGCGCCGATGGCTGCGAGTTCGGCGAGCCGCTCGTGCAGCGTCATACTTCGGTCGCGGCCGCGGCGTCGAGCCGGGCGAGGTACGCGCTGCGCGTCGATTCGTCGATGAAAGACGCCTCGAAGCTGTTCCGCGCCAGCCGGACGAGGGCGCTCGGCGGGAGCGCGAGCGCCTCCGCGACGGCGGCGAAATTGTCGCCGACGTAGCCGCCGAAATAGGCGGGGTCGTCGGAGTTGATCGTCGCGACCAGGTCTTCGTCGAGCATGCGCGGGAGCGAGTGGTCGCGGAGCGTGTCGAAGACGCGCAGCTTCACGTTCGAGAGCGGGCACACCGTCAGCGGCATGCGCTCCTCGCGGAGCCGCGCGATCAGCGCCGGATCCTCGAGGCTGCGGACGCCGTGATCGACCCGCGATACCTTGAGCACATCGAGCGCCTCCCACACGTAGGCCGGCGGACCTTCCTCACCGGCGTGCGCGACCGTCTTCCAGCCCTGCGCGAGCGCGCGTTCGAAGACGCGCCGGAACTTCGCCGGCGGGTGGCCGACCTCGGCCGAGTCGAGCCCGACCGCGACGATCCGCTCGCCGAACGGCAGCGCCGCTTCGAGCGTCGCCATCGCCGACTCGGCGCTCTGGTCGCGCAGGAAGCACATGATCAGCTTCGTCGTGATCCCGTGGCGCCGCTCGCTCTCGCGCACCGCCGACCACAGCCCGTCGATCACCGTCTCGAACGGGATCCCGCGCGCGGTGTGCGCCTGCGGGTCGAAAAAGATCTCGGCGTGCACGACACCCTGCTCGCGAGCGCGCGCAAAGTACGCCTCCGCCACCTCGGCGAAATCGCGCTCGGTCCGCAGCACGTTCATCGCCGCGTAGTACAGATCGAGGAACGACTGCAGGTCGGTGAACTCGTAGGCCCGGCGCAGAGCATCCACCGACGGATACGGGAGCGTCACGCGGTTCCGCTCCGCCATCGCGAAGATGAGCTCCGGCTCGAACGTCCCCTCGATGTGCAGGTGGAGTTCCGCCTTCGGAAGCGCATAGGGGTTCGACACCATCACGCCTGTGCCGGATGGGTGGCGATCCAGTGGCGTGCGATGTCGATGCGGCGGCAGATCCACACGTCTTCGAACGACATCATATGGTCGAGGAAACGCTCGAGGGCGGCGGCACGGCCCGGCCGCCCGGCCAATCGCGTGTGCAATCCGACCGACATCATCTTCGGCGCGGTTTTCCCTTCGCGGTAGAGGACGTCGAACGCATCCTTGAGGTAGTGGAAGAACCCCTCCCCCGACGTAAAGCCGGGCGCGACGGAGAACTTCATGTCGTTGTTGTCGAGCGTATACGGGATCACGAGGTGCGGCTTGCCGGCGACGCGGGTCCAATACGGCAGATCGTCGTTGTACGCGTCCGAGTCGTAGAGAAACCCGCCCTCTTCGACAACGAGGCGGCGCGTGTTGACCGAGGGTGCGTAGCGGCAGTACCACCCGTACGGCCGCGTCCCGGTCGTCCGCGCGATCGATGCGACCGCACGCTTCATCTGCGCGCGCTCTTCGTCCTCGGCCATGTTCTGAAAGCCGATCCAGCGCCAGCCGTGCGAGCAGACCTCGTAGCCCGCGTCGCGGATCGCGGCGGCGGCCTCCGGATTCCGTTCGAGGGCCAGCGCCGCGCCGAACACGGTGATCGGAAGGTCGCGTTCCCGGAACATCCGCATCAGCCGCCAGAAACCGGCACGGCTGCCGTACTCGTAGACCGACTCGACGATCAGGTCGCGCTTCCCCGGCCCCAGCGTGGCGCCCGGAACTTCGGTCAGGTACATCTCCGAGGACTCGTCGCCCTCGCCGATCGCGTACTCCGAGCCTTCCTCGTAGTTCATCACGATCTGCACGGCGAGCCGCGCGCCGCCCGGCCACTTCGGATCGGGCGGCGTCGCGCCGTAGCCGACGAAGTCACGCGGATGTTGTTCCATTGCGGAGAAAGAGACGGCTCAGCGAGCCCGTCTTCCTCCTACGGCTTGGACCAGACAGCCGTTCCGGCGGCGTTGCGCACGTCCATTCCGATTCGGCCCGACGCGTATCCGCCCATCACGATGCGCGACGTGCCGGCGTTGTCCTTCATCACGAGGTAGGGCGAGACGTCATCGGTGGTGAGGTATGCACGAGCCTTGCCGTCGCTTCCGTAGAACGACGTTTCCGGGAGGCCCTTGTCGCCGATGAACGCCGCCGCGCGGATCACGTCGCTCGCGTCGCGGATGACGAACTCGCCGTTCTGCGTGTCGGATGCGAGGAACATCTCGGCACGCCGCTTCCCGGCCCTGTCGAACTGGCGGAGCACGGGACGGTCGCTCAGCAGGTACATCGCCTCCCGAATCGCACCCGAGGAGTCGTACAGGTCGAGCGAAGGGTACCGGTCCTTGTCGATCCCGATGTCGCTGCGTATCGTGCGCGTGACGTCACGGACCACGAGCCCCGTCGCGGACAGCGTCGCCGTGTTGCCGGCGGCGTCGCGGACGACCAGTGGGGTCGACGCCGGCGCTTGCGCCGTGGCGAGCGCCAGCGCGAGCGCACCGAGCGCGAAGACACGGTCGCGGCGCGCGGTACGTTCCAGCCGTGCGATGCGCTCGGTGAGCGCACTCTCGCTCACGGCGCCTTCCACAGCACGGTGTTCGAGGCGTTGCGGATGTCGAGACCGATGGTGCCGTCCTTGTAGCCGCCGGCGTAGACGCGGGTCGTCCCGGCGTTGTCGCGCATCACCAGGTACGGCGAGTCGTCATCGGTCGAGAAATAGGCGCGCAGCTTTTCGTCGGACCCGTACAGGCCGAGCTGCGGATCGCCGCCGGTCGTGCGGAAGAGCGCGAGCCGCAGTTTCTCGTTCGCGTCGTTGAGCAGCAGCTCGCCGTCGTTACTCGCGTCGAGCCGAATCTCCGCGCGGCGTTTCCCGGCACTGTCGAACTGTCGCAGCACCGGCAACTCGTTGAGCAGGTACATCGACTCGCGCAGCCGGCCGGCCGAGTCGCCGAGATCGACCGACGGACGATTGTCCGCGTCGATCCCGATGAAGGCGCGCTCGTGCCCCGCGGCGTCGCGTACGGTGAGCCCTTTGCCGGACAGCGTCGCGCTGCTGCCGGAGCTATCGCGAATCACGACCGGCGTCGCCCCCGGACCCGGGGCCTGCGCGGTCGCGAGCGCCAGCAAAGCGACGGCGAGGACAATCGCGCGATCGCGGCGGCTGGATGACTCGAGTCGCGTGACGCGCGCGACGAGATCGGGTGCTAAAGTACGCTCCACGGCAACCTCCCACCGGACCGAGTTCGCGCCGGACGCGCCTCATCGGTCGGTACCGGACATTCCGGGGAAGCGGCAACCGCTTCCTTCGCGGCGATCAGGTCTCCGCGGGTTTCGCGATCGAACGCGCGGGGTTCCCGACGAGCTTGTCGCCCGCTTCGGCGTCGCGAATCACCACGGTCCCCGCGCCGGTGACGACGTTGTCCCCGATCGTGACCGGCGCGACGAGCGTGTTGTTCGACCCGATCTTCACGTCGGCGCCGATCTTCGTGCGATTCTTCTGCACGCCGTCGAAGTTGGCGGTGATCGTTCCGGCGCCGATATTGGAGCGCGGTCCAACCGAGGAGTCACCGAGGTACGCGAGATGGTTCGCCTTGACACCCGCGGCCAAGTCGGACTTCTTCACCTCGACGAAGTTGCCGATCCGCACGTCCGGCCCCAATGTCGCGCCGCCGCGCAGCTGCGCGTACGGACCGACCCACACGCGGTCGCCCAGCGTGGAGTCGACGACGACGCTCTCGGTGACGGTGACGTCGTCACCGAGCGACGCGCCGACGAGCCGGCTGTGCGGGCCGATGCGGCAGCGCGCACCGATGCGCGTCGTTCCGGCGATCGCGGTGCCCGGGTAGATCGTCGTGTCGGCGCCGATGACCAGCTCCGGGACGAGGTACGTCGTGGCCGGGTCGACGATCGTCACCCCGGCGCGCATGTGCTCTTCGCACAGGCGGCGGTTCACGATGCTGCGCGCATCGGCCAGCTCGACGCGATCGTTCACGCCGAGAACGCTGCGGTAGTCGGCGACGGGGACCGGCGCGACGCGGCGGCCGGCGGCGATCAGCAGCTCGACGGTGTCGGTGAGGTAGTACTCGCCCTGCGCGTTTTCGTTGCCGACCCGGGCGATCGTCTCGCGGAGCATCGGCTCGCTAAAGGCGTAGATCCCCGCGTTCATCTCGTCGACCGCCAGCTGCTCGGGCGTGCAATCCTTGGCTTCCACGATCCGCTCCACAGCCTGCCCTGAGCCAGCCGAAGGGTCGCTGCGCACGATCCGGCCGAAGCCCGACGGGAGCGGCATCCGCGCCGTCACGAGCGCGAGCGCGGTGCCGGCGTCCGGATCGACCGCGGCCTGCACGTCTTCGAAGATCGTGCGGTCGACGAGCGGCATGTCGCCGTACGCAACGACGACGCAGCCGCCGCGCGGCTCGATCGCCTCGAGGGCGATCTTGACCGCGTGACCGGTGCCGAGCTGCTCGGGCTGCACGACGGTCCGCACCTCGAACGGTGCGAGCAATGGGTCGAGCTCGGGGTTCGTGACGACGACGATCTCGTCGACGCCGGCCGCGCGCAGCGCGCTGAGCACCCACCACAGCATCGGCCGGCCGCACAGGTCGTGGAGCACCTTCGGGCGCGCCGACTTCATGCGCGTCCCCTTGCCGGCGGCGAGAACGATCGCGCGCGCGCTCACGTGGGCACCGCTGCGTAGTCGTACGAGAACGGGATCGCCTGCCACTCCTTCTGCTCTTTGTTCGTGACCCCGCCGACGGCGTCGAGCGCGAACCGGAACCGCTCGCGGCAGATGTCTCGCCCCAGCAGCTCCATCGAGTCGAACAGCGGGAGCGCCGTGGCACTGCCGGTCATCGCGACATAGAAGACGCGCGAGAGATCGCGAAACTTCACGCCCAGCGTCTCGCCCACGCCTTTGAGGACGCGCTCGACGGTTGCCATGTCGAACGTGTGCTCCGCGTCGAGCCGCCACATCGCGAGTGCCAGCGCCTTGCGGATCTGTTCCGGCGGCAACTTCGTGCCGGCGAACGAGTCCTTCGTCACCTCGACGCGGCCCGCGAACAGGTACGCCGTGCTCGGAACGACGTCGCTGAGCCGCGCGACGCGGCTGCGTGCGAGCTCGGCGATGCGATCGACGCGCTCCCGGTCGAATCCCCATGCGAGCGTGCGCGCCACGAGCTCCCCGGCCGTCAGCGCGCGGAGATACTGACCGTTGAGCCAGTCGAGCTTCACGGTGTCGAAGACCGGTCCGCCGAGCGAGATCTTCACTAGGTCCAGCCGTCGCGTCAGATCGTCGACGCCGAAGATTTCGCGGCCTTCGGGGGCTGGGGCCAGCAGCAGCCCGAGAAAGTTCAAGAGCGCCTCCGGCAAGTAGCCCATGCGCTGGTAGAACAGGATCCCGGTCGGGTTCTTCCGTTTGCTGAGCTTCGACTTGTCGGGATTGCGCAGCAGCGGCAAGTGCATCAGCACCGGCGGCTCCCAGCCGAAGTACCCGTAGAGCAGCAGGTGCTTCGGCGCCGACGGCATCCACTCTTCACCGCGGATCACGTGCGTGATCTCCATCAGGTGATCGTCGACCACGTTCGCGAGATGGTATGTCGGCAGGCCGTCGGATTTCAGCAGCACCTGCATGTCGACGGTCGCATACTCGTACGGCACCGGACCGCGCGCGAGGTCGTTCACCACGCAGACCCCCGTCTCGGGGATCTTCATGCGCACGACGTATGACTCGCCGGCCGCGGCGCGCTCCGCCGACTCGCCGGCCGGTACCGCGACGCAGTGACCGTCGTACTTCTGCGGGATGCCGGCGGCACGCTGGGCCGCGCGCATCGCTTCAAGGCGCTCGGGGGTGCAGAAGCAGCGGAATGCGTCGCCCTGCAACAGCAACTGCTCGGCGTAGCGGCGGTAGATCTCCGAGCGTTCGCTCTGCCGGTAGGGGCCGTGCGGGCCGCCGACGTCGGGGCCCTCATCCCACGACAGGCCGGTCCAGCGCAGCGCCGCCAGGATCGCATGCTCGGACTCGGGCGTCGAGCGCGCTTGATCGGTATCCTCGATGCGCAGCAGAAAATCGCCGCCCTGCTGCTTCGCAAAGCAATAGTTCACCAGGGCGACGTAGGCCGTGCCCACGTGCGGACCGCCCGTCGGGGACGGCGCGACGCGCGTCCGCACGCGACGCGCGCCGGTCGGGGAAGCGCTCACCCTAACCGGCCAGTTCGCGTCGTTTGCCGCACTCGCGCTCGACGAACGCGATGATCTCCGAGAGCGGGGCGCCGGGCGTGAAGATCTCGCGCACGCCGATCCGCTTGAGCTCCGCGGCGTCGTCGGGCGGGATCGTTCCGCCGCCGAAAAACACGATGTCTGCCGCGCCCTGCTCCTTCAGCTGCTCGACGACCAGCGGGAAGAGCGTCATGTGCGCGCCCGAGAGGATCGAGAGGCCGATCCCGTCGGCGTCTTCCTGGATCGCCGTCTGGACGATCTGTTCGGGCGCCTGGAAGAGACCCGTATAGATCACCTCCATCCCGGCGTCGCGCAGCGCACGGGCGATCACCTTGGCGCCGCGGTCGTGTCCGTCGAGCCCCGCCTTCGCGACGATGACCCGCAGCGGCCGAGCCGGTGCGTTCGTAGCCGGCATCAGAACTGCGTATTCTCCGTGTAGCGGCCGTAGACGCTCACCATCGCGTCGACGATCTCGCCCTCGGTGGCGACCGCTTTGACGCAGTCGATCAGGTACGGCATGACGTTGTCGCTCCCCGCGCAGGCGCGTTTCAGCTTGGCGAGCGCGGCTTCAACCGCGGCACCGTCGCGGTTCTCGCGGACGCCTTGAACCGCGCGCGCCTGACCGCGCTCGATCTCGGCGCCGATCTTGAGCAGGTCGCCCGGCTGCGTTTCGTCGGGGCGCTCGAACGCGTTGACGCCGACGATGACGCGCTCGCCCGACTCGATCGAGCGCTGATAGCGGTAGGACGCGTCGGCGATCTCGCGCTGCGGGAAACCGGCCTCGACGGCCTCGACCATCCCGCCGAAACCGGCGATCTGGGCGAAGTACTCTTCGACCTGCCGCTCCATCTCGCCGGTCAGCGCCTCGACGAAGTACGCGCCGCCGAGCGGGTCGACGACGTTGGTCACGTTGGTTTCATAGGCCAGGACTTGCTGTGTGCGCAGCGCGATCTCGACCGACTTCTCGCTGGGGAGCGCGAGGACTTCGTCCATCGAGTTGGTGTGCAGTGACTGCGTGCCGCCGAGCGCCGCGGCCATCGCTTCGAACGCGACGCGCACGATGTTGTTCTCCGGCTGCTGCGCGGTCGCGCTGCAGCCCGCGGTCTGGGTGTGGAAGCGGAGCTGCCACGAGCGCGGATCCTTTGCACCGTACTTCTCGCGCATGTGGCGCGCGTAGATGCGGCGTGCGGCGCGAAACTTCGCGATCTCCTCGAAAAAGTCGATGTGCGAGTTGAAGAAGTACGAGAGCCGCGGTGCGAACTCGTCGACGTCCATCCCGCGCGCGACCGCCGCCTCGACGTACGCGAACCCGTCGGCGAGCGTGAAGGCGAGCTCTTGCGCGGCGGTCGAGCCGGCCTCGCGGATGTGATAGCCCGAGACCGAGATGGTGTTCCACTTGGGCATCTGCGCGGTGCAGAACTCCATCATGTCGACGATGATCCGCACGTGCGGCCGCGGCGGAAAGATCCACTCCTTCTGCGCGATGTACTCTTTGAGGATGTCCGCTTGCAGCGTTCCGCCGAGCTTCGCGCGCGGGATCCCCTTGTTCTCGGCGGTGACGACGTACTGCGCGAGCGCGATCGCCGCCGGCCCGTTGATCGTCATCGAAGTCGTGATCGCACCGAGGTCGATCCCGTCGAACAGCATCTCCATGTCGCGCACGCTATCGATCGCGACGCCGCACTTCCCGACCTCGCCGAGCGACTTGGGGCTGTCGGAGTCGTAGCCCATCAGCGTCGGCATGTCGAAGGCGACCGATAGTCCCATCTGGCCCTGCGAGAGCAGGAAGTGATAGCGCTCGTTGGTCTGCTTGGCGTTGCCGAAGCCGGCGAACTGGCGCATCGTCCACAGCCGCGAGCGGTACATCGTGGGGTGGATCCCGCGCGTGTACGGGTACTCGCCGGGGACTCCGAGGTCGCGGGTCAGGTCGATGTCCGCGACGTCCGCCGGGCCATAGACAGTTTTCAGGGGAACGTCGGAGATCGTGCGGTCGACCGCCCCCGAGCCCTTTCCGGTGCGCGGCGGCGTCCGGTCGGCCTTCGCCTCCCACCGCTCGACGAGCTCGCGGTACTCGGGGGAGACGTCGGGTCCGAGTCCCGACACGCGATCGATCATCTTGGCCACGTGCTCTCCCTTCGAGGTCGACGGCCCCGTCGCTTCCGGGGCGCGCCGATGATAGACTGAACGCCATGAGGACCCTCGTTCCCCTCGCAGCCCTCGCGCTCGCGTCGCTCGCCCTGGCCGGGCCGGCGGTCGCCGACGGGCCGGCCCCGGCCGCACCCGCCGAACTCCACGAGGGCACTCCGAGCCCGCTCGGAGCGCCGATGCCGCTGACCGTGGTGGTCCGTCAGGACGGTGGCTTCGCCGGGGTCCACCGCTGGCTCTGGTACGACGTCGATGGGACCGCCCGCGCCCACGGCCTGGCCGTCACCGAGCCGGGCACGTTCCGCGCCCACGCCGAGATCGGGCGCGTCCAGCAGATCACCGACGACATGGGCCTCTGCGCGCGGCCCGACTCGGAGTTCCGCCCCGCGGGCGGCATCGGCAACGATATGCTCTACACGAAGCTCAGCGTGCGCTGCCCGCACCGCTGGCGCTACTTCACGTCGACCGACGTCTCGTCCGGCGGACCTCGCGTCCGCGACGCGATCCGCGCGTTCGAGCAGCTCGGCACGAATTTGAAATGGACGCCGACCGACGAACGCGTCGCCCTACCGGACGTCCAGTCGCTCTATCACACCGCGGCGACGCCGACGCGATAGCGACACGTCTAGGCTTCCTCGCTGCTCTAACTGAGGTATTGACTTGCGCCTACGTGTAGGAGCTATCATTTCGTTATGATCCCCCCTGGCGACTAGTGCGCCTGGGTTGCAGAAGCCGCCCTCACGGGCGGCTTCTGGTCGTTATTCATGGGGCGGGTGCCTGTGCCGACAAATGTCTATGTTGATGGCTTCAATCTCTACAACGGAATGTTCAAGCGCGGCCGGTCACAAGCCGTCTAAAATGGGTCGATCCCGCCAAACTCGCGACGACAACGGTCACTGAGGCAAATGGAACGATCCTAACAAAGCCACCGTCGCTTTTTTTAGGAAATCTCGCTCTTCAGTGATGCGCTTGAGATCGCGTCGCAGGCGATGCACTTCCTCGTCGGCGGAGCTGACTTTTCCGTTGCCGGAAAACGCAGTCACTCCGCTCTTTGCGAATTCACGCCGCCATCGGTACAGTTGCTCGGGGGTCAATCCGAGATCCGCAGCGACCTCCGCGACCGACCTTGTTCCTTCGTCGCTTAGGCGAACCGCCTCGAGCTTATATTCGCGCGTATACGTCTCACGCTTGATTCGTTTGGTTGGCATTGAACACTCCTCTGCCCGCCTTCGACAGGCTTAACTGAGTGTCCACCAAACCGGGGGAAGTCCAGTTTTACAGTCCCCGCGGCGACCTCGCCGATTCGTGTGACAAGAAGTAGCGGACGCAAAAATCCGGCGCTCGCAGGCTGTTCGTGGTATAAGATGCAGATGACCTTACGTTTTCGCGGACTCGTCTCGGCGCTTTCGTTGAGCGCTTCAGTTATCTTTAGTTGCGCGGTCGCGCCGGCCGGCGCGACCGAAGGGCTCGCCGTCGGCGCGTGCGTGAGCGTCACGCATCAGCCGGGACCGGCCAGAATCGTCATGCTGACCCCCGGGGGGTACGTCGTGCAAGCCGCGGGCAAGGCGCGCAGCGAAGCCCTGAACTGGGCACGCTCGGACGTCGTTTCAGGCCCCTGTCCGGGGGCACCGACGAAAGCGCAACTCGCTCAGCCTCACAAATGCTTTCCATCGGATGCCGACGGCGCGGGAGGCGCGGCGCAACGCAGCGATCGCAATGTGATTCGGCGGACCTTGACGCATACTGCGCCGGCGGACTCTGACGGCACGGTCACGATTCACTTTCAATCGTTTCGTACCGGCGCCAACCGGAGATGGCTGCGCTCGGACGGTTACAATTTTGCGTCCGACCAAAGCAAGCCGATTCACGAGCTGCGCGTGGTCTTTACGCTATGCACCGATTACCGGACGGCGATCCAACTCAGGCAGCAAGAGCGCAACTTCGAGTGTTTCACCGCACCGACGCAAGAGCATGTTTGCCAGGAATCCGGAAGCACGGGCGGCATGATGCCCGATAAGTCGCAGTACATCCCGAAGAGCTAAACACGTAAACGAACGGCCGCGTAAGACCTTGAAATATAAGACGCCAGCGAGTAAACTCAATGAGACGTTGCGCTGACCCATTGAATCCGCCCCAGCTTGGGTGTAGATCTCGCGCCCACAAGATCGCACTTCATCTGTCGGACGTGGTAGCTGACCTACGTTCGAGGAATCGTTCCAGGACGGGCATGAAGCGGTCGAAGGCGTCGCGCTGCAATGAATGGCTCGCGCCTTCGAATACTTCGACCTGGACGTTCGATCCGCCGCGCTCGCGCAGCGGCGGACGCAAAGCGGCGACCACGACGCTGCGGCGTGGGTCGGCGAGCGCGAAGAGCAGCGGCTTCGGATAGCCGGCGACGACGGCGCGGACGTCCCAGCGGCCCTCGTCGATCGCGTTCGCTTCGCCGAGTGCGACGATCGGCTCGAGCGTGATTCGCTGCGCGGCGTGCAGCTTCGACTCCACCTCGACCTCCGGCATCCCCGCGTGCGAGAGCCGGATCGACGCCTCGCGCTCGTCGAGCGGCTGCCCGAGCATCCGCTGATACTCCGGCAGCGTGTTCGCGCTCCACACGCCGCGCTCGACGTGCAGCATCGGATCGATCGCGACGACGCGTGCGACGTCGAGGCGGCGACCGCCCACGACGGCGACGGCACCGCCCCACGAGTGTCCGATCAGCGCGTGCACGGGTTCGTCGAGCGCCGCGACGACCTCGGCGAGATCCGCGACGCTGCGCTCGAGCGTCATCGGCCCGGTCACCGAACTGTCGCCATGCCCGCGCTGATCGTACGCGACGACGCGGTAGCGGCCGGCGAGATGCTCGCCGATCCGCGCCCAACCGCGCCGCGAAGAACCGAGCCCGTGTACAGCCACGACGAGCGGACCACGCTCGCCCCACTGCTGCACCGTCGTCTCCGCGCCGTCGGAAAGCGCGACGCGATCTTCCGTAGACAGCATCACGCGGACGCTACAATCCTTTCACGTGGGCGCGGACTTCGCCGCGGGCGCGAACGTTGCCGAGCGCGCTGACTCCGCCATGCACGCCGTACTCGGCCAGCACGATCTCGGCGGCAGCATACGGATCGAGGTCGCCGTCCAGCCGCGCGATCGCGTCTTCGATGCGGCCTTCGAGCGTACCGAGAGCGAGCTGTCGCACGCGATGCGCGAACGCCGACCGGCGCTTTGCGTGGAGCGCGCCGGTCTCGCGCAGCCAGGCGTCGTGCGCGACGATCGCGTCCCAGAGCTTGTCGACGCCCTTGCCTTCGACCGCCTGCGTGCTGACCAGCGCCGGGACCCAGCCGTCGTAGTTCAGCATCTCCATCATCGAGCGGATCTCGCGCTGCAGCTGCAGCGCCATCGGATGATCGCTCTTGTTCACCACGAACACGTCGGCGATCTCGAGCACGCCGGCCTTGAGGACTTGCACGGAGTCGCCGCTGCCGGGCTGCAACGCGACCAGCGTCGTGTCGGCGACCTCCGCGATCTCGATCTCCGACTGACCGACGCCGACGGTCTCGATCAGCACGACGTCCTTCCCGAACGCGTCCATCAGCGAGACCGCATCCGCGGTCGCGCCGGAGAGCCCGCCCAAATGTCCGCGCGACGCCATCGAACGGATGAAGACGTCGGGGTCGGTGAAATGCTCGGCGAGCCGGATGCGGTCGCCGAGCAGCGCGCCGTGGGAGAACGGTGAGCTCGGATCGACCGAGATGACGCCGACCGTCTTGCCTTGGGCACGAACGTGGGCGATCAGCGCGCCGCTGAGCGTCGACTTGCCGACGCCCGGCGGACCGGTGAGTCCGACGGTAAGCGCACGCCCGGTGAGCGGGTAGAGCGTGCGGATCAGATCCGCGCCGCGGCCCGATTCGCAGCGCGAGATCGCGCGTGCGAGCGCACGCGGTTCGCCGGCGCGAAACGCCGTCAGCAGCTCGGCTGGGTCGTCCATCGCGCCTCCGCGTTCACGGCGGGTACCCGGGACTCCCTCACCCCGCCCGCGTACCCGTCGCGGGTGAGTCCCTCCGGTTACGTACGAACCCCGACGATCGCGAACGACGCGATCGTCTTCGCCTGCGAAGACGATCTGTGGATCGTCGACACGGGCGGCGGGATCGCGCGCCGGCTGACCACCACCGACGGCGAGTGCACCCTGCCGCGCCTCTCCCCGGACGGCGCACGGCTTGCGTTCGTCGGCCGCGAGGAAGGCAATCCCGAACTCTACGTGATGCCGACCGGCGGCGGCGTGCCGCGCCGGCTGACGTACTTGGGCAGCGAGTCGCTCAACTGCTGCGGCTGGTCGCGCGACGGGCGCTTCATCTACTTCACCTCCGACGCAGGCTCGCCGTTCGTGAAAGAGACGCTCCCGTTCCGGGTCGACGCGTTCGGCGGTGAACCGGTCGCGCTGGGCGTCGGCCATGCGATGACGCTCGACGTCGCGGCGAACGGAGCGACGCTGCTCGGGCGCAACGCGATCGATCCGGCGCGCTGGAAGCGGTACCGCGGCGGGACCGCGGGCCACCTGTGGGCCGATGCGCTCGGCGACGGGGAGTACCGGCGCATCTGCCGCGAGCTCGCCGGGAATCTCGTGTGGCCGATGTGGCTCGGCGAGCGCGTGCTGTTCCTCTCGGATCACGACGGGATCGGCAACCTGTACTCGGTCGCACCCGACGGGACCGATCTGCGCCGCCTGACCGACGAGCGCGAGCATTACGTGCGCTTCCCCGCGACCGACGGCACGCGCGTCGTGTACGCGTGCGGCGGCGATCTGGTGCTGCTCGACCCGCGCGACGGCAGCGTGTCGCGCGTGCCGGTCGAGATGCCCTCGAACGCCTGGGAGACCGCGCGCCGCTTCGTCGACGCCGCGGAGCTGCTCGAGACCTGGACGCTCTCGCACGACGGCACCGCGCTCGGGATCGTCACGCGCGGCCGCGTCTACACGATGCCGCTGTGGGAAGAAGCCGTCACCGAGCATCCCGCCTCGGGACGCGCACCGGAGCCCGAGCACGCGGCGCGCCGCCGGCTGTTGACCTGGCTGCACGACGACAAGCGCGTCGCGTACGTCGACGACGGCGGAGGCTTCGAGCGGATCGCGATCGCGCCGGTGAATCAGAGCGCACCGCCGCGGTTCGTCACGGATCACGACATGGGCGTCCTGCATCAGCTCGTCGCCTCGCCGGCCGCCGACCGGCTCGCGTTCGCGAACAACCGTCACGAGCTGTGGCTGCTCGATCTCGGCGGCGAGCCGCGTCTGCTCGACCGCAGCGTCGGCGAGCGCATCGACGACCTCGCGTTCTCGCCGGACGGGCGCTGGCTCGCGTACGTGTGGTCGCCGAAGGCGCATACGACGATCGTGCGCATCGCCGAGTGCGAGAGCGGCCGCATCATCGATGCTACGAGCGCGCTGCGCGAGGACCGTTCGCCGGCCTGGGATCCGGAGGGCAACTACCTCTACTTCCTGTCGACGCGCGACTTTCATCCGGTGTACGACGCGCTGCAGTTCGAGCTCAGCTTCCCCGAGGCGTGGCGCCCGTATCTGGTGACCTTGCGCGAGACGCTCGCGAACCCGTTCGTCGCCAAGCCCGCGCCGCTGCATAAACACGGTCACGACGACGACGAGGAGGACGACAAGCGCGACATCAAGCCGCCGGTCGTCGTCGAGGCGGAGGGTATGCCGCTCCGCATGCTGGCGTTCCCGGTCGACGAGGGTGCGTACGACCGCATCGCGGCGGCGAAGGGGCGCGCCGTCTTCACGCGCTTTCCGGTGCGCGGGATCCGGCCGAGCGACCACGATCACGAAGAATCCGAAGGCGAGCTCTTCGCGTATGATTTCGAACAGCAGCGCAGTGCGACGCTCGCGACCGAGGTCGACGACTTCGTGCTCGGACCGGATGCGCGCACGCTGGTCTACCTTTCGCACGCCAAGCTGCGCGCGATCGACGCGGGCGCCGATCTGCCCGAAGACGACGCCGACGACAAGCCGGGGCAGGAGATCGGCCGGCGCACCGGCTGGCTCGACCTCGGCCGCATCAGCGTGCTGGTCGAACCGCGCGCAGAGTGGCTGCAGATGGTGCGCGAAGCGTGGCGCCTGCAGCGCGAGAACTTCTGGGACCCGCAGATGTCCGGCATCGACTGGAACGCCGTCTTGCCGCGCTACGAAGCGCTGCTCCCGAAAGTGCGCACGCGCAACGAGCTCTCCGACGTGATCTGGGAGATGCAGGGCGAGCTCGGCACCTCACACGCGTACGAGACCGGCGGCGACAAGCCGATCCCTCCGCAGTACAAGCGCGGGTTCCTGGGTGCCGACGTCGTTTGGGACGACGCGCTGCAAGCGTATCGCGTGGAGCGGATCCTGCGCGGCGACCCGTGGAACCGCGACGCGGACTCACCGCTCGCCGAGCCCGGCGTCGACGTGAAGGAAGGCGACCTCATCGTCGGGATCGGCGGGCACGCGGTAACCGCCGCGTCCGGACCCGGCGCGCTGCTGGTGAACCAGGCCGGGCGCGAGATCGTGCTCTCGGTCGTGCGTGGCGCCGGCAGTACGCCCCGCCGCGTGCTGGTGCGCACGCTGCGCGACGAACGGATGTTGCGCTACCGCGCGTGGGTCGAGGCGAACCGCTCGCTGGTGCACGAGCGCACCGGCGGCCGCGTCGGCTACGTCCACATCCCCGACATGGGACCGTGGGGGTTCGCCGAGTTCCACCGCGGCTATCTGACCGAGTTCGACCGCGACGCGCTGATCGTCGACGTGCGCTACAACCGCGGCGGACACGTCTCCGCGCTCTTACTCGAGAAGCTCGCCCGCAAGCGCGTCGGCTACGACGTCTCGCGTTGGACCCCGCCGTTCCCGTATCCCGAAGAGTCCGTCCCCGGACCGATCGTCGCCGTCACGAATCAGTTCGCAGGGAGCGACGGCGACATCTTCAGCCATTGCTTCAAGCTCTACGGACTCGGGCCGCTGGTCGGGATGCGCACCTGGGGCGGCGTCATCGGGATCAACCCGCGGCATCGGCTGGTCGACGGCACCGAGACGACCCAGCCGGAGTTCTCGTTCTGGTTCACCGACGCGGGCTGGGGCGTCGAAAACTACGGCACCGATCCGACGCACGAAGTCGACATCGCGCCGCAGGACACGCTGCGCGGCGACGATCCGCAGCTCGCCGAAGCGCTGCGCCTCGTCGACGGAGCGCTCGAGAACGCGCCGCCGCGGCCGGAGTTCCCGCCACGCCCGAATCGAGCCAACCGGCAGCGATGAGACGGCACCCCGCACCGTAGTTTGCCACTCGTCCGCAGCGGTTTCAAGACGATATGCTTTACGGTCAAGCCGGTCCCTTGCGCCGGCACTCCGGCGGGGGCACCGTCATCTTCAAGCCGGGACCGGGGCGGACATTTCAGCCTGGGACCGGGGGGCGGACATCTCGGCTTGGGGCCGACACGGGCGGCCTCTCACCTTGACTGGTCGCAGTGCGGCGTGGTACGCTCCGCGGGCCGAAGCAGGGTCGGATTCAGCTCAGGCTGAGCCCCAAACCCTCACCGGATGCCTGCGGGCGATCCGGTTCTTCTCGAACAGCGGGGACCGCTTCGGCGTCTTCGCTTTTTTAACGTCCTTTCTGGAGAGCAAGTCATAGCAAGACCGCTTCGCGTCAACGAGCAGATCAGAATCCGCCAAGTCCGTGTCATCGACGACGCAGGCCAACAGCTGGGCGTCATAACGACCGAGGAAGCCCTCAACATGGCCCGGACCAAGGGGCTCGACCTCATCGAGGTCTCCCCGACGGCGATCCCTCCGGTCTGCCGGATCGGCGACTACGGTCGGCTCAAGTACGAGCAGTCGAAAAAAGACAAAGAGGCGCGGAAGAAGCAGCGCAACTGGGAGTTGCGCGAGGTCAAGCTGCGTCCCAAGATCGACGTCCACGACTACGAAGTCAAGGCGAAGATGGCCGAACGTCTTCTCCTCGACGGAGGCAAGGTCAAGGTCACGATCATGTTTCGCGGACGCGAGATCACGTACACCGCGTTCGGGAAACGGCTGCTGGACCGGGTCGCGAAAGACCTCGAAAACGTCGCGACGCTCGAACGCGAAGCGAAGCTCGAAGGCAAGAACATGTTTCTCATCCTCGCACCGCGCGCCACCCCGCTCGGTCCGCCGAAGTTCGTTCACCTCAAGACGGACACGGCGCACCACGAAGTCGAGACCGTCGATCATCACGATGATCACGAGACCGGCACGGAAGAACAGGGCGGAACGGACGCGGCGGAGACCAACGGGAGAGCCAGTGCCTAAAATCAGAACGCATCGCAGCACAGCGAAGCGCGTCAAAGTAACCGCCAACGGAAAGGTGCTGCATCGGCATCAGTTCTCCGGCTGCGGTCACATCCTCAGCAAGAAGTCTCGCAAGCGCAAGCGGAATTTCCGCCGCGATCAGCCGACGTTCAAAGGCGATCTCAAGCGCTTTGCGCCGCAGATCCCGTACTTGCTCTAAGGAGACTGACACATGGCTCGCATCAAGCGCGGTCTCAACAAGATCAAAAACCGCCGCAAGGTGATGAAGCTCGTCAAGGGCTTCCGCGCCGCGCGCCGGCGCAACTACCGCGTTGCGAACGAAGCGCTGCTGCACTCGCTGGCGTACGCGTTCCGCGACCGCCGCGTGCGCAAGCGCGACTTCCGCTCGCTGTGGATCGCCCGCATCAACGCGGCGGCCCGGCGTGAGGGTTTGAGCTACTCGAAGCTCATGGCCGGCCTCAAGAAGTCGGGCGTGGCGCTGAATCGCAAGGCGCTCGCGGACCTCGCCGTCCACGACGCGGCGGCGTTCGCCCGTCTCACGACGCTCGCGAAGGACGCCGTCGGAGCGGGTTCGACCGCGGCGTAGCCGCTGCATGAAGCGGACGCAGGCGCCCCGGGTTCTCGCAGCGGCACTGGTCGCGGTGCTGTTCGGCGGGTGCGGCCATAACGCCACGCAGACGGTCTCCGCACCGGCGCACCGCGCGCTCGAAAACCCGAGCGACTTCCCGCTCTATCCGCGCAGCGCGGTCGTCACCGTCGTGCCCGTCAACTCGGCGCAGATGTTCGCGGCGATCAAGGCCGGCGATCCGAAGGCCAACCTGCCGAAGAACTTCCGCGGGCACGAAGTGATCGCCGAGACGAACGCGTCGATGGCGCAGCTGCGCACGTGGGTCAAGGGGCTGACGAGCTCGCCGCCGCGCGGCTTCCACCTGGCCAGCCACGACAAGGGCTCCTCGAACGTCAGTTTCGGGACGACGGAGGACAACGCCGTCGGCGTGCAGCTCGAGACCGGCGACGGCGGCCGTTCGGTGTACGTGATTGCGGCGGATCCGCGCAAGATCCGCCAGCAGCTCGGGCCGGCGTTCGCGCTGATCGACAGCTACTCGGCAGTCCCGGGCGTCATGCGCGGACCGATCGACGATCAGGCGAAGAAGCAGCTCGGCTACAGCGTGACGGAGCTGCTCGACGCCAAGAGCCCCGTCGGGGCCGTCATCGCGAACCTCAAGCGGATGCAGTCCGTCGACCGCCGCGCAATCCTGATCATCGACGAGTCGCAGGCGAAGTAGCGGCCAGCGCTACGGCGGTGTGCGCGGCGATCCCGGCGACCATCGCCTGCTCATCGATATCGAAGGCGGGGTGGTGGTTCGGGAAGCGGTGCGTCGCATCGGCCGCGCCCAGGAACCAGAAGCACGCCGGGACCCGCTGGGCGTAGTACGAGAAATCCTCGCTGCCCATGATCGGCGGGATCTCGAGCACGCGTGCGTCGCCGAACTCGGCGGCGAGCGCCGCGCGCACGAACGCCGTCTCGACGGGATCGTTCGACGTGACCGGATACGACGGATGCCACTCCAGCCGGCAGCTCGCGTTCGCGGCTGCGCAGGTGTGCTCGGCGATCCGGCGGATGCGTCCTTCCATCGAGTTGCGCGTGACGTCGCTCAGCGAGCGGACCGTTCCCTTCATCGCGACGCGCGGCGGGATCACGTTGTAGGTGGTTCCGCCGTTGATCGCGCCGATCGTCACCACCGCCGGTTCGACCGGATCGATCTCGCGGCTCACGACCCGCTGCAGACTGCCGACGACCTCGGCCGCGACGACCACCGGATCGACCGAGAACTGCGGCATCGCGCCGTGCCCGCCCATCCCTTCGACCACCAGGTCGAACGAGTCGACCGACGCCATCAGCGGGCCGGCGCGCAGCCCGAACACACCGCTCGGCAGAACGGTTCCGATGTGCAGCCCGTAGGCGCGCTCGATCGCGAAGCGCTCGATCAGCCCGTCCTCGATCATCGCGAGCGCGCCGCCGCCGCCCTCTTCCGCCGGCTGGAACACGAAGGCGATGCGGCCGTGAATCTCGTTCGCGCTCGCGCAGAGCAGCTGCGCGGCGCCGAGCAGCATCGCGACATGCGCGTCGTGACCGCAGGCGTGGGTAACGCCCGGAGTCTGCGAGACGTACGCGACGTCGTTCTCCTCGGGCATCGGCAGCGCGTCCATGTCGGCACGCAGCATGATCGTCGGGCCGGGATGCGCACCGCTCAGCAGCCCGACGACCCCGGTGCCGCCGATCCCTGTGTGCGTCTCGAGCCCCAGCGCGCGGAGACGCTCGGCGACGATCCCGGCGGTCCGGTGCTCCGCGAACGCGAGCTCCGGATGCGCATGGAGGTCGCGCCGTATCGCGACCGTCGCGGCGAACATTTCCGCGGAAACGGCGAGGGGATGCTTGGCACCCTCGGAACGTATGGCCATAGGGGTGACCATGCACCATTCGCGATCCACGTTCCTCACCGCGGCCTCGGCGCTGCTGCTCGCCGCACCGGCCGGCGCGGCCTCTCCGGCGCGCCTGGACGAGCACGCGACCTGTCCGGCGCAGACCTGGCCCGAGGCGAAGCAGCGGCTCGTCTACGGGAACCGGCGCTTCGTCTCGCAGACGGCGGCGCATCCCAATCAGACCGTCGAGCGCCGGGTGGATACCGTGCCCGGCCAGTGCCCGTTCGCGCTCGTGCTGACCTGCGCCGATTCGCGCGTCCCGCCGGACGTCGTCTTCGATCGCGGCCTGGGCGATCTCTTCGTCTGCCGCACCGCCGGAAACGTCGCCGACGCGATCGTGATCGGCTCGCTCCAGTACGCGGTGCTGCACTCCCCCCCGCCGCTGCTGGTCGTCCTCGGACACGAGAACTGCGGCGCGGTCGGGGCGACGCTCGACTGGCTCAACGGCGCGCCGACCCCGCCGCCCAGCATCTACTCCGTCGTCGCGGCCGTCAGCCGGGGGGTGCACCGCGATATGAACCTCGAGGCGGCGGTGAAGGCGAACGCGGCGCACGTCGCGCGGACGCTCAAGGACCAGCCGCAGATCAGCGCTCTGCACGTCGTGAGCGCCTATTACAGCATGACGACCGGCCACGTGACCTTCTTCTGAGGCGTTCCTCGGCTTGACAACGCCGCCGCCGCCGTGCTCTACTCAGCCCACATGTCCGCTTGCGCGTTTTGGTACCGGCACTACGACGGCTACACGGGATTCGTGTCGGTCGAGTTCGGCGCCGCGTAGCAGCAAGGTAATCGGCCACACACTGCACACGAGCCCCTCGCCGACACGGCGAGGGGCTCGTGCATTTCGGAAGCATCAAGGCACATGACCGCGACGACCCCTCCGATAACGGTCCCCGGCGACAAGTCGATCGCGCACCGCGCGCTGATGCTGGCTGCGCTGGCGCGTGGGACGTCGCGGCTGCGCAACGTTCCGGCCGGGCTCGACGTCCTCTCGACACAGCGCGCGCTGCGCGCGCTCGGCGTGACGATCGCCCGGGAGGGCGACGAGGTCGTGGTGAGCGGGAGCGGCGGAGCGCTGGTCGCGCCGGACACGCCGATCGACTGCGGAAACAGCGGGACGACGATCCGGCTGCTGGCCGGCGTGCTGGCGACGCGCGGCCTGACGGTGACGCTCGACGGAGACGGTTCGCTGCGCGCGCGTCCGATGCGGCGCATCGCGGCACCCTTGGCGGCATTCGGCACGCAGATCGAGCTTTCGCCGAGGGGCACGGCACCGTTCATCGTGCACGGCAACGCACACGCGCGCGGCGCGGAGGTCGAGGTTGTCGTACCGAGCGCGCAGGTCAAATCGGCGGTGCTCTTCGCCGCGCTCGGGGCGCACGGCCGCAGCCGCGTCACCGGACAGCTCGCGACGCGCGATCACACCGAGCGTCTCTTCGACGCGTTCGGGATCGCGTGCGCCGCCGACGAACGCGGCGCGCTCGTCGTCGACGGCCCGCAAACGCCGCAGGCGGCCGATCTCTACGTGCCGGGCGACGTCTCGAGCGCGGCGTTCCTGCTTGCGGCTGCGGCCGCCGTTCCGGGCGCCTGCGCCGTCGTCGAGGACGTCGGCTTGAACCCGACCCGCATCGCGTTCTTCGACGTGCTGCGCCGGTTCGGCGCCGAGGTCGAGGTGCGCGCGAGCGACGGCGGGCCCGAACCGCGCGGGCGCGTCGCGGTGCGTGGTGCGGCGTTGCACGCGATCGTCATCGCACCGGGCGAGGTACCCGGTCTGATCGACGAGCTTCCGCTCATCGGCGTGCTCGGCGCGTTTGCGCGCGGCACCACCGTCGTCAGCGGCGCCGCCGAGCTGCGCGTGAAAGAGTCCGACCGCATCGAGACGTTCGCCCGCGCGGCGCGCGCGATCGGGGTCGAGCTCGAGACCTTCGATGACGGTTTCGCCGTGCACGGCCCGGCACGATTCCACGACGGCGCGATCGTGACCGCCGGCGATCACCGCATCGCGATGGCGTTCGCGGTCGCAGGACGCGCGGCGGAGATCGCGGTGCTGCTCGACGATCCGGAGTGCGTCGCGGTGTCGTTCCCGAATTTCACCGCCGCGCTGGACTGCGTCGCGTGAGCGCCGTACGGCGCGCCGCCGTCATCGGCCATCCTGTCGCGCACAGCCGCTCGCCGGCACTCTTCGCGCGCTTCGCCGAAGCGGCCGGGATCGCACTCGCCTACGAGGCGGTCGACGTCGCGCCCGAACAGCTCGAGGCGACGCTGGCGCGCTGGCGCACCGAGCCGGATTTTGTCGGCTGCAACGTGACGCTGCCGCACAAGGAGCGCGCCCTCGCTTTGGCCGATCGGGTCGAGCCGGCCGCGCGCGCCTGCGGCGCGGCGAACGTGCTGACGCGCGCCGGTGCGACGCTCGTTGCCGACAACACCGACGTCGCGGGCGTAGTGTCGGCGCTCTC
>OCZT010001858.1_pt1 | contig 21912 bp, 21 predicted proteins | sample 1539031 | NCBI WGS metagenome assembly OCZT01 (sample SAMEA3539308, study PRJEB22396) | soil metagenome | biome: tundra; feature: field; material: soil | place: USA | collected 2010-05 | depth 0.15 m | reverse complement strand
ATCTGCGTCGTCGCCGAGACCCCGGTCAGCCACATCCCTCACCACTACGTGCCCTAGTTTCTGCCCAAGGATTTGCGGGTATTGAACCGCGGATTCACGCGGATCTCGCGGATACCTCTTTGAATCTTGAAGCGCTGGTTCGCGCAATCGACCAGAATATTTTCTTGATCCGTGTTCATCTGCGTCAATCCGCGGTTAACTTGCTTTTTGCCTCCTGCCACGCTTTGCGCGACAATCGCAGAATGCCAAATAGCAGCGGGATGCTGCGCGTCGGAGTCGTCGGCGCCGGGGCCTTTGGCCGCAATCACGCTCGCGTCTATCGCGACCTTCAGGCCGACGCGTCGCAGAATGTCGAATTCGCCGGAATCGTGGACACCGACTTGCCACGCGCGCAAACGGTAGCCAGCGAATTTGGCGTCTCCGCGTTTCGGTCGCTCGACGAATTGATTGCCGCTGGGGTACAGGCGTGTTCGGTTGCGGTGCCCACCGCTGCTCACCTCGAGGTTGCGCGCGAGTTGATGCAGAGCGGCGTCGACGTCCTGATTGAAAAGCCGCTGGCGACTAACGTGCGCGAGGCGGATGAGCTAATTGCGATCGCGGAGCGGCATGGCCGGGTTGCGCAAGCTGGCCACCTGGAGCGATTCAATCCCGCGGTGCGCGCGACTTTCCCGTTGCTCACGCAGCCCATGTTTTTTGAAGTGCACCGCCTCAGCGTTTTCAGTCCGCGCTCGCTCGACGTGGACGTGGTCCTCGACCTGATGATCCACGACCTCGACATCGTGCTCGCGTTCGTGCGATCGCCGGTCAAGGAGATACGCGCGGTCGGCTTGCCGATTCTCTCGCAGAAAGTGGACATCGCCAACGTGCGCATGGAATTCGAGTCTGGCTGCGTGGCCAACTTCACCGCCAGTCGCGTCAGCACCGAGCGGGTTCGCAAGCTGCGCTTCTTCCAGCCGCAGCAATACATCTCGCTCGACTATTCGAGGCAGGATGTACTGGTGCTGACGGTGGATGACTTATCGCTCGACCCCGCTGGCCTCGACCCGTTTAATCCAGCGAGCGTGGCTGCCAACGCTTTTCCCGGCATCACACCGTTTAGGCCGGCGGTTGCGCAGCAGGAACCGCTGCGAGCGGAGTTGGACAGTTTCCTGCGCGCTGTGCGCAATCGCTCGACGCCCGAGGTCACGCTGGAAGATGGCCGTCGCGTCCTCGCCCTGGCAATGCAAGTAGTCGACGCCATTGCGGAACACAGCCGCCGGGTGCATTTGGCGGAATTGACTCGCGCGCCCGGCTAGCCTACGCTTCTCGAATCAGCGATGTCGGATGAACCGGTCACCATTGCGAAGTTCCTGACCCTCGGCGAAGCCAAACTGGCGCAGGGCAAGCTGATCTCCGCCGGGATCTCAGCCTTCGTGTGCGACGAGAACATGCATGCCATGAACTGGCACATGGGCATGGCCCTGGGTGGCATCCGCCTGCAGGTGCCGGACAGCCAGGTAGTGCGCGCGCTGGAAGTCCTTGACGATTTCGAGCCAGAAGAAGCCGACGAAGGGGAAGTAGAAGCGGAAGCCGGCGACGAAGATCTGGAAGAGGTCGCGTGCTGCCCGGAATGTGAATCGCTGGAGATTCGCGAAGTAGCCGGCGCGAATCCGCGTCAGATCGCTCTCTGGTCGGCGGCCATCCCCTTCCCCGAGCCCCCGGCACAGGAGACGCATCGCTGGAAATGCTTGTCCTGCGGCTACCAGTGGCGCGAAGCCGAGGAGTAGGGCAGATTCCTGCCCGTTGCGGGCGATGGGTTACCCAATCCGTTGTAATTCGCTCCAGATTCGCTCCACCTGCCGCTCAGCGTCTTCGGCGGAACCGGAGTTGTTTACGATGTAATCCCCGCGCCGCGCCTTCTCTTCGTCGGAGAACTGTGCGGCACTGCGGCGTTCGACTTCGGCGCGTGCAACCGGGAGCGGGACATTCGTTCGCCGGGCAAAGCGCTCGACTTTCTGCTCGAAGTCGCAGGTCACGACGATGACTTTGTCGAAGTCCTTCGCCGCTCCGGCCTCGATAAGCAGCGCGGCCTCGACCACCGCAATGCCATGCGGATCGCTCCGCTCGACCTCCGACATCCAGCCATTCTGGCGCTTCACGACCTCAGGATGCACGATGGCGTTCAGCTCACCAATGCGTCCGGGAAAGACCAGGTCCGCCAGCTTGCTTCGATTGATGGTGCCAGCTTCATTGAGGATTTCGCGGCCGAAGCTGCCAACAACTTTGTCATAGGTGACGGTCCCAGGCGCATAAAGCTGATGGGCGAGCCCGTCCGCCTGGAGAAAGTGCGCACCACGTTTCACCAGCATGGCCGCAATCGAGGACTTGCCGCAGGCGATGCCGCCAGTCAGTCCTACGCGCAGCATTGTGCCCCACACATTTGCGGAAAGTGAGAATGCGCCAGAATCTTCCTACCTCGGTCAAGCCTGATGCAGTATATACATTTAGAATTCATCGGCGACACACGACCCCGGCCTGCTGGCCGCATTGAGGTATCCCATGACCGAAGCCATTCAACAATCGGTAGAGTTTCGCGTTGCTCCCGACGTTCTTTACGAGATGTACATGGACTCGAAGAAGCACTCCCAGGCGACCGGCGCTCCAGCCAAGCTGGGACGCCGGGCCGGCGCGGCGTTCACCGCGTTCGGTGGAGAGTTGCTCGGCAAGAACCTATTGATCCTCCCCAAGAAAATGATCGTGCAGTCCTGGCGGGCGGCGCATTGGAAGAAGAGCGACCGCGACTCCATCCTGGTGCTCACCTTCAGCAAGACGAAGTCGGGCGGGCGCGTCGACTTGGTGCACGTCAATGTTCCCGAGCATGACCACCAGGGCGTCACCCAAGGCTGGGAAACTTATTATTGGAAACCCTGGCGCGCCTATCTTGCGCGTGGGTGAGCCCGGACAGCCGCTGCGGGGACGTCCTTGTCTACCGTGCCGCCACTACACTCACCTGGCGCCCCGGCGCAACTTGGCCGCTTTCACGGTATTGCTCATCAGCATGGCTATGGTGAGGGGGCCTACGCCGCCCGGTACAGGGGTAATCGCTCCCGCAACCTCGGTAACTTTAGGATGAACATCGCCGATCAGAGTTGAGCCCTTCGCCGCGAAATCCCGTTCCCGCTTCTCATTTCCGGCGAAGAACTGCTTGAACTCGATGGGGTCGGTAACCGTGTTCATGCCGACATCAATCACGGTCGCGCCCGGTTTCACGAAATCAGGCGTAATCATTCCAGCCTTGCCGATGGCAGCCACCAGAATGTCGGCGCGCCGGCAGACCGCCAGCAGGTTCCGCGTCCTGGAATGGCAGACCGTGACCGTGGCATTGCCGTTGAGCAGCAGCATCGCGACTGGCTTGCCGACGATGTCGCTGCGCCCCACCACCACGACTTCGGCGCCTGCGATGGCAATCCCGCTGCGTTTCAGAATTTCGACGATGCCGGCGGGCGTACACGGCACCAATCCCGGACGCTGCGTCGAGAGATAGCCGACGTTCATGGGATGAAATCCGTCTACGTCCTTCTCCGGCGATACCGCGAGCAGCACCTTCTTGGCGTCAACCTGCGGAGGCAGAGGCAATTGCACCAGGATGCCGTCGATCTCGTCGCGGCGGTTCAGGTCCTCGACCAAGGCCAGTAGCTCCTCGGTGGTGACATGGTCTGGCGGCGTGTGCTTCTCGCTGTAGATGCCAAGCTGCTCACAGCTCTTCACCTTGTTGCGAACGTAAATTTCCGACGCCGGATGGTGGCCCGTCAACACGACCGCCAAACCGGGACGAAGTCCGGCAGCAGTCAGCTCCTTCACCTCTTCGCCGACTTCGCTTTTGATCTGCGCCGCGATCCGGGTGCCGTCGAGAACAATGGCCGACATTCGCTCCTCCATCTGGTAAAGATTTATCTTATCGCGGGCAGGGCGGAAGCCTGAGCTTACGACGTGTCGGGTAGTGGGTCAGTTTCGTTTTCCACAGGCTCGCTTTAGCATGGCGAACGTGGCATCCTGAGGACATGACAATCGGCAAGGGAAAAAGGGCCCGCGACCCCAACCAACTCGCCAAGTGGATCGTAGATCAGTCAACCCCCGAAGCGCCGCCCTCTGAGCCGGAAACCAGTCTACAGGGTGGCAACGTCCCTACCGACGTCTCCGAGTACATGGCCAAGATCGGTCGCAAGGGCGGCCAAATCGGCGGCAAGCGTCGCTTGGATACTATGAGTAAGACGAAACGGCGCAAGATCGCGCAAAAGGCAGCCAACGCTAGATGGGCAAAACAAAAGAAAACTTCCGAGTAGTTCGGGGCTTCTTTCACGTCGCCATCAACGCCACGAAGTATTGAAAGAGCGGCACGAAGTCCCCTGCCGCATTGCGGCCCTACACGCTTGTGGGTGATCCGCCCCGGACGGTCTATCAATAAAAAATGGCATTCGGAACCCATAACGATCGAAAAAGAAGTTGGCTGTGAATCGCGCCATACGTCCGTTACCGTTCAGGAATGGATGAATCTGAATAATCGTCCCCGCCGCAAGCACGGCAATCTGAGCAACGGCTTTAAGTCTAACCTCTGGGCTTTTTTGAGTTTCAACAAAATCATCCGTGTCTGTAGTCACCGATTCCAATGTTATCGAAAATCTCGCCATTCTCGTTGCGACCTCTTGAAAGGGAGCACCAGGTACACCGTCAACCTCATTATCGACGTTAAGGCAGGGATGCCGCGATTCAGCCGACCTGTAGTTGCCAGCATAGTACGGGACGGGCACCACGTCCTTTAGTAGCTTTTGGTGCCACATTTTCAGATGCCCATGGTTAAGCAGCTGCTTCTTTTGGTTCTGTCTTTGTATTGAGGCAAAGATTCCGGCGGCTACCATTCCAACGGCAGGAAGTTTGTTGCGTGGTTCCTGTTGGTTCGTCCACTCTGGACACGGTAGCCGATGCAAAGTGCATTACGCCTTACGCCGAGTTAGTTTCCGAATTTCGTTTTCGGTCAAACGAGGAGCGTCTTTGGACAGTGTCTCATGCTGCGCAGTATGGATAAAATTGAAGAAGGCTTGCTCGTCCGTCGAAGATGCTGACTTCTTCACCCCTTCGGCCAATAGACCGACCTCTTTTTCTCGGGTCCACTGGTCGTTAAATCTCCCCCCAAACAGCGTCTCCAACGGCGGACGACTCGCGTCGACGTTTCCAGCAGTATGGACAACTGGATGAGATACGGTCAAGACCTTAGCATTGCCGCAGACAACAACACTGTAGGAGATTGCCGCGACTGCAGCCACTAGCATAACCGTCTCGACCGATGAACTCCGATGTGACCCGGACGCAACTGACCTCTTTTGCGGTGCGGTCGCACGATGCACCGAAAGTACTGGCGTCTCAAACTCGTCGAAGCTACTTAGATTCCATCGCGGCATTGTCGTTCTCCTCAAATTCGATGCCTAGCCGTTCAATCAATTCCTGTGCCACTTTGTCGCATTCGCGCAACAGGCCAAGAACAAAGGCGCTGATCTAATGGGTTGTTGCTACGGCGAATAAGTGTTTTTCTTGACGATCTCTTCGAGCCGACCCGCAGAGTGAACGATTTGCTTCGCGATAGGACGATATCTCTTCGTGCCGCTCGTGTTTTCCGAATTCCAAATAGGAAGATGTTTTTCCAGTTCGTCAATATCAGCCCTAAGCCGATCAATGGCGTCTTGTAGTTGTTCTCGGGCCGCCTGTTCTATCGCCACAATGGTTTCCTTCCACGACCTACGCTAACAGTAAATCCCGCATCGTCCAGATCGTGCTTGTGACGCCTGCTGCCATGCAGGGCGTCATTCTGATTGCGGTGTTCACTCTCACGAAGTTATACCATGCAACCCAAAGTGAGACGCAAGCCTTGTGATTCGCGAGCTTGCGGCTGTGGGCGTTTGTACGGCGGACGTAGCGGCGAAGATGAGTCCGCACGCTGAGGTTGAGACGTTCGACATGCGAAGTGCTCACGAAGCGGGGATCAGGGCGTCCAGATTTGATGCTTGGGATCGTGCCCATTACCCGACTAGTGGCACCAAACCAATCGGGGCCAACGAAATCAGGGCCGCTAAACAGTTTTATCAGTTGCGCGTAGTGGACATGCACGTCGAAGTGGGCGTCCACGGCATCAACGTATGCGCGCAAGCCGTCTGTCGTTAGCTGGTACATGCCTTCCGTGCGCTCCCGCAGATCGCGGATAAACTCCCACGCGCTCTCAGCGTCACGGTTGCCGATGTGATGGTTGATTATCAACTTGCTTTCGCTGTCGAGTGCCAGCCAGCACCAAACGCTGCCCCATTCCTTCGGGGCATCGGAGCGCAAGCGGTTTTCGTGGCAGCCCACGAAGCTATGCAGTTCGTCCGCCTGTACCAGGCGGGGGCGGATACCGCGAATCTTCGCATCCAACACGCGCTGGCATTTCTCTCCGGCGGTGACCATCAACGCCAAGATTGTGTGGATGTGAAGGCCGGTCAATCTGCTGATCGCTCTAACACTGGTTCCTTCCATCATCAACTCCAACGCGTGGCCGGCAGTGTCCAGATCGGTTGTGTGATTGCCTAACGGTTTTTTGATCGGAACAACGAATGTGCTGCGGCAACTGAGGCAGCGGTAACGCTGTGCTTTCGTCCGTCCGCAATGCCCGAATTTCTTAACCTTGTCATGGTTGCATTTTCTGCATGTCACGCTGCGCCTTGACTTTCTGGCGGGACGTGGCCTACAGTTCGCTTGAGGTCTGGTGCGGGCTACGTCCGCGCTGGATTGGCCCCGTTTCTCAGTTAGCGCTGAGGGCGGGGTTTTGGATGTTTAGGGAACCGGCCCGGACTGCTCAGAACGAACCGGCCCCGTAAACGTTGCTACTTGAAATTGGTGGCGGGCGTGGTAGGATGCAGATGAAACCACGCGCCGCGAAAACGGCGTACATAACGTTTCAACCTCTAGCCAAGAGAAAAATGTTGGTTTCAACGGGCCAAAGCGGGTCGCACCGCTTGGCCCGTGTTATTTAGCAAGGCTGTATTTGTCGTCAACCAATTCAAATTCCTTACCGCGCAATGCTCCAAGAACCGCGATCTTAGGAACTTTCCCAAGTTTTTGTTCGACGGCCTTAAATATCTCGTCCGCCGTCTGCGGTTGAGAAGCCCCTAATATTTCGTGCACCGTTTCTTTCATCGGGTGCTTTTTCGGTTCTTCTACGGTTTGTAGATCGGGGGCCTTTGGTGGATTGGGCCGCTTAGTTTTTTTCGCAGCCCGAGATTTCTTCTTCGTTTTAGATTTCTTGGCTGAGGGTTTAGCAGCAGCCCTCTCAACTTTCGGCAGCCCCGGATAGAACGACCGCAGACCGATGTGATTCTCGCTAGGAGAGACAAATTCGCGCATCGGATTGCGCATCAGGCCGACGTACAAAGTTTTTTTCGGGCTGGCACCGCCTACGCGAGCGCCCCCTTTATTGAGAGCAGAAACCAATTCATCCAGCGAAACCGCACGACCGATCTTTAGTAAGTACGCCTTGGCCGCTTCGCTTTGAGACATCCCGTAAAAATCATCGGGGCGAACTTCTATATTCCGGTTTACTCCAAAACCCGCGAATGTCTGTGCGGAGAGCGTTGTATTGCCGTTGGGTTCCGTAATTTCAGGGGCGTTTGTAGATTCGCCCAGTTCCCGCTCTAGCTGGCGAATCATCAATTGGAGGGGAGATAACTCTTCCAGCTTCTTTTGTAATTGCTGTCTGTAGTACTCTAACGTCTGTCGCAAGTGTTCTGTGCCGTTCATATTTCAACCTCTTTATATAAGCTAGCCAAGCTCACACATATGATGCTCTAGGAAACACTATGTTGTCAAACATTATATTCCCTTTAGATTGCCATAGTTACAGTAGATGTTTGGTTTACCGTCCTATTGATATGGTGTTTGGCTGGTTGCTTCGCGTGTAAACGGATCGTCGGCGTGCATCTCCTAGCTTGCTTGACAGGTCATTGCAGTATGGGTAATATGAATCCGTCGCCGTGGCGGAATTGGCAGACGCAGATGGCTTCCAACCTTCGGGGCGAAAGCCCGTGCGGGTTCAAATCCCGTCGGCGACACACAATAGATTGACTTTCAGCGACATCTTGACGTAGGTTTAGAGTCGGTTGGAAGCCATCTGTTAGAGAACATAGGGGCTGGGTGCAATGCGCCCGGCCCTTTCTCTTTATGACAGGAGCAAAGGGAGGCTCCAGCGAATGACGCCATCTAGCCTTGAGTGGTGGCAATGGCTTCTCTGTGCTCTTGGGTTCATTGTGGTCGGCTTCTTGTTGGACTGGTATCTGAGCGACCAAGAACGTCCCTTGGTTCTTACTCCGCCAGGGCGTCGAGAGCAGATCGGTAAGACTTTAGGCGGAATATGTGCGTACGTCGGAGCATGCTGCGCTTTGATCGGCGCTTACCGAATCCTGCAATGGATTGGGTCGTGGTTCAAACAATAAGGGTTACGCCAGCAACACGGAATTAGATCAGTACCAGAACAAATGCTCCCGAGGCGATGACTCGCACTAATGCTTCGATTCCAATAGGCTCATTCTTGGGCGGTCTCAGCCACAACTCTTTTGCTGAAATATAAAAAAAATCTATCATGCAGTGCCCCGCACTGAGTACCATCAGGACATTGTTCGAGTGGAGCGTCTGCACTTTGTCGGCTTGCGCAGATACAGTACCAGGACCGATTGCTTGCGTATGGCTATGCTCGACATAGCTCTCCAGTGTCTTTTCAAAGTCCCGACTGCCCTTCCATAGCTGACAAACAAACATTTCAGCCGGGAAATAGATCTCAATCTTGTTGCGTAACTTCTCCATATTCGGGTGATCTAATTTTCCAAAGATCAACAAAACAGCCAAGTCTTGAGAAACAACCTGATAAAAGTCGGCAACGTAGTAATTGGCCGGAACTGGGGCTTCCTCGTAGGCGACCGCTAGACTTATGACTGAAGCCTTTCCCTCAATCTCTTGCACGGTGTAGCGGACCGGGCCACTCCGGTTGTAGTTCTGTTCTGCTTTTGCAAGTTGCTGTTTCAAAGAAGAAAACTCCCGTTACCCCTCAAGGCACACACAGGCCTGCCCTCAGTCTAGCGGAACTAACATGTACGACAACTTTATTTTGCAAAAACCACTCGACATGCTAAAGCGGCTTTGGTATAAGAGTCAGTATGAAGTGCCGACGGACGGGTATTCTCCGGCGGCAGGTATTCAACATACGGCTGACGGCCAAAGCCGCCCGCTGACGTTGCTTCGTTAGTGGAAGAGGGTCGCGAAGAATGCGCCTACCTTGCTGAAAAAACCGTGCTTCTGTTCTTTGCGGGCAACCACAGGCGTCGTCCGCTGGGCCTGTGTTTTCGCGGGCTCCGCAGGAGGCAGCACAACTGGCGCAAGCTGCATTACCTGGTTGTGCTCCAGCTTCAGGCTGGCCACAATCTCGGCGAGGTCCGGCGCAGGATCGTCCGCGCGGAAGACGAGCGGCGCGCTAACTGCAATGTGGACGTTTTGGTCCACAGGAGCCGGCTTGGGAGCGGGCAGCGGTGGCTTGGATTCCGCAAGAAGAGGTGGAGGCGGTGCAGCTTTCGCCACCTGCGTCGGCGGAATCGGCTGCGATAACGGGCATCCGCAATTTTGCTTCGTGGCTGCGGCTTCACTGAGATGTCCGCCCTTGAACAACACGGCTTCGTCTGGTTTCACCTGATATGTGGCATCGCCCATGGTCTCGGAAACCACGATAGCGGCCACGTTCCACGGCAATGACTGAACGCAGGTATCGCCTTGCGGACTTACCTTCACGGCAATGTGTACAGTTCCCGGACCGGGCAGTAGCAGCCGCAAATCGGGGGTCAGGAGCGTATCCGCCGCGGCACCCAGCGGATAATTCATCTCCAGGTTGCCGCTGTTCAAGCTGAACATCAGCTCGCGTCCGTTCTGCGACGCGTTCACGGAAAGGTTCGTCCCCGAACAAACCAGCAGGCTACCGCCCCGCTCCAGCTTCAGGGTGGCGTTTTGCGCTCCAGCGGCTATCGAGGAGCCGCTTAAAACGCTGGTACCGGAGCCAACCAGGACGACGGCTCCTTTGACCCTGGCATCCGTCGCATACAACTCGCCCAAGGTCTGCTGCGCCTCGGCCGTGCAGCACATCCCGAGGACGAGCATAGGTGGCAGGAGCAGAAAGCGATGGAAAGGGAACAGCATGAGTCACTGAGTGTCAGAAAAATAGGGTAATCTTGACCATAGCACCTTGACGGACGATTCAACAATCCGCGCCCGGATCCTTCTTGCAGCGACGAAGGCAGGATGCCCCGTTTGAAGCCCCGCCCGTGAACATTTACCCTTGAGTCATCCGCATGGCAACCAGCCGCAATAACGCTCGCCCCTATCCGAAACTGGTGTTCGGCGAAACCCTCAGCGTCGCGGTTCAGACCTTTCGCACTAACAAGCTCAGATTCATCTTGACGGCCCTGGGCATGGTCATTGGGACGGCGTCGCTGATCCTGGTGGTCACCGTGGGGCTCACGGGCAAGCAGTACATCATCCAGCAAATCCAGAATATCGGCTCGAACATGATGGCTGCGGAGTACCAGGGGGGCAACGCGTACGGCAGCCAGAGCGCAAGCGACTTGCTGACCCTCGCAGACTTGGATGCGGTGCGTGAGCGGGTGCCGGGCATCAGCGCCTCCTCGCCGATGATCGAGTTTCACGACCGGGTTCCGATCCCAGGCGGCCAGGAACGCGAGATTGTGGCCCTAGGCGTGTCGTGGCAATACCGCTATGTACGGAACCTGAATATTCTGACTGGCCGCTTTTTCGACGATGAAGACACCCGGGCACGCAACAAAGTCGCGCTCATCACCCAGATTCTCGCCAACACTCTGTACGGCTCACAAGATGCGGCCATCGGGGAGCAGATCAAGCTCGGCGGCTTGCCCTTCACCGTGATTGGGACTTTCCGGGAGCGGGTTGACACCTTCGGCGAGTCCGAAATTTCCGATAACACCATCCTGATTCCCTACACAGTGGCGCGGTTCTTTACCGCCAGCGATAAAGTAAAACAGTTGTTCTTTTCGGTGTCGGACTCGGCCGAGGTCTCGCGGGCGACGGCAGAAATTCAGGATGTGCTGCAGTCGCGGCATCGCCCCGAATCGGTGTACAAGGTGTACAACCTGACCCAGCTGCTCTCGGTTGCCGCCAAAACCGCCAACACCTTGACCACCGTGCTGCTGCTCATTTCCGTACTCACGCTGCTGGTCAGCGGAGTGGGCATTATGAACATCATGCTGGCCACCGTGAATTCCCGCATTCGCGAGATTGGCGTGCGCAAGGCCGTGGGGGCCACCAACTCGGAAATTCGCGCGCAATTCTTGACTGAGGCTGTGCTCATTTCGTTGGGGGGCGGATTCCTCGGGACTTTCATCGGCCTGGCGCTGCCCTTCTCGATACGGTTCATCACCAATTACCGGGTGCCAATCTCCGGTTGGTCGGTCATCATTGCGGTGGTGGTTTCAAGCCTGGTAGGGGTAATATTCGGCACCGCGCCCGCCGCCCGCGCCGCCAATTTGGACCCGGTTGAAAGCCTGCGCTACGAATAGGCTCTATAGCGCTCCGGTTGCGCTCGGTGCGCATCTCCTGTAAGTTTCCGCTAGTGGAACATCCCTGCTATCGCTGCCAGGCCTCGATTGAAGAGGGCACCACGTTTTGTCCGCACTGTGGCGCCCCGCAGATTCGAGTCATCCCTCCTGAAGACAGTTTGCCGCCGCCACCGCCGCTTCCACCCCGCGTACCGCAGGAAGTTACTCCGGCCTATTCCGTGGCTCCCGGACCAGGCTGGATGCAGGGCGGCGCGCCATTCGTGCCCCAGGGAAGCGCCATTCAATGGGACTTGGCGTGGAAAGGTACGCTGCTCGCCGGAGTTGGGGCTGCGATTCTCACCGCTATTCCGTTCGTCTCGATGGGGTGTTGCCTGTGGATGCTGGGCGCGGGCGTGCTCTCGGTTTCGATGTATCGCAAGCACGTGCCGGGAACCTTGATTACTCCGGGGATGGGAATGAAGATTGGCGCGCTGGCAGGCGTGTTCGGGTTCATGGTTAATGCGGTAATGACCGTGCTGTCGTTCGTTGTGTTTCGTTCCAGCGGCGATTTCCGTCGCGCCATGCAGGAGCAGATGGAAAAACAAATGGCTAACAACCCCGATCCCAAGGTGCAGGCGATGGTGCAGCACTTCATGGACTGGATGTCGAGTCCGCAAGGCGCCGCAACCTTCGTGGTGCTGATGTTGATCGTGCTGGGCGTGGTGTTCGTCGTAATCACGGCAGCCGGCGGCGCGCTGGGAGCTTCCATGTCCGGCAGCCGACGGGAATTCCGATGATCGCCGAGCCGCCTGCGCGGGATTACAGTGTGCCGGGTAAGGGTTGCTCCTCGGCTTGCGCTTTTCGTATGATGCGAACGGCATGACGAAGGCATCCATCCAGCCCTCTAATCTTCGCGAGAAATCGCAAATCCTGTCTGCATCCGAAATCGAGCGCACCCTGGTTCGGCTGGCGCACGAGATTGTCGAAAAAAACAATGGCGTTGCGAACCTTGGGTTGGTCGGAATCATGCGGCGCGGGGTCCCGCTGGCCCAGCGGCTGGCGAAGATTCTGGGACGCATCGAAAAAACCGCAGTGCCGGTCGGGACCTTGGACATTACGCTCTATCGTGACGATCTCTCGACCGTCGGGCATCGCCCGGAGGTGAAGAAGAGCACCATGGAGTTCGACATTCAGGACAAGAACATCATCCTGGTCGACGATGTGCTCTACACCGGACGGACCACGCGAGCGGCGCTGGATGCATTGTTCGCTCACGGGCGCCCGCGCCGCATTCAACTTTGCGCGCTGATTGACCGCGGCCATCGCGAATTGCCCATCGAGGCGGGCTTCGTCGGCCGCACCATCCACACCACCACCAATCAATTCATCGAATTGAAATTGCAAGAGACGGATGGCTCCGACAAAGTGCTGTTGATGGAGCGGGTGGGCGAAGGCCAATGAAGCCGCAATTGCATTCGCTGCTGGGCATCGAACAACTTACTACTGCGCAGATTAAATCTATTTTGGCGCTGGCCCGGCGCATGGATCCCAGCCGCCCGTCGCAGTTGTTGCGCGGCAAACGCGTGGCCCTGCTCTTCTACGAGTCTTCCACCCGCACACGGACCTCATTCGAGTTTGCCGCCAAGACCCTGGGCGCCACGACCACGCTGGTGACTCCGGTCTCTTCCAGCATCGAGAAGGGCGAATCGCTCATTGATACGGGCTGGACGGTGGCGAGCCTGGGCGCGGATGCCATCGTTATGCGGCATGCCAACAGTGGTGCCGCGTACTTGCTGGCGCGTTATGTGCGAGTGCCGATCGTGAATGCGGGCGACGGGATGCATCAGCATCCTTCACAGGCGCTGCTCGACGCCTTGACTATTACCAACCACAAGAAGCGGCTGAAAGGTTTGCGCGTGGTGATCGTGGGCGATGTGTATCACAGCCGGGTAGCGCGATCCAATGCGGAGCTGCTCTCGCGCTTCGGCGCGGACATCGTCTTCAGCGGTCCGCCCGATTTCGTCCCCGAGATCTCCGCCACCATCGCGCCGGGAGTCACCGCCTGCCATGACTTGAATATCGCATTGCAAGGCGCCGACGTGGTCATGGCGTTGCGCGTGCAAAAGGAGCGGCTCGCGGGAAAGCATCTTAGCGTTGAGGACTACATTGCCAACTATCAGCTCACGCCGCAGCGCATGAAGCTGGCAAAGCCGGATGCGATCCTGATGCATCCCGGGCCGGTGATTCGCGGCATGGAGCTGACCAGCGAGGTGGCGGACGGCCCGCAGTCCTGCATTCACGAGCAGGTCCGCAATGGAGTGAAAACGCGCATGGCGATTCTGGCCATGCTGCTCGGGGCGGCGCGCTAGAGGCATTTTGCAGTACTAAATCCGGGTGGAACAGCGCTTTAGCGCTGCATGCTCAGGCCTGATTGTGAGGCCGGCTTTATTGGAAGCGAGCTTTTAGGCACGCATGAGACAGGCTGCGGAAAAGCTCTAGGGAAGGTTTTTGGTGGGAGCCCCCTGCTTCAGCAGGGGGGAGCTGGACTTTAGTCCAGCGGAAAAGGAGTCGATTTTGGAATGGGCTCTAGCCCCGGGTTTTTCGATTCCCGGCGCTAAAGCGCATTATCCAAGCCGAACTTTTCCCGGAGCGCTGAAGCGCTCCTTCCCCCGCATAAATGCGGGGGCTCCCACCGTCCTTCACCTGGTGCGGAAACTTTGGAACCGGCATAAATGAAAGACATGGATTCATTGCTCATCGTACGCGGACGCGTCGTCGATCCGGCGAGCGGCGTCGACCAGGAGATGGACGTTCTCCTGCGCGACGGGCGCGTGGCTGCTGTGGCGGCCCCCGGCAAGCTTCGCGGCCAGGCCAAGCGGAGCTTCAACGCGAAGGGTTGCATCGTCGCTCCTGGCTTCATCGATCTGCACGTGCATCTGCGCGAGCCCGGACAGGCCCACAAGGAGACCATCGCCACCGGAACTGCGGCGGCGGCGGCCGGCGGATTCACCTCCGTCTGCGCCATGCCTAACACCGTACCGGTCAACGACTCGGCCGAAATCACTCGCTGGATGCAGGCTCCCGAACGCGGCGCACTGATCAACGTCTTTCCCATCGCCGCGGCGAGCGTCGGCAGCCTGGGAGAAAAGCTAACTAATTTTGCCGCCCTCAAGACAGCGGGAGCGGTCGCCGTGAGCGACGATGGCCAGCCGATCTTGGACGATGGTCTGATGCGCGCCGCGCTGCGCGCTGCCGCCAAGCTCAATGTCCCCGTCGTGCAGCATGCCGAGGACACGCGCATGACCGTCGACTGCTCGATGAACCTGGGCGCAACCTCGTTTCGCCTGGGCTTGCACGGCATGCCGAACGCCGCCGAGGCGAGCATCGTGGAGCGCGACATCGCGCTGGCCCGCGCGACCAGGGGACACGTACACGTGGCGCATCTCTCGACCCGCGAAGCCCTGGAAGCCGTGCGCCGCGGGAAGAAGGCGGGGCTGCGCGTGACCGCCGAGGTTACGCCGCACCATTTCACGCTGGTGGATGAGAACGTTGGCGATTTCAACACGCACTACAAGATGAATCCGCCGCTGCGCTCGGTGGCAGATCGTGCTGCTCTGATCGAAGGCATTGCCGATGGCACCATCGACGCAATCGCGACCGACCACGCGCCACATGCCTTCCACGAGAAGCAAGTGGAGTTCGAGCGCGCCGCCTTCGGCATCACGGGCCTGGAGACAGCGGTGGCCATCTCGGTCACCGTGTTACATCAGCACTTCAATCTGCCACTGTGGCGGATCGTCGAGTTGCTTTCGGCAAATCCCGCCAGGATTTTCCACCTTGCCGGACGCGGCAGCCTGGCGCCGGGCTCGCATGCCGATGTCACCATCTTCGATCCCAAGAAGAAGTGGACCTTCGATGCATCACAATCGAAATCAAAGTCAAAGAACACGCCGTACGATGGCTGGAGCTTCACGGGAAAGGTCGTCGCGACGATTGTGGATGGCAAGGTCGTCTACGAAGGCTGATCTGGACTGGGCAACCATGGAAGGCGGACGGAAAGAGTTCTCGCACATCCACGTAAGTCCCGGCTTCTGCTAACCAAAAGAAGATCCGCACGAATCCCTGTCCATCTCTAGGTTGATTGGTTTTCCGTCCGTCCGGCATCCCGAGATTACCCACATACTTATTCCTTTACTACGACTGTGGTAGTAGTTGGTGTTCGCGGGTTACATTTCCTTCGCCGTGTCACGATGGGCCGCCCGGCCCGATATCCGGCTTTAAGGAAGTATCCAAGTGGTGGGTAATGAAAAACCGTCGGAGGGAAGATTCGTCGGAATCCCCTGCCCTGTGTGCGGCGACCTCTACGCCAAGTCGGGACTGCCGAACCATATACGGAGGCACGTGAAATTGGCAGCGGCGAGCTCAAATATGAACGGTACAAATCGGAAGTCGGCAGCGTGGTGGGACGGATGGAAGGAAGGTTACAAAGTGGGTATGCATGAGGGCCAAATTCCACATCGCCAGAAGGCACCTCCTTCGACGAAAAAGGCCGGGCGCTAGCATCGGCGCGCTTGTGTGCCCGCTTTTTTGGAGAGTAAGCCGCCCGCTGACGAATGAATGGATAATGTGTCAGATGCCGCACTTAAGCTTTGGTCCTTGTGTCACACAACAGTCGATGTAATATGTAATTGTCATCAAACAATAACGAACCATCCGGGCTGCGTTTATCTACTACTACAAGTAGCACAGTGCGTAATGGCCAGTAAAAATGGCCTTATTGTTATAGTTAATGCTTATTTACTATTCTAGTAGTAGGATGTAAAACATAGTGTCTTGTTGGTATTTGGCGAAAGATGTATAGACTTATCTATGGTCCAGGGGATAGGATGATGTCCTGCTCGAACTTCAACCAAGAACATGGGAATTGCGATTGACGACTCAGGAAGCTAGCAGGAAGTGCCCTGTCCGGTCCCGAATAGAGATGAGCCTTATGGGTAAATCTCTGAGCAGAAGTAATAGCAAGACGTCGATACTTTCCCGTCCGCCCACCCCGAGAGCCGTCACCCTGCAACGGCAATCGCGCTTTTTCGCAGGCGATACAGCGAACCTAAGGAATAAGGAAACTGGAATGAAGAGAATTGTTTTGTTTTCGCTCAGCATGTTAGTTCTTATGGCTGTGGCCTTGCCCTTGGCGGCCCAAGAGCGTGATGGCAGCCATATCTTTGCTTATCCGCCAATTCGCATCACCAGCCCGCAACCCGACAGCAGTACCCCGCACGGTTACTTTCCGGTGCAAATGAGGGCAGCGTACGGGTTCAACAACACCCCCAACCAAGGACAGGGACAGATTATCGGCATCGTGGACGCCTTCGATAATCCGAACGCCGAAGCCGACCTCCAGGTTTACGACGCTCAATTCAACCTGCCAACTTGCACCACCGGCAACGGCTGCTTCACGAAAATCAAAGTCGGCAATCCTCTGGGAGACACCGGTTGGGGACTTGAAATCGCCCTGGACATTCAGCAGGCCCACTCTCTCGCCCCAGCAGCCAAAGTCATACTGGTGGAAGCCAACAGCAACAGCTTTGACGATCTGCTGGTGGCGGTGGACGTTGCTCGCATGAACGGCGCCACCCAAATCTCCATGAGCTGGAGCGGTGGGGAAGACGCCAGCGAGTTGGGATTCAATTCCTTCTTCAACCATCCGGGAGTCACGTTTATGGCTTCCACCGGCGATGGCGGACACGGAGTCGGGTATCCCGCGGCCTCTCCTTATGTGGTGGCCGTGGGTGGCACCACGCTGGCACTGAGCACGCCTCTTCCGTTGCCCAATCCACTGCAGTCGAACTATGGAAATGAGACGGCATGGAGTGGCAGCGGCGGCGGAATCAGCTCAATCCAGCCCGGCCAGTCCTATCAGAACGGTATCTTCGCGGGCTGCGGCAGCACCGGAAATCGCTGCGTTCCCGATATTTCTTCCGACGCCAATCCGGGTACTGGCGTTCCCGTCTATGATACCTACGGCTTCCCGCAGTGGGTTGAAGTCGGCGGGACCAGCGTGTCTTCGCCCGACTGGAGTGCGATCTTTGCGGTCGCTAATTCCAGCCGTGCGGCGGCAGGGAAAGGTCCGCTGCAGACGGCTATCGCCGACCTGTACACCTTCTATAATTCGACGCAGTACACCGACTTCCATGACATCACGTCTGGAACCAACGGTGGCTGCGGCGCCCAGTGCACGGCTATTGTCGGCTACGATCTAGTGACTGGAATCGGCAGTCCCAAGGTGGACAAGCTGGTCCGGGCCTTGGTTGGCATCGAGCCATAACTCACTCAAGACGCAAGCGCCAGGCAGACTCTGTATTCAACGCAAAATGAAGTCTGGGTGCCCCGTTCTAGCCGTCTTTTGGCTAGGGCGGGGCAGTTCACTGTTGTCTGCAATGCGATACACTGCTCGCCACTCAATCATGAACAACGAACACGGTTTCACTCCGGCAGAACTGCGCAAGCTGCGCAGTTTGAAAGACCCGTATGGCATACAGCGGTTCCTGGATGACATGCCGTACCACCTGGCCGACACTGCGTGGTCGCCGCGGCGAGTGTTGCGCGAAAACACTTCCCATTGCTTCGAAGGGGCAATCTTTGCTGCCGCTGCCTTGCGTGCCAATGGCTATCCGCCGCTGATTCTCGACTTTGAAGCCGAACACGACACCGACCACGTGCTTGCCATTTACCGGGTCAAGGGACATTGGGGCGCGGTGGCCAAGTCGAACTATGTGGGCTGCCGCTATCGCGAGCCGGTGTACCGGTCCCTGCGCGAACTGGCGATGAGCTACTTCAATATCTATTTCAACTTGCGCCGCGAGCGCACGCTCCGCACCTTTTCGCGTCCCGTCAATCTGGCGCGCTTTGACGATCAGGCGTGGATGACAACGGAGAAGCCGATCTGGTTCATCATTTACTACCTGCTGGAAATTCATCATTACAAGCTGCTGACGCCGGGAATGATCAAGCGCCTGCATCGCATCGACGATAGGTTGTTTCGAGCGGAGACGTTGGGGAAGGCGTACAAATCCTCAGGCGATCTCAATAAGTCAGTGTTCGGGTAAACGGGCTGCGGAAAGCCTCTGTGGAAAACCCGGGGAGTGTGCTTCCAGGGGACCCCGGCTACGGCGCTGGATTTTCCGCTAGCAAACTCCACTGGCAAACACCAAGTTTCGTTCTCACACAACATCTAGAGCCCGATTGATTGAAGCCCAGCTCTTTCTCGCAACGCTAGAGCCAGCGCCTCGGGCGCGGAATATGAAAGCCCACCGTTTCAACGGTGGGAAGGAGCTCAATCGCCGAACCCCAATCTCTGTGGCGCTTTCTGGCAGGCGTGGCGCGCGCGCGAAAAATATCCCGCTAATTATCGCAGGAGGAACCCCTAACCATGTTCACCTGCTGATTGCGTTGCCGGCGGCGACCTGTCTCGCCAAGGCGGTTCAAGACCTGAAAGGCAACAGTTCACGCTGGATGAATCAGCAAGGCTCAGCCTTCGCATGGCAAGAGGGATACGGTGCCTTCAGCGTCAGCGCCTCGAACAAGCAGGCCGTGACGGACTATATTGCCGAGCAGCCTCGGCATCATGAGAAACGCAGCTTCGAGCAGGAGTTTACCGCTATGCTTCGGCACTCGGGCGTAGCGTACGATCCAAGATTTATTTTTGGTTAGCAGGTTGTGCCGTGCCCGAGGCACTCAGTCTCTACACGAAGCCTACCCACCGCTGAAGCGGTGGGCTTTCTTATACCGCGCCCAAGGCGCTGGAGCATTGCTATGGCTTCGCGGTGTTTGCTTGCTCGAATATCGACCGGTGGCGCTATCTCAAAGTTGTCATCACGAACGGCCAGCCCTTAAAGTGGGAAGAATTATAGGGTCTGCGCGATCACACCTTCTCTTCCGGAAACTCCACCTCCGCGCCCAGAGGATCGGTGAAGCGGTTGGTCAAATTGGCCAGGCCAATCAACAGATCGAGGTCCACGATCTCCGCTTCCGAGAAGTGCAGCTTCAGGCTTTGAATGTCGCCATCGGCAACCGAGTGGGGATCGCGGGTTAGCTTCTCGGCGAAGTCCAGGGCCGCTTCTTCCTTCTCGCTGAAGTTGCCATGCTGGCCTTCTTTCAGGTGCTGCCAATCCTCACGCGAAAGCCCGACGCGCTTCGACGCGGCCAGATGATGCTGCATGCAGTAGCGGCAGCCGTTGATCATCGAGACCCGGATGTAGACCATCTCGTACACGCGGCGCTCCAGCGAGCGTCCTACGCTGGCGTAAAACGGCAGCAAGGTCTTTAGCACCTCCGGCTGGTGCGCCAGAATTTTGTGAAAGCTAACCGGTTTGCCCTTCAGCACCTTTTCGTAGACCTCGCGAACCTCGGGTGAGGCTTGCCCCATTTCAACGTACGACAATCGCGCCATAAGGTTGACTAACCCTCCAGCACTTATAATACCTGCATATCTCCACCTAGTTGCACTCATGCCCAAACCCATCCACATCATCGGTGCCGGACTGGCCGGCTCGGAGGCCGCATGGCAATGCGCCCGGCGTGGCGTCGCCGTGGAACTGCTCGAGATGCGGCCGGCGCGCTCGACGCCCGCGCACCAGAGCGCAAACTTCGCCGAACTGGTGTGCTCCAACTCGCTGAAGTCGGACACCGAGAACACCGCGCCCTGGCTGCTGAAGGAGGAAATGCGCCGTGCCGGTTCCCTGCTGATGGACATCGCGCGTGAGACCGCCGTTCCCGCCGGTCACGCGCTGGCCGTGGATCGCGACAAGTTTGCCCAGGCGGTAACGGCTGCCATCGAACGCGAGCCGCTCATCCGCGTGCTGCGCGAAGAAGTCACGGCGATCGACGACCAGGGCACGATCACGATTGTGGCCACCGGCCCACTCACCTCGGACGCGCTGACGCGCGAGATCCTTCGCCTGAGCGGAAGCGAGCAACTATATTTCTACGATTCCATCAGTCCTATCGTCGAGGCCGATTCCATCGACATGTCGCGGGTGTACATGGCGGCGCGCTACGACAAGGGCACGGCCGACTACATCAATTGCCCGATGAGCAAGGAAGAGTACGACCGCTTTCTCGACGCGCTGCTGGAAGCGCATTCGGTTGACGCCAAGGATTGGGAGAAACTGAACTACTTCGAAAGCTGCCTGCCGATTGAGGAGATCGCGCGACGCGGCCGCGACACCCTGCGCTTTGGGCCGATGAAGCCGGTGGGCTTGCGCGATCCGCGCACCGGCCACACACCTTACGCGGTGGTGCAGTTGCGCCAGGAAAACCTGCGCGCCGACTCTTACAATCTGGTCGGCTTTCAGAACCATCTCAAGTACGGCGAACAGGCACGCATCCTGCGACTCATCCCCGGCCTGGAGAACGCGAAGTTCCTGCGCTACGGACAGATTCATCGCAATACCTATATCAACAGCCCCACCCTGCTACGTGAAACGCTACAGATGAAAGAGCATGCGAACGTGCTGTTTGCCGGACAGATCTCCGGCGTCGAAGGCTATGTCGAGTCCATCGCAACCGGATTGCTCGCCGGCAGGCAAGCTTCCGCGCTTGCCCTAAACGCAGAACCGACACCTCCTCCGCGGGCCACTGCCTTCGGAGCGCTGGTGAATTACATCTGCCACGCCGAGGCGAAACATTTCCAGCCCGCCAACATCACCTTCGACCTGCTAATGCCGCTCGACGAAGCTACGCGCCGCCGCATCCGCGACAAGAAGCAGCGCCACGCGATGGTCTGCGAGAGGGCCTTGGCGGAATTGCAGGGGTGGTTGGAAGCGTGCCATGGGCAGGGGCGCCGACCGGTACACCCGTAGCAATGACGATGCACCAGCGCCTCGCGGGCGCGGTATAAGAAAGCCCACCGCTTCAGCCGGATTATTCGTGAGCCACGCAGGTTTTTTTGGTGTCATCCTGAGTCGAGGGATCTGCGGTTCGCCGGTACGGTTACGCCGTCGGGAACAACCGCAGATCCTTCGACTGCGCGCCCGCCCGACCCGCAAAAGCAGAGGGTCGGAAATTCTTTGCGGGCGCTTCGCTCAGGATGACATCTTCAAGTTCATGAATAATCCAGCTTCAGCGGTGGGTAGGCTTCGTGTAGAGACTGAGCGCCTCGGGCACGGTGCAACCGGGATTATGCTTGTGGCTCAGGCGTGCCTTCCGTGGCGGCCTGCACGTGCGGGTGCTGTTCTACGTAGCTGTTGACCATGTCCTTCAGCTCTTTGCTGGGCTTGAAGAACGGAATCTTCTTGGCAGGAAC
>OCZT010001856.1_pt1 | contig 21916 bp, 20 predicted proteins | sample 1539031 | NCBI WGS metagenome assembly OCZT01 (sample SAMEA3539308, study PRJEB22396) | soil metagenome | biome: tundra; feature: field; material: soil | place: USA | collected 2010-05 | depth 0.15 m | reverse complement strand
CATGGTAAAATAAAATTCCCTGTCCAGCGGCGTCCGTGTGTTTACTCCGGGCACATAGTCTCCGTCAGACGCGTTTATGAATGCAATATTTGCCCCGCCGGCCGCCGAAACTTCATTGCCTGTCCCGGAGACCTCCACCCTGAAAATACCGCCCGCTAACGCGGGGTTTAAGTAATCTGCCTGACCGGTAACGACCGTTCCGCTGGTAAAAAGCGTCCACGTACTTACCGAATTCATAAGCGCAGGAAAAGGCATGGTATATACCGTATAATTGGACGTGCCTCTTATACCGGTTATTATAATTCTATCCAGCATCCCTCCGAATTTGCCGTATATCATGCTACCGATTTTCCTGCCGTTGTTCCAGTCCGCGCCATATTCAAATTCATTGTTATTATCGCTGGTAGAGGAATCGCCCTTTAATGCCAACACTTCTCCGTCAGTACAGGAAACCATGTAAAACCCGGCCGTTAAAGAACTGGTGCCGCCGTAAATATACGCGCCTGTTCCCGGCACCGTAAATGTCGCGGATAAAATCGTGTATCCCGCGCCGCCCCACTTGCTTATATTTATGGTCTTCGGGGTTGCGTCCGGATTTATTACTGTAATTGTATCCCCACTGGCGGTTGTATCGCTGTCCGTCATATAATCCATGTATGTAAAGAATTCATTTCCCTTATAGCTTCCGGTTGTTGAAATGAGCGCAGTTTCATAATCGCCGTCTGTCTTCCTTTTTCTGTTGGTCGCTTCCCAGATTACCGGGTGATCTGACGTTATCTTGAAAAATTTCCTGTAAAAAGTCGTTCCGGAAACGCTTACCCAGTCAATAGGCTGACCTTTTAACGCCAGGCTGTAATTTGTTATTATAGTCGGATTTTGAATTATAGTCCCGGGCGTATCCGTATAATAGGCGGTAACGTGGGTATTTGGCTGAACCGCAAAAATATAAAACTGCCCGTATGGGACCCCGGACCATTCTTCCCACGGTATATAAGTTGCGTTTGCCGAGTCCGTATTGGCATAAGCGGAAGAAAAAACAAGGAACAGGAGCGTTAATTGCATGAAGAATATTTTTATCAATGTTTTCAATTTCCACCCCCCCTTTCACCGTTGATTTTAATCTTTTCCAATTTGCCTTATTAGCACTATTTTATCACCCAAAAGCACAAAAACAAGAATTAAATTCAAAAGTTAGTCTGGAGTTAGTCTGGGGTCAGACGGTTAATCTGGGGTAAGATCTTTCTTACAGCGTTGATAATATATTTAGAACTTATTAAATTTCATCCGCTGCCCGCCGGTTCCTCACCTTTTGTTGTCAGCAAATATTCCATCCGACTTTAAAAGAACAAAAAACATGCCATAATCCCCCGCTGTTTTGCGACAATCAGGTTCCCCATCAACACCAAGCAGTTCCATCCTTGCCCGCCCTTCCCAATTTAGAGGGGGCAAGCCCCCTCTCTACAAGTTCTAGTGCGGAAAAAACTACATAACTAAAAATAAAATCTGTTGATAGGGAAAACATGCACTTCGTCCCAATTATAATTAAATCTCCCAGCTTGCTGATCAAATCTCGAATTTCAAATCTCGAACGAAACGAAAAGGCTAAAAGCCCCGTTTCAAACAAGGCTCGAACCTTGGGCTAAATCTCCGGCCCGCCGGCCGCTGCATCGTTGCAGCGGAGGCACTTTTCGTCCTTACAGTGCGTTATTTCCGGCTTCAGCTGGATCACTCTTGCCGCCTGTTTCAGCAGTTTATTTATCGGGAATATCCTCCACGGACTTTCCCCGCATTTTTCCTTTTTATCCAGGTGGTTGATGTACGGGTCCAGGTTTAATAAACCCTCGGAACAGCCGCCGGCTTCCGCGTACATCGGCTTTTTATCCGGGCCATTTGCCCATCTTAGGAACATTTTCCTGCCGGCCATCTGCTCGGCCAGATGCAGGGCCGTCATTTTGTTTATTCCGACACCGGCAATCACTACAAAACCTTCAAAAAGCGCCAGTTCCCTTAAGGGGGCCAGGACATCAAGCGGTTCCTGTGCCTTTATTATTTCAGAGGCGTAAGGGCCGTACGCGGTAAATGAACAAAGGGGATGATTGCCCCTAACCCTTCCTTTTGTTCCGAGCAATGTCTCCGGTATTATCCCCATCTCTTTTATGTCAATTTCATTTGAAGCGGGGTTATATATGGTGTTTAAACCCGGCGTCAGCCACGGCATGCGGCCGTAGTCAGCGCCGTTGCGTTTTGGCCTTAAATTTTCAGGCGGAAATACTATGTAACCAAAAGAAAATGACGGGGTTATCAGGGTGCAGCCGGATTCCAGGAACGCCTCGATCACGGTTTCAGGACCGCCGTCCACCGGGCCGAAAGATTTAAATGACGAGTGAAGACAGACGCATTTTTTTTCAAGGCCTGTTTTTTTTATGGTTTCAATGATGTCTTTCTTTTTTAACGCCAAATTACTTCACCTTTACCTGTTTATTCTTCTTTTGTTCTTTCATCTTTATCCTGTTTGTAATCATTTCCGAAATCAGTTCCCTGACAGCGTCTTTGACTATTCACCTGGCTGATTTTGAATCCGACCGTTCAAGCTTCCTTGCATACAAAATCCGCAACCCACCTGTCCGTAGACGCAAAGCGTTACGGACGATAGGGTTGCGGCCTTTGTTCTAACGCCGCAAGCAACGTGGAATTGAACCCGCGTATTATTAAAATGACAGCTATTCCACAGGGATTATGACGTTAAAAACCGAACCTTTGCCTTCGCCTTCGGATTCCACCCATATGCAGCCGCCGTGGGCGCTTACTATGTTTTTGGCTATGACAAGGCCTATGCCTATGCCTTTATGGGTCTTTGGAACGGTCTTGGATGAAGAAAAAAAAGTATCGAATATGCCGGTGCGGTTCTTCTGTGATATGCCCGAGCCGTTGTCTTTCACGGACAAAACCTGGTACTTTTTTATATCGGCACACAGCTGTCTTACATATCCGGGGGCGGAAATTTCCTGCATTCCCTTTTCGCGGACAGAAACCGTGACAACCGAATCCTCATTTGAGAACCTGACGGAATTTATTATCAGGTTGTTCAAAACCTGCTTCATCCTGCGCACGTCCAGCCTCGCCGAAGGCAGGTCAGTGGGTATGTCAAGTGATATTGATATTTTTTTGTCCAACGCATACGCGCTTATCTCGTCCGCATCTTTCCTGATTATCTCACCGATATTCACAAGTTCCTTTTTTACCGCGAATGTCCCCGCTTCTATCTCGGAGGTATTGATCAGGTCATCCAGCAGCGCAAATATATTCTGGGTGTTGTTTTTTATTATGGCGAAGTATGCCGAAGCTCCGTTTTCCCCGCGGTTTCTTTCAATTAAATTAACGGCGCTTTTAATGGAAGTTGCCGGTATGAGCAGTTCATGAAATACCATCTGTGTGAAATTATACTTGACCTTGTCCTGTTCTTCCAGCTTTGCCTGCTTCTCTTCAAGTTCCGAGATCAGCCTGAAGCGCTCTATGGAGTATATTATGGCTCTCTTTAAGAGGTCCGAGTCCGTCCTTCCTTTTACCAGGTAATCCTGCGCGCCTTCCTTTAAGGACCTGATGGCCGTCACTTCATCATCCATGCCGGTCAATATCACTATGGGAACGTTCTTGGCTTTGTCCCTGACCCTGTTTAAGGTGTAAATACCGTTGGAGTCCCCCAGGCTTAAGTCGAGCAGTATAATATCGGGTTTTTCCTTCTCGATTTCTTTCAGGCCGTTCAGGAGCGAGTCGGAAACGCTTAAGTAAAACGGGGAATTTCTTACCTCTGACAGTATCTCCCAGATGAGCCTGACATCCCCCGGATTATCCTCTATGAGCAAAACTTTGATGTGATTGGACGCCATATACCCTCATTTTGATTTTTTAATTATTGTGAACCAGAAATCCTCTATGGACTGTATGGTGACCACAAACTTATCCAGGTCAATGGGTTTTGTTATGTAACAATTCGCGTGGTTCTTATAGGCATTTGTCATGTCGTCTTCGGCGGAGGAAGAAGTCAGGACTATTATGGGTATCGCCTTTAGGTCATCCCTGCTTTTTGCCTCCTTTAGGACTTCAAGTCCGCTTTTCCTGGGGAGTTTTAAATCAAGCAATATGATATCAGGTCTTTTTGCGGCTGCAAATGGCCCTCTTTTTTCCAGGTACAACAGGGCTTCTTCACCGTCTTTTACCACGGCTATATTGTATTCACGTCTTCCTTCCTTGAAGGTCTCAACTATGAGCCTGACATCGCCGGGGTTGTCTTCCACCAGCAAAACTTCGAACTTTTCAGAGGACGAATTAAGCATTAGAACCTCCCGGTTCAATTATAATAAATTATACCATAACTCCGGCGGATATATTCATTCTTTCGGCAGTTTTACTATGGAAAGCCAGAAATTCTCGATTGACATCACTATCTTTATGAATTCATCAAGGCCCACGGGTTTTGTGACAAAACAATTCGCGTGCAGGTCGTATGATCTTAATATGTCCCTCTCGGAATCCGACGTGCTTAAGATCACCACGGGTATTTTTTTTAATTCCGGGATCTGCCTTATTTCCGCAAGGACGTCAAAACCGCTTTTTTTGGGTAAATTAAGGTCCATAAGTATCACGTCCGGCCTCGGCGCGGAAAAAAAGGCGCCCTCTTTTTTTATGAAGGCCATTGCTTCAACCCCGTCTTTTGCCACGCTTAGATTATTCCGTATCTTAAAATCCTTAAAAGTTTCCCTGATCAACCGCACATCAGCCGGATTATCCTCGACCAGTAATATTTCAACTGCTTTTGTGCCCTCGATCGTTTCCATCATATTATTCTCCTTTTATTTTTTCACTAGGGGAACAGTGAAATAAAATGTGGCGCCTTTTCCCTCTTCTGACTCCAGCCATATCCTGCCGCCGTATGACTCCACTATTTTTTTGCATATGGAAAGCCCTATGCCTGTGCCGGGATAATCTCCTTTGCCGTGCAGCCTCTGGAATATAACGAATATTTTTTCGAAATACTGCCTGTCAATGCCTATACCGTCGTCCCTGACCGATATCGTGCACTCCGCGCCTTTTATTTCGGCTGTTATTTCAAGCTCCGGTTTTTGTCCGGCCTTGCGGAATTTTATAGAATTACTCAGCAGGTTCTGTATCAGCTGGACCATCTGCTCCTCGTCAGCAAAAACAATTGGCAGGCCCGCGTATGTTATGACGGCCCCTGTTTCCTTTATTACAGGGTCTAAATTCAGCAGGACCGTTTCAACGACTTTATTGAGCTCCACCGGAGTATGTTCTTTTTTATGGGTGCCGACCCTGGAATACGCCAGCAGGTCCTTGATGAGCCTCTGCATCCTGTCGGAGCCGTCAACAGCAAAACCTATGAAATCATCCGCGTCCTGCCCGAGCCTGCCCCCATAGCGCTTCTTTAAAAGCTGCACATAGCTTGAAACCATCCTGAGGGGTTCCTGCATGTCATGCGATGCGACATAAGCAAACTGCTCGAGTTCGGAATTTGAATGGGTCAGTTCTTCTATGGTAAGTTTTAGCTTGTTTTCCGCGTCTTTTAGGGCGGTTATGTCGGCCCCGGTGATGAAGATCGATGGACGGCCATGGAACAACATTCTTGAAGCGTATATGTCGAACCATTTGATCCGCTTATCTTTGGCGTATATCCTGAATTGATAGTTGTGGGACAATCCGCCATCCCCAACCAGCCTTTTTTTCATGCGTTCCATGACTGCAGTCACGTCATCAGGATGGATCAGGTCATAAAAATCTTTCTCCGTCCATTTCATGATCTCACCGGTATCGTAACCGCACCATTTCGCAAATGCATTATTGGAGTATTTAAAAACACCATCCTGCATTATCGCGATGCCAAGCATTGACTGTTCCGACAGGTTCCTGAACTTTTCCTCTGATTCTTTGAGCGCCGTTTCAGCCGCTTTGCGGTGGGTTATATTCTTCATAACACCCAGCATTTTGCACGGTTTCCCGTCTTCATCAGGCAGGAAAACAGCATCGTCCTCTATATATATATACGCGCCGTTCTTGATCCTGTACCTGTACTCACTGTGGTATTTTCCGCATGCCTTCTGCGCCGCCTCAAACTCATCCAGCACATATTCCCTGTCGTCGGGATGTATCATCTGGCTCCAGAAGTCTATACTGACTTCCTTATTATATTCTTCCTCGGTATAACCGGTAATTTCCTCAACCGCGCCCCCCCATGTGATTATCCCGTTATTTACGTCATAATCATAAACGATCTGCCCTGTCCTGCTTATGACGCTCCTGTATTTTTCCTCCGACACCCTCAGCGCTTCGACAGCTATCAGCCTTTCGCTTACGTCCCTTATTGTAGCTATTGCACTTTTGGGCAGCCCGTCAGGCCCTTTAAGGATCGACGCATTTATTTCCCCTGTAAAAGTGGAGCCGTTTTTCCTCCTGCCCCTGTATTGTATGGATGCCTGCCTGCCTTCGGATATGAATTCCCTGAATTCCTTTATCAAGCCGTTTTTTGACTGTATATCCACAAAATCAAAAATACTCCGGCCTATAAGCTCTTCTGCGGACCTATAACCGTGCAGATTTGCCATCCTTTCGGATGCAAAGATCAACCTGCCTTTTAAGTCCGACATGATAACCGCATCCGGAGAAGTATTTATTAGAGTGCGGTATAATTCCTCCGACTCCTTAAGCGCATTGGAAATCTTTATCCTTTCGGTTATGTCCCTCATGACGGTGAGCACTATGGGTTTTCCCCTAAGCGTGAATTTGTGGGTATTATTTTCGACAATGACGATCTTCCCGTCCTTCCTGATCAATTTCTGCTCGTAAGTCGCCCTGCCTGTGCGCGCCAGCGTCTTTCCTATACCGGGAAACGTTTCCAGGGACTCCTTTGAAACAATATCCCTGGGCGTCATTTTCGCGAATTCCCGCCGTTCGTAACCCGTTATTTTACAGGCCATATCGTTCATTTCAATGAATCCGCCGACCCTGCCGCGCTTATCAAGCTCATTCATGTATATGCCGTCGTTCGCGTTATTGAACAGCTCCCTGTACTTTTCCTCGCTTTCCTTAAGAGCGGTTTCCGCTTTTTTCTTTTCCGTAATATCTCTGACCACGGCTAAAATTATTTTTGTTCCGCCAAAATCGAATGTTTTTGCCCTGATCTCGACCGTTATTTTCCTGTTTTTTCCGGTTATCATGGTCATAACTTCATCCGTAACAGCTCCGCCGTACACCGCCGCGACGGTTTTTCTGACGCGTTCCATCCCGTTTGTGTCCACAAGTTCCCGAATCTTTATCTCTTCCATTTCTTTCCTGTTCAATTCAAATATCCTGCATGTCATGTCATTAAAATCCAGCAGATGAAACTTTGGTTCCTCTCCCGGATTCGTGATAAGTTCCAGCATCACTATCGCGTCATTGGCGTTATTGAAAACTTCCCTGTATAACCTTTCGCTGTCTTCCAGCTTTTTTTCCGCGCGCTTCTGCTGTATTATATTGGACACTATCTGGGCCGCTTCCTTCATGATAAGTTTTTCACCGGCGGTCCATTCGGTCTTACCATCCTCGGGTGTGCATATAATAACACCTTCCCTTTTACCGCCGATAAGATAAGGCGTCACAAGTGAAGGCCTGTCGCTACGGATCTTTTTGATGAAGTTCATCGCCGCCAATACGAGCGGCCTAAAGGCCTTTGGCGAATCTTCAACAAGCGTTTTTGAATTATAGACTTTTTGGTCAAGGAACTGGAACTTATTATATATCTCCAGGGGAAACGATACCCCCAGGAAGGATTTCTTCAGCTTTTTATCTTTCCACTCAAGCTTTATCCTGAGCTTATCGGAATCGGGCTTCCCGTAGAACACTCTTTCCGCGCCTATGACCCTGCCGGTTTTATCAAGCAGGGACTGTATTAACTTTTCTTCAGGCACGGCCTTATCAGCCGCCAGCTTCCACAACCGGGCCCTTAATTCCTGGTATGCAATCTGTTTTTCAATCGTTTCCTCCAACCGCCTTGATTCAATGGCAATTGACACTATCAATGCCGCCTCTGTCAGGAGCTCCCTTTTTTCCGTCGACCAGTCTTTTACGCTGTAAAGGCCGGATGAAGTGCAGCCTATACAGCCTTCCCACCTGCCATTTACAAAATACGGGGTAGTTATGGTGGGTGCACCCCCGAATTTTTTCACCAGCTTATTCATTATTATTTTCACGGCCCGCCCGGCAATCGGCGGCGTCAGCCTGAGCATGGTTTCCCTGTCTATCACCTGCTGCCGCCCAAGATCCAGTGACTCTATGATATTTCTTGATACGCTCACACCGACAGCGGAATATTTTTCGTTCTTGTCTTTCCATTCCATGACAGCTTTAAGGCCGTCATCACCGATAATGCTGTAAATCGCCCTTTTACACTTAAACGCCGTACCGACCGCGTCAAGCAAACCCTGTATCAAATGTTTCTCTGAAATTAACTTGTCCGCGGCAAGCTTCCATAAATTCGCGCGCAATTCCATAAATACCGCCTGTTCGGCAGCCAACCCTTCATTTATCTTCCTGTCGGTTATATCCCTTGCCGTGGATATCGCGGTAAGTTTTCCACCCAGCTTAAACACATTTGCGGTCACATCAACAGGTATCTTTCGTCCGTCCTTTGTTATGTGGAGCGCCTCGCCGGTAAGATGTCCTTCCTTTATCAATTTTTCCATGGCAGCCTTTACAAATACAGCCTTTTCCGGGTCGGTTATGTCGAAAACCCCCATTTTAAGCAGTTCATCCCTGCTATACCCCATCCTGGAACACGCAATTTCATTTACCGCGATAAACCTGCTTTTTTCGGCGTTGTCGCTCAGCTCATGCACAAATACCGCGTCGCTTACCGAATTAAACATTGTCCTGTATTTTTCTTCGCTGTCCCTCAGCACACCCTCAAAATACTTGCGCTGGGTTATATCTTCCAGGACGGAAATTGTCTTTACGAATTTCCCGTCTTTTGTCCTGATGGCCGCGGAACTTATTATGACATCCTTTAATTCCCCGTTTTTTGTCCTGATCCGGTATTCGCCGCCGTACGAGTGCCCCTTGTTTTGCACTATTTTAAGTTTTGACATTGCTGTTTCCGCGGATTCGGGGGTCATTATTGAAGTGAGGGATTTGCCGAGCATTTCAGTCCTATTCAGCCCGAAAATTTCAGCCGCCGCCCTGTTATACTCCAATATCCTGCCAAAAGCGTCGACAGACGCGATCGCGCTTGTAGTTGTTTCCATGGTAACCTTATACCGGTCATCGCTCTGTTTTAAGCTTTCATTGCATTCTTTGAGTTCCGTAATGTCATCGCCTGAGCTTAACGTGCCGGCGATCTTTCCCGCAGCATCGTAAACCGCGGAATTATGCCATGCGATCAGCCTCTTTTGCCCTGTTGCGCCTGACACATAATTATCAAAATATTCAAAAGACCGCGTTTTACCGGAAATAATTTGTTTAAAACTCCGTCTTACGGCTGCTGCTTCTTCGGGAATAAAACTTTCAAACCAGTTCTTTCCGGCGATCCCGGCCAGCGGGCGCCCCAGGATCTTTTCGCCCTTTTTATTTATATAAGTGACATTGCCTTTTTTATCAAGCGCCACTATGATGGAAGTGGAAATATTCAGGTAACTGTTCAATATTCCCGGATTGCCGGCGGAATTTCCGTTAAAGACCTCTTTTTCAGGATGTGCCTTTTTTAAAGATTTGGAAAAAGGCTTCAAATGCTTTTCTCCCTTTTGGGAAAGATAATAAACCTCTTTAAACACCGGGCGTAATTTACAATTATATACCGGCTTTTTTTTATTGTAAAGAATTTTTCTTTTTTCCCGCAATTCCGTTTTCTTTACCCGGCCTTAAATTCCCCGCACCTGTTGAATCCTATAAAGACACAGCATATGAGGGTAAGGAGTAAGGGTAAGGAATAAGGTGCAAGCGGGAGCTGCTTCGCCACTCCGAACTCCGAACTCCGAATTCCGAACTCCCATTCCGCGTCGTTTACCAGCCCCCCGCGGCGCCCCCGCCGAAAATATCCTGCGTTTCCTTTTTTTGCCTGGGCTGTTTTTTTTCAGGTTTGTCCCCGGGTTTGTTTTGTCCGGACTTATTATTTTTCTTCGGTATAACAACTGCTATAATAATGATCAGGAGCAGGACAAGGGCCGGGCCCGCGATCGGCAGGTACTTATTGGAATAATCCATAAAGTCGGCCTGATTCAGCAGTATTTTTGAAAGCGTTCTTACGCCGTCGTATATTCCCCTGCCATAATCCCCTTCCTTAAAGTTTGGCAGCATGCGGGCCTTTACCACCTTTTGCATAATGGTGTCATAAAAACCCGGCTTCGCGCTCCCTAGTTCCATGGTAACCTGCCTGTCCTTGATAGAAACAAATATCAGCATGGCTTTTCCGGTTTTTTCCTCAAGTTTCCAAGTGTTGAAAATGTCAACGGCAAAAGTTTCCGGGTCCAATCCCGGCGCATATTCTTCAACACTTTTTACCGTTACCACGGCGGCGAAAACCCCTGTTTTTTGGGAAACCTGCCTTAACATGGCGGAAATGGATGACTTATCAGTGGCGGTGATAACCCCTGCAAAATCATTAATGTATTCATCAGCGGGCTGTGGTATAAGGACTTCAGCCCTGGACATAAAGGCAGCTGATAAAAGTGCCAGTGTCACGATCAATAAAACCGCTGTTTTTCCCATTGTTTACCCTTCAAAAGTTACGGATTCAGGATTTTCCTTTAAATCTATTTTTTCATCGGGAAAGTATCCCGCCAGTTTTTCAGCCACTATTGTGATACCGCCTAATAAGCCTATCTTAAATTCCCTTTCTGAAAATTTGGCTATGACCGCGTTTTTTACCGTTTCCCAGAACTCCGGACTTACTCTTTTGTTTATTTCATCGTCGCCGAAAACAGCAAATTTCCTGTCAAAAACAGATATATAGAAAAGCACGCTGTTTCTTGCAGCCTTGTTTTTCAATCCTGTCGCGGCAAAAGCGCGCCTTGCCGCGCCCAGAGGGTCCCTGCCTGCTTTTTTTTCCACTCTGATCCTTATTTCGCCCGTGGTCTTGTATGAAGCGTTCAAAATGGCGCTTTCAAGCTCCATCCTGTCATCCAGGCTGAAAAACATGCTTATATCCGCCATTGATCTCTCCTTGAACCGGAATAAAATTTATTATACCATATGCGGGGCGTCTTTGCTAATTATAAGCTGATTTTTTACCCGTCATTTGCGGCAGGGACGCGTATTCAAATATATCGGCGGCGTCTGATAGCCTGACGTTCCTCAATATCAACCTTTTTGCCTTAAGTTCCGGCAGTTTTTTTAATATCTGTCCGGGTTTCATAAAATACTTCCGTTAAATTTTACCGTCAACTTCGCTGTTCAATCGGCAAAAAAAACTCTCCATAAACTTATGCCTTTTGACAGCCAGCCTTTTTCCGGTTTTAGTCAGCATCCTGCTTTTTACGTGCCTTAACTTCACCATATATTCCCTGTAAGCCGTGTCTTCTTCCGTATATGCCTTTGTCCCAAGAATATCTTTCCGTTTATTGTGCAGTTTTGCACCGACCTCGCCCGCAAATAAAAACGCCCTGCCAATGCCTACGGCGCCTATGGAATCAAGCTTGTCTGCGTCAAAAAGGACTTTTGCTTCCTTTGACAGGGGTTTTGCGCCGCCCCTGAACCTGTGGGTTTCTATGCAATGAACCGCTCTTGCCGCCGTGTCGTCGGAGACGCCCAAACTTTTTAGGATCCCAAAAGCCTGCCTTGCCCCTGCCGTTGCATGATCTATTTTCCCGCCTGATTTGTCCTCTTCGCCTCTTGCTATATCGTGCAACAGGGATGCCAGTTTTACAACCAATAAACCCGCTTCTTCCGCCTTTGCTATGTGAACCGCGAGCTTATATACGCGCAACGTATGCTCCCAGTCATGCGAGCCTTTTGAAGACGCATGGATAATCCGCGCTGTTTCCCTGACTTTTTCAATTATAACCATCATTACTCCTTGTGTAAAATAATCATGCTCCGTTTGCCAATAAAACCGCAAGTTTTATCTGGATTTTGCCTTTTCCTCGAAATACTTCGTCATTGGCTTGAAATAAAAATCGATCCATCTTTTTTTATAACCCGCTGCCTGGCCTTCGGGTATTTCAGAGTGATTTAACGTGACCTCTGTCCCGCCTTTCACTTTTTTCAGTATAACCTCAAGCTTCGAGTCGGGCGCGTTTTCATCAAACTCGGTGGACCTCCATGCCTGGACGATCCTTTTGTCATTTACCAGTTCAATATTTTTTCCGGAAATATACCCGTCCCAGGCCGTAAAAGCCTTCCCTACTTTGGCATAACCTGTTGCTTTTGAACCTGTCATTTCGCCGTGCTTTCTGCCTTCCAGCCACGCGTTATAGATCTTTTCAGCTGTCGCCGGAATTATTACTTTTACCGTCATCTTTTCCATTCTGTGCCTCCTGTTTTTTTTACGCCTGCAAAACCCGCCTGCCTCCCGTGAAAACCTGATATAGCTTTAAGTTATCGTCCAATACATTAAGATCCGCAAAAAAACCGGCTGTTATCCTGCCTACCCGCGGAAATCCGAGCAGTTTTGCCGGATTATAAGTCACCATTCTCAGCACTTCCTCGTTCTTGAGCATGCACCACTTCTTGACGTTTATTGCCATTTGAAGAAGCGTGGTGCAGCTTCCTATTAGAGTGTTGTCTTTAAGGTATGCGGCTCCCGACTTAACCGTAAAGGCCCCGGTGCTGCCGAGATAGTATTTTCCGTCTTTATGCCCGAGCATTGCGGTGGAATCTGTGATCAATATTACCCTCTCATGCCCAAGCAGCCTGACCGCAGCCTTAACCACCGACGGATGCACGTGCGCGCCGTCTGCTATGATCTCCGCGGTTACTTTTGGATCCTCGGCTATGGCCGGGAACGGCCCGGGATTCCTGTGGTGAAAACCTTCCATGGCATTGAATAAATGCGTCACGTGGCGTATGCCCGATTTTAACGCCCTTTTTGTTTCATCGTAACCCGCGGCACTGTGTCCGAATGCCGGTATGATCTGTTTTTTCCGGATTAATCCCACGGCTTCCCCAAAATCCTTCAGTTCAGGCGCCAGCGTCATCACCTTCAGGCTTCCGTATCTTTTCAGGACATGCGCCATGGTTTTTTTCATGTCAAGCCCCGGGTTCAGCATGAACCTGCCGGGTATCATGCCCCTTTTAACGGGATTTATAAACGGCCCTTCCAGATAGTGCCCGAGAAAACGCGCACCGGCCGGTTTGATCTTTCCGAAATACGACACGGCAAGTGAGCTGTTATTATTATTTTCAAAAAAACAGGCAAGAAGAAATGAAGTAACTCCGGTTAAGGCATAAGCTTTTGACATATTTTGGGCGCGCTTTAAAGATGAGACTTCCATGGAATCGATCCCGCCCGCGCCGTGAGTATGGATGTCGATAAAACCCGGGCTTAATATCCTGTTGTTTATATCTATTACCCTGTATCCGGCAGGGAGCCCTGTGTTATTGCCGGTTACTTCCCTTATAATACCGCCAACAATCCTGACCCGGCCGGTTTTGATAAAATTTTCACCGTCAAATATCCTTGCGTTTATTATGATGATCTTATCTTCCATGACGCTTCCCCGGCGATGCTGTATTTATTGCGCAGCGAGCCAATTTGCGCCCTCTTCCACGGTATCTTTTAATATCAGGTTTTTCCTTCCGGTAAAGGCTGTAACAGCCTGATATATGACTTTCTTTGTTTTTTCCACGCCGGCAATCGCGGTCACTTTCATATAAGGCATGTTGTGCGACGTGAATATCTTTAATTTTTCGGAGATCGTATTGTCATAAGAGCTTTCTCTTACATCAACCAGGCATAGTACGGATAAGGGAGACTGTTTTTCTATGATCAAAGATGCTTCCTCTATTGTGCTGATTATATCTTTCATGCTTGAAAAGGCAAAATCAATAAAAAGTATCCGCCTGCCTTTAAGCTCGATAAATTTAACGCATGCCATTTATCCCCCCATTTTCAATTATCATGTTATTGAAACGAGTTCTATCTCAAAAGTAAGGTCCTTACCCGCAAGCGGATGGTTCCCGTCAAGGGTAACTTCTGTTTCCGTCATTGCCGTGACCTGCGCAAATACCGCGTTCCCGTCCGGCCCCATGAGCTGAAGCTGCAGCCCGACCTCGGGCTTTATATGTTCCGGGATGTCAATACGCGGAACAACAATAAGGGCTTCATCCATCCTGGGCCCGTATGCTTCCGCCGGCAATATTTTTACCGTAATTTTTTCCCCTGGATTAAGCCCGGTAACGGCTGTTTCAAACGCCGGGATAAGCATGCCTTCCCCGATATTGAACTCCAAAGGTTCCTTCCCCTCCGAAGAATCAAAAACACTCCCGTCGTCAAGCGTGCCTTTATAATTTACTTTTACATTATCGCCTTTTTTTGCCTGTGCCATTTAAAGCCTCCGGATAATTTATTTGGTTCACAATGAATAATATCATTTTAGCCCCCAAAATGAAAGTTTTTTAATTTGTTTTTTTATTCGATTGGTATATAATAATATATGGGTTTTATGCCGTCTCACGATTTAATATGGAGGTAACGCATGCGCTGTACAGCCTGCAAAAAATCAGAATTAAAGGAAATAATGACAAAACAAGGGGTCCGTGTTGATTACTGCCCGCATTGCAAGGGCGTGTGGCTCGACAAAGGGGAGATATACTTTTTTACCTCAAAACCGGATATATTGAAAAAAGAAATACAGACCGCGTTTTCCCGGTCCAAACCTTCGGTAAGGCTTAATCCGAAAACCATGGCCCCATTAGTCGAGCTTTCCCTGTTCGATGACAAACTCGTCATAGATTACTGCGTGGCAACAGGCGGCATATGGCTTGATGCGGGCGAGCTTAAAGTCGTCGCGGGGATCACCGGTTCGGGTCTGTCTATGGTTTTGGACCCGGTGTCGGTTTACGCCGAGAACGCAATAACGGGACAAAAAACGCAGGAAGAAAATAAGACAGCACCGGCTCTTATGCCGCAGTTTTTCCTCCCAAACCTGGCCCTTGTTTCAGGCATGACCCTGTTCACGCTTTACGCCATGCTCACCGCGGTTTTATATATGATGATTTACTTCAGGGTAATAGGCGCGCAAACAGCCCTGATAATCGGGTTTGCAATTGCCGCGCTGCAATTTATATTCTCGCCTTTCATCCTGGACCTTAACCTGCGCTGGTTCTACAAGATCCAGTGGGTTGAGTATTCCATGCTTCCGGAAGGGCTTTCAGCTTTCATAACAAGAACGTGCGGAAAAGAAGGAATAAAATTGCCGAAGATCGGCATAATACCGGACGGCGCGCCAAATGCCTTCACATACGGCCACACCCCAAATAACGCCAGGATAGTGATAACCCAGGGTATCTTAAACCTGCTTGAACCTGACGAGGCAAGCGCGGTCGCAGGGCATGAAATAGGCCATATAGTGCATTGGGATTTCCTAGTAATGACGGTCGCATACATAGTTCCGCTCCTGCTTTATTATGTTTACAGGGTATTGATCAGGGTTAAATCAGGCAAGAACAGCAAATCATCGGGCTATACCGCGATTATAGCGTTCACGTCATATCTCCTGTATTTGATATCGGAATATATCGTACTCTTTTTCTCGCGCGTCAGGGAGTTTTACGCGGACAGGTTCTCGGGCGCTTCCACCAAGGACCCCTCCCTTCTCGCGTCCGCCCTTGTCAAGATCGGTTACGGCCTCACGGGCAGGACCAAAGAAGAAACCGTTTCCAGGGAATCCAACTCGGAATCATTAAAAGCCCTCGGCATCTTTGACTCGGCGTCAGCCAGGTCGCTTGCGGTCACAACATACAGTCCCGGCTCCATGGGCGGCGCCATAGATAAGGATCTGCTGAAAAACTCCATGAAGTGGGACCTGTGGAACCCCTGGGCCGCCTTTTATGAATTATCCTCCACACACCCCCTGATAGCCAAAAGACTGATAGCGCTAAGCAGGCAGTCCCAGATAATGGGCAAAGAGCCGTTTATAGTTTTTAACGAACAAAAACCCGAAAGTTACTGGGACGAATTTTTTGAGGACCTTTTCATCAGCTGGCTGCCGTTCTTCGCCACAGCCGCGTGCATTGGCGCGTATTTTCTTGCAGGAAAACAGCAATATATACTGAAGCTCACGGTAATGGTTTTCGGCTTAAGCTATCTTGCAAGGACATTTTTTTCCTACAACTCATCCTTTTTCGCACAGATGAATATCGCGTCCCTCCTCAAAAAGATCAAAGTGTCAGCAATCAGGCCGGTGCCCTGCGATATAAGCGGGACGATCATAGGCCGGGGCGTCCCGGGCCTGATATGGAGCGAGGACTTTGTCCTGCAGGATAAGAGCGGCATAATATACCTGGACTATAACCAGCCGCTCGCTATTTGGAACTTTTTTTTCGGGTTGCTGCGCAGTGCGAAGTACCAGGGCAAGGAAGTAAAGATCAAAGGCTGGTACAGAAGGTCGCCCGTGCCATACATTGAGATCAAAGAAATGGAATGCGAGGGGGAGACGATCAACTGCTATGCATATAACGCGAAAATAATATTCGGCATACTGACGGTGGTTGCCGGGGCGTTTTGGCTGATAAAACCGTAATAAGCAGTTAATAGTTAATAACTTTACCCTATTCCTACAAGATGGCGGAAATCATCCCCGGCAGTATCCTGTCAAAATATTCATCCAGGCCCGCAAATGCCGCAAATTCGCTTAATCTCCCGGTTTTTCCGCTTAGGTTCAGCAGGTATCCCTTGTCTATGGACATGTCCCTGTACAGCATCGCGGCTTTTTCAATGGACGCCGCGTCCCCTATGGTAACTTTTGCAGAAGACTTTATCTCGACAGGCACCAGTTTTTTGTTGATTTCTATAAGCAGGTCAACTTCAAGACCGTGCTGATTCCTGAGGAAATACAGTTCCGCCCTTCCTTTTCTATTTTTGAAGAATTTAAGCGTCTCGGCAACGCAAAAATTTTCAAAGACAGATCCAAAAATCCTGCTTTCCAAAAGGTCATTTTTTGCCGGCAACTTATTCAAATGGCATAAAAGCCCCGTATCCACAAAAATAACCTTCGGGCTTTTCGTCAGCCTTTTTGATGCATTGTCATGATATGGGTGCAGCAGGTATATTATGCCGCTTGCCTGAAGAATGGTTATCCAGCTTTTTAACGTATTGACCGCAGTCCCTAAATCCGTTGATATTGAGCTTAAGTTCAGTATCTGGCCCGCCCTGGCGGCCAGTATGCTTATAAAAGAATCAAATTCATTGAGTTTACCGATATTATACAGCGTCCTTACATCCCTCTCAACATACGACCTTAGATAGGACTCATACCATTCCACGGATTCTTTTTTTGAAGCCAGGTAAGGGGCGGGATACCCGCCCTTCAGGCACATGTCATAAAAAACATGCGCATAATTATCATACTTGCCAGCTTTGCGCACTTCCTCCGCGGATAATGGGAACATATCTATAAGCCCGACCCTTCCTGCCAGGCTTTCTGTAACAGATTTCATCAAAAGATACTGCTGGGACCCTGATATTATAAACCTGCCCTTTAGGGATGGGTTTTCATCCACGGCTATTTTTATCGCTGAAAATATATCCGGCACATACTGTGCTTCGTCAATAATACAGTGGCCATCTATTCCTTTTATGAACTCCACGGGGTTTTTGGCGGCGGCAGCCCTTATTCCCGGATCATCCATGCTGAAGTAACGGTATTTACCCCCGAATATTTTCTTTATTGTTGTTGATTTCCCCGACTGCCTTGCCCCGGTCACCGCAGTGACTGCAAACATGCCTGTATAGTCTTTTATTACTGTTTCAATTGTCCTTTTTATATATTCCATACAGCCATTATATCCGGTTAAGCAGTCTTTGTCAATGCAAATCCACAACTTCAATGCAAACTTACTCAAACACTGCAAATCCACAATTCAACCGCAAACGAGGTATAGTCCGACGGGCGAAAACGCATGGACGGAAACCATAACTATAGGTCCGTGGGTAGCAAACATGCCTGCAGCGTTTTGATTCTTTTATCCACTATAAACTTGAGGTCATGCACAACCCTCTTTTTTATTTAGTATTATTCAAATAATAATCATTATGAATTATTAGATAATACCGGCCTTTTTCGCCGTCCCCCTTAATTCTCAACCCTTAACTCTTAATCCTCCTAAATTTTCACCAGCAAATTTAGCCCCCCCAAAAGGACAATATCCGCAACTGGCTTAAGAGCCAAAAATCAAAAACGCTATTAGAAAATTACTTTGGCTTATTTATTTTTAATTTGTAATCTAGTATTTCTTTGAGCTCTTTTATTTTAGCATCATAATCAAACTTAAATAATTTCGCATTGACATATTTTATTTTATTATCATAAATATTCTTTAAAAATACATTAACATCGCTTACTTCATAGGGTGCCAATACGCAAACAACTTCTCTGTTTACAATTTCGGTTAAATTCTCATCAATATATTGTACAAAAAGATTTATACGTATAGATTTATTAGTCAAATTATCAATTTTAGCCGTATACAATATGTAATTACCAACATCGTCTTCACAACTACCACTACTTTCACAACAAACGTAACAATTGTGGTCATATTTAATATAGGCAATGTCTTTAATTTCCAAATCTTTTAGTTCTTTTTGTTCGTAATCATAGATAAATAAATCAGACTTAAGAGTATCGATAGTAGTATATTGAGCCTTTATATCAGTAAAAGCAGAATATATCTTTTTAGTCCTTTTTACAGGCTTCGAACTAGGCAGAGATGATGATATATCCGCCTTTACGTATTTATTAAGTTCAGCAAAAGAAAAATTATATATAAATAACAAAATAATAAGTAAAGCTATTTTTTTCATAAACCCTCCTTCGTTTGATTTTGATAAATTATAACACATTATTTAGTATGAAACGAAAAAAAGCATAGTGTTTTTTTGTTCCTGTCAAAGTCAATCTAATAAACAACTTATTATTTCAGAAACTTGTATTTGACAAAGGTTGCTAATTACCTATTATACCCTTTGTATAGTAACTGTACCTCCTGATCTTGGGTCATCTATTGTTACGGACTTAATAATATCAAGACGTAAATCTTTCATCACGTAACTTTTTTTAACTTCTTCGAGTAACGCCCTGAGCTCTTTTCTTAAGACTTCCCTTAAAGCACAATTACGATGATTTCCCAAAGCTTCAGCATCCCTTTTGTAAATAAATGCCTGAACCGAATACGAGCCTGTACGAGGTTGCATAATTACTTGCGCCTTATTTGTACTTTCAATCAAAATCCAGAATTTATCTGGAATTTTTGGCAAAAACCCCCTTTTGCACCTTTTTAAAACGCCCTCTATTTTTTCATTCTCTCTTCTTTCTACCCAACGTTTACCTAAAGCCACGAATTCCTCAAGGGCATGTTCATTTCCAGGTTCAGTTTGTCTTTTTTTTATATAAGGTAGTATTATATTATACAATTCGATTGTTTCTGGATATCTAAAATCATATACATATTGTTCGTTTAAGACCTTATACTTGATAGCCAAAGCATATTCCTCGTACAAAGATAAAAGATCGTTAGTGGCGCTTAATAAGTTGTCATTAGCTAGTACTTTTTGAATACTTTCTTCGCTAATAGCGCCTGTTCCATTCGCAATAACGCCTGAAACTTTATACAAATCGATTAACGAGCGAAATATGCCTGTAATTTTTTCAACCGGATAATAAGCATGGACTGCGTTGAGTTTGTTCCACCTTTCTGTTTGGTATAACTGATAACCTGCAAAAACAACCGAAAAAAGAAGGAAAAAGCTAAATACAGCCATGGCAAACGTTGAATAAGCGTTAATTACATCCGGCGGTAAACCGAATATTGTTGTAATAGCTGCGGTCGCAGTTAGTGTCATTGTTACCCCCCCCTGTATCTTTTTTTTTAAGTGTATCATGCATGCGCTATGCCGTCAACCTATGGGCCGAGCCTTTAAATCTTCTTATGTTAGATTAGTCTTTAAACCTGTTTATCAACCCCGACAGCATTTTCGCTATTGTTTCAGATTGTTTTAGCAGTTCGTCAGGAATGCCGGAGTCGTAGAGCACGTCAAGGCAGGCGACGCATTCGTTGACGGAGGCGCGGGCGGTCATGTACATATGTCGCTTCTCGGCTTTGTGGAAACGGCCGTAACCTTCGGAAAAATTTAACAGTATAGACAAGGCGGCACGTTTTAATTGGTCTGCCAGGATATGGTCAGGCTTACGTTCTATTATGATTTGCTTGATGGTTTTGTTGTATGCCTTGGCGTCTTTGTAAATTTGCGTTTTTATAAAATCAAATTCCATAAAATATAGCCTCTATTCTATATTTTTTTAATTCTACTGCCCTGCGTCTTAAGGGTTTAGGATTAAGGGTTAAGAATTTAGGAAATTTTCTGATGGTTTGAGTGGTAATCGACCGCTCTCCTTAATCCTCAACCCTTAACTCTTAATCCTTCCAAATTTTCACCAGAAAATTTGGCTCCCCGGGCAGGACTCGAACCTGCGACAATGTGATTAACAGTCACATGCTCTACCGACTGAGCTACCGGGGAACGCATTTTTATCATTAAGCAAGTGAGTAATAGTTTTATCATGAATGAAAAATATTGTCAATTATGTTTTATGCCTGAAATTTTGCTTGATTTGCGGGATATAATCCTGTAACGCAACCACTTGATTCCCTGCCCGTTTATATTATAATAAAGACGGCTTATATTACCCCAATGCCAAGGAGAAAATCATGAAAGACGTCTACTGTTACGGACTGGTTGAATTAAGCAGTATATACACCTTATCCGGTAAGTTCCCTTCCGCCGACTCTTATAAGGAAGTTGAGCGTGTCATGGAAGTCCCAGGGGGCGAAGCCACGAATGCGGCCGTGGTTTTAAGCAGGCTCGGACTTAAGACTAAGATAGCCGGCACCTGGCTCGGGGAGGACGTATACCACAAGGTTAAAATATATTTTGACAGGGAAAATGTGGATACTTCCTCGCTGGAACTAAAAACAAAGTACACGGGGCCGCGCGATCTGGTATTTGTCAGTGAAGACGGCCGAACTGTTTTCGGATGGTTTGGCAAGCTGTGGTCCCAGGGCAGGAAGTGGTCAAAACCAAAACAAGCTGATATTAAGAACTGCCGGGTGGCGTGCCTGGACCCTTTTATGTTTGATGAGTCGGATGAAGCAGCGCGGCTTTGCGTGAAATATAAAAAGAAGTATGTCACAATAGATGAAAAGCCCGGGCGTTATATCATTAAAAACTCAGATGCGGTTGTAATTTCCAATGAGTTCATTCAAAGGGAGTATCCCGGGGCAGACATCGACAAACTCTTCCGGGAATACACAAAGAAATGCAAAGGCCTGGTCGTGTTCACGTCAGGAGCCGATAAAATCACTTACGGCAGTATACGGACAGGCAAAAAGGTATTTAAACCCGCAAAGATAGAAGCAGTCGACACGCTCGGCGCGGGGGATACTTTCAGGGCCGGCATTGCCTTTGGACTGCTTTACAACTGGGATGACGATAAAACCGTTGTATTCGCGGGCATGCTCGCGGCAATGGTGTGCATGAGCGGCCCGGGTGTGACAAAATCGCCCAGCCTAAAGCAGCTAAACAACTACATAAAGACCGGAAGGGTGTAAGCCCCTCTGCGTCACCCTCTCCTCAGTCCTCTCCCTTGGAGGGAGAGGAGGAATTTCGAAAACCTATAATCATCCCCCTTCCCTCTAAGGGAAGGGGTCAGGGGAAGGG
>OCZT010001855.1_pt1 | contig 21918 bp, 20 predicted proteins | sample 1539031 | NCBI WGS metagenome assembly OCZT01 (sample SAMEA3539308, study PRJEB22396) | soil metagenome | biome: tundra; feature: field; material: soil | place: USA | collected 2010-05 | depth 0.15 m | reverse complement strand
GACGGCGTACGAGATATTGGCGTGACTGGAGTTCAGACGTGCGCTCTTCCGATCTGTATTAAAGTCGGCTGATCTCCTTGCGCATTTCTATATATAACTTTTAAAGTAGAATCTTTTTCACTGAAACCCCCTTTTGCCAACGCATCAAAGAATCCCTGTTTTGCTTTTGCAAGAGTTTCATCCTGCAATAAATCAAGAAACCCAACTACTGGAACAGAAGGTTTTTTTTCAGTAGGAGTTTTACATGAGAAAAGAAAAATAAGCAGTATAAATATTATTGCGAGGCTTTTCATTTAAATATTTAAAGAATAGTTTTCTTACCAACTTCCACTGGCACCACCACCACCAAATCCTCCTCCACCAAATCCTCCAAAGCCACCACCACCTCCACCGCTATCTCCACCACCTCCACCAAAGAATCCTCCAAAACCACCACCTCCCGAATTAAAATTATTATAATAACCCGAAGAACGACTCGTGGAAGCAGCAAGCAATGCCCATGCTGCCCAGAATCCAATATTATTCATAGAAGCATAATGGCTTACTGTCCTGTATCGTGAAAAGAAAGCGATAAATATAATTCCGAAGACAACTATTGCAAAGAATCCAATCGGAGAACTTCTTTCTTGTGGTTGACCTCCTCTGTTCATATATTGTGTTGCAGGGAAATCCTTTCTTGCCAACGACATTAAAACGCCAGTCGCCTTATCCAATCCCCCATAAAAATCATTCTGTTTAAAAGCCGGACTCATCTCCTGATCAATGATTTTCTTCGCCAGCATATCAGGTGCAACTCCTTCCAAACCATAACCAATCTGGATAGTCATTTTATGATCATCCTTAGCAACCAAAATCAACACTCCATTATCTTTTCCCTTCTGTCCTATTCCCCATTTCTGACCTAATTGCGCACCATAATCAGCAATATCATAGTCTCCTGTCGAACCCATAATTACAATTGCAATCTGTGTCGAAGATGAATCATTGAACAATTTCAACTTACGTTCCAGCGCATTTATCTGTGGAGGCGTTAAAGTATTCTTAGTAAAATCAGTAACCAAACGATTTGATTTCTCAGGGAAATCATCCTTTCCAAAACAAATGAAAGGAAGCAGCAGTACTGCAAAAATTATCAGCTTCTTCATTTTCCAAAAACTATTTCATCAGGCATTATTTTATCATCTTCCCTCTGATGCGGGAAATAAGTCTTCAACGCATGACCCGCCATTCTTATACCCTTTGCCAAGCCGGTAGTAAAATCATGCACCTTAAAATGACGAAGCATTTCAAACTTTATCTCATCCCAAAAGTCAGGAGCCACCTTACTATTTATCCCTGCATCACCAAGTATCGCAAATTTACGATGATACAAAGCAAGATAAAAAAGCACTGCATGCCGATGCTCCGTTTTATGAATCTCCAGGTGCTCAAATATAAACGCCGCTCTGTCCAAAGGGTCACCCTCGCATTCATCTTCAATAAAAACCCGTATCTGACCATGAGTCCTCGATTCAGCCTGTTTAACTGCATCAACAATTAAATCCTGCTGCTCCTGGGTGAAATATTCTTTTGATTTTATCATTTATTTTAATTTTGTAAAGACGCGATTAATCGCGTCTCTATCTCTCCATAATCTGCTTTAATCAAACTTTACTTTAGGAGCCTTTTCAGCACCCTTATCAGCCTCGAAAGAAGGCATTTCCTTAAACCCTCCGAATCCTCTTATCATATTATTCGGAAACGTAAGAATATACGAATTAAACTCCTTCACCGTACCATTATATCTTTGTCGCGCCACAGCCACGCGATTTTCCGTACCAGCCATTTCCGCCATCAGGTTATTATAGGCTTCTATCGCCTTTAAATCAGGGTACTTTTCAAACACCACCATCAATCGCGCCATGGTAGATTCCACCTGGTTTGCAGCCTTCATTTTATCTGCAATCGGAAGATTAGTGTTTCCCAAATCAACCTTCGATTGCCCCGCCTGAGACCTCAAAGCCGCTATTTCCGTCAGTGTCGATTTCTCAAACTTCGAATAACCTTTCACCGTTTCCACGAGGTTATCAATCAAATCCGCCCTTCGCTGATATTGCGTTTCCACATTACCCCAGGCTTCCTTCACATCCTGATTCTTGCGAACCATGTTATTATAAGGACTTATCATGAATATTACTATCAACAATAATATTCCACCAATAACTCCGATTCTGATCCATGCAGTTCTACTCATAATTTTTAATTTTTTAATGTTAGTTTGACCGCAAAGATACTAAGAATTCGTCAATGAATCTAATCCCCATTATCAAATTATCAAATTGTCACATTATCAAATTGATTTTTTTGGGCGAATACTGCATCTCTCGCTATCAAGTTCAGTCCCGCTGCAGCCATTTTTTCTGCCTAAAGTTCACCGCAAATTCAACCTTCATTTCATGCAGAAAAAAATGTCAACATCGGGCGCAGTCTATAAGTTTCATCTCTCCGAATTCAAATCATGCCATCAATCGCCCCACACACGTTCGTAAAGCAACGGTCATCGCTCATCCCAAACCTGTATGGTGCGAAGCTCCTGACAGGTTTTCAAAATCATTTAAACCTATAAATAATTTGAATATCTGGCATCCACCCAAGTTCTAATTCAGTTTGATTAAACCTCCAATTAGTTTCTCCGAATGGACCAGAACTATTTGCATAATAATAAGAATAATCATAATCATGTTCATGATGAATCATCGGTCCCAACATATTTTGAAAACAGAAAGAAAATCGTTTCAAAAAATTTATACAAATTTTAACCCCTCCAAAAAAACCTATATAATAGTCTTCATGACTTTCATTATGATATTCATAGGGCTGATAGTCAAAGAAATCGGTTGACTTGCGGTAATAAAAGAATAAATCAGATGTAAAAATAAAACAAACTCTTCGATGATATTTATTTTTGTTCGTCAAAAAGAAATTTACACCAACCGTTGATATAAAACCATAATCACTGTATGAGGTATTGCCATTATTATTTTGTGAAAAAAGTCCGGGTCCCAATATTATATATGCCGATGCTTCGTATTCCTTCAATGATTTTCGAGTTTCAATTGCCGATAAACCAACACCAGCCCCAAACGGAGTAAGGCCCAAACCAATCCTCCAATTCTCAACCCCGGTGCTATCATTACTTTGTGCATTAGATATATGGAACAAACTAAAAACAACCAAAATAAAATAAAATCTTTTCACCCAGCAAAGCTAATCAAATTTCCCCGATAAGAAGCATTTGTATCCTTCGGAATATCACTAAGAATTTCTAATCCTTTTAAACCAAAAAAAAATCCCCGCCCTTCAGCGAGGATTCCAATATCGTAAATCCAAAATCCCAAATCGTAAATCCAAAAATCAAGGTTTAATAATAAAAGTCGTCACCCTCCCCTTATCCGTCCCCGTATAAGTAACTATTAAAAACTCCCCCGTCCCGGCCCAATCTTTTTTCTTCTTCGACACCATCATTCCAAATGGCAAAACCTCCGTCCCCGATGGAATCCCATCTATAGTCATCGCCCGTCCCACCGTCATCACACCCTTCCCCTTACTAAAAGTCAATTCAAGCAACCACCTGTTAGCAAGCCCCGAATAAAGACTCCTTCTCTCCATAGCCGTAAAATGTTTATCCCTTGGCTTTTTTACCGGAGTAGGACGAATTAATTTCAAAATACTATTCTGAACCCATAATTTTCTTTTCGATGTATTTAATGGATTCGAAAAACATGCATAAGCAGCATTTACAACACCCGACAACATTCCTCGAAGTTCCACTCGCACACTCTTATTTACAGGCACTAAATTTACCCTGTCCGTTTCCGTATTCATATATCCCGTATTTGCATTTTTAGCATTCGTATAAGTGGTCAGAAGATTTCCAAGCTCCGACGAAGTAAAACCAACAGCATCCAAGGCAGCAGCATTTGCCGTTAAATTTACCTTAGCATCCAACAGCAAAAAGAAGAATGCGAATTTCTCAAAATCATGATTATCCGCAGCAATCGTTACTTCCGAAGTAAAAAATGAATCCAAAGAATCAGCAATAGTCCCCAGTCTGATACATTTTTTAAGCTTATATTTTAAATCAACCATTTGCTCCCGCATCAAATTCATATATTCATTGCACGATAAAGTATCAGCAACCATATTATCCGTCTTTCCCTTAGGATTATCCAAACTTGCCGCCTGATTTTTCTTTAATATTAATGCAGCCAGAAAGGCGGGATCATAATCATCATCATAAACCGCTATTATAGTCCCATCAGCCGCATAATAAGTAATTACCTTATTCGCAAATGGTACTAAATCCACATCTCTTATATTCATATATTATAGTTTAAACTAATTAATTCCATCCCCTCTTATTTCCTCCTCTTGGCAAAACTACAAAAGATAATATTATAAAACAAATTTATTTTTATAATTTTCAATTTATTTATTAAAATTCTTAAAAATTCACTTTATTTTATAATGATAATTTTAATTTTCAAAATTATTTATAAAACTAAATTTTAGTATATTATTATTATAAATATACGATTATCAAATATTTAATAACAAGTCACATACTAAATCTATATAAAATCATCCACCCCTGAAATCCATAAATATACCCTTAAAAATCCAAAAAACCCATCCTTTCGATGTCCGATGGCATCCTTTCGATGTCTGGAGGCATCCTTTCCATGTCCGGTGGCATCCTTTCCATGTCCGATGGCATCCTTTCCATGTCCGATGGCATCCTTTCCATATCTGGATACATCTATTCCCAATCATCATTCATTTATCAACAATCATCAATCCCAAAACTAAATCACCCCATGTTTGTCCATTCGCCATTAAAACACTACTTTTGGAATCTTAAACCAAAATCTATTTTCTTAATATTTATTAAATTACCATTATAATTGTCCATGCGCCGTTTTAATAAAATTGTTTTAAGTTTATTGAATATCCGAAAGGATGAAGCCGGCAATGTGTGGTTGTTATTCCTGCATCATTTCTTTCAATCTATCGGGATGGCATTCTTTTATGTTGCCGCCAATTCCATATTCCTTGCACATTTTCCGGTCCGCGATCTTGCCCTGATTTATATAGGTTCTTCGATTGCTTTATTGATTATAGGAAGGTTATATGCTGCCGCCGAACATAAGTTTTCAGTCAGGCAATTCATGTTCATTGTAATGGGCTTTGTATTGATTTCAGTAGTCCTTTTAAGGTTCGGATTTTACTTCGGAGAGATGGCATGGGCAGCCATTTTAGTGATGATTTGGTACCGCGTCATCTACCTGCTATGCAGCCTTGAATTCTGGGGAATAACGGCATTGTTGTTTAATGTAAGACAAGGAAAAAGATTGTTTAGTTTGATAAGTGTCGGCGATGTTTTTCCGAAGATTCTGGGGTATTCTTCCATCGCAATTTTAATACATTATGTTGCTATTGACAACCTGCTAACGGTTGCCGGTGGCTGCTTTCTGATTTCATTATTCGTCTTAAGAATTATTGTCAAACGGACTTCTACCGCAATGATTGAACAGCAGGATGTGCATAGGGAAGAATATACTTCAACGAATTTTCTGTCGCAGTTTTTTCATAATAAACTGATTACAGTTCTGTCGGCAACAGCCTTCCTGGTGATGATTGCGTTGACGTTTATTGATTTTACTTTTTTGAGTAATACCAAGCATCAGCATCAGACAGATGTGGAGTTTGCGAACTTCCTGGGCTCGTTTTTTACGTATGTTTATAGTGTGATAATTGTGATTAAAATCTTTTTCTCGAGTCGTATAATCAATAAACTCGGCGTGAAAAAGATTATGTTTATTCTGCCGGTTGCGCTGCTGATAATTTCGGGAGTTATTTGTTTTACCCCAATGTTTTCAATAGAAAACACGCAGCTCGTTTTTCTTTTCTCTGCCATGATGGTTATCAGTGAGGTATTGAAAAGAACGCTTCATGAACCGGTATTTCTCAGTCTGTTTCAACCGCTGAGTAAGAAGTTGAGATTGCACGGACACACGGTGGTTAAAGGTCTTGTAGAGCCCTTGGCATTGGGATTAACGGGTGTGATATTATATCTGCTGAATAAAACTATCGGAACAAATAACCTGCTGTATATTAATTATTTTATTCTTGCGAGTATTATTTGCTGGATAATTGTCACGCGATTATTAGGCGCTGAATATTTTAGTGTATTGAAGAAGGCTGTTAATAAACGATTTATCGGTGGTCAGGAGATTTCGGTTAAGGATAAAAATATGATTCAGATTCTTAAAAATAAGCTTCAATCCTCTCATCCTGAAGAAGTAATTTATTCAATTGAATTGCTTCAAAAGATAGGTATAGAAGGGTATAATGAGATGGTGATTTCTCTGCTTTCTCATCAGGATATTAATGTTCAGTTTCATGCACTTAAAAAGGTGGAGAGCCTTAGAATCAAGTCGGCATTGCCTTTATTGAAGCAATTCATAGAGACGGGACAATCTGTTTCTATAAGAGAATGTGCCATCCGAATTTATTGCTCTTTTGAAAATGATGTTCCTGAAAATATTCTTCCATTGCTTAATCATAGTGATATTCATATCCGTAAAGGTGCTATGATTGGACTGATGAAAAGTGGCGGTGTTGAAGCGATGTTGCTTGCCGGACAGCAGTTGCTTGGGTTTATAAATTCTGATAAAACGAATGATAAAATATTAGCAATTGAAATAATCGGTGAATTGCAGATTAAGAATTTCCATCAACCGATTATTCGTTTCCTGAATGATGAACAAAAAATTGTTCGTGATAAAGCGATTGAAGCCAGTGGGAAACTATTGAATCCAATATTGATTCCACACATTATTAATTTCCTCAAGAACCTTGATTTTGCTGAGAAGGCAATGAATTCATTGGTGCTTTTTGGTGAAGATGCTCTTGATTATTTCGAACAATTCTTAAACAATAAAGACCATTCTGATATTGAACAAATAATAAGAATTATCAGGGTTTGCGGAAGGATTAATCACCATAAATCCAGCCGGATATTGATTGTTTTATTGGATAATCAAATAATAAATATTAGGAATGAAGCCCTTGCCAATCTTGTCAACTTAAATTATTCTACTAATGAAAACAATAAAGTTTTAATAAATACATACCTCGAAAGAGAGTTTGAAAAGATTTATTTTTGTTTAATTGCTTATGAGGCATTGGGTAATGAAGGCTATTATGAATGGTTTCGAAATGCAATGTTATTGGAGGTTAATCAAGGGATTGAAAGAATCTTTAATTTCCTCTGTTTGATATATAATTCTTCTTCCGTTTTAAAGGCTAAAGAGGGATATTATTTGAATTCAAAAGAACAAAAAGCAAATGCAATGGAGTTGCTGGATAATCTTATTTCAAAGAAAATTCAAAGCTCTTTCTTCCCTATTCTAGAGGATATTCCTGTATCATCTAAAGTCAATCTGCTTTCAAAAGTTTATGAGAATAGCATATCTCAACCGGATAAAATTATTCAACATGTATTGAAAGAATCTGATAATAAGTTTAATATCTGGACGCAGGTAACTGCAATACATTCTTATTCTGAATCAAATCCTGAGTTTGAAAAGGAATACATATCGCCCTTTATTAATCATCATTATAAAATCCTGAGAGATACCGCAAGACATACTTTAAAAAACATAAATAAAAACAATAACACCATGCATAATCATCATCATGAATCAGAGTCTATTTTATTGGAAATAGAAAAAGTGATTGTATTAAAAAGCACCGGCATATTTGCTGAAACACCGGAAAACATTCTGGTTGAGATTTCTTCAATTATAAAAGAAGAACAAATAAGTAAAGGCGAGAAAATATTCAGCAAAGGAGATATTGGAAGTTGCATGTATATTATTTACGATGGGGAAGTAAAAATTCATGATGGGGATAATGTTTTTGCAACAATGAAAAACAGGGATTTCTTTGGAGAATTGGCTTTATTAGATCCTGAACCAAGATCAGCAACTGCAACTGCAATGACGGATATTTTACTTCTCAGAATAGATCAGTCACCATTTTATGAACTAATGTCGGAGAGAGGAGAAGTTGCGAGAGGGATTTTAAAGATTCTTTGCAGAAGGATTAGAAAAGAGAACGAAACGATTTCTATTTTAAAGTCTCAATTACCCTCTTTATCGTAGCCTTCAACAATCTCTCTTATCTTTTCAAGATGCTCTAGTTTCTTAGCTGTCCTGCTTTTAATCGAAGTCTGAGTAAAGTAAGAATGATTTTCGAGGAATTTCAATTGTAAACGATTCCATTCTTTCTCATTCTTAATAAATCGGAAGTCCATCATCTCATCAAAAAGCGTGTTTCCTATTGTAAAGAAATCATCTCTTCCTAAATAATCCAGATCAGCGTCACATAATATTTCGGCAAGTTTACAATGGGGGTTTTGCGGTAATTTAGTAGCCATTATCATTTCACAAACCTGGTTAATTTCATCTGTTGGCAAACCAAATTCAGGTAAAGTTTCTCTTGCCACAATGCAACTATGTTCTTCATGACCACGGTGAACAATTAAAAATCCTGTATCATGAAATATGGCAGCTGTCTTTAACAAAAACAATTCGTGTTCTGTAACTCCTTCTTTTCCGGCAATGTTTATTGCAGCATCCAAAACATCTTCCGTATGTTCACGGCAATGATAGTAAAGGTTTTTTGGTAGTTCATTCCTTAATCGCTCAAGGATTGATGCTTTGATGATTTCGAATTTATCCATAATTAATTAATGAGATTTTTAATTTACTGGATAATCGAGTGTATCATAACCAATTAAAATTAATTCTGATGCCTGGGATGATTTTAACATACTTGGGCGACAAAAATAGGATTATTATTTGTAATAAACATGCTTTTCACAAAATATAACGCATAAAAGTCAAATTCATTGGCATTGATAAGCTATTTTAGCTTAATTTTGTAGCTCAATTATACCTGATATGACAAATATAAATAAAAAGAGCGTTATTCTTGTTCCGGTTGATTTTTCGGAAGCCTCTGAAATAGCCATTCATAGTGCTGTTGAGTTAGCTAAAGTTTTTAATTTTGAAGTAGTTCTTTTGAATATCTTCGAAAATACACCTGTTGATGAGGTTGCAAGGAAGCAAATGCAATCTCAATTTGTTTACAGGGATATTTTGTCTCGATTACAAACTGAAGCTGATAATATTATTAAAAATGATAAGATAAAAGCTCATTTTGTGATTAAAGAAGGTAATATTTTTGATCATATCGGGAAGGCTGCCGATGAGGTTGGTGCCAATTTTATGGTGATGGGAACTCATGGTGTGAAGGGCGTTCAGCATTTTACCGGTAGTTATGCAGCAAAAGTTATCAGCCATACCAACATTCCGGTGATTGTAGTTCAGAAGAAATCAAATTATAAATCAATAAACAATATTGTTGTTCCATTTGATCCTTTAAAAGATTCGAAAGCATTGGAAGAATGGGCTATCTTCTATGCAAAGAAATTCAATGCTACTCTTCATATTGTTATTGATGATAAAAACAATAATTTTTCTTTGATGAAAGAAGATATTACCCTTCCTCAAATCAGAAAGGCCATAAAAGAAAATCATATCAATTATTCCTTCAAAACGATTCCGTCAACTGATGGAGATTTCATTAAACAATTCCTGAACTATTCATCAGAAGCCAATGCTGACTTGATTATGATTGAACAAAAGAAGGATATTGATGATTATATTATTGGTAAGGATGAGCAGACAATAATTACCAATCCGCATCAGACTCCGGTCTTCTGTCTGAATCCAATTGTCAGTCCTATTCCGGAATAGAAATCTTACTTTCTCGATTTATTTCAATTATTTTGCACTATAATAATAGTTTTGGAATAATTATTAATGGGAGAAGAATCCAAATCTGAAATTGCCATTATCATTGGTGCTGGTCCTGCGGGGCTGACTGCTGCCTATGAACTATTATTACGCACCAATATTAAACCTATAATACTAGAGAAAAGCAGTTGTGTTGGAGGATTGGCAAAGACTATTAATTACAAAGAAAACAGGATTGACATAGGTCCTCATCGGTTCTTTTCCAAATCTGATAGGGTGATGGATTGGTGGCTGAATATCATGCCTTTGCAAGGTGTGGATTCCAATTATCCCGATGCAATTGAAATCTCTTATCAAAATAAAAAGCGTAAAATAAATCTATCGCATAACGGTCCTGACCCTGGGAAAGTGAATAATGTTATCCTTATTAAAGATAGGTTCACAAGGATATTTTATCTGAAAAGATTTTTTCATTATCCTGTGTCATTGAATATGGAGATGATTCGAAACCTAGGATTGGTGAGGATATTCAAGATTCTTTTCAGTTATCTGAAGATTAAAATTGCTCCGATTAAGAAGGAACTTTCATTGGAGGATTATATTATCAATCGGTTCGGAAGGGAACTTTATAATACTTTCTTCAAGGATTATACCGAGAAGGTTTGGGGTGTTCCTTGCAATCAAATCAAGCCCGAATGGGGGATTCAGCGGATAAAAGGTTTATCTGTAACTAAAGTTTTTATTCATGCGTTGAAGAAAATATTTTTCCTTAATCATAATCCTGAAACAGCATTGACGGAACATTTTCTTTATCCTAAACTTGGGACAGGACAGATGTGGGAGGAGGTTGCTAAGATTATAATCGAGAAAGGTGGCGAGATTCATTTCAATCAGAATGTAGTTGGAATAACTGCAGAAAACAATTCCATCGCTTCTGTCGCAGTTAATGATTCCATTTATAAAGGGGATTATTTTTTCTCAACAATGCCTGTCAAACATCTTATTAAATCCATGGGAAAAGATGTTCCTGAAAACGTTAAAGAAGTGGCACAGGGATTAATCTATCGTGATTTTATTTCTGTTGGATTATTGCTTGATAAAATTAAATATAAGGTTCCTGATAACTGGATTTACATTCAGGAGCCGGATGTAAAATTGGGGCGATTGGTTATCTATAATAACTTCAGTCCGTATATGCTTGCCGATACTTCGAAGGTATGGGTTGGCTTGGATTATTTCTGTGATGAAGATGATTTTCTCTGGATGAAATCGGATGAGGAAATGAAAGCATTTGCCATAAAAGAATTAGCATCGCTTGGGTTTATTGATAGTTCGGATGTGCTGGATAGCATTGTTATCAAAGAAGAAAAGAGTTACCCTGCCTATTTCGGGAGCTATGACAGATTTGATGAGATAAGGAAATTCACTGATTCATTTCATAACCTGTTTCTTATCGGCAGAAACGGAATGCACAAATATAATAACCAGGATCATTCCATGCTATGCGCCATGACTGCCGTGGATAATATCATTGCAGGGCGAGGAGATAAAAACAATATCTGGAATGTAAATGCTGAACAGGATTATCATGAATAAGATAGTTTAAGGTTTAAAGTTTAAGGTTTGGCAATAAATTAAACTTTAAACTTTAAACCTCTACTCTTTCACAAACTTTCCTCTATAAGTTTCTTTGTTGTTTGATAATTGATAAAAATAAAACCCATTGCTCCATTGGGAGAGGTCAATAGTCAATTGGCAATTAGCAACAGGCAATTGGGAATAGGCGTGATTATAAACTTCTTTGCCCATTATATCTGTAATTGAAAGTTTGCAATTTGCCCCTTGCCAATTGCTTATTGTCAGTTGGTCTTTTGCAGGATTGGGATAAACACTTATTCCTGCATTATCAGTTATTGTTTTTATTCCTGAAGTTAAATTATCTGCTACTTCAACAACATCACCATCGGGATTTTTCCCATTTATTCCTCCATCAAAATTATATAAAACAGTTTGGATATTAGTAGTAATATTGAAGCTGAAGAAAACTCCAAAGCCATTTGCTCCGGCTTCATAAGTTGAACCAAAAAGTAATCCACTGCTTGCCTGGAATAAACTTCGGGTTGGAAATCTTCCATTGGTTGCATTAAAATCAAACAAATCCAGATAAGTGGAATTAGAAATATCAAAACTGAATATCGTTCCATCCATATTTGCTCCTCCATAATAGGTCATGCCATAAAGCAATCCGTTTGTTGCCTGAAGTAAACTTCCCATTGGATTTCCGCCGTGGGTAATATCAAAATCATGCATATTGGTATAAACATTTGTTGTGGCATCATAACTGAAAATAACTCCTGCACTATCAGCGCCTCCATATTCTGTCATTCCATAAAGTTTTCCATCCGTTGCTTTTAATAATTGGCAATAATAAGGCGTTCTGCCGGTTGCGCTTTGGAAAGAATGTAACAATGTATAAGTCGAATTCGAAGGATCGAAACTAAAAAGAGCACCTCCGTTGGATGTACCTCCAAGTTGAGTGGTTCCATATAATTTGCCATTGCTTAACTGTATCATAGCTCCGGCAGCAAAATATCCTGTTGAATCAATAAAATCATAAACATCGGTATAACTATTTGTAGTCGGGTCAACACTATAGAGCACCCCTTCGCTATGTGCGCCGCCACCTGAACATAAGCCATATAATTTCCCGTCGGAGGCAAGCATCATCGCGGAATTTGCCTGATCTCCATATTGAGAATTGCAGTAATAATCGTGAATGTTTGTAAAGATTCCGGTATGGGCATTGTAACAAAAGCATACGCAACTATCGCCGCATCCGCCGAATTCGGTATTGCCATAAAATTTCTCATTACCAGCCATTACCATTCCGCCAACAGGACCGGCGCCGTCAAATTGATGACAGGAATAAACCGAATGGATATTGTTTCCGGAAACATCGGCAGTAAAAATTGTTCCGCTATCCAATGCACCACCTTTAACGGTGATTCCCCAGAGATGGGTTTGGGCAGATACTATCCCGGTCATTAAGAGGCAGTGAAGAGTGAAGAGTGAAAAGTAAAGAGTGAAGCGGTGGGTAAAGATTTTTTTCATTTTATTTATTTTTAGTTTAATTAGAATGTAAAGTTAGACAAAGTTTCTGATTATTCCTTCACAAACTTTCCTCTATAGGTTTCTTTGTTGTTTTTGAGCTGATAAAAATAAACCCCATTGCTCCATTGGCTTATGTTTATGGTTGATTGGGTTGAGTTATTTATTAGTTGATGATAGATTTCATTGCCAAGGACATCGGTAATGATTAATTGAGAGTTGAGAATGGAGAGTTGAGAATGAAGAGTGAGCGTTGTGGAGGCGGGATTGGGATAAATAGAAACTTTTGCTGATTCCTTGCTTTGAGAAGGAATTCCAACATTGAGATATGACATAAAATTTCCATAAGCATAAGGACCATTATCAACATTAATTGTATTGGAAACAGTATTTGTAACTGTGTTTATTACACTTATAGTATTAGAATTTAGATTAGCAACATAAACCTTGCTTCCATCGGGGCTAACGGAAATGCCTTGCGGAGAAGTTCCAACAGTAATAGTAGCCTCCACAGAATTAGTAGCTGTATTTATCACACTTACAGAATTGGAATTCCAATTCGCAACATATAAAATACTTCCATCTGAATTTATAGTAATTGCAAAAGGCAACGATCCAACTGAAATTGTTGCCAAAATAGTATTTGTTGCCGTATTAAATACTTTTACAAAATCTCCATTCGTAAAATATAACTTGCTTCCATCTGGACTTATACATACACCACCAGTACCCGTATTAATTTGAATTGTGGATGAAACAGAATTAGTTGCTGTATTAATAATGCTTAACGTTCCAGGGCAAGAAGTGGCAACATAAAGAGTACTTCCATCAGGGCTAATAGCTAAACCAGAAGGAATAGGTCCAACATTAATTAATGCGATTACTGTATTTGTTGCAGTATTAATTACGCTTATATTATGAGAACTATTATTGGTAACATAGAGTTTGCCTCCATCTGGGCTTATTATAATTCCATCAGGTTTTCCTCCGGCTTCTGGAATTGTAGCAATAACAATATTGTAATATGCGTCAATTACACTTACTGTATTTGCAAATGTATTTGTTACATATACTTTTCTACCATCTGGGCTAACGCATACTCCTTCGGGACCAAAACCAACAGGAATTGTAGTTTTAACAGTATTTGTATTAACATCAATAACTGATACCAGACCTTGACCAGCATAATGTTGACTTGTAATATAAGCCGTCTGTCCATCACTTTCAACGTTCATTACTAAGAAGAATGCTGCAACAAGAATCAGATTTGTAATTAGTTTTTTCATTTTATTTATTTTTCAGATTAATAATATGCAAAATTACATTGAATTGAAAGGGTATCAAAATCAAAATGTTTGAATTATTACAACTCTGAATTATGCTCATAATGACACTTTTATGGTCATTATCGCCCAAAATCAAAAAAAAATCTGTCCATCAGCCATCCCCATCATCAATAAAAAACAAACAAAGCTAAGGGTAATGATTTTTCTCATAATATTTATTTTTTAAAAGTTCATACCTTCAATTTGGTGCTGTAAAAGTATAAAAAAACCATCAATACGGCAATTATTTATTTTTGATACCTTAATATATAAGGAGTGGAAAATCTCCCCTCATCCACCCAAACCCAAAATATAGCCCATCGGAATAAAATGAAAAAAAGTACTGTTTTACTATATACAGCAAGGGTTTAGGGCACTATTTTTCTATTTAACATAATTTTTTCGACTTAAGTCGAAAAACTTTCGTCTTATGACGAGGGAAATTCGTCTTATGTCGAAAATGTTTCGTCATATAGCCAAAATGTTTCGTCTTATGTCGAAAATGTTTCGTCTTATAGCCAAAATGTTTCGTCTTATGATGAAAATGTTTCGTCTTATGATGAAAAAGTTTCGTCTTATGACCATGGGATTTCGTCATAAGTCGAGAGTTTTTGACGATATTATGAAACGCTCCCGGAAAATTAAAAAAATCAGGTTTGGTAATAATAAGCATCTAAATATAATTTAAAACCTCATTGTTATTCAAATAAACCGTATGTTTGCGCCCAATGAATTTAAGAAACAATCTAAATAATTAAAAAATGATAACAAAATATGTAGTTTTCAGGGGATGTTTGAAGTGGAACAGACCTCGTGTATTTAACTTTTTGACCGCCACATTGTACCCGAAGATGGCTGTTACCACTACTGCTGCCATCTATCCACTTGCTGCCGGAAAAATCACTGCCATCAAAGACAGGGTAACGCTTTATGGAACAGATCATGGCTTGCATCATACAGTGGCAGCCCTAAAAGATTTTAATGATTTGAAAGATGACCTTAGAGATTTGTTTGATTATTTTGACCTGACTGCCGGAAATGACCCTGTAAAATTGGAACTGACAGGGATGCCGATTGCCATTCCTTCCGGTCATGGAACAGACGAGCCTCAAACAGGCAAAGTAACAAATGTTGTAATTATTGCTGAAGGTGGGTTATTGTACAGGGCTGAATTTGAGGCTGATGAGTTTGCTCATCATTTCAGAGGTCGTACAAGAATCAAGGGCGGTTTACCAACAACTCCTTGGTTTGAAGAAGGTGAAAGTCAAAATCATACGATGTATTTTACCGGCAAACAGTATCCAAGAGGTACTGAAGTTGAAGTACAAATTATGCCAAGTGGCACAAAAGGTGAAGCTAATGACTGGAGTAATGCGGAATCTGAAATAGTGAAATAGTAAGCTATTAAGAACAAACTAAAAAGCCACTCTGACTGCTCAGGGTGGCTTTTTTATTGGCAATAACTTTAAACCTTAAACTTATTTTTCCTGATGCAAAAAGAAATCAATAACCTTCTGCGCCAGTTCAATCCCGATTCTTTCCTGCGCCTCTTTGGTAGATGCACCGATATGCGGGGTAGATGAAACATTCGGATGCTCCAGCAATGCTTTATTTGGTTTCGGCTCGCCTTCAAAAACATCCAGACCTGCATAAGCAATCTTGCCTGAGTTGAGCGCATCCAATAAATCCTGCTCCACAATAACTCCGCCTCTCGAAGTATTCACAATGCCCACCCCATGTTTCATCAGCGCAATTTCTTTTTTCGTGATAACCGGAGCCGCACCCTTAGGGAATGGAACATGCATGGTGATAAAATCACTTTGGCTTAATAAATCCTCGAACGGAACGGTATTCATCTTAATCATTATCGTAGAATTATTGCTTGCCTGGATGAAATCAAATTCAATCTTCACCTCCGAAGCATGGAGTTTAAAGGGCAAAACTTTCATCCCCAAACCCAATGCAATCCTTGCCGTTGCCTGCCCTATTCTTCCAAAACCAATGATGCCGATAGTCTTTCCTCTCAATTCAATTCCCTCAGAATATGCTTTCTTCAGTTCAGAGAATTTATCCACGCCATCAACAGGCATTTGTCGGTTTGCATGATGCAGAAAACGAACCATGGCAAAGAGATGCGCATACACCAGTTCAGCCACCGATTGCGAAGATGCATCAGGAGTATTTACTATCTTGATGCCTTTATATTTCGCAAACTCCACATCAATATTATCCAACCCAACACCAGCTCGTCCAATCAATCTCAGATTCGGGCACGCCTCAATCACTTCCTTAGTAACCTTAGTCGCACTCCTGACAAAGATTGCATCGTAATCTATCAATGCTTTGGCTAAATCAGCCTGCGGAACTTTATCAGTCACCACTTCAAAACCAGCGTCATTCAGCATCTTCTTGCCGATAGGGTCTATGCCGTCGTTTGCAAGTATTCTTATCATATTAATTATTTTAATTTCAAGATGTCTTCAATTGCTGATGTAACTTCAATCATATCAGCCATCATCAATTCACCCATGTGAGCGATTCGGAAAGTCTTATCTTTTAATACTCCATAGCCATTTGAGATTTGCATTCCTCTTCGTCCAAGTTCTTTATTTAAGTCGGAGAAATTAAATCCCCTTGTGTTGTTAATACAAGTAACCGTCATGGATTCAAATCCCGGTTTTGGGAATGTTTTGAAGAACTCATTGCCCCAGTTAATCGTGAACTCCGCCATTTCAATATGACGAAGGAAACGATTCTCCAAGCCTTCTTTCTCTATCCTATCCAACTGAAAATCCAAAGCAAACATGTGCGATAAAGATGGAGTAGATGAATATTGATGGTCTTTCTTGTCAATGGTTTCAATAATGTTCTTGAGGTCGAAATAATAACCCTTGTTGCCAACCTTCTTGAAACGCTCCTCTGCCTTTGGAGAAACAGAACATAAAGCCAATCCCGGAGGCAATGCCAATGCTTTTTGAGATGAAGTGATGCAGATATCAATACCTAATTTATCAACCTCCACCTTTGCACCGCCCATAGAACTCACGCAATCAACCAACCAAACAATATCAGGATATTTCTTCACAATCTCCGAAATAGATTCAATAGGATTCATGATTCCTGTAGATGTTTCATTATGAGTTATCGTAACCACATCATACTTACCTGTTTTCAGATAACTATCAACAGTCAATGGCATGGTAGGATTACCTAGTTCCTCAACATGCAAGTCAACAGGAACATCATTTAACTTAGCCAGATCAGCCCAACGATTACCAAAATCTCCAACAGAGAAAACAATAGCTCGCTTTGCTGTTGCACTTCTTATAGCGCCTTCCATCAAGCCTGTTCCGGAAGATGTTGACAAGGCAATCTTACCAGAAGTAAACATAACTTTCCGCATCTTTTCAGTGATACGTCTTTGCAAATCAGATGCATCTTTGCTTCGATGTCCAATCATCGGAGTTGCCATTTTGGCAAGAACATCAGGGTGAACTTGTGTGGGTCCGGGGATAAATAATTTCTTGAATTCCATATTTTTGTTCTATTAATTTTTAAAGAGGTGCAAAATTAAGAAACCTTTGAGAATTATAGGATATAAATCGGGAATAATTTAATATCGCGTCAAGAAAGCCATTTTGTCAGATAATTTCTGTACTTTTGTTCACGATGCCTATAATTAACTCCTTTATTTCCTGGATGATGAAGAAACGGATTCATCAAATGGAATTGTTTATGAAGTATCCGCACGAGGTACAAGATGAATGGTTGAAGAAACTTATTTCATCGGCGCGCGATACGGAATGGGGAAAGAAACATCACTACGCATCAATAAAAACTCCTAAAGAATTTAAATCCCGCGTTCCCATTCAGGATTATGATGATATAAAACCCTATGTTGAACGACTAAGAAAAGGGGAACAGAATCTTTTATGGAACACCGATATCCGATGGTTTGCAAAGTCATCGGGCACTACAAGCGATAAAAGCAAGTTCATTCCCATGAGTGAGGAATCTTTGGTGGAGTGTCATTTCAAAGGCGGTAAAGATTTACTTTCGATTTATTGTAATAATCATCCAGACACCCTTTTGTTTAATGGAAAATGCCTCGCTTTGGGTGGAAGTCACCAGATAAATTCGGTGAGCAATGAATCTTTTTATGGGGATTTATCGGCAATCATTATGCAGAATCTTCCCTTTTGGGCAGAGTTCATTCGTACCCCCGACCTTTCGATTGCCTTGATGGATAACTGGGAAGAAAAGATTGAGAAATTAGTTATCGCAACCATTGTTGAGGATGTTACAAATATCAGTGGTGTCCCCACCTGGACAATCGTTCTGGCAAAAAGAATTTTAGAAGTAACTGGTGCCGATGACCTTCTTGAAGTTTGGCCCCATCTCGAATTATTTGTTCATGGAGCGGTAAGTTTTATTCCTTACCATGAACAAATTAAACAATTGATGCCGGCGCATAAAGTAAATTATCTCGAAACATATAATGCCTCCGAAGGTTTCTTTGGAATTCAGGATTTAAATAATTCCGATGAACTCTTGTTGATGCTTGATTATGGAATCTACTATGAGTTTATGCCATTGGAAGAATTAGGAAAAGAATATCCAAACACAGTTCAATTGAATGATGTTCAACGCAATGTTAATTATGCTTTAGTCATTTCTACGAATTCAGGATTGTGGAGATATTTGATTGGTGATACTATAATCTTTACCTCATTAAATCCCTATCGGATAAAGATTACAGGACGAACAAAGCACTTCATTAATGCATTCGGTGAGGAGTTAATTATTGATAATGCAGAAAAAGCAATAGCATTTGCATGCAATAATACCGGAGCAATCGTAAAGGAATATACTGCTGGTCCTATTTATTTCAGCAATGAAGAAAATGGAGGTCATGAATGGCTGATAGAGTTCCATAAACACCCGGACGACCTGGATTTGTTTTCGGATATATTGGATAAATCTCTTCAATCCCTTAATTCAGATTACGAAGCAAAAAGATTTGCAAACATCGCTCTAAAAAAGCCACTTATCAAATCTTTACCTGAAAATACTTTTTACGATTGGCTTAAATCGAAAGGAAAATTAGGAGGACAGCATAAAGTCCCACGCCTTTCCAATGACAGGAAGTATGTAGATGAGATATTGGCTTTTGCTAATGACAACTAATTTATGAGAGTTGTAAGACTTTTCTTAATCTCCTTTTCTTTTCTTGTTTTATCTTTTCGAACTGGAGATTACACTTTGATAAAATCTTTTCCCATCAATGCAACATTTCTTACTACTGATCATTTATCTAATTGCTATCTTATCTCCGAAAATCAATTGATGGAATATGACAGCACAGGAAAGTATTTAGCAAATTACAGCGACAAAAATTTAGGAGAACTTTATAGTATTGATGCAACCAATCCTATGAAACTACAACTATTCTATCGTGATTTCGGGCAGATTGTAACTCTTGATAATAAATTAGCATTTACTACAAAGATTAATCTCAGAGATCTTGATATTCAGCAACCCATGGTTATGTGCAATTCATATAATGATGCACTGTGGGTTTATGATCAACAGGATTTTCAGTTGAAAAGAATTGAATCAACAGTTCAAATCTCCCAGGCAAGCGGAAATATTTCGCAGGTTCTTGGTTATGATGTGAAACCGATTTATATGGTTGAGGATAATAAATGGCTTTATATGAATGATCCTGGAAGTGGAATAATAATCTTTGATTACTACGGCTCTTATTATAAAACTGTTCCCATAAAGAATATTGTTTCTTTCCAAATCATTGATAACAGATTGGTTTATTATAAGGATAAAAAATTTATCTCTTATGATTTAAAATCATTTGAAGAAAAAAATATAAGTTTGCCGAGTGATACTGTAATGACGATTTATCCCAGACTGGAAAAACAAAGACTTTATATGCTTGAACAAGGAAAAGTATCTTTATTTTCTTTTTAACGATGATAATTACAAATATAAAATGTAGTTTAGCAATCTGAATAAATAAATATGAATCACATTGCTATTGCCGGTAACATCGGCTCGGGAAAAACAACGCTGACAGCTATGCTGGCAAAGAGTTTCAAGTGGGAACCACACTTCGAGGATGCTGATGATAATCCGTATCTCTATGATTTTTATGAAGACATGCAACGATGGTCGTTCAACTTGCAGATGTATTTCTTGAATCATCGTTTCAAACAGGTTTTGAAAATCAGGGAAGGGACAAAGTCTGTTGTTCAGGATAGAACGATTTATGAGGATGCTTATATTTTTGCTCCCAATCTTCATGTGATGGGATTGATGAGCACTCGGGATTACAACAATTATCTTTCCATGTTCGATTTGATGAAGACTTTTATCAAACCGCCTGATTTGCTTATTTATCTTCGAGGTTCAGTGCCTGCATTAGTAAAACAAATTCAGAAGAGAGGTAGGGAATATGAAAATGCAATTCGTTTGGATTATCTTAATCGCCTGAATGAACGCTACGAAGCCTGGATAGAAGGTTATGATCTCGGAAAAGTTTTAATCATTGATATTGATGATGTAAATTTTGAAGAGAAGCCAGAAGATCTGGGAATCATCATCAATAAAATAAACGGAGAACTTTACGGGCTTTTTAAATAGCCGATTTTATTTGTCGCGAAACTTATCTTGCCTCTTTTTCCAGTGATGATGATAGAAAATAATCCACGCTATTATCGTACAAACCGCCCCTAACCACATCGTAAAACTTATTAATTGAGAAACCACTATTCCTGCAAGAATTGTTGGAATGGCTGAGGATAATGAAATTACACTTTGATTGATTCCAATAATTTCTCCTTGTATGGTTTTATCTGCTGAATTGGAAACGATAGCTAATGAATTAGGATAAACCATCCCCTGGAAAAGCGGGAGAAATGGGAACCATAGAAATATCTGTGGCAGATTATTCGGTATGAGCATCAATAAATAACTAATTGCAAATAGTGGCATGAATATCAGCATTCCGCGAACAGGAGAAAACAGTTTTGACATCGGGCGAATAATAATTCCTTGTGTGATTCCGACCCAGAGACTGAAATATGCAATCACATATCCGAGTTGAGTGGTATCTAAATTATATTCATGTTCGGCATAGAACTGATAATAAACAATGAAGAAAACAAAACCGATGTTCATAATAAATATCACCGTGAAAATGTTTCGGAGATTGGGATTTCCGAATGCCTTTCCTATGTTTCGGAAACCACTGAGGGCAGATACTTTACTTGAAGGGATAACATGTTTAACATCGGGAAATTTAAGCCATAGAAATATGACATTGATTACCGTAAGGATGGCGATAAAGAAAAATGGTGTGGCAAAATTGAACCAACTCACAATGGTGTTATCGGATAATAATCCTCCTAATAAAGCTCCCATAATAAATCCTAATCCAAAACCAACTCCTACCAATCCGAAGTTCTTGGCTTTGTTTTCTTCAGAACTGTGATCGGCGATGGCGGATTGAACTATGGGGAGACTTGTTCCGCCTAACCCAGCCAAAGTTCGGGCAAGAAGTAGGATGTAATAGATCGGAAGAGCGTCGTGTAGGGAAAGAGTGT
>OCZT010001854.1_pt1 | contig 21929 bp, 22 predicted proteins | sample 1539031 | NCBI WGS metagenome assembly OCZT01 (sample SAMEA3539308, study PRJEB22396) | soil metagenome | biome: tundra; feature: field; material: soil | place: USA | collected 2010-05 | depth 0.15 m | reverse complement strand
AGGTCTCCACCACGTCTACGCGCGGGCGGCGTGAGATGCGGATGGGATATTGCCCCCCTTCAGCCGCTCGCGCCGGGGCTCGGTGTCCGGTGGGCGGCGAGCAGCGCCCGGGCGAAATTGCCGCGGGCCCCGAGAACCCGCGCGAAGCGAAGCCCAGAAGGATTCCCGCTCCGTCTGACGCTGAGCCCGACCAAGCTCTAACCTGAGCCGCAAATGATTGGCTCGGTTCGTAGGTTTCTTATCGGTCAGCCGCTGCCGACTGTCGCCGGGCGGAGAGAGCGTCTTGGAATCTCGCGCGGCATCGGTGCCTTCGGGCTTGATGCGCTGTCGTCTGTAGCCTACGGACCGGACGAGATCCTCTACGTCCTGATCCTTGCTGGGGCCGTCGGGACCGCCTTCGCCTTCCCGGTGGCGCTGGCGATCGCTGCCCTCCTCCTCATCGTCGTTACCTCCTATCGACAAACGATTAACGCGTACCCCCACGGTGGCGGCTCTTACACCGTCGCGCGCGAAAATCTGGGGCGGCGCGCGGGCCTAGTTGCCGCCGCGGCGTTGATGGTCGATTACGTGACCACGCTGGCGGTATCGGTCACGGCCGGCATTGAGGCCATCGTCGCTTTTGCGCCCGCCCTGGACGCCTACCGTGTGCCCTGCGACCTCGCCGCCATCGCGCTGCTCGTGCTAATCAACCTGCGCGGCGTGCGGGAAGCGGGTGCGTTCTTTGTGTTGCCCACGTACGTCTTCGTCCTCTCGCTGGCTTCGCTGGTCGGGCTGGGTCTATGGCGCGTGCTCGCTGGCGACCACCTGCCCGTCCAGCAGCTCCCCCAGGCCACCGAGGGCGTGAGCCTGTTTCTGATCGCAAGAGCCTTCGCGGGGGGATGCACCGCGATGACCGGGGTGGAGGCAATCGCCAACGGCGTACCGGTATTCAAGAAGCCCGAGTCCCGAACCGCAGCTCGCACCCTGGTGATCCTGGCAGCCGTCCTTGGCGCCCTTTTCCTGGGCGTAGCCTATTTGGGCAAGGTAATCGCGGCTCATCCGTCGGACCAGGCCAGCGTCATCGCCCAAATTGGACGCGCGGTCGCGCCAAACAGTCCGCTCTTCTACCTGGTCCAAGTGGCGTCGGCGATGATCCTGGTTCTTGCCGCCAATACATCTTTCAACGGCTTTCCGTTGCTGGCGGCAATCATGGCTGAGGACGGCTACCTGCCCCATCAGTTTGCCCATCGCGGCGCCCGGCTGGCCCTCTCCAACGGCATCATCGCCATCGCGGTCGTAGGCGCCACCCTGATCGTTGTCTTCAGGGGCAGCACCCATGCCCTGATCCCGCTATTCGCCATCGGCGTCTTCCTCAGCTTCACCCTCTCTCAGGGCGGGATGGTTCGCCATTGGCTGAAGCTCGGCGGCCCCGGCTGGCGAACGAAACTCGCCGTCAACGGAGTCGGCGCCGTCACGACCGCCTTGGTGACCGTGGTAGTGCTCTCCAGCAAGTTCCTCGAAGGCGCCTGGATCATCGCCATCATCATTCCCGTACTCGTTCTGACATTCCAGTCAATACATCGCCATTACGCCAGCGCGGAACGACAGACCAGGACCAAGGAGCCTCCAAGACATCAGCGCCACCGGCATCGGGTGCTGATCCCAGTGAGTGAGATCGATTCAGCAGTAAAGCAGACGCTCGAGTACGCCCTTGGCTCCGCCGACGACGTCACCGCGATACATGTAGCGGTGGATCCCGCCGCGGCGCGACGTCTGAAGCGAGCCTGGGAGAACTGGGCGCCCGAGGTTCCCCTGGTGGTGCTCGAGTCGCCTTATCGTGAGGTGGTGACGCCACTCGTCGACTACATCCGGCAGGAGCGGGAGCGACGGCCGGACCACCAGGTGATGGTGATGGTGCCTGAGGTGATTCCCAGGTCGTGGGCACAAGAACCCTTGCACAATCAGACGGCGTTCGAACTGCGCGCCGCACTCCGGCACATGGACGACGTGGCGATGGGGCTGGTCCCGTACCGGCTCCAGTAGGACTTGCCACCAGCTGCGTACGGGTAGTCTCCTGCGTTCTGTTTGTAAGGGAGCGACCGCGCATTCCGGCTACCTGCGGCGAGGTCAGCTTCGTTCAGCGACCAGAGCGCCCGTCTTCGGCGCAGTTGAAGGCTGTCAGCGCACTGCCAGGTCTGCGATCCGACAGGGGATGTCGGCGTCCTCATCCAAGAGATAGCTGGCGCAGATGCGATGGTAGCCGTCAGCCACGGTGAGCGGGACTGCGGACACCAGCCGGCCACGCACCAACAGCACCGGCGACAGCGTCTGGCCGGCCCTGACCTTCTTCAGATCCAGGGCGACGTGCACGTTGTCTGGCGGGAGCTGGGGCAGGGCGCTGGCGCGCAGCAGATCCTTGGCCTTGGCATGGCTCAGCGGCGCGTCCTGCAGGCGCTTCACCGTCGCCTTGACTTGCACGGCGCTGAGCAGCAGGCTCAGGTAGGCGGCGGCTGCCGGGTAGTCGTGGGCATCGGGTTCAGACTTCCAATGCTCCTTCTTGGCCATGCTCCGCAGAAAGCGCCCGCCTTGGCGCCGCGTCAAGACGTGGCGGCGGCTCCAGGGCCGTCGCCTGGGCGTGGTCCTGGTAGCTCATGAGCTGGAGCCGAGCACATTGCCTCAGGACACCTCTTAATGCGGCCAGGTGCCGGCGCGCTGTGCTGGCGGCGTATAGCTCAACGATGCGGTTGCGCAGAGCCGAGGTCTGCTGGTAGCGGAGCCGTGCCCAGGCGACCTCCTCGCGTCCCTTGGCGCCGAGCAGTTTGGCCAGGCTGTTGAGCGAGCTCCGCATCGTTGGACGGGTCGCCGGGCTGAGGCGGGCCAGGTAGGACTCGGCGGGGTTGGGATCGGGGAGGGGAGGGAGGTGGAGGACGGCCATGGCTCCACCGTATCGAGGCGACCGGTCGGCAGGGAAAGCGGCGGTGGCTGAAACCTACGGGAAGGCCCGTTTATCCAGGGTTTCGGCAGCGTACTGCGATCGTCATTCTTGACACCAGAGTGTTAGGAATGCGTCTCAGGTATGTGGATCGGGTCGGGGTAGCCTCGGCGGCAAGCAGCGGATAAGGGAGTGGATGCCCGTATTCGGGCGACCCCAACGGACCTCAGCGGACGACCAATCGAGTAGCTTGTTAACCGCGACGTTGTCGGTTCGAGTCCGACCTTCGGAGCCACCGTTCTGAGTACGATTCGCTCCATCCTGGTGACTGTAAGGAGAACCGGCGCCACTTCACAACTGGATGATCAATGTCCCGGAGCTCATCGTCTCGAGCCCCTTCTTGACGTCGCCAAGGAAGGAGGCCGCCTGGAGGCCGTCCAGGACTCGGTGGTCGAAGGACAGGCCGAGGAACATCATCGACCGGATCCCGATGTCGTCCCCTGAGGATGTGCTCTCGGATGAGCTCACTGCGTCGACGCCACACTCTTAACATGACGGTGATATGGCTTCGGCTGCCCGGGGACGCTTCTAGTGGATTTACTAGCGGATATGCTATATAGTTCACCCCATGGCTACAGTCGCAACTGAACGCATTCACCAGGCAAGTGACCTAAACGCGCGCTACCGGCAGATCCTCGATGAGGCCAAGCGGGAGGGTCTCGCCCGCTTGCGCGACTCGGACGGCACGAGCATCGTCATTCAGCCCGAGCGTGAACTGCAGCGCTGGGCGCGTACCGAGTACATCCTTGGCGTTGCCCGTTCCTTTCTACCGATCGAGGCCGCGGTCGCCGAAGAGCGGTTGCCGAAGGGGATCGAACTCGGCGCCTGGGGGTGGTTGAGTGTTCTTGACAGTTCGGACCTTCACGAGTTTGTGGACGAGCTGCGCGGAGCGCTTTCGGAAGCGCTTGGATCGCTGGACGACGTTCAGCTCAAGGATGTTCTCGCCGCGTGGCACGAAACGGCGCTCGTCCTGGGCGATGAACTGAGTCGCGAGGTTCTGCTTGGACAGAGCGACGAGGCGGACTTCGCGGAGGTTGGCCGCCCCGAGGCCTGACCACGTGGCCAAGAGCGACTACCGGCCGTTCAGGCCAGCAAAGCGGCCCGGCGGCAGGCCGCGTGGCGCTCCGCAATTCCGCGTCCTGGTGCACCACCGGATGCACGAGCGATGGAGCGAACTGGTCCAAAGGGTAGGGCTCGAGTCCGCGCAGCAGTTCTATGACCATGTGGCACACACTCCCGATCGGCCGTCAGACATAAATCGGACGACCATCCTCCGCGGCCGCGCCAGCCGTCCCAGCGATCCTGGGTTCTCGAGGACGGTCCATTACGAGATCTCCGGCGCTGCCCGGATCGACTACCAGTACCACCCGCAGTTCTTGGGCCGCCAGGGCGACACGCACGCGGTCGTCCGGATTCTCGCGATCACCTACACCAGCCATTAGCTGTGAAGGGGGTGGTAACTGTTGTCGTTCGGGGCATGTGGACCTCGCTGCCGGCAGACTAGCCTGACCCAGTAGTTCAAACGTTGCTCGTGGCATCGCCTGGGGGGTCACCAGGGGACGCGGGCGAGAACCGACTAGAACAGCTGTTTACCTCGGTTTCGGCAGCGGACCGGGGACCGCAAAGACGGCGGCATCTTTCTCCAAAACGCCCGCGCGGGGACCGTGGCGAGTTCAAGGCTGCCTTCTCATCGTCCATGTGTTGTCCGACCTAGGGAGGGACGATATCCGGTATGAGTTCGTTCGCAGCTGCTGAGGCAAGTAACCAGGGGCGCACCGCGTCGATGCGGCATCCGCGTGGAAAGTGGCGCACCCCTGGGGAGCGCTACGACGCGCCGGCGAGCGCTGAGACCGGGTTCAAGACCCTCTACGTCCTCTTCTTCATCCGGCACGGGAGGAGAGAGCTGGTGCATTGCAACGTCACCGCGAGCCCTACGGCGGCCTGGATCTGGCGGCAGGTGTTGGAGGCCACGCCCTGGGGCCAGCATCCCGCTCATCTCATCCACGATCGCGATGCCGTCTATGGGCGCGACATCGATGTCCGTCTAGCCAAGCTAGGCATCGACGGTGTGCGGACCCCGTTCCGAGCGCCCCGGGCGAATGCCATCGGCGAGCGGGTCGTGAGAACCTTCCGGGCTGAATGCCTCGACCACCTGATCGTGATCAACGAGCGGCACCTGCGCGCGGTGCTGACGGAGTTCATCCGCTACTACAACCACGAGCGGCCGCACCGGACGCTGGCCCTCGAGATTCCGGTCCCGCGCTCGGTCATGCAGGAGGGGAGGGTCGTATCGAGACCGATTCTCGGTGGGCACCACCACGCCTACGCGCGAGCCGCGTGAACTCGGATTGCATTCTGCCGCCCTACAGCATCAACCAGGACCTCCAGCAAATCATCGACCAGCAGACCGAGCCCTGGGGCATCAAGGTCAGCGCGGTGGAGGTGAAGGACGTGGAGCTACCCCAGTCCATGCAGCGGGCCATTGCCCGCCAAGCCGAGGCAGAGCGGGAGAAGCGGGCCAAGATCATTGCGGCCGACGGAGAGTTCCAAGCCGCCCAGGCGCTTGCCAACGCCGCCCAGGTCATCTCCACCCAGCCGGCGGCGCTCGCGCTTCGCTACATGCAGACCCTGCTCGACATGAGCAGCGAGAAGAGCTCGACCATCATCTTCCCGGTCCCGATCGAACTCATCCGGCCCTTGCTCGGGGGTGCGAAAGACGAGTCTGGGGCACCCGGCCCGGAAACTGCGGGGAAATAGTACGGAGCGGCCGGGCCGCTTCGAGGGTCGGGAGTTGGCGCCGCGAGCTGGACGGTCTTTCGCCCCCTACAGGGCCCCCCGCTGGATTTTCCCTCGATGGATGTCGGGCCATATACGCACGGTCGCGGGGTTGGCGGCCCTTTCGCGATTGACGTCAATCCCGCCGGTAGTAGAGCAAAAGTCGATCTGGCCTGAGCGAACGGACTATTGCCGCCCCACAACCACCCGCAGTGCGTGGTTGGCGTGACGCGGATCTCAGCAGCGCCCTAGAACGGAACGCCCGAGTACAGGAGGACGTTGGAATACGGCGTGAATTCGCCGGACCGAACGACCGCGCGAGCGGCGTGAGTGCTCTGCTTGAACTCGACATGAGGCACGAGCTCGACCTGAACACCGACCTGTTCCAGTCGCTGCTTGATGGCGTTCAGCATGTCAGGGCTGTCCTTGACCATCTCGCTGGAAACAATTGCCCTCTCAACAATAAATTCGCCCAGGACGGTGTCGAAGACGTCGAGGAAGGCTGGCGCGCCCGCACGATACGCCAGATCGATTCGCTCGACCGATGCGGGGATCGGTAGGCCGGCATCCGCCACGACAATCGAGTCGGTGTGCCCGCACTCGGATATCACTCGCGACAGTTGTGCGTTCAAGGTGCCGTTGTTGCTTCTCATTGTCTTCTCCCGTGCTCCGTGGTTGTTCTGTTTGCGTTGCTCTGATCAGCAGAGTCCAGTGGCTGCCTGTGGGGCGAGCGCATAAGGCAGCTCGCCTCACCTGCAGCAGAGCGATCTATTCTCAGCCGCGCAGAAGCGCTTTTCCGTCGGCGTCTAGGTAGTCCCCCCAGGACCGCTTCGGCGTCCAGCCGAGCATCCGCTGGGCTTTCTCGCTGGAGATACCGGATGCATCCGGACGCGAGGTGGGTCGCAGCTCGATCTTGTCTCCGTAGTACTGGTGCAGAATCTCGCCGAAATTTCTGTCGCCGACATTGTTCGGCGACGCGATGTAGAAGACCTCGTGTCCGGGAAGCTCCGACTCCGTCGCCAGCACAATCGCGTCAGCGAGGTCGTAGGCGTCGATGTAGCTCCACAAGTTCGGGCTCAGAACGGAGGCATCCCGAACCTGTGGCCCGAGGTTCTGCTCGTAGTTGCCCTCGTTCTGAACCCAGCTCGGGCGGAGCGAGATGCAACGGATGTCTGAGCGTTCGACGGCGGCATTCATCAGCTGCTCACCGAAGTACTTGGAGAGGGCATACGGATCCTGCGGGTGAATGGGGTGCAGCTCGTCGACCGGCGCATATTCTGGAAGGAATTCGCGTTCAGGGAAGAAGAATCCGGGCACTGTCTCGCTCGAGATGTTCACGAAACGCTTCACGCCGAAACGGACAGCAGCTTCGAGAACGTTAAACGTCGCCATCAGGTTGGTACGGAACACCACGTGAGGCGGGTTGCCGGTTGGCTCCGGGATCGCGGCGACGTGCACGACCGCCTCGGCTCCACGGATGACGGCGAATGCTTCGCCGGCATCGGTGAGATCCGCCATCTGATAGCGAGCCGTTCCCTCTGCCCGTCGTTCGAATCCTGGTCGGGTCAGATCCGTCGCGAGCACCTCGTGACCCGCGTCAAGCAGCGCTTGGGTCGCAGCGCGACCGACCTTACCGTGGGCGCCCGTAATTACTACCTTCATGATTGCTCCTTGTTTACACGCGCATGCCCAGTGGGCACGCTGTTAGACGTCGGTCAGTTACGATGTTTGCGCCACATGTTCAGTGCGACTGCACCCACGATGATCACTCCGCTGAACACCTGCTGCCAGTAGGCCGAGATGCCTAGGAGAATCAGCGCGTTCTGAATGAGCAGCAGAAGTGTCGTGCCCAGAGCAGTTCCGAGGATCCCGCCAACGCCCCCGAAGAGGCTCGCTCCGCCGATCACAGCTGCTCCGATCGCAAGCAGCTCGTATCCGTTGCCTGCGGCCGGCTGCCCTACGCTCAATCGAGCAGTTTCCAAGATTCCCGAGACGGCTGCGAGGGTGGATGAGATCACGAAGACGGCGATCTTCACGCGGCGGACCCGGATGCCGGACAATATGGCCGCTTCCTCGTTGGATCCCACGAAGTAGACGTTGCGTCCGAACGTGGTGCGGCTGAGCACGAAATGTGCAATGAGCGCGATGACGGCAGCTACCCAGACCGGGATGGGAATTCCGAGGAATTCGCCCTGGCCCAAGTAGAGGAAGCTCGGCGGGAAGCCGCTGATGGTCGACCCGCTCGTGACGCCGAGGGCGAGTCCGCGAGCGACGGCGAGCATGCCAAGGGTCACGACGAACGATGGTATTCCCACGAAGGCGTTAATCGAGCCATTCACCAAACCGACGAGGGATCCGCCGACCAAGGCGAGAAGCACTGCCAACACCGGCGGAACTCCGATGGTGACCATGAACTCGCCGGTCAGCACGCTGACGAGCGCAACTACAGACCCGACCGAGAGGTCGATTCCGCCGATGAGAATGACGAAGGTCATGCCGGTGCTGATAATGAGTGCGAGCGCGATCTGGCGCCCGACGACGGTCAGATTCCCGGCCGTGAAGAAGTACGGCGATGCCCAGGAGAGGTAGATCACCAGGAGGATGACGACAGCGGCGAGAGTTGACTCCCTCGCGGTGACGATCTTCCGGAGTCTGTGCCGGATCCGGTCACCCAGCCCGACCGTGGCCGCGGGCACCGCGGTGCTCGTGTTGGGCACGTTCTTACTTTCTTGCTTCACGATGTCTCCATTGATTGTCATGAAACGTCCTCCTGCACGCCTGTTGCCAATGCCATGACGCGCCGTTCGCTGGCGTCTGCCGCGTCGAGTTCGCCGACGCCGTATCCCTCACGCATGACGACGATGCGGTCGGCGATGCCGAGCACCTCCGTCAGCTCCGACGAGATGACGAGAACGGCGACGCCCTCGCTGGCAATGTTCCGGATGAGCTGGTGTATCTCGGCCTTTGCCCCGACATCCACTCCGCGCGTCGGTTCGTCGAGGATGAGCAGACGAGGGGACCGCGCGAGCCACCGCGCGAGCACCACCTTCTGCTGGCTTCCTCCGCTCAGGGTTCCCGCGGCGACTTCAATCGCGGAGGATCGGAGACCGAGTAGCTGCGCAAACCGCTTGGCGAGGGCCCTGTCGCGACGACGGGACACGAGGGAAAACCGGCTGATCTTTGCGAGTGATGCCGACGACATGTTCTCGCGCACCGGCAGACCGAGGAACAGCCCCTGGTGCTTGCGATCTTCGGGCACGAAACCGATCCCCGCATCCACAGCCTCCTTTGGAGTGCCCAGGGCCATCGGCTTACCGTCGATGAATATTTCTCCCCCGCTGCGTTTGACTGCACCGAAGATGGAGAGTGCGGCATCGCTGCGCCCGGCGCCGATCAGGCCGGCCAGGGCGACGATCTCGCCCGGTCTCACCGAGAAGCTCAGATCATGGAGCAGCTTTCCCGAGCTGAGTTTCCGCACCTCGAGTGTCGGGACTGACGTCTGGTCGACGGGAGCCGTCCGCACTCCATAGAGATCTTCGAGCTCCCGACCGACCATCATCTGAACGATGTCGCCCGGACTCGTAGTAGCTGCGTCCCTGACTCCCACTACCGCGCCGTCGCGCATGACTGTGATGCGGTCAGCGATCTGAAAGATCTCCCGCATCCGGTGAGACACGTAGATCACGCTGACACCGCTGGCTCGGAGTTGGCGTACCAGCCGGAAGAGCGTGTCCACTTCTTCCTCAGTCAATGATGAGGTCGGCTCATCCATCACGACGATGCGAGCATCTACGAGCAGCGCCTTCGCGATTTCGACCATTTGGCGAAGTGCGATGTTCAGGTTCCCCACGATCTCCGCCTGGGAAATGCTGATGCCCAGAGTCGTCAGCGACTCGCCCGCACCGCGCTCCATTGCGCGGAAATCGATGGTCCCGAACCTGGTCTTCGGGTAGCGGCCGACGTAAATATTCTCGGCTACGCTGAGGTCGTTTGCGAGATTGAGTTCCTGGTAGATCACGGCGATCCCGCGGGCCTGGGACTCGCGAGGGGAACTGACCTGGACCGGCTCGCCGGCGACTTCGATTACCCCTTCGTCCGCCCGTTCGGCTCCCGCAAGAATTTTGAGCAGGGTGCTCTTGCCAGCACCGTTCTCTCCGACAAGGGCCATGACCTCGCCGGGTTCGACCGCCAGGCTGACATCGCGAAGCGCGGTGACGCCCGGGTATTTCTTGACGATACCGCGCATCTCAATGAGTGGATGGTCAGCCATAGCGACTCCTTTGTGCTTGGGTTTGAGAGGGTGTAATGGGGCCGACAGACTCTCCGCCGACCCCACTATCACTGCGGCTGACCGTTAGTGGGCGGTCTTGAGGAACTCCGTCAGCGTTCCGGGGGTGACCGTCACGACGCCGGTGTCAACGTTGAAGTTCTTCGCGAGCTTGGACGTCTTGTTGTGGAAGCCCGCCAGGATCTGAAGAGCCTGGGCGGTCATACCGAAGGGTTTCTGTGAGATGAGTGCATCCACGCAGCCCCCCTTCATGCCGTCGATGCCCTGCGGCACAACGTCGAAGCCAACCGACTTGACGGTCCCACACTTGTTGCCTGACTTCAATGCGCCAGCGATACCCGGAAGGTCAGATCCTCCGATGCCGATGAAGGCTGCGAGATCGGGGTTGGCCTGAAGGATGGTCTCAGCACTGGACTGGGCCGTCGCGATTGACTCATTTGATACCTGGGTGGCGACGAGCTTAATGTTGGGGTACTTGGCCAGAGCCTTCTGTACACCGTCCAAACGTTGCTTGAGGTTGACGGCGCTGAGGCTGCCGATGATCACAGCAACCTTGCCCTTCTCGCCAACAGCCTTCGCGAGTGCCTCCCCGGCCTGTGCGCCTGCAGCGACGTTGTCAGTGCCGATGTAGCCGAGGACCTGACTGTTTGGAACCGGTCCGTCCCAAGCGATCACGGGGATGCCGGCGGCAGTTGCCTTGGCAATGTCGTCGAGCACGCTCGCAGGGTCGTTCGGCGAAATGGCGATGCCAGCCGGCTTGGTAGCCAGGATCGAGTCGAAGATCGCTACCTGGGCGGCAGCGTCATCCGTGGGAGGACCGAGGAAGTTCGCGGTGACGCCCAGCTTGGGTGCTTCGGACTCCATTCCCTTCCGAGCATCGACCCAGTAAGGGTTGTTGAGGGACTTCGGAAGGAACACATAGACAGGCTTCTCAGACGAGGTCGTCGAGCTACTGCTCGAATTGCCAGCGCAACCGGTGAGGGCCAACGCGGCTACGGCCACCGTGGCAAGAGTGATGGTAGCTTTTCGCATCCTTACTCCTTTGTAATCAGTGCATTTAACTGTGGTGAAACCTCTGATGCGTATTGGCGGGGTTTCGAATGTCGAATCCCTTTTTCGCCTGATTGCGAAGACTCGGTGCCCTTATAGGCCTACCTTCGAGTAGTCTCTGCCCCGCATGATCGTGACCGCGGCGGCCAGCGTGGAGTCATCCCCCACGTTTCCGGCGAAGACGACATACGGCAGACCCCTGAGACCCCGTCCGTTCCCGCCCTCGTAAACCCAAACAGAAACGATTCCTGGGAACAACTGTCCGACTACGGTGGCTCTGTGTATTTTGAGCCCACCTGTTGCGATGTCGCTTGAGGTGATTCCGCCCTTTGCCATGACCCATCCAAGGGGAACCTCATCGACCGTTCGAGCGGTCAGGGTCACGAGTGCCTGCGACACGGTCTGTGCAATAACCAGACTGGAGTAACCGCTGTCGCCGATGACCTGCTGCCGGCTTGACACGAGCAACGTATCGGCCCGCTTCAGCGCGGTGACGAGTGCATCACCACAGCGCGCCATCTCGTCCGCCGATTGTGTCGGGTCGAGCAGTTTGGGAACGTCGAGTTCGACGACCTCGATGTCGGGCAGCTCTTCCATCAATCGCGCCACTTGGAGCGTGGTGAGCTGCACATGCGAACCAACGACCACTAGGCCGTTGCCGCTGCGCTCCCCCGCCGCAAAAATCTGCTCGTGTGTGAGGGGGGCCCGCCCGTTGAGGCCGAGTCTCGCCGCGACGAATGACGGACCGGTGCGGCAGAGCACTCGAGCGCCGGCCTCTTCTGCCTGGACCAGGCCGAGTACAACGACGTCAAGATCGCTTTCTTCGATCGCGTTCACGACGATCGGAGTCTCGTTTGCGCAGGAGAGGATGACGTCACGTACCTTCTCCACGCCACCTACCCTGATGTCGTCTAGGCTCAAGCTCACGACATCCGCCGCCATGATGCGCGAACTCGTCTTCTCCTGGACGTAGTCTCGCAAGTCTGAGCTGACAAAGCCGAAAGTGGCATCCCGTGCGTAGTTGGTCTGGCCAACTGGAACGAAGGCATCGCCGTCGCGCACATAGTGCACGTCGTTCTCTGTCACACGACCTGCCTCGACGTATGCCGGGATGATGAGCAAGGCGTCGTAGGGCGCTCCGGCCGCACGAGATCTGTCGCTGAGGACATCGGTTTCGAGCGGGAAGTGTCCCCGAAGGGTAGAATCGCTGCGAGTGATGAGTTCATAGTGCAGACCTAGTTCAGACGCGACGCGTTCGATGCTCTCTGAAACATCCTTGAGCGTTGTCTGGGCCTCGACATCGTTTAGGCCCCTCGTGTTGGTCAGGATGAAGAACGACTGGGTGGACTGCTCAAAGGCCCACCGGAGATCCTGGCTGTTCCACCGGGTGAGTACCGGCACGCCCTGCACCGACTGGCTGCCGGTCGGGTCGTCGTCGAGCACGATCACCCAGGTTCTTGCCGCTTCATTCGCCTCGCGAATCCGTAGCCTGGAATCTGCGATCCGGAGTGCTGGTGGGCCCGCGGAAAGCAACTCCTCCGCGTCCCTCACTCCGCTGGCGGGAGTCTGTACGTCCACTCTTACAGTTCCGAGACGCGCTCGGCGAGGTACTCGACGCCCATACGCGGACTCGACAGCACCTGAAGGTTGGTCTTCTCGCGCAGGACCTCGGCGAGTCGGGACATGGAGGCCTGCGCTAGGACAATCAGGTCGACGTTCTTCGCGAGGTCAATCGCCTGCTCGGTGACCATTGCGTCGTGCTTTTCGCGGTCTCCCGACATGAGCACGTCGAACGCGCCGGGGCACAGCCTTTGCTCGATTGTGACATTCCGACCCAACTCGCTCGCTTTGGCCTGAATGAGGTCCGAGGTCGGTCCGAGAGTCGTCGGAACAGTGGCAAGAACACCGATCCGTGTTCCGCCCATGGCAGCGCGCCGTGCCATCTCGTTGTCGATCTTAACGACGGGAATGTGAACGCTTCGGGCCGCGACGTCGAGTGCCGGGCCCAGGGACGAGCACGCGGAGAAGATGATGTCGGCACCGGCGGCTTCCGCAGCCTCAGCCAGATGGGTCATCCTCGACTCACTCTGTGCCGAGATCCCGTTTTCGCGAACGACCGTGGCTAGCACGTCTGAGTCGACGAAATGAATAACTTCAGCGTCCGGGATGAGCTCTGCAATCAGGTCATTGATGACCGGCTCCACAGAAACAAACACGAAGCTAGTGTGCAGAATCGCAATCTTCGTTGACACGATAATCATCTCCTTTGAGGTCAGACGCACGACGTCTGATGCCTTATCATTGTTCATCGGGGCGGACTTGTCAAACGGAGAAGATAATGATTCGAAATCACTCCCGAAAAGTGCAGCCGGTCATGCCGCGACCCGCCCCGATAGTGCCGGAGAGGCGCTACTCAGCGTCGCGGGCGGCCAGTTTCGGGGTCTGCGGGCCTGGGAACCCCTACCGTGGCCAGTACCTGGGAGTTCAGGTGGCTCTTCCCGCTCGGTGGCGGCATCCTCACCGGTGGGCCAGCCCTGGTTTGGTCGAACACCTGCTCGCCCACGGATAGAGCACAAGAGCCCAGTTTCGCCAGCCTTAGAGTCGACGGCTCTCGGCCGAAACGACCACGACCTGGACGCCCTCGGCGGCCAAAGAGTCGACCGCTTCGCTCGGCGCCGAATCATCGGTCACCAGGGTCCAGGGCAACCGAAGGCGGTGTCTCCAACTTCCTTCAGCCGCACCTTGATCGAATGCGAGGTAGTGCCCGCGGTGAATCAGATCGAACTTCACCCCAGCTTCCAGCAGGCGGACCTGACCGCATACGCCGCGGAGCGCGGCATCGCGATTGAGTCGTACAGCCCTCTCGGCCAGGGCCAGGACCTCACCGGTTCTGTCGTGCGCGATCTCGCGAAAAGGCACGGCAAGTCACCGGCCCAGGTCGTTCTGCGCTGGCACTTTCAGCGCGGATTTCTCGTGATTCCGAAGTCGACTACGACGCAACGAATTAGGGAGAACATCGACATTTTCGATTTTTCCCTCGATGACGACGAAATCGCCTCGATCACCGGACTTGAGGCGGGCTGCGAATCAGTGGCGACCCCGCTACCTTCGATTACCCGCAGATTTAGATCGGCTCAGCGCGCGTCGGGTAGCCCACCGCCTGCACGAGGGCTACCCGACGGCCGCACGCCCGGACAGGTTCTCCAGGGACACCCGGGTGAAACTTCGCACTGCTTCCTGCCAGACAGCGAGCAGTCCGAGCAGATCCTCGCCGTCGCTGCGACGTGCGTCGATTTCCCGTTGAACTGCTGACAGCACTCCAGTGCGCAACTCGGTGTTGAAATTGATCTTGCCCACCCGAGTGGAAGGCGCCTTGGCCAGATCCGTCGCTGGTAGTCCGGATGCTCCATGAAGCACCAGCGGAACTGTCGTGTGTGCCGCGATGTCTCGCAGCACATCCCAACGCAGGCTGGGCGCGCTCGCATATTTTCCGTGCACGTTTCCGACGGCGACGGCAAGCAACTGTGCTCCGCTTCGCTCGACGAAGTCGGCGACCAGGCGAGGATCGGTGAGTTCGGCTGCCTCCATCGCAAAGGCCTTGTCCTCATCTCCGGCCAGCCCGCCCAGTTCGGCTTCCAGTGCGATTCCGGGGTCGCCGATGGTATCCCGCGCGGACCGGACCAGCCGGATGTTCTCTTCATACCCAAGCGCGGAGCCGTCCACCTGAACCGAGTCCACACCCGCTTCCACTCCGGTCATTATGAGATTGAGGTCGCTGGCGTGGTCGAGTTGTATCGACACCGGAACCGTCGCCGAATCGGCCAGCACGCGCAGCGCGCGCACCAGTCGAATCCCAGACGCCGATGCCATCGTCTTTGGGGCGACAAGCAGAATTGCGGCCGCGTCCGCCGCTTCCGCCGCTTCGACCACCGCCACCGCCGTCGTGAAGTCGTAACAGGTGAACGCGGGCACTGCCGCATGTCGGGCTAGTGCCGCACTGGCGATGACGTCGAGTTGGGTTCTCATACGAGTGTTCCTCTCTGCTTGGTCAGGAGCGCTTTGTCGGTGCAATGACCTTGATGACCGCGGAATCATCCGCAGCGCCCAGACCTTGCGCCTGTCCCAGCAGGTAGAGCTGCTCGGCCGCAGCGGCCAGAGGGGACGGAAGCCCCACGCCACGCGTCGCCTTGCCGACGATTCCCATGTCCTTGACGAAGATGCCCAGGCGGCACAGTACCTCGGCCCCGTCCTTCTCATAGGCCTGAAGGATGCGCGGGCCGCGGTTTGACAGCATGAAGGAGCCTGCAGCGCCTGCTTCGAGCGCCTCGAGCGTTTTGGTTTGGTCCAAACCGAGGGCATCTGCCAACGCCAGCGCTTCGGCGGCGGCGGCAATGTGCACCCCGCAGAGCAGCTGGTTAACGGTCTTCAGCGCCTGGCCGTCACCGGGCTTGTCGCCTACGACGGTGATCGTGGACGCCAGCAGCTCCAGAACGGGGCGGGCTTGCCCCAATGCCTTGGGCTCGGCTCCCACCACGATCAACAGATCACCCTCGCCTGCGCGAAGGGGGCCGCCGGACAGAGGAGCATCCACAAGTGCGATGCCGTAGCTGGCCAGGCCCTCTACGGTGGCGGGGATCGCGTCGGCGCCGACGGTGCTGGTGAGGATCACGACGGTTTGAGCGTCAAGGACCTCGGCCACGCCATTCGGTCCGAACAGTACGTCGGCGAGCTGCTCCCCATTACGCACCGCTAGCAAAACCACACCGGCACCGGATACCGCGGCGCGAGCGGACTCAAAGCTCTCAACGCCCACGTCCCTGGCCAGTTTCCGTCGGCTTTCGTGGACATCGAAGCCGTGCACAGTGAACTGGCTGGCTAGGCGCGCGGCCATGGGCAGGCCCATCGCACCGAGCCCCAGCACGGCGACAATTGGTCCGTTGCCTGGGTTGTCTATCTGCAGCGACATGGTTTTATCTCCTGGAAGTAAGGCCTGGGGTGAAAAAGGTGCCCCTCGATGCCCGCGTTTAGGGTATGAGCATGTCTGACATCTTATATTTAGGTGCGTAGGTGTAGACACCGGGAATCACCGACCGCCCGTCACAGTATGATGAACTGAAAGCAGTCAGGAAGGTCAACTTGGCACGTCAGTCGCTGGTCAGCATGGTCTCAGATGATTTGCTCAACCGCATTGTGTCCGGCGAGTTCCCTCCCGGATCCACCCTTCCTGGTGAGCAGGAGCTGACGACGCAACATGAAGTAAGTCGTATGACTGTTCGCGAGGCTGTCAAGACTCTGGAAGCGCAATCCGTGGTGCGCATCGAGCGTGGCCGCGGGACCTTCGTAAATCCTCTTAACCTCTGGACGTCAATGGAGGCCGTACTTCGCGCTACCTCCGACGGCGAAAACGACGCTGCTGCCTCCATCCAGTTGATCGAACTGCGTTGGATGTTGGAAACAGGCGCCGCGGAACTTGCCGCCCCACGCATTTCGGCCGAGGAGCTCGATGCCGTCCGCGAGCACCTTGCAACGATGCGCGCCGCCCATCAGGCCAACGATGTTGGGCACTTCGTCGAAGCTGATCTCGCGTTCCACGACGTCATCCTTCACGCCTCGGGAAACGTATTTCTGGCGGGCCTCTTCGACCCGCTCTCGCGTGTGCTTGCCGCCCGGCGCAGACAGACATCACGGGTGGTCGAGATTCAGGTCAACGCGATCAAGGAACATGCCCACATTGTCGTGGCTTTGGAATCCGGCGATCCTGAACAGGCGCGCCTCGCGATGGACAGCCACATGACGCAGACCATGAATGATTTGAAGAACTACGTTCTGCACGTCTGACCCTCGCCCAAGTCAAAGACTAGCCGGAAGTTCGAGCCGCTGAAGCGGCTCTGGTAGCTCTCGGCGAGTTCAAGTCACCAGGCGATCGGGCAGCCAGCCGGCCAGCTCACCGAGCATCTCGGCCGCGTAGCCGACGGTGGTCTTGGTGTCCTTCTTACGATGGAGTCGGGCGTTCACCGGCAGCGCGATCGGCATTCCGCCCCGGGGGCACGGATCCGCAGGGTGACCACGACCAGATTCAGCCCGAGGGCGTAGACGGTGCGATTGGCGGTGGAGCGCACGGCAACCTGCGTCCCGGTGGTCTGACTTCGTCATTGGAGGATTCCCTCATCCGAGCACCGCGTTCTCCACTGAGTGCCCAGGTCGTTGTCTGATGCGGCTCGCGCTGTGGCGAGCCGAGGTTCAATCGCCTTCAGCGATCCGACGCACCGAACACGTGGGAGCGTTCTCCTGTTCAGGCGCCGCGACGTAAGTCGTCAGACCAACACGCGGATATTGTACGGGTGCCTGTAGCGGTCAGGGGGCCCTATTTTGGCTTAGAACCTTCAAAAACACGACCACACCTACCGCTGATCGGTTGCGGACTCCCCCTGCGCATTCGTGAGTGGCCACAGCGCCTGAAGGGCGACGAACCCTCGTCGATACGCCCTTATAAACGAGGCCTCAGCTTCAAACATGCCGGCCCCGGGGTGCTCGTCGTTCCAGTCCTTCCATAGATGGCTCACCAAGCGCCAGTCCAGAGTGTCTTATGAATCCACGCGAGCCGTGACAAAGCGCACCACCTCGACCGATCGCGCACTTACATGGCGGTTGCGAAGGCGGCCTTGGAGGCGACGTTGCTCTTTCCTGTACGCCGCGGCCACCGCTTCACTTGAGAGCCAAGGTGCAGCCAAGACTCTGAGCGTAGCTCTGCCCGCGATCTCCACCACATCCACCGAGAGCGCCGGCGTGGCTATCCCCAGGTCCTTGTACGCAGCCGCGAATGAATGATCGGCAAGCGAGCGAGGGTCGTTGTCTGGCGCGCCCGGTTGCCGTTTGGTGGGCAGCCTGGCGAGGCCGAAATCCTCGATGTAGCTGATGAGGTCATCGAAGGCCGCCTGATCGAGTGGATGCAGGGTTCTTCGTTTCTTCGGGGCGATTCACTCCAGATGCGCAGGCGTTTGCCAATCAGACCGGCATCACGCTAGTGGACGGTGCCGCTTTGGAACGCCTTGTGAAGGGCCTCCAGCCTAAGACAGTGGGGTTCGACGCACTCACCGGAACTGAACTTCGGGGCTGCCCAAGGTGCGGCCGTACGATGGTCAGAAGGACCGCCAGGCGCGGCCAACACACAGGTAAGGATTTCCTCGGTTGCTCCCGATATCCGGCCTGCAAGGGGACGCGCGTGCTGGCCTAAGATCTTGGGTTCCGCTTCCCCTGGAGGTCGCCCACCGGGATCAGGTCGATTTTTTGCGATGCCACAAGCGCGGACGGGAGGTCCTCATCGGCCCAAGAGCCAAGGATCGCCTGGCTCCCAATCACCGAGTTGTGCCGCCCTACAACTCGTGGATCACGCCACTGAGGCGAGCGTGGCAGACGACCGGTCCGTCCGCCGGACCTGATGGAGCAGGATCAGGGATATCGAGGCCCAACCCTCGGTGGGGACGCCCATGGTTATAGTGGTCGACGTACTCGCGCATCACTAGGCGGAGGTGGCGCTCGCCGAATATGAGCATCCTGTCGAGGCATTCTCGGCGGGCGCTCTGGACCCACCGCTCGGCATAGGCGTTCGCCCGCGGCGCACGAGGAGGGGTCTTCACCGCCACGACGCCCTCGGACCGGAGGGCCTCGTCGAACATGACCGTGAACTTGGAATCACGGTCACGAATCAGGATCTCCGGGCGCAGCTGCAGATCGCCCAGGTGCCAAGATAGGTTGCGCGCCTGCTGCGTCACCCAGGCCCCGTCCCGGTGGGCGGTGCAGCCGACGAAGAACACCCGGCGGGTCGAGATCTCGATGAAGAAGAAGACGTAAAGGCGACGCAGCAGGACGGTGTCGACGGTGAAGAAGTCGCAGGCGAGGACAGCACCCGAGTGGGAGCGGAGGAAGTCGCCCCAACGCATTCCGCCCCGTCGCGGAGCGTAGCCGGTGAGGATGATCGAGCAGTGAAGTCACAAGCGTAACTCAGCTTCAGTCACAACAATGCCAATATCACTAAACATGGTAGTCTTCGTGGTGGTCCGCCGATGCCGGGATCCGCTTGCGAAATCAGCGCGTGCCGCTTGAGGAATTGATGAATGCTGCCTGACTCGGTGCTCTTCTTCGCGCTAACAGCCACCCTCACGACGGTGGTCACGATCGCGCTGCGGCTGGTGCGCGCCCCGCTCTGGCTGGGGCTGCCGTTCGGCTTGCTGACACTGGCCGTGGGCGGAGCTTTGACGATCCGCCTCACACACGACAACCTCGGGATTGAGATCCTGGTGGCGACGTCGGTCGCGGCGGCGGTGGCCGCCAAGCTGACCTTCACCAGGTGGAGCTTCATGGCAGCCGAGGTCTTCGCCCTCCTCTGCCTTGCCGGCTTCGCCTACTTCGCCTATGCGGCGTACCTGACGGTCTACCTGCTACTGGCCTACAACGCGATCTGGTTCCTCAGCTCGCTGGTGCTGCTGATCCTCGAAACCGCCGCCATCCTCCTGGCGATCTCGTACGCGTTCGAGATGCTCGACGTCCTCGGCCGCCGAGAGCCGCCCTTTGAGATCCCCCCGCTGCAGCACGCCTGGGAGGTGGCGCTCCAGGTCCCCACCTACAACGAGCCCCTCGAGGTGGTCCAGCCGACCCTCGAGGCGCTCGCCGCCCTGGACTACCCCGACTTCATTGTCCAGGTGGTCGATAACAACACCACCGACCCGGAAGTATGGCGACCCCTGGAGGCGCTTTGTCAGCGGCTCGGCGAACGCTTCCAGTTCATCCACCTCGAGGACTGGCCCGGCTTCAAGGCCGGAGCCCTCAACGAGGCCACCCGGCGTCTGTCTGAGGACATCGACGTGATCGCCATCGTCGACGCCGACTACATCGTGGACCCGAGCTTCCTTCGCGACACCATCCCGTTCTTCGATGACCCCAACATCGCGTTCGTGCAGACCCCCCAGAACTATCGCGACTGGAAGGACGACAAGTACCTGCGCGGCCTGTACTACAGCTACAAATACTTCTTTGACGTGACGATGCCGGCGCGGGCTCACCGCAACGCCATCATCTTCGCCGGCACTATGGGCTTGCTGCGGCGAGCGCACCTTCTCGAGGCCGGCGGCTGGAGCGAGAAGTGCATCACCGAGGATGCCGAGGCGAGCCTGCGCATCCTGGGCCAGGGCCATTCGGGCGTGTTCGTTCCGCGGACCGAGGGCGCCGGCCTGATGCCGCTGGACTTCGACGGGCTCAAGAAGCAGCGCTACCGCTGGGCGCTCGGCGGGGTGCAGATCCTGAAGATGCACTGGCGCGAGCTGCTGCCCTTCGTGAAGCACCGGCTGAAGTTGAGCCGCGCGCAGCGCGTCCATTACCTGCTCGGCAGCCTGCAGTGGTTTGGCGACTTGCTGGCAGTCGCCTTTACCATCCTGCTGACGCTGACCGCCCTCGGCATCACCATCAGCCATCGGCTTCCCGTGCGCCAGCTGAGCGGCGCCCTCATCGTGGTGCCGGTGTTCTTCCTCTTCTCCGGCATCCTTCGGGCAACGTGGGCGATCAAGGCGATCGAGCGCTGCAGCTGGGGTGATGCCATCCGCGCCCTGCGGATATGGTTCGCGCTGAGCTGGGCAGTGGCGATGGCGTGCATCATGGGACTGGCTCGCGAGGGCGCCACCTTCATCCGCACTCCCAAGCGCAAGGAGGGCCAGGCGACCATCCTCACGGCGCTCAGCTCCTGCAAGGTCGAGACGGGGCTCGGCTCGATGGCGGCGATATCGGCGATCGCGATGATGGTGGTCGCGCACAGCATCCCCTTCCTGGTCCTGGGGATGATGCTGTTCTTTGAAGCCGCCTTCTACTTCAGCGCGCCCTGGGCCGCGGCCGCCGCGGAGGGCATCGCCCTGACGCCGTTCCGTGAGATCCAGCGCCGCTCGGCGCAGAACACCGGCGCCCGACCTATCCTGGCCCGAACTGTGGTCGCCGTGCCCACCGGTGCGGCCATCGGTGTCGGCGCGGTGCTTGCTGCCGGGCTGCTGGTTGCATCGCCAGCCCCGGGCATCACTGTCCCGAGCGGTCCCAGCTTCGGCTCGGGGCAGGGGGCAGGTCCCGATTTCGTCCAGAACATCGTGGGCTCCGGCCCCAGTCCGTCGCCCAGCGCGGGCACCTCATCGGTGGTCTCGCCGCTGGCTACGCCGTCGGCGAGGACCACGCAAGTGCCGTCCGCCAGTGCCGTGCCTTCCGTCAGCGCGGTCCCTTCCGCCAGCGCCTCCGCCAGTGGCGCAGCATCTCCAGGTGCGTCTCCGAGCCCGTGAGGTCTGGTGTTCTCCAATACGTACCTGACCTGACCCCCGGGAACTGGTCCACGTGATATGAGGGTGGTTCCACCAACGCCCGCGAGGGCAAGGAGGCGCTGGAACTCCCTCAACTAAAACCGCCCTCAGGCGGCAATCCACTTACGCGGGTAACAACGAGCTGGGAGAGTCGCCCCTTACAGCCTCTCCGAGGTTACTGGATTTCGGAGGACTTGCCTTGCTCTGGCTCCGTGACCCTTGAGTTGGGCATCTTGTGGGCACAAGTGGACATCCCGCCCGGATTGACCTCCTGGAGCTCGAGCTCGGCAAGATGCGTTATACAAAGGGCCACGTAACAGTGGCGACAGATAGCGACCGCCGTTTCCTTTCCGCCCGCCGTTACACACACGTAACAATCCACTATTTCTCCCTCGTCCAGCCTGTGGGGTTTCAAAACTCCGATCGTTTTCGACGAGACGGCCGGGAACGAAGCGCAGGTCCTTGAACCTGGAGCTCTCATGCTCTCAGCCTGGCGTCGGGCGGCGGGGAAGGGAGC
>OCZT010001853.1_pt1 | contig 21935 bp, 24 predicted proteins | sample 1539031 | NCBI WGS metagenome assembly OCZT01 (sample SAMEA3539308, study PRJEB22396) | soil metagenome | biome: tundra; feature: field; material: soil | place: USA | collected 2010-05 | depth 0.15 m | reverse complement strand
TCGATCATGACCGCCGAGGCCTACGGCCAGAGCGCCGTCATCGCCCGCGACCACGGCGGCCCGTTCGCCGAATACCGCAAGAACGAGGAGCCGTTCCTGCGCGTCATCCAGAAGCATCGCGACGCCGCCCACGGCATCCCCGACAAGCAGCACGTCCCGTCGGACCTGCACCGTGCCGCCCGCGACATCTGGGACGAGACGCTGGAGCTCGGCCGAGCGAACGGCTTCCGGAACGCGCAAACCACCCTGCTCGCTCCGACCGGAACCATCGCGTTCATGATGGATTGCGATACCACCGGCATCGAGCCCGACATCGCCCTCGTCAAGTACAAGAAGCTCGTCGGCGAAGGCTTCCTCAAGATCGTGAACCAGACCGTCCCGGGCGCCCTGCGCAAGCTCGGCTACACGCCCGAACAGGTCGATTCGATCGTCGCCTACGTCAACGAACGCGAGACCATCGAAGGCGCGCCCGAGCTCAAGCCCGAGCACCTTACGGTCTTCGACTGCGCCTTCAAGCCGATGAACGGCACGCGCTCAATCCACTACATGGGCCACCTGCGGATGATGTCCGCGGTCCAGCCGTTCCTCTCGGGCGCGATCAGCAAGACGGTCAACATGCCCGAGGCGGCCACCCCGGCGGAGATCGAGACGGTCTACCTCGAGGGCTGGCGGATGGGCCTCAAGGCGATCGCGATCTACCGCGACAACTCCAAGCGGAGCCAGCCGCTCAATACCGGCAAGAAGAAGGAAAGCGCCGAGGCCGCCGCGCCCGTGGCAGCCGCCCCTGCCGCACCGGTCGAGCCGAAGGCATATCGGCATCGCCTCCCGGCCGAACGCAAGGCGATCACGCACAAGTTCGACATCGCCGGCCACGAGGGCTACATCACCGTCGGCCTCTACGACGACGGCCAGCCCGGCGAGATCTTCCTCAAGATGGCCAAGGAAGGCTCCACGATCAGTGGCCTGATGGACACGTTCGCGACCACGGTCAGCGTCGCCCTCCAGTACGGCGTGCCGCTCCACGACCTGGTCCACAAGTTCGCCCACGTCCGCTTCGAGCCGTCGGGCTTCACCTCCAACCCGGAGATCCCGATCGCCAAGTCGATCATCGACTACATCTTCCGCTGGCTCGGCTCTCGCTTCCTTCCTCCGGAAGACCGGGCGACCCTGGGTCTAGTCGACCGCTCGGCAGCCGCTGAATCTTCGGTGCAGCCGCTAACCCTCGGATTCGGCGGTTCGGCCGGAGCCGGCAGCGCCGGGAGTTCAGGGAGTGGCGGTTCGCCCGCCCCAAGCCCAGCTTCACCGCCGAGTGGCGCCACGGCCGTGGCAGCTCCCAATGACGAGGCCGCCACCCCGCCGCCCGCCAGAGAGAGCTCCGCCGAACGACCGTCCGACGCTCCCCGCTCCGCCGCCGCTCCCTCGACCAACGGGAATGGCAACGCCAACGGGAAGAGCAACGGAAACGGCGCCGCCGCCACCCGCGCCATGCTCGGCAGCTTCGGCATCGGCCGCGCCCAGGTCACCTTCACGTCCCAGGCCGACGCGCCATCCTGCGCCGACTGCGGCTCGATCATGGTCCGCAACGGCTCCTGCTACAAGTGCCTCAACTGCGGCTCCACGAGCGGCTGCAGTTGATGAGATCTCGAATGTCACACTAGCTGGCACACGCCAAGGGGAGGCTGACCGCAGTCAACCCAAGGAGGTAACGACATGGGAACTCCAAATCAGCGAAACGTCGTCCCGAACCACGAAGGCGGATGGGACGTTGAGAAGCCCGGAGCGAGTCGATCCAGCGGCCATTTCGACACCCAACAGCAAGCCATCGACCGCGGCCGGGAGATCCTCCACAATGATGGAGGCGGTGAACTCAGGATCCATGGGCGGGATGGTCAGATCCGAGACAACGACACCGTCGCGCCTGGAAATGACCCATTCCCGCCGCGAGACACCAAGTAACCCGCGACACGATCGGACGCACTGAATGGCAGTCTCTCTTCTTCCGTTATTGGAAGAGAGCACACTCGATCAAGTAAGACAAGTGGCTGCGGATCTACCTGACCCGCAGCGCGATCTGCCGCGGCTGGCGCGAGACTCCTCCATCAGGAACCTGATCGAGGCGGCCGTCCTAGAGGTCCCGACTTCTCATCGAATGATGGTCGGCGACGCGCGAGACATCGGATCGCTTTCCGATGGGAGTGTCCAGCTTGTCGTCACGTCACCGCCTTACTGGACGCTGAAGAAGTACAACGAGCGTGACGGCCAGCTCGGACACGTCCGCGATTACGAGTCGTTCCTAGACCAGTTGGATCTGATCTGGACGGAGGTCTACCGGCTACTCGTGCCCGGTGGCCGACTCATCTGCGTGGTTGGCGACGTTTGTCTGTCGAGGCGGAACAACGGCGGCCGCCACACGGTCGTGCCGCTCCACGCTTCTATAGAAGAGCGATGCCGGAAGATCGGCTATGACGGTCTCGCGCCCGTGATCTGGCATAAGATCTCGAACGCCGTTCACGAGGTGGAGCGCTCCAGCGCATTCCTGGGCAAACCGTACGAGCCCAACAGCGTTATCAAGAACGACATCGAGTTCATTTTGATGCAGCGCAAGCCAGGCGGCTACCGCGCGCCGACGATTGAGACCAGGCTTCTGAGCTTGATCCCAGCCGCCAATCACAAACGATGGTTCAATCAGATCTGGACCGACATTCGGGGCGAGTCCACGAGACGGCACCCGGCCCCATACCCTCGCGAACTAGCTGACCGTTTGATTCGGATGTTCAGCTTCGTCGGCGACACAGTCCTTGACCCCTTCCTCGGGACAGGCACAACGAGCGTCGCTGCAGCCCTGGCAGGTCGATCCTCGATCGGGATCGACATAGATCCGGGCTACCTCGACATGGCCCACCAAAGGCTCGTTCACGACGCTCCGTCAAGCGCTACCATCGAGCCGATCTCGCTACTGCCGTCCGCCGAGCGAAAGAAGAGGGACGATGCCGACTCCGCAGAGCTTCGCGCTGCTCCGCCAGTTTGAGGCGACCTTCCGGAACGGCCCATACATCCACAGGAACTCACAGCTGGGCAACCGCATTGCCGATTGCCTGTACGAGGACCTATACGCTCTCGGGCTGTCTCCGAAGTTCAACGAAGGCGTGGATGCCCGTATGCATGTCCTCAACCCCAAAGGAATCAGCCCCGGCATCCGGGCCCGCAGAGGCGACGGTTCTTTCGGCGACCTAATCCCCGGCGCGAGTTCGCTGGTCGTGCCAGGATTTGTGGTGGCCCGCGGCCCTACGGCCAACGTCGAGATTGGCGCCGAAGTCAAGATCCTCGCCAAGGCCATGATCAAGCAGATCGACCGAGTCATCGGCGATCTTCGTCGTCAGGCCGATCAGTTCCATGAGAAGTCAAAGACCGCGATCACCGTCGGAATCGTCGGCATCAACTTCGCGGAATCATACGTTTCTCACGAAGGCGACCGGCGCTATCCCACCGACGGCACTTCCGGGAACCTGCACCCCATCCAGGAGGCCTCTCGGGCAGAGCGCGAATTGCTCCACGCCGAAGATGCCTACACCGAATTCATACAACTCGGCTTTCGGGCCACAAATGAGCCGCCGTTCAAGTTCCATTGGAATGATCTCCCGCGGACGCAGAGCGATTACGCCTCTCGACTCGTTCGAATCCTCAGGAAGTACGACTCCACTTTCTAGCGCCGCTGGCGGCTCGACAGCTAGTTGGCTGTCTCAATGCTCGACCACTACGAACACGACCATCTGCGCATTGGCCCTGGTTTGGATCTGAGGCGGTAGTCGGAGGTTCCGAGCATGATCACCGAGCCCAAGACCGAGCAAATGGCGAAGGGTGGCCGCCAGAACCGCCCATGCACCGTGATCCGGATGTATGGCAAAGAGTGCAAGATCTCCGGTGATGGCGATAAGTGGTTTCTCGAGGCGCCGTTCTCCTACATGGGAGCCTGGGACGTGTGGGCCGTAGCTGAGAGCCGCGACGCCGCTCTGGTCCTGGCGGGCGAGTACCTGCGCGAGCACCGCGACCACGAAAACCACCAATAGCCCGCCGCCGCAGGCCCTTGCGGGTCATGTTGAAGTAGTTAGCGTTTCGCTAGCCAAGGTTCCCGCCGTCGATCCCGCCTTCTTTGAGAAGCTGGTGGTCGACCTTCTGATCGCGATGGACTACGGCGGATCGCGCAAGGAGGCCGGTAAGGCGATCGGGCAGAGCGGCGACGAGGGGATCGACGGGATCATCAACGAGGACAAGCTCGGGCTCGACGTCGTATACATCCAGGCCAAGCGCTGGGCCAGCGCCAACACGGTCGGCCGGGGCCAGGTTCAGATGTTCGCCGGCAGCCTCGAAGGCAAGCGAGCCTCGAAGGGCGTCTTCATCACGACATCGACCTTCACCCCCGACGCGCGCTCCTACGTCCAGACGATCTCCAAGAAGATCGTCCTGATCGACGGCGAGGAGCTGGCGCAGCTGATGATCGACCACGGCGTCGGCGTCGCCGACGTGAATCACTACGTGACGAAGCGAGTCGACCAGGACTACTTCGAGGTCGAATAGGCTAAGGCACGTGCGGGAGCTCAGCTGCCGCGGAAGACCGGAGGCCGCTTCTCCTTGAAGGCCTGGATGCCTTCCTGGTAGTCGTCCGAGTCGTAGGCCTCGCGGCGGAGGGCCTGGATGCGCTCGTAGGCTTCGGGCGTGAGCGGGTGGGCATTCGAGAGGACCCGCAGCTCCTCCTTGAGGATGCGGTTGACCAGCGGCGAAGTGGCGACGATCGACGCGGTCATCGCTGCGACGGTGTCGGCCAGCTCGTCCGTGGGGACGACCGCGTTGATCACCCCGGAGCGGCCGAGATGGGCCGCGCTGACGGATCGGGCCGTGAACAGCATCTCCTTGACCAGATGCATGTCGGCGACCTTGAGGATGTTCAGGATCCCGCTCATGTTGTACGGGACGCCCAGGCGCGACGGCGTGAGCGCGAAACTCGACTCGCTGGAGGAGACGACGAGGTCGCAGGAGAAGACGACCTCGCAGGCGCCGCCCCAGACCGTACCCTCCACCATCGCGACCACCGGGCAAGGGTGCGCCTCGATCTGGCGGATGACCTTCCGCAGCGGATCGTTGTAGGTCAGCGGATCGCGGCCGTTGACCGGCAGCTCGCGCACGTCGTGACCGGCCGAAAAGACCGTCGAGCCCGGCAAGGCCCGAATGACGACGGCTCGAACCTCCGGCGGCTGGGCGGCGTGGAGCGCCTCGGCCAGGTCATCGATGAGATGGATGCTCAGCGCGTTGACGGGCGGGCTGTCGAGGGTGATCCAGGCGACCTGGTTGGCGACCTCGCATCGAACGAGAGCCTTCTGTTCTTCGGCGACCACGAAACGATTCTCCTTGGGCGTCTGCGCGCCGTGACACGGCGAGCGGCGCAGTTCCATTGTGGTGGTCGGCCGGAATCCCGCTCAGGTCAAAAGGAAGAGCCGATCCCCGGCCAACCCGCCCGAAACTCGCAGCCGAGCGGCCCCCGCAGGAATGGCGGCTGACTACCGGCCCAGAAGCAGCCGCTTCGCGGTCGCGAATTCGTCCGTGGATAGGTCGCCGGTCCGGTGGAGGGCCGCCAGGCGCTCGAGTTCGGTGGCGAGCCCAGGCCCGGGGTGGTCTGAATCGTGGTGGCTTTCGCGGCTCATGAGGTAGCTCGTGATCGTAGCCGTGATGGCGCCGAATAGGCCGATGCCCAGCAGCATCAGCACCATGGCGGCAACTTTGCCCTCGGTGGTGATCGGAGTGACGTCGCCGTAGCCGACCGTGGTGAGGGTGACGACGCCCCACCACAGTGCGTCGAAGGGGTTCGCGAGCGCCTTGTTGGCGCCGTGCTCGGCCACGTAAAGCCACGCCGAACAGACGGCCATGACGCCGAGCCACGCCAGCAGCAACCAGGCGAAGCCTCGATGTCGAGCCAGAGCCTGGAGGTGCAAGCCGGCCCGATAAATGCCGGCGAAGGCTCGAACGAGTCGAAGCAGCCGCAGGAGCCGAAGCACCCGTGCGCCTCGGATCGGGGGCGCCAGCGCGACGACGTCGATCCAGTGGCCGCGCAGGTAGCCCATTCGGCTTCGGGAAGCCAGGATTCGACTGACGAATTCGATCGCGAAGATGCCGGTCAGGACGAGCTCGGCCGCCTCGATCTCGGGGCGCGCGGCGGTCGCGTCGTCGACGACGAACCCGAGCACGACGTACACGACCGCCAACGCCGCCATCGCCAGCTCCCACGCCACCTCGTGCGTGACGAACCAGCCGTTGAATGCGTCGCGAAGAGGCAGGCGCTCGGCTCGAGCATCGACGGCGGCGATTTCGGCCACCGGAGTCCGCGCTCCCCTTCTCTGCTAGTGAGCGCCCGGACCGGCGGCGCCCAGGTTGCCCGTCCACCAGTGAACGCCACCATGAGACGAGCAGGTCCCAGATCGGTGGGCACTGTACGACCGCGTGCCGTCGGCACAAACCGCCGTGGCACCGGCAGCCTTGGCAGCAGCGTTGGGATCGGGCGCTGCAGTGGCCGGTTTCGGAGTCGCAGGCTTGGCGGTCGCTGGCTTGGCTGTGGCTGGCTTGGCGGTCGCCGGTTCCTTCGTGGCCGGTGGCTCGGTAGGAGTCACGGTCGGAGCGGGCGATGGCGACGCCGTCGCTTCTTCGGTCGCTGTCGCTGTGGCTATAACGGTCGGTGTAGCCCCGGTCGTTGGCGTCGCGGTAATGACTAGCGTCGCGCTCGGGGTGGCGCTCGCTGTACCGCCCGCAGGCTCGGTTCCCGGCGTGGTGACGCACGCCGCCGATCCGAGACCCAACACCAAAATGAAGAGAAGAAGCGCAGCCGGCCGAGTGCGGCCGCAAGCTCGGCGCGCGCGTTCGATGTTCATTTGGAGCCCCCATTGCTACCAGCTCGACATGGCCGATTGGACGCGCTGCAACTCTACGTCCGGCAGCCGGTTCAGAATCTGACCCTTATGTCCTATCGGGGAGTAGCCGCCGGTCAGGTCGGCCTGGCGTCGCGCGACGAACTACTTCGAGGTGGAGGGATCGCCTCTCGGGCCGCCGACAACGTCCTGAGCCTCCGGCCACCCCATCAGGAGCCGGTAGAACGCGACCAGGCTGCCGAAGTTGCCGAGCAGGCGCTTCTTGGCTTTGGTGAGCGGGAAGGCGACGAGGCCGGAGTCGGTGCGCAATCCAAAGGCCCGGCCACCCGGCATGGTCGCCCAGCCCCACCGGCCACCGTGGTTTCGTATGAACGTTTCGCCGACGTAGGCGCCGAGCTCCAATACCAGGGTGCCCTGCAGCTGCCTGAGCTCGTCACGGGTCAGGTCGCGACACAGCAATGCGTAGGTTCGGACGCCCATCTCCTCGGCGGCTTCGATGCTCGCATCCGAGTAGTCGAGTGCCACGTCGAGGGCCCGACCGCGCTCGACGTAGAGGTCGGCCGTTGTCCCCAGCTCGATTGCCATCGTTTCATCGGGCTCGAACGGCAAGAGGGCAGCTTTACGCACCCGATCTGCTGACCCGATCCCATCAGTCACCGATTCCGCCTCCCACTCGGAGACGACTATCGCATATCGGGAGGCCTCGGGATCGGCCCGTACGGGAGCCTCGTCGCCGAGGGCAGGTTGTCCAAACGGAACCGTCGGGCGAGAGGAAGATCGCGTTGGGGCCGTCGACAGCCGCGGGCCAACCCGGTCGCGTCGATCTCGCCTCCGGGCGACCGGCACGACGGCCGGGCGACCTGGCGGAACCAGCCCTCCTTCTGCTTGACGCCGACTGCCTTGTGCATAGGCTGACCTGACCGCAATACGGGGCGCGTCCCAGCTAAGTCCCCGCGCAGGAGGGCACCATGCCCAAATACCTCATCACCGGCAGCTATTCCCCGAGTGGCATCAAAGGGGTTCTTGCGGAGGGGGGCTCCGGCCGCCGCGCGGCGGTCGAGAAGCTCGCGTCGTCGGTCGGTGGAACGCTCGATACGTTCTACTTCGGCTTCGGGAAGGACGACTTCTACGTCACCGTGGACCTCCCGGGCAACGAAGCGGCTGCGGCCGTCTCGATGATCGTCGGTGCGGCCGGAGGTGCGAACTCCCGAGTGGTCGTCCTGCTCACGCCGGAGCAGGTTGACGCCGCGGCGAAGCTGTCGCCCAGCTACCGAGCGCCCGGAGCTTGACGGACCCGTCGCGTCAGGCGCCGATCGGCAGCCCCAGAAGGCGCAACTCGGAGCGCAGCTGGACCGGGTCTACGAACCGGACCGCCGTCATGCCGAGCGAGGTCGCCGCGGCTATGTTTCGATCCCAGTCGTCGATGTAGACCGTGTTCTCGGGCGCCAGGCTGAAGCGGCGCAGGAACTCGCGGAAGATGGCCGGGTCCGGCTTGCCGAGCTTGACCTCGCCCGAAATGAGGATCCCGTCCATCTCCTCGAGGAACGGGTAGCGCTGCCGCGTGACCCCGAAAGTCTCCGCCGACCAGTTGCTCAGGGCGTAGGTTCGCAAGCCGCCGGCGCGCACCTCACGCAGGATCGCGACCGTCCCCTCGAACGCCTCGCCCAGCATCTCCGGCCAGCGGTGCTGGTATGGGGAAATCAGCTCGGCCTGCTCGGGGTGCATGGCGACCAGCTCCGCAACTCCCTCGGCGAAGGGACGGCCGGCGTCGAAGCGAGCGTTCCACTCCGGCGTGCAGACCTCGGCCAGGAACCGCTCCATGGCGGCCTCGTCGGCGCCGAAGAGCTTGCGGTAGAGGTAGCGCGGGTTCCAGTCGATCAGCACGCCGCCGAGATCGAACACGACAGAAGTGATATGCGTCGCCATTGAACCTCGCGATTGCGGCCAGTCGCCTGATCGTACCTGAGCCGTCGCCGAACGGCTCAGACGGTGTTCGGCACTACTTCGGTGCCTGCGGCTGCTGGACAGGAAGTTCGGCAGGCACAATCCTTAACCGCGATCGAGACGAACGGTCGCACAATCGGCCTGCCGACCGCAACACTCGAGCTTCCGGGCGTCGGCAAGGCGACCGGCCGGCGGATCCAGTTCAGCCGGACTTACGCGGACGGCATGGAGGACAACGGATGGTCGCGCGCATCGGGCGAGGGTTCGGCCGGCGCCTCGGCTCGATCCTCGACCTGCCGCCGGTACGCCGTTTCCGCGCGGTCTACGCAGCCTACGACCAGGCCGGCGGTAGCCTCCTTGCCGAGGGACTGGCATACAGCGCCCTGTTCGCCGGGCTGACCGGGCTGCTCTTCGCCGTCGGCATCCTGGGCTACGTTGTCCCGTCCGAATCGGACCGGCAGCGGATCATCGAGGCATTCAGCGGGCAGCTGGCCCCTCTTGCGCCGATCGCCAAAGACGCGCTCGACAACGTGGCTGCCCACGCTGGCGCACTCTCGATAATCGGTCTGGCAGGGCTGGCATGGGGCACGAGCCAGTTCTACGGCGCTCTCGACAATGCGCTCGGGCGGGTCTTTGCCCAGGCCCCCGCACGCGGCGCGTTCGACCGAATCCTGCGCGGGTTCGTCTCGGTCTTGCTCCTGGTGGGCGGGCTTCTATCCGGGATCGTCATTGCCGCAGTCCAGGCCCTCGCAATTGGTGGGATCGGCGAGGGCCACGCCGGGGACGCTGTCCGGGCCGTGTCCGTGGTGGCTTTCCCGCTCGTGACGGCAGTCGTCGTGGTGGTCGCCGTCGGCGTGCTGTATCGCGTGGTCCCGAACATGGAGGTGCCGCTGGCGGCGCTTCGCCTACCGGCCTTTGTGGCCGGGCTCGCGTTGACAGCCCTGACCGAGTTGCTGGTCTACATCGCGCCGCTCCTGACGGGTGCGCTGTCCGTCTTCGGGGGCGTAGCCACCGTGTTCGCGGCACTGGCCTGGCTGCACCTGGCTTTCCAGGTCCTGCTGCTCGGTGCCTCGTGGACCCGCGTGCGGCTGGACGAGGCGAGCCAGGCGGCGCGGCTGGAGGGCGCGAGTGGCGCGAGTGGCGCGAGTGGCGCGAGTGGCGCGAGTGGCGCCGGAGCTCAGGTAGACGCGCCCTTCGAGAAGGCCGCGGGAGACCCGATCAGTTCGCCACCGTCCTCTCGATTCGGCGGTCCGGGATGAGCCACCACAGCGCAACGATCACGTCAGGTTGAGCTGCCGTCGATAGTGCGACGATGCGGCGCCTCATCGGCAGTTCGCCTCGCCGCCACCGGTCGTCGCGGCAGGCGGGCCAGTTGGGGCGGGAGGGCGGTGCGGGGCTAAATCGCGGCCGCCGATGTCGATCCCGGCGGATCTGGCTCGTCAGATGGGCAGGACGACCGAAGAGCTAGTCGTTCGAGACTCAAGTCCAGGCGAGGAGATCGACAGATGGCAACTCACGTAATCCACGTCGAAGTGGTTGGCCGCGACGGGCCGAAGCTCCAGAAGTTCTACGCGGACGCGTTCGGCTGGGGCATCGACACGAACAACCCCGATGGCTACGGGATGCACCGCGACGAGAACGGGCTGACCGCCGGCATCGGCAAGAGCCCCATGGGCGGCGACGGGCACGTGACGTTCTACGTGCACGCCGACGATCCGCAGGGAACCCTGGACCGCGTCGAGAAGCTGGGCGGCAAGGTCATCATGCCGCTCACCCAGGTAGCCCCCGAGACGACGATCGCGCTCTCCGCGGACCCGGAAGGCCACGTCGTCGGCCTGATGTAGTTTCGCGGCCACGCGGCCACCGCGGCTCGAGCTCGGGCGGACGAACGCGCAAGCGGGGCTCCGCCCGAGCCCTCGTCGTGGCTAGGCTTGTCGCGCGCGCCAGGCCTCGAGCTGTCGTTCGATCAATCGCACGACATCGTCCGGGGGGAGGGCGTAGGCATTGAGCGCAAGCGGCGCGTAGGGGGCGTTGCCCAGCAAATGGACCCCGGGACGAGCGGCATTGAAGGCTTTCGGATCGGCGAGCTTGATGCGCAGCGTTTTGCCATGGCGTTCGAGTCCGCCCACTTCGGACCAGAAGACGGTTCGAAGCCGGATCAGTCCGGAGTCCTGCCACAACCCTTCTTCGGCGATCACGATGCCGCGCTTGGGCATGGTCCGGAGCAGGAAGAACCAGCTTGGACCGCTCATGAGCACGAGAACCGCTGCTACCAGCAGCCACATCCATGCACGACTGGGGTCAACGGTCGCGAGCCATAGGACGATGGGCACGTCGACGAGAATCAGAATCGGAGGCAGGAACAACAGCCGACGGAGCAGCCGTGTACGGCGACTTACTAGGACTGTGGCCACGGCTGCGCCAAGCCGAGGATCGAGCTGGGCTTCGATCTCGTTTTGAGCCGTGACAGTCGAGGCGGTTGGCTCAGGCATCCGGGCGACTACCTCCTAGCTTCGGGTCTCTGCCAGGCGGCGCCGGAGGAAGCGGCGTTCGGCGTCGTTGTCGGCGAGGGCCAGGGCGCGATCGTACTCCGCGGCGGCCTCCGCACGATGCCCCAACCGGCGCAACAGATCCGCGCGCGCAGCCGGCAGCAGGTGGTAGGCGGCCAGCTCGCCCTGGGCGGCCAGGTTGTCCAGGAGAGCGAGTCCCGCGGCCGGCCCCTCCGCTTGAGCCACGGCCACAGCCCGGTTCAATTCCACTATCGGCGAGGGGTTGACTCGGGCCAGCGCCTGGTAGAGCGTCGCTATCGCCGGCCAGTCGGTCGGTCCCCCCTCGACGGTTCGAGCATGCTCCGCGGCAATCGCCGCCTGGAGGAGGTACCGCCCGACGGCCGCGTGCGATAGCCGCGCTGCGGCAGCGAACCCGCGGTCCAGCACCGCCACTCCCCTGGCGATCTCGGCGCGGTCCCACAGCCCGCGGTCCTGCTCGTCGAGCAGCGCAATCGAGCCATCCGCGCCGATGCGGGCCTCGCGCCGCGAATCCTGGAGCAGCAGCAGGGCCAGCAGCCCGTGCGTCTCCGGCCGATCCGGCATCAGCTCGGCGAGCAGCGCCGCAAGTCGGATCGCTTCGGCGCAAAGGTCGTGGCGGACCGCCGTGTCGCCGGCGCTCGCGAGGTAGCCCTCGTTGAAGACGAGGTACAGCGTCGCCAGGACGCTGTCGAGGCGCTCCGGCAGCTCCTCGCCGAGCGGCACGCGGTAAGGGATCCGCGCCTGCCGGATCTTGCGCTTGGCCCGAACGAGGCGCTGGGCAAGCGTCGCCTCCGGGACGAGGAACGCCCGAGCGATCTCCGGCGTCGTCAGGCCGCCCAGCGTGCGGAGCGTCAGCGCAACCCGCGCGTCCAAAGGCAAGGCGGGGTGACAGCAGGTGAAGATGAGGCGGAGGCGATCGTCCGTGAGTCCGCCTTCGGTTCCGATCTGCATCGTCGCCACCTCCGTGCCCGCCAGTTCCCGCTCCAGCAGCACGAGCTTCTCCGCCTGCCGCTTGTCGCGCCGGATCCGATCGAGGGCGCGGTTGCGGGCGGCGGTCGTCAGCCAGGCCGCGGGCGTGGCCGGGATTCCGTCACGCGGCCAGGTCTCGAGCGCCGTGGCAAAGGCGTCGGCGAGCGCCTCCTCCGCGGCATCGAAGTCCCCGCCGAGGAAGCGAATCAGCGTCGCCAGGACGCTTCCGTAGGCGTCGCGATAGGCACGCTCGATGGCCGCGTTGGCGTCGGGTCTCGTCTCGGCGCTCGGCCCCGGCCCGCTTCGGGGTTCAGTCATCCGGCCGCGTTGGCGGCCTCGACCGACTCGGGCATCGGCATCCCGATTATCGGCCGGACCTCGATCGATCCTCCAGCGGCGGCCGGGCAGCGCGCGGCAGCCTCGAGCGCTTCGTCGAGGTTGTCGCATTCGATGATGTAGTAGCCGCCGAGCACTTCCTTGGTCTCGGTGAAGGGACCGTCGGTGACCAGGCGGTTGCCGTCGCGGACTCGGACCGTGGTCGCCGAGGACGAGGTCGCCAGCCGCTCGCCGGCGGTGTGGATGCCCTCGCGTAGCAGCCAGTTGGTGTATTCGAGCCAGGGCGGAGAAATCTCGGGCGCATCGTCGGACGCGTCGTCTTGCTGGGTTTCCTCGCCGTAGATCAGGAGCATGTAGCGCACTGGACGCCTCCAATGGACGGTGGGTGGACAGCCGCCGCCGCCCTTCAAGGGAACGACGATCGCGAACGGTCGGAATCGACAACCCGACGGCACAAGCTTGGGCCCGGACCGGCCGAATCGAACCCACCAAGAAGACCGCAAGCGCCAGGTGCAACCGGCGTCTAGTGGCTCGCTCCCGGTTAGCTGGAGGCGACGGCGGTCGCGACGGCCGCCAGGACGACGGCTAGAGGCAGCAGGCCGGTAACGGTCTTCAATTTCCCTGCTCTTTCAACTCTTCCGATAGGTTGGACTCGTGGCCTTCGATAAAGAACGGCCAGCATGAGCGAGGAACCGGTACAGGGTCACCAGGGTGTCGGGCTCCTCGCCGCGCAGGCGTTTCCTCGCGCGGTTCACGGGAAACGCGATGAACCCGGAGTCAGTGCGGAGCGCGAAGAACTTGCGGCCGGCCATCATTGCCCAGCCCCATTGACCACCGTAGTTCTGGATCAGGGTTTCCCCGAAATAGGCGGCGAGCTCGAATATGAGGCGCCTTCGGACGTCTTCGGCCTGGTCGTCCGAAAGCCCCACGACCAACGAGTCCCACAGTCGGATGCCGACCTCGTCCGCGGCTTCGATGCTCGCGTCGGAATAGTCCAGCGCGACGTAGAGGTCGCGGCCTCGGCGGGCGAATGTGCTGGCCCGGCTCGACATCTCCCGAGCGGCGGTGTAGTCGGGCTTGAATGGAGGTCCTCCCCCGGACGGCCTCCGCCCCTCGTCCGACAAGCTCCCCGAAGCCACATTTCGCTCCTAGTATTGACGGAGAGCGTATCGCACTATCCGCCCACTGACGCGCGGCAGTTACCGCGAGCAGTTACCCCGCCCGCCGCGGCCCGCATCGTCCGCCGTATCGCCCACTCCCCGCGTGAGCCGAACGACGATCGCGGTCGGGCCGAACGGACCGAATCCGAGGGTCTGCTGCGGAGCCCGATCGCGGCCCTGGATCGCCGTTTGTGTTGTCGGCGGATCGCGCGTACCGTGTCGTCGTCACCGCCATGGGCGGCGACGCGCCGCGTGGTCGACCCGCTTTCCGACGGACCGTGCGTCTGCTTCCTCGAATCGGGAAGAAGGAAAGGGTTTTCGATGGCCACGGGTAAGGTCAAGTCGGTCCATGCCGAGAGCGGCTACGGCTACATCGCTGCCGAAGACGGCAAGGAGTACTACTTCCACCGCGCCGGCGTGAAGCGACCCCTCGATTTCGAGAACTTGTTCGGCGGGGAGCGAGTCTCGTTCGAGATCGAAGCCAACCACGAAGGCCCCCGTGCCATCGAGGTGACCAAGGCCTAGAGCGTGGCGGCATCCGATAATGGGCGCATGCCGCCCGAGATCGACCCGCCACTCGAAAGCTACGAGCCGGCTTACGAGCCACTCGACGAGCCGCCCGACCCGTTCGACGAACTGGTGGTCGCCGCGCTCGATTCTCTGCCTGAGGCCTTCCGCGATCGGCTCGGTAGCGTGGCGATAGTGGTCGAAGAGGAGCCGAGCTCGGATCAGCTCACGTCGGTTGGGGCGCCGGGTCTGCTCGGGCTCTACACGGGCGTGCCGCGTACCGCCTACGGTGCGGAGAACGCGAGTCTGGCGAGCAAGATCACGATCTTCCGCGGTCCCCACTTGCGGCAGTTCCGGGACCCCGACTCACTGGCGCGTGGCGTGGCCGAGACCGTGCGTCATGAGATCGCGCACCATTTCGGCATTTCCGACGCCCGACTCGACGAGTTGGCCCGCGAGCACCACGGCTGACGCCGCCCCCCCGAGCACCTGAAATATGTAACGGGCGGCCCCCGAAGGAGCCGCCCGTCTGACTGTGGCTGCGGTAACGCTACGTCGTGGCTGGCACGAAGTAGCCGGTGACGTCGAAGACGACCTGGGTATGGGCCGAGAGTGTCGACGAGAAGTAGGTGACTGAGAGAGAGCCGCTGGGCGGCGCCAGAGCGACCGTCACCGAGTTGGCCCGATCGTCGCCGAGCGGGAAGTTGAGCGTCGAGCTGGTCGGATTGGCGATCGCGTTGGGACCGATGTAGAGGAAGCCCTTAGCAGTCTGAGCGGTCACCGTCAGGTTGCCCGTCACCGCCACGGAGTTGGCGGGGACGCCACCCCGGCCGGCAACGGCGAAGGTACGAGGCACTTGAGAGCCGAACACTCCACTCAGGCCGTTGGCGGTCCTGGTGTCGAGCAGCCGTGTGGGAGTCAGGGCGACGAACGTCGCGCCGGAGGCACCGGGCACGAAGTAGCCCGTGACGTCGAAGACGACATTAGCGCGGCCCGAGAGGGACGCCGAGAAGTAGGTCACGCTCAAGGTGCCGCTGGGCAGCGCGAGAGCCACCGTCACGGCGTTGGCCCGATCGTCGCGGAGCGGGAAGTTGAGCGTCGAGCTGGTTGGATTGGCAATCGCGTTGGGACCGATGTAGAGGAAGCCGGGCGCGGTCTGAGCGGTCACGGTCAGGTTGCCGGTCACCGCAATTGCGTTGGCGGGGACGCCACCCCGACCGCCGACGGCGAAGGTTCGAGGCACTTGCGAGGCGAAGACTCCGCTCAGACCGTTGCCCGTTCGGGTATCCAGAAGTCGAGTCGGGGTCAGAGCCACGAATGTGGCGCCGGACGCATCGGGGACGAAGTAGCCGGTAACGTCGAAGACGACCTGCGCATGGGCCGACAGGTTCGCCGAGAAGTAGGTAACGGACAGAGAGCCGTTGGGAGCGAGAGCCACGGTCACCGCGTTGGCTCGATCGTCGCCGAGCGGGAAGTTGAGCGTCGAGCTGGTCGGATTGGCGATGGCATTGGGACCGATGTAGAGGAACCCAGACGCGGTCTGAGCCGTCACCGTCAGGTTGCCGGTTATCGCCACGGCGTTGGCGGGGACGCCCCCGCGGCCGGCGACGGCGAAGGCTCGCGGCACCTGCGAGGTGAACACTCCACTCAAACCGTTGCCGGTTCGGGTGTCGAGTAGCCGGGTCGGAGGGAGAGCCACGAAAGTGGCACCGGACAGCATCACGTGGAGTGCGGCCGTACCGGTCGCGGTCCCGTACGTGCCGGTGACCGTGTAGTCGGCGCCGACGATCGAGCCGCATTGGTTGGTGGTGCAGGTGCCCGATCCGTTGATCGTGAAAGTGGTCTGGGCGGTCAGGTCGCCGAGGTCGTCGTTGAAGCTGTCGAAGCCCTCGGCCGAATACGCGCGATTCCCCCCGGCGGCGATGGTTGCGGTGGCCGGGCTCAGAACCAGGTGGTCGACGAGGAGGTGGAAGGCGTACAGCTTGCCGTTGTCGGATCCGGCGTAGATCACGCCGCCGACGATCGCGGGCGAAGACTGGACGGAGCTGCCCATCTGGCTGTTCCAGATCGGCGCGCAGGCGGAGCCGTTGGTCGCGCAATCGGCGTCGAAGGCATACAGCTTGCCGTCGGAAGACGCGACATACAGCACGTCGTTGGCGCTCGCGGGCGAGGCGCGGACGGCGCCTCCGGTGGCACCCGTCCATTGCGGCGAGCAGGACCCGCCGCCGGTGTTACAGGTGAGCCGGAAGGCGTACACCTTGCCGTCGTCGGACCCGACCCAGACTCGGCCGTCGCCAACCGAAGGCGAGGAGTAAATGGGGCCGCCAGTGAGGCCCGTCCAGATCGGAGTGCAGACCCCGGCATTGCAGCCGGTTACCCCGGCCGCGTCGAAGGCGTAGAGCTTCGCGTCCAAGGATCCGACGAATACGACTCCGGTCAGGATCGCCGGCGAAGAATGTACGGCGCCGCCGGTCGCGGCAGTCCACAGCGGAGTGCAGGTCCCGCCGAGCGTAGCGCAGTTCGTGGCAAACGCATACAACTTGCCGTCGTCGGAGCCGACGTAGACGACACCGTTCGCCGCAGCCGGCGAAGACTCGATCGCGCCGCCGGTGGTGGCAGTCCAGAGCGGAGTGCAGGTTTTGGCGCTGCAGCCGGCAGAACCGGCCGCGTCGAAGGCGTAGAGCTTGCCGTCAGACGACCCGATGTAGACGATGCCGTTGTCGACCGAAGGCGAGGAATGGATGGCGCCGCCGGTCGAGCCAGTCCAGAGCGGAGTGCAGGTCGCGCCGCCCGTGGCGCACCCAATCTGGAACGCGTACACCTTGCCGTCCGCGGAGCCGACGTAGACGTGGTTGCCGGAGGTCGAAGGCGACGAATCGATCGCCCCGCCGGTGGTGGCAGTCCAGATCGGCGTACAGGTTGCGCCGCCTGTGGCACACCCGACCGCGAACGCGTACAGCTTGCCGTCGCTGGAACCCACGTACACCACGCCGTTGGCCACGGCCGGCGAGGAATTGACAGCAGCTGCCGTCGCACCGGTCCACGCCAGGCCCAGAGCCGGCGCGTTGATGTCGGAGATGGTGTGCTCGTTCGTATTGTGGGCCTCGTGGGTCTGGCTCTCGCGGAATTGCGGCCAGTCCCCGGTCGCGGCAACGGTCGTGGCCGGCATCAGGACCGGGACCACACCCGCCGCCACGATGAGCGCGAGCAGTCGGACCGCGAGCCGTCGAGAAAGGCGGCCCCTCCCACCCCGAGACCTTCCGGTTGACGAGTCTTTCTGAAGCCGATCCACGGCCGAAACTTGTGACTCCACGGCGCTGCTCCTCTGACACTTTTCCGGTAGCCCGATTCGCCCACTGTGTGTAGGTAGGTAACGTTCCTACTCTAGCCATCATCGCGAGCCCACCGATATGGTGTCCCGTCTGCCAGGTCTCCGCGCCTCGAGCGACCCGCTGCAGGCGGTCAGTCCCAGGGACGAAGCGGCGCCAGGAAGTCGAGGATCAGGGCGTTGAGGCGGTCCGGCGCCTCCATGCCGATCATGTGGGCCACGTCCGGCCACACGACGGCGCGGGCGTTCGGGGCGGCGGCTTCGAGGCGCTGTGCAGTCTGGACCACGTCGGAGACGTCGAGCGTCCCGGCTACCGCCAGGACCGGGCAACGCAACTCGCTCAGGCGGTCGTTGGCGGGCGGTTGCAGGGGGATCGGGCGGCCCCGGACGCGCCCGGGCTCGCCGAGGGGCCGGCACATCGCTCTCACGGACTCGCGAATCGCCCAGTCCACACGGTCCGGCGGTTGGCCCGGACCGTCGACCCAGATCCGCACGGCGAGATCGGCTATCGCATCGAGGTCGGGCTCGGCGGCCGACATCGTCTGCTCGGCTGCCTTGAAGACGGCCAGCTCTTCGGGCGTCGGTTCGCCATCGAACCCGCCCAGCCCGGCCCCCACGCCCACGACGGCGACCACTCGCTCCGGGAATTCGATAGCGGTGTCGAAGGCGATCTGCCCGCCCCGGCTGTTGCCGACGAGAGCAGCTCGCTCGATCCCGAAGGCGTCGAGCACGGCCACGAGATCGGCCCGATTGCTGAAGTCGACGTCATCGGTGGTCGACCTGCCGAAAGCTCGATAGTCGTACCGCACCACCCGGAATCCCGCGCCTACGAGGCCGGGGATCATCGCGTCCCAGGCCCGAAGATCGGCGATGGCCGCATGAGCGAGCACGATCGGCGGCCCGTCGCCCTCGCCGACCGCGAACAGGCGGCCGCCCGGCACATCGATAAACCGCTCCATGACCTGAGGATAGCAACAAGCCGGGGCCGAGGTGCGTCACAGGTGCCGGTGCCACCGAGCTCCGGTGCGCGAACGAGAGAGGGGTGAGTTCATGCTCACGAAGAGGCTGCACGGGCTCACTGCGATACTGGCGGCGGTCATCGTGGCCGGCGCCTGCGGCACGGCAACGACAACGCCATCCGGGACGGCGGGGACGCACTCCCCGTCGGCGAGCCACTCGCCCGCCGCAACCTACTCCCCGTCGCCGACAGACTCGGCCGCGCCGACCTCCTCGCCGTCGCCCTCCGATGCACCCTCGCCAAGTGCGACGGGCGCGATGGCCGGTTTCGACGTCGCGATGGGCCGGGCTCCACTCCTGGCACCGGCCGCCGACTTCGGAACGCTGGCGGGCACGGAGATCGACGACTTCGGGCTCGACCTGCTCCGCCGCCTCGCCTCGAACGGAAACCTGTGCGCTTCGCCGACGAGCATCGCGCTGGCGCTGGCTATGGTCCGAGCCGGCGCACGCGGCACCACGGCCACGGAAATGGACAAAGTAATGCACGGCCTCGGTTCGGATGGGCAGGAAAGTGAGATCGTGGCCCTCATCAAGTCCCTCGAGTCCCAGACCTCGTACGACGATTCGGGCTGGTCTTCGAACGATCCGCAGGCGACGCCGGACCACACCAGCCAGCAGCCTGCCGTCGAGTTGGACGTCTCCAATGCAGTCTTCTCACAGAAGGGCATGAGCCTTGAGCAGGCTTATCTGGACGCGCTCAGCTCAGGGTTCGGGGCGGGCGTCGGGCTTCTCGACTACAAGACGAATCCGGAGGCCGCCAGGCTCGCCATCAACCAGTGGGCCAGCGATCGGACCAAAGGCCGCATCCCCGAGGTTCTGCAGCCGGGCGACGTCGACGGACTGACTCGCATCGCCCTGGCCAACGCCATCTACCTCAAGGCCGGTTGGACCCTTCCCTTCGACCCGGCCGCCACCAAGTCGGTGCCGTTCACTCGCGCCGACGGCTCGAAAGTGTCGGTGCCGACCATGGCCTTCGACCGCCAGCTCTGGTACTCCTCAGGCAACGGCTACCGTGCAGTGGAGCTCCCGCTCGGTGGCTACGAGTCAATGTCGATGATGATCGTCGTCCCCAACGACATGGGCACGTTCGTCGGCGGCCTCACGGCAGCCAAGCTCGCCGACATCCGGGCCCACGGCGACTACTACGACGTCGACCTGACTCTGCCGCGGTTCTCGGCCGAGTCGAGAGTCGATCTCAAAGACGTGCTGAAGGCCATGGGGATGCCGACTCTGTTCGACAAGACGAAAGCCGATCTCACGGGCATCACTCAAGACGCCCAGGACGGCAAGCTCTACATCGGCAAGGTGATCCACCAGGCCAACATCGACGTGGTCGAGGAAGGCACGACGGCATCTGCCGTGACCGTCGCTATCGGCCGGGCGACGGGCGGCGGCGGGCCAGCGCCCACTCCTCCGCCCCACGTTCAGTTCCACGTGAACAAGCCGTTCCTCTATTTCCTTCGCGACCGGACCACGGGCGCGGTCTTGTTCATGGGCCGCATAGCCGATCCCTCCGTCAAGAACTAGACGAACCCGCCACGCGCTTGACCGGGCCCAGGGATATCCCCGCGGCCCGGTCGCCATTTCCAGGGCGCACGCCTCAGGCGAGTTTCGCCATCAGGTGCGGGGAGCGGAGGCGGACCAGCAAGGCGCCGAGTTCGGCCGCGCAAAGCAGCACGAACGCGGTCAGGTAGAACCACAGCATCAGCACGGGCGAGGAATGCCGCGAACGTGTGCACGCGTCCGAATCGTCGCTTCGCGCGTTCGGCCTTCGGCTAGCTCGCTCTGGTCTTGGCGGGGCAGTAGGTAACGCTGGCGGCTTTGCGCTGAGCCCATGTCTGCCCTGCGCGAGTGCGGCGCTTGAGCCAGGCCTTGCGATCGCGGAGGTGGCTGCGCTGGACACCCGAGCCGCCGTTGGAGCGGCTGTCGGTTACGGCCGCGGGAGCCTGGCGGTAGGAGGACTTGCTACGGTCGGGTTCGGGGCGCGTACTTGCGGGCGGCGCAATGGGTGTCTGTTCGTCGGTCATATGAGTTTCCTTTCAGGCGGGCACGGGATCACAGGCAGGTCGGAAGTGCGGGAGAAACGCCGGGAGACGACGAGGGTTACGGCTTGCTGTCGTTGCGACCGAAGCCGAGATCCCCGCGCACGGCGGCTGCGCCGTGGTTGCCGGACCATGTGGTGACCGCAGCGTCGAGCGCGACCGAATCTGGGCGCACGGAGAGGCGGTCGTCCTGGCCTCGAACCGTCGGTCCCAATTCCGCTATAACGCCGCGGTAGTTGGGCTTGTCGTTCGACGACCGTTTGGCGGGCGGGAACACGTCAAAGTAGCCGTCGGTGCTCACGACGATGAGCGCATCGGCGGTGTGGAAGCTTGTGCGGGCCACGGGGAATCCGATCTGCCGTGCGCTGCGAGCGACGAAATCGTGACCCGGCGCCGTCGGCTGGCTGCCAACGATGGGACAGCGGCGGAATTTGGTCAAGCCGACCGCCTATCCGGTCGAGCCGCCAAAACCGCGCCAAACGCCAGACTCGAGGCGGAACGAACGCCCGCGCCGCGCCCGCGGGACGCCCGCGGGACGCCCCGGCGATGCTCCCGCCCGCGCTCGCGCGAGCCCGAAGTTGCGTTCCGGGACCCGCCGTTTCGAGGGCTCGTCGTTGTGCTATCGGCCCAAAGCGAGTAATGTGAGTTGGTTGCTGCAACTTGCGGCGCGCTCCGCGTGGTCGACCTTCCTTTCCGACAGACCGTGCGTCTGCTGTTCGGATCGGGAAGAAGAAAGGGTCACACATGACCACCGGTACTGTTAAGAAGGTCGTCGCGGATCGCGGCTTTGGCTTCATTGCTGCCGAAGACGGGAAGGAATATTTCTTCCACCGCGGCGGCGTTCAGGCTCCCCTCGAGTTCGACCGCCTCATCGGCGGCGAGCGCGTCTCGTTCGAAGTCGAGACCAGCCCCAAGGGTCCTCGCGCCGTCCAGGTAAGCGCGGCTTAGTCCGTCTACTTGGCACTCGCGGTCCGGACGACAAGCCTTGGGGCAAAGCGTGCGGGCCGCGAGGAGCCCCCTCTTCGAACTCTCGGAGTCTCGCCGTAGGGGCTGACCTGACAGGAGCTAGCTCATCTCGAGGACAGCGTTCGTTTCCACATACATTCCGCGACAGTGCGGAATCGCCACGTTCACGTACGACCTCGCCACCACCATCGGCGAACGGGAGATCGTGGCGCTGCACCCGGCCGGCG
>OCZT010001852.1_pt1 | contig 21936 bp, 20 predicted proteins | sample 1539031 | NCBI WGS metagenome assembly OCZT01 (sample SAMEA3539308, study PRJEB22396) | soil metagenome | biome: tundra; feature: field; material: soil | place: USA | collected 2010-05 | depth 0.15 m | reverse complement strand
AGGCATCTGGTGGGCCCTCATCCATCATAAAGTAACCGGAATTGATATGAATAAAATCCCCAATCATAGGTTCCATAACCATCAGCCCATCCTCTTGAATAGAATCAATTCGCCAGCAATGCAATTGTCCAGTAACAGAAGTTAGCATAATTTTTTTTAAATCAAAAACTCCATTTTTTAAATCTGCCTTCATTTGTTCGTTATCTTTTGAAATATGTCTTGCATATTTATAAAGCCCCGTTGCAATTATTATCTCCTCCATTTTACCAGTGTCCAAAGCAATTCCTTCATTAACACTATCTTTTTGTAATTCTAAAGAAAATGAATTAACAAGATATTCTTGCAATTTTTTTCCTTCATCATCCATAAGACAAGAAGCAAGGCAGGAAACAAAACAATGGTTGTGCTTTTGCTTAATAGGAATCATAATGATAAGTTTAATTTTACTGTCCCAGCGTGGTCTTCATACAAATTATTATTTATGAAAAGAATTTATCGCTCCCAAAAGAATAGCAATTGCAATAATTATTCGGTATGTCCAATATAAAATATTATCAATTCTAATTGTAGTTCTGTCTTTTTCGGTCCTTCCAAAAAAATTAAAATTTCCTCTTCGATACCAAAATGGTGAGTCTTTCTTTTCCATTTTTATTATTTAAATAAAATTGTTCTTTGTAGCTAAAACAGCAAGCCCTACCCTAGTTTTAATGTTTAACTTATTAAACACGGAAATTCTTAATGCTTCTACACTTCCAATACTTATAGAAAGGGCCTTAGCAATATCTGAATAAGTCATATCTGTACAAGAAAGCTTTATAAATTCACTCTCACGTTCACTTAGTGACCGAAGTATTTCAACTATTGAAGTTGGTTTTAAATTAATATTTTTATTTTTTAGAGCTGATACAATATGTGATGTGACAGATTCCGGATAATAAGAGCCTTTTGATAAAATAGTATTCAAGGCTTTTACTAATTCTTCTTGATGCGAATCCTTTGTGAGATATGCATCGGCTCCTAGACTTATCATTTTATAAACTGTAGCTTCATTATCAAACATTGTTAACACAGCTATTTTAATTTTTGGATAATTTTCTTTTAACCATTTTACAGTTTCATATCCATCCATTATAGGCATATTGATATCAACAAGCATTATAGCAGGAAGTTTTGATTTTGGTAAATTTCGCAAAGCCCTAATCATATCTTTACCATTTTCAGCTTCGAAACTTATAATGAAGTTCTTGGACAATAGAAGATTTAAAGACTGTCTAAATAATCTATGATCGTCTACTAAACCTATTTTGATTTTATTTTTTAGATTAGTCATAATTGAAAATTCATACCAAATGTATACATATTTCATTAAGTAAAAAAAGATATTTCATTATAATAAATGATATTTCATTAAAACATGATTATAATTAAAAAACTTTCTTACAATATTTGCCTAAAACAGAGCGCTCTTGGTGGTACTACAAAAAAGCTGAAAATATAAATATGATACACAAGAGTGCGACGCCATCAAGCTTAATAGTAGCACTATTGCTAAGTACCAAAAAATTCAACTCATAAATACAAACTCCTAATTCAATAGTTATCTTTGCGCACTCCCGCTTAAATGGCGGGACAGGTTTATGAAATATACAAACGAAATAAGCAAGCGGCGCACATTCGCCATCATCTCTCACCCTGATGCCGGCAAAACAACACTCACAGAAAAGTTTTTATTATTTGGCGGCGCTATACAAACCGCCGGAGCTGTAAAAAGCAACAAAATAAAAAAACATGCTACATCAGATTTCATGGAAATAGAAAGGCAGCGGGGAATTTCAGTGGCAACTTCGGTAATGAGCTTTGAATACAAAAATATGCTGGTGAATTTGCTGGATACTCCCGGACATAAAGATTTTGCTGAAGATACTTACAGAACATTAACGGCAGTGGACAGCGTAGTGCTGGTTATTGATTGCGTGAAAGGTGTGGAGGAGCAAACAAGAAGACTGATGGAAGTATGCAGGATGAGAGCTACACCGGTAATTGTATTTGTAAATAAATTAGACCGTGACGGCAAAAATCCTTTTGATCTTTTAGATGAAATTGAGAATGAATTAAATATAAAACTGCATCCGTTAAGCTGGCCCATTGGCATGGGCAGAGATTTTAAAGGTGTTTATAATTTATTCGATAAGAGCCTGCTTTTATTCCATCCAAATCAAAAAGCAACTGAAGAAGATTACCTGCCATTGAAAGACTTAAACGATGATGTACTTCAAAAAAAGATAGGAGAAAAGGAAGCAGAACAATTAAGAGAAGATGTGGAATTGATAGAAGGTGTATATGGTCCGTTTGATAAGGAGCCTTATTTGCAGGGCAAAGTAGCGCCTGTGTTTTTCGGAAGCGCCATTAATAATTTTGGGGTAAAGGAATTGTTGGAAACATTCATCCAGATCGCTCCCCTCCCATTGCACCGTGCGGTAACTACAAGAGTTGTTGAACCAACTGAAAATAAGTTCAGTGGTTTTATTTTTAAGATACATGCCAATCTCGATCCCAAACATCGTGACAGGATCGCATTCCTTCGGGTTTGCGCAGGCAAGTTTGAGCGGAACAAATATTTTCATCATGTTCGGCTGGGTAAAGATGTAAGATTCAGTAACCCCTATACTTTTTTAGCAAGAGATAAAGATGTGATTGACACTGCATTTGCGGGTGATGTGATTGGCTTATTTGATACCGGGAATTTTAAGATCGGTGATACTTTAACTGAAGGTGAGGATTTTTATTTTACAGGAATTCCTTCGTTCTCTCCTGAAATTTTTAAAGAGGTGCGGAACAAAGACCCGATGAAAACAAAGCAACTGGAAAAAGGATTGCTGCAATTAACTGATGAAGGAGTAGCGCAATTATTCACACAGTTTGGCGGCAATAAAAAAATAATCGGTTGTGTTGGTGAGCTGCAGTTTGAAGTGATACAATACCGTTTGTTACATGAGTACGGAGCATCAGTTCAATTAAATAATCTGCCGTTTTATAAAGCGTGTTGGCTAACCAGTACCGATCCAAAAAAACTGGAAGAGTTCATTCGTTTTAAGCAGGCAAACATTGCAAATGATAAAGACGGACACCTGGTTTACCTTGCCCAAAGCGAATGGTTCTTAAACACAGAGCGCAGGAATAATCCGGATATTGAATTTCATTTTACAAGTGAGATACATAAATAGCGAGTAGCAAGTAGTGAGTAGCGAGTAGTGAGTTGTGAGTTGTGAGTAGTATGTTGATAGTTAATTTGTGGAGTAAGTGAAAGAATATTTTTTATAGAAAAAAGTATTATAAATTATCCTGCAATCTTTCTTACAAAAGGAATAAGTTTTATCAGTTTTATAATTATGTATGAGATAACCAAAACAATAAGTGCTTTTAAAAGTATGGCCCACGCAGGATTCCAGCTTTGTACTGTTTCATAATAATTCCTGTCCTCTGAAAAAATAAATTCTATTACAAGCACATGCACAAGGTAAATACCAAAGGTACAGGCGCTGATCTGAGTAATGATATTTCTGAAAATATTTGAGGTTGTATCTCTTACCTTATTTTTAAACCAAAGAAAAAGCGCAGTGATACACAATACTACATCAGGTGTAAAATCTGTTGCGATCAGATCCTCTGTATGAGCAAATCCGAGCCGGTAACATATATATGGTGTGATGATCGAAATTGCAAACCCTGCAACACCAAGCAAATAAATTTTGTTAAGCGTTCCTGAAGAAAATGTAAAGTTGATCAAATAATATCCAAGCAGGAAATAACCGATATAGCCTGTAAAAATATTTAATTCAACGCTTGTATTTAAGCCTGTGATAATATTTATTATTCCTAAAACTGAATTGGTGATAAGCCAGAGCATAAGAAAATATAAAATATTTTTTTCACTAGCTGATTTTATATAAACATTTATAATGGGCCACGCAAGATAAACTCCTATCATCATGTATAAAAACCATAAATGGTATGCTACAGGTCCCTGGTAAAATATTTTGATTTGCTCTTTTATATTTATTGATGACAATGGCTCTTTGTAATCAATTGTTTTAAAAAGGATATAAATTATGCTCCAGCAAATAAGCGGTATAATAAGTTTAGGCAGGCGTTTCAGCAATAATTCTTTTATAGTTATTGCCCTGTCCGGTCTTAATAAAAATGCCCCGCTTAAAACAACAAACATGGGAACACAAAACCTTACCAATCCATTATAAATATTGGCTGCCCACCAATCGCTATTTGATATTTCTCCATAATGTTCAATATAGTCTGATGCAATGTGCAGAATAATAACAGCAAAAACGGCAAGCGCTCTTAATACATCAGCAAAGAAAAAATGTGGCGAAATTTTGGCTGGAAGCATAAGAGAATTTATAAATCTGCAACACCAATATAATTATGAGGCGTAATTTTCTTTAATTCTTTTTTTATAGCTGATGAAACTTTTAATGAATCTATAAAAGTATGAATGCTGTCTTTATTTAAAACGGAGTTATTTCTTGTCAATTCTTTCAAGGCTTCATAAGGCTGAGGATAATTTTCTCTTCTTAAAATTGTTTGAATTGCTTCAGCAACAACTGCCCAGTTGTTATCAAGGTCTTCTTTAATTTTTTGTTCATTCAATATTAATTTACTTATTCCTTTTTGAATGGAGCGTATTGATAAAATTGTATGCGCTACCGGCACACCAATGTTTCTTATCACAGTTGAATCTGTCAAGTCTCTCTGTAATCTGGATATGGGAAGTTTTGCTGAAAAGTGCTCCAGCAAAGCATTTGCAAGGCCAAGGTTGCCTTCTGCATTTTCAAAATCAATTGGATTTACTTTATGCGGCATAGCGCTGCTGCCAACTTCATTCTTATTTATTTTTTGTTTAAAGTATTTCATAGAAATATATTGCCAAATATCACGGCACAGATCAATTAAGATTGTATTGATGCGTTTGATATTGTCAAAATGCGCAGCCAGCATATCATAATGTTCTATCTGCGTTGTGAATTGTTGTCTCTTCAGTCCCAATTTATTTTCAACAAATTCATTGGCAAATTTTATCCAGTCAGTTTTTGGATAAGCAGCAACATGAGCATTAAAATTACCGGTAGCGCCGCCAAATTTTGCAGTAAAAGGAATATGTTCAAACTGCTCAAGTTGGTTTTGAATTCTTTCGGCAAAAACCATTATCTCTTTTCCCAAAGTTGTTGGTGATGCAGGTTGACCATGTGTATGCGAAAGCATTGCAACATTCTTCCAATCTTTGGCTAATCTTTCCAAATTGTTTTTCAATTCTGTGATCAATGGCAAATATTCCTGTTCAACTGCATCTCTCCATAACATAGGTATAGCGGTATTGTTAATATCCTGCGATGTTAAACCAAAATGTATCCACTCTTTAATATTTCCTGCACCAGCCTTCTCTAATTCATCTTTTAAAAAATATTCAACAGCTTTTACATCATGATTGGTTATTGCTTCAATCTTTTTTATTTTTTGAGCATCACTTAGTGAGAAATTATCAACAAGCCTTTGCAAATAATTTTTTGCTTTGGATGGAAGTACAAAGAACTTTTTCTCAGCCAGAAAAAAAAAGTATTCAACTTCAACAACAACTCTTTGTTTAATTAAGGCAAACTCTGAAAAATATTTACCAAGATGCTCTGATTGCTTTCTGTAACGTCCGTCAATCGGTGAAATGGCAGTAAGTGGCTGAAGCTCCATGCATCAAAGATAAAAAATTGCAGTAAGTCTTTTTAATTTAATAAGTATCTGTTACGATGCATTAAATTTGCAGACTTTTAAAATTAGAAGTATTGAACAGAAAGATAAGAGTTGGAGCAGTAAATTACCTCAATACGAAGCCGCTTATTTACGGTTTTAAAGATGGAGGAATGAAAGATGAAGTTGATCTTGTAGTAGAGTATCCTTCAAAAATTGCAGCAATGCTTGCGAATGATGAAATTGATGTTGGATTGGTTCCGGTAGCAATTATTCCCGAATTGAAAGAGCATTATATAATTTCAGATTATTGCATTGGATGTGATGGCGAAGTAGGAAGTGTATGCTTATTCAGCGAAGTTCCGTTAGAAAAAATTGAAAGGGTTTTATTGGATTATCAAAGCAGGACTTCAGTTGATCTTCTTAAAATATTAATAAAGCAATATTGGAAAATTGATCCGGCGCTCATTTCTACTTCTGAAGATTACAGAAAAGATATTAATGGCACAACTGCAGGCCTAATAATTGGTGACAGAGCGTTGGAACAAAGAAAAATATCTTCTTACAAATATGACCTGGGATTGGAATGGAAAAAATTTACAGGTCTGCCATTTGTTTTTGCGGCATGGATAAGTAATAAAAAATTAGATCAATCATTTATTGAAGCTTTTAATAAAGCGAATTTGACCGGGCTGCAGCAAATAGATAAAGTAGTTAATGAAAACCCTTACCCGTTTTTTGATCTAAAAAAATATTACACTTCTTACATAAATTACTATTTGGATGAGAAAGCCAGAAAAGGTTTACATCTTTTCCTTAGCATTTTAAACACTGATAACACTCAAAATCCGAACTAACTGATTATTTAAAATGAATATAATATTTTTGAAGTCTTATAGCCTTAATTAATTTATATGAAAGTTGTAATTTTTGCCGGCGGTTTGGGAACACGTATCAGCGAAGAAACAGATGCCCGTCCGAAACCAATGGTGGAGATCGGTGGAAAACCAATGATTTGGCATATAATGAAAATATACAGCCACTTTGGCTTTAATGATTTTATTATCTGCCTTGGGTATAAAGGCTATATCATCAAAGAATATTTTATGCATTATTTTTTGCATAGTTCTGATATTACTATCGAACTAAAAAATAATAAAGTACAAATACACAACACCAGTTCAGAAGCTTTTACAGTAACATTGGTTGAAACCGGACTGGAAACTAAAACTGCAGGAAGATTAAAACAGGTGCAAAAATATATCGGCAACGAAGATTTTATGTTAACATATGGAGATGGTGTATGCGATGTAAATTTAAAAGAGCTTGTAAAATTTCATAAAGCGCATAATAAGATCGCAACCGTAACCTCTATTCAGTTAGATTCACGATTTGGAGGAATGGAAGTTAATGATAATGGAGAAGTGATAGCGTTCAGGGAAAAAGCACACGATGAAAGCAAATGGATCAATGGTGGTTTTTTTGTTTTAAAACCTGAGGTCTTTAAATACCTGAAAGGTGATATGACAAATATGATGTGGGAAGATAGGCCACTGGAGCGGCTTACCACAGATAACGAATTAGTTGCTTACAGGCATAAAGGCTTTTGGAAATGCATGGATGCTTTGCGTGACAAGATAGAGTTAGAAGAATTATGGAAAAATAATGAAGCCAAATGGAAAGTCTGGTAAAACAAGAAAGCCTTCAAAAATTTTATAGTGGCAAAAAAATTTTTGTTACAGGTCATACCGGTTTTAAGGGATCATGGTTAATTACCTGGTTGCATTTATTAGGTGCTTCGGTAAAAGGTTATGCCCTGCAACCCGAAAATGAAAAAGATATTTACAACATTGTTTCTCCGCATTTACATATAGAAAGTATCATTGCGGATATCAGGGATAAACAAAAGTTACAGGAAGAAATAATTAGCTTTCAACCCGACTTTATTTTTCATTTAGCTGCCCAGCCTTTGGTTCGCCGTTCTTATGAAATACCTGCAGAAACTTTTGAAGTAAATGCAATTGGTACAGCAAATTTGCTGGAAGCTGTTATTCATTTAGAAAAAAAATGTACCACGGTTATTGTTACTACTGACAAAGTGTATAAAAATAAAGAATTGAAGAAACCTTATAAAGAAAAGAATAGGTTAGGTGGTTACGATCCTTACAGCGCAAGCAAAGCGTGTACAGAATTAGTTACTGAATCTTTTCACAGATCATTTTTTGATATTAAAAAAATTGGAACACACAAAAAGGCTTTAGCTACCGCAAGAGCCGGCAATGTTATCGGTGGCGGCGATTGGAATAAAGACAGGATAATTCCTGATATTATTAATCATTTAAGTTCAGGTGAGCCAATTCCGGTAAGAAATCCAAATGCAATAAGACCATGGCAACATGTACTGGAACCTTTAGGAGGATATTTAGCGCTGGCCGGCTTGCTTGATGAAAGCCCTGAAAAATTATCCGCGTCTTACAATTTTGGGCCGAAGAAAAAAGATCATCTTACGGTTGAAAAATTAGTTGACATTGCGATTGAGTGCTGGGGAGCAGGCGATTGGAAAGATATGTCCGATGCCTCGCAACCACATGAGGCAGGCATTTTAAAGCTTAATATAAATCGTGCAAAAAAAGAATTAAACTGGCGACCGAAATTAAACAGCAAAGAAGCAATACAATGGACAATTGACTGGTATAAGCAACCATCTGAAATACTTTTTAATTATACCATTGCGCAAATTAAAAGCTACCAGCACAAATGAAATTTAAAGAAACCAAGCTTGCAGGAAGCTATGTTGTAGATATTGTTGCTGCAGCTGATGAAAGAGGATGGTTTGCAAGAACTTTTGATAAAGATGAATTTAAAAAAATTGGATTTAGCACAGAATGGGTGCAGCTAAACCATTCGTTTACAAACAAAGGCGGTACTTTAAGAGGAATGCATTATCAATTGCCACCTTTTGCAGAAATAAAACTTCTGAGATGTATCGCCGGGGCGATATTTGATGTAATTATTGATCTGAGAAAAAACTCGGCTACTTTTTTACAATGGTTTGGAACAGAGCTTTCGGCAGAGAATAAAAAAATGATCTACATTCCTGAAGGCTTTGCACATGGGTTTCAAACACTAACTGATAATTGCGAATTGATATATCATCATTCTCAATTTTATAAGCCAGGCTTTGAAGGAGGACTAAAATATGATGATCCGATGATAAATATTCAATGGCCAACTAAAGTGACAAACGTTTCTAAAAGAGATGAGGAACATCCTTATCTCGCTAAAAATTTTGAAGGCATAAAAATATAATAATGAACTGCAGATTTTGTAAAGCTCCTTTAACGCATGTTTTTATTGATCTGAATAATTCTCCTGCATCTAATTCTTTTTTAACCAAAGAACAATTAAATGAGCCTGAAATATTTTATCCGCTAAAAGTTTTTATTTGTGAAAAATGCTTTTTGGTGCAGGTAGATGAATACAAGAAATCGGATGCAATTTTCAGCAGCGATTATGTTTACTTCTCTTCGTTTTCTACAAGCTGGTTGGCGCATGCAAAGGAATACACAAAAAAAATGACTGATCGTTTTGGATTAACTCAAAAATCTAAAGTGGTTGAAATTGCCAGCAATGATGGTTATCTTCTGCAATATTTTAAAGAAAAAAATATTCCTGTGCTCGGTATTGAGCCAACAGCAAACACTGCCGAAGTTGCAGTTCAAAAAGGTATTGAAACAGTTGTTGATTTTTTTGGAGTAAGGCTTGCAAAAGAATTAGTGGCTAAAAATATAAAGGCAGATCTGTTACTTGGTAACAATGTATTGGCACATGTTCCGGATATTATGGATTTTGTTGCCGGGATGAAGATCCTGCTAAAGGAAAATAGTGTAATAACAATGGAGTTTCCGCATTTGATGCAGCTTGTTGATAATAACCAGTTTGATACTATTTACCATGAACACTTTTCTTATTTATCATTCCATACTGTAAAGCAAATTTTTGAATCGCAGGGATTAAAAATGTTTGATGTAGAAGAAATACCGACACATGGCGGTTCATTGCGGATATATGCAACGCATCAGGAAAATAAACAACAGAAAGTATCAGAGAATGTAAATATTCTTTTGGAGAAAGAATATTCAAAAGGAATGAATACGCTGAACTATTACAATAACTTTCAGCAAAAAGCATTGAAAATAAAATTAGACATAACCGATTTTCTTATTAAACAAAAAAGGGAGAACCTGCCTACCGGACAGGCAGGTAAAAAGGTAGCTGCTTATGGCGCTGCTGCTAAAGGAAATACACTTTTAAATTATTGCGGAATAAAAAATGATCTCATTGATTTTGTTGTTGATGCCAATCCTCATAAACAAAATAAATTTTTACCTGCAAGCCATATTCCTGTTATGAATGAAGATGAATTGAAAAGAAATAAACCTGATTATGTCATCATTCTTCCATGGAATTTAAAAAAAGAAATAACTGAACAATTAAATTATATAAAAGAATGGGGTGGAAAATTTGTAGTGGCAATTCCTCAACTTGAAATTTTTTAAAATGAAAATTTTAGTAACAGGAGCAACAGGTTTTATCGGCAGTCATGTAATAAATGAGTTATTAAAATATGATCATCAAATTATTATTGCTGTAAGAAATAAAAATTCAGTAAAACATCTTCAGGATAAAATAAAAGTTATTGAGTTTGATCTTGATAATTTACAATCAAACAAAAATTATTTTTCTGAATCAGGCAAACCTGATCTATTGATACATCTTGCATGGCAAGGCTTACCGAATTACAAAGAGAAGTTTCATTTAGAAAAAAATCTTCCTTCTCATTCTGCGTTTTTAAAAAATATAGTTAGTAATGGTTTACAAAACTTAGTTGTAACCGGCACCTGCTTTGAATATGGAATGAAGGAGGGTTGCTTATCTGAGGAAATGGAAAGTGATCCGCAAAATCCTTATGCCTTAGCAAAAGATAAACTACGCAAATTTTTAGAGGAGTTGCAAAAGCAAAATTCTTTTAATTTAAAATGGGTCCGTTTGTTTTATATGTATGGCAAAGGGCAAAATCCTAATTCATTATTTTCGCAATTGGAAACAGCATTACAAAAGGGAGATAAAGTTTTTAATATGAGTGGCGGCGAGCAGTTAAGAGATTATTTACCGATTGAAACAGTGGCTGAATATATCGTAAAGATCGCTCTTCAAAATAAAATAAATGGAATTATTAATTGCTGCAGCGGAGTGCCTGTTAAAGTAAAAACACTTGTAGAAAACTATCTTAAAAAGAATAATAAGAAAATAAATTTAAATCCTGGGTACTACCCTTATGCCGATTATGAAGCAATGGCTTTTTGGGGTGATGATAAAAAACTTAAAAAAATATTAACTAATGAATGATCCGGTAAAGCAATTTGTTGAAGAGAGAGAGATAAGAATTAAAGGAAATGCAAACAATCAAACGCTGATCGCAGCAGCTAAGCAGTTTAACAATGCATCCAATTCCGCACAATATTCTTATAACTTCAGCTGGATGGGCAGACCCATCATCCAGTATCCGCAGGACATGATAGCCATGCAGGAAATTATTTGGGACATAAAGCCTGATCTGATAATTGAGGCCGGCATTGCACATGGCGGATCTCTAATTTATTATGCGTCTTTACTGGAACTTATTGGCAATGGAGAAGTGTTGGGGATTGATATTGATATAAGAGAGCATAACAGGAAGGAGATTGAAAATCATAAGATGTTCAAACGAATAAAAATGATCTCAGGCTCTTCTATTGATGAAACAACAATCGAGGAGGTTAAAAAATACGCTGAAAGCAAAAAAAAGATCTTAGTATCTCTTGACTCCAATCATACACATGATCATGTATTGAAGGAATTGGAATTATATTCTCCATTAGTAAGTCCCGGCTCTTACATTGTTGTTTTTGATACAATAGTCGAAGATCTTCCTGAAGGTTATTTTTCGCAATCACGTCCATGGGGTATAGGAAATAATCCTAAAACAGCCGTTCAGGAATTTTTACAGAACAACAGGCAGTTTGTAATAGATGAAATGATTGACAATAAGCTTTTGATAAGCGTAGCTCCAGCTGGGTATTTGAAAAGAATTAAATGAGAAAGAAATGTGGGTAGTTTTCAAAAATATAATAAATTTTTTTAGTGAGGGTTACGATGTATGAACAAATTAGATAACATTACGCTGCTTATCCCTACTCATGAACGCCATAATTATTTAAATAGAATTCTGGAATATTATAAACAGGATGAAATAAAAATAATAATTGCTGATAGTTCTCCTGCTAAATACGATGAAACAAAACTAAACCCATCCATCAAATACTATCATTATCCGGCAATAGGATTACCGCAAAAATTATCTATGGCTTTTAAATTAATTGAGACTGAATATGTGGTAATGTGTTCTGACGATGATTTTATTATTCCTGCCGGTATTAATTCGTGCATTGAATTTTTGGAGTGCAATAAAGCTTTTTCTGCAGCTCAGGGAAATTGCATAGCTTATAAAAAAGAAAAAAAGTATGCAGATTACATTGAGATGAATGTTATGCATAAAGATCAGCTTGCTTATGAAATATCAAACGGGAATCCTTATGATAGATTAGCCTTATTTTTTAATTCATACAGAACTATTTTTTCTGCCGTGCATTATACAAAAAATTTGCAGTTGGCATTTGAAAATGTCAATAATAAATTTTCAAATTTATTTTTAAACGAATATCTCACAGCAATAATTCCGATTGTTAAAGGGAAATATAAAGAACTTCCAATCCTATATCAGGTAAGGGAATATGCTGAAGATTCTGGCGATAAGTCAACAGATAATCTTGATATTATGTATGCCGATACAAAATATGAAAATGAATTAAAAAATTACGTTGAATATGTTTCTGATATTATTTTCCGGTTTACTTTTAATGAACTGGAAGAACGTAAAAGTGTTATCAATGATGTTTTTAGACCATTTGGCAAAAGGTTGGCACAACAAAAAATATTAGCAAAATATATTTCCTTTTCCAAGCAAATAGGAAATACCATTTCTTTAATTCCTGTTATTGGTAAAAAAATAGTCATGAAATATCGCCTCTATTATCAGCGGAAAAATCTTAATGCTGTTATACGTACTAAAGAAGACAAGCTGCATTTAGAGAAGATCAAAAAACTTATCTTCAAATATGGAGAGTCGTAAAATCGCTGTCATTCATCTTGTATGGCTGCCTTATGGCATTGAAATTTTTAAAAATTTTATCGCATCTTATTCATTGTATAGTGCTGGTATTGATCATCAACTAATATTTTTATTTAATGGCGTTGATGACATAATCTCTATTAAATCATATTCTAATTATGCAAATGAAAAAAAGATTGAATTTGAAATTCTTATTTTGGAAAAAGGCCTTGATATTGAAGCATATTTTTTTGCGGCTAAAAACCTTTCTGCTGATCTTCTTTTTTTTATCAATACCAACAGTGCTCTGTTATCAGAAAACTGGCTGAAGAAAATGTATGACAACATCGTGAAAGAAAATGTTGGAATGGTTTCAGCAACAGGCACGCTACAAAGCCACAGCAGCTCACCTTTTATGAGTATGCCCTTTCGCTATCAATTTTCAAAAAAATTAAAATATAATTATAGAAAATACAAATTATTCATTAAAAGCGCCATTTATTGGAAAGTGTTATTTGAAGGTTTCCCTAATCCGCATTTAAGAACAAATGCTTTTATGATTTGGAAAAATATTTTTTTAGAAATTAAGTATAAACCAATCACCTCAAAAATGAGAGCTTATGAGTTTGAAAGTGGACGCAATAGCATTACCAATCAAATTTTACATAAAAAGAAAAAGGTTTTAGTAGTTGATAAATTTGGAATTGGTTATGAAATAAAAAATTGGTACGGCAGTAAAACATTCTGGGAAAATGATCAGGAAAATTTAATGATCTCTGATAACCAAACAACCAAGTACATAAATGCTGATGAAACTGAAAAGAAATTATACACTTATTTAGCCTGGGGGAAAAAATGAACTCAAAATTCAGCATAATATTACCTGTAAAAAATGGCGGGGAATACGTAAAGGAATGTGTAAAAAGTATTCTTTCTCAAACACTGAATGATTTCAATTTACTCGTTCTTGATAATTGCAGCACTGATGGCACGTTGCAATGGATCGAATCACTTAATGACGAAAGAATTATTATTTATTCCTCAACAACTCCATTAAGTATTGAAGAGAATTGGGGAAGAATTTTCATAATTCAAAAAAATGAATATATAACACTGATAGGGCACGATGATATACTAAAGCCCGATTATCTAAAAGTGATGAATGATCTTATCAATGAATTCCCTGATGCTGCACTTTACCAAACCCACTTTGCATATATAGATTCCAAAGGAAAAAATATTCGCAGTTGTAAACCAATGAAGGAAATAGAAAATGGTCCTGAGTTTTTGCAATCAATTTTACAAAACAAGATTGATATTGTTGGAACAGGCTTTATGATGAGGGCAAAAGATTATGATGAGTTATGCGGCATACCATTATATCCAAATTTATTGTTTGCTGATTTTGAATTGTGGCTGAATTTAACCGCAAAAAATTATAAAGCAACATCTCCTGTTGAAGGATTTTATTTCAGGCTACATCAAAGCACAACTTCAGTTTCTTCTGATGTAAAATATCAACTGGCATTTGAAAAGTTTATTTATTTTTTGGAAACACTAAAACTAAAGGACACTACTTATCAGAAAGTAATTGTTGAAAATGCAGATAAGTTTATCATGTTTTATTGTAAAAGCTTATCTCACAGAATACTAAGAACGCCTAAAGAAAAAAGAGAAGATCTATCAGTGAATTCTGTTTTACAAAAAGGAAAAGAGTATTCAAACCTGTTAACTTCAAATAAAAATTTTAATCCTCTTTCAAATTCTACTATCCTATTAGCCAGGATGGTGGATAGCAATACTATTACCAGGAAAGTATTTCTCTTATTTAAAAAAATTTACGGCAAACCTGTTCTTAAATGATATTAAAAAAAATAGCCCCATTGCTATGGAGCTATTATGCTTTATAATATTAATATTAAACGTCAGTATCTGTCTTTACAGATTTTGTTACAGTAACTTTATCCGAACGTGGACCTGAATTACTATTACCACGCATTAAAGCCACAATAAGCAATAATAATACTGCACCACCTACAATCCATACCCACGGCTGAGAATACCATGTTTCCTGTGTAGTAGTTGTAGTTGATGTGTTAGAGCTTGAACTGCTGCTGCCACCCCCGGTACTATCCTGTGCAAAGGCAAGTGCCTGCATAAAAGTTAGCATTAAAAATGTTACAATGGCTTTGTAAGAAAATGCTTTAGTTAACTGTTTCATTGTGTGATTGTTTTAGTGTTAGTAAAAATAGCATTCATTTTTGATAATAATATTCCTTATTCAATTAATACCGTCAATAACTAAGCCAATATAGATAGTTTAATAAAAAAAATTATTGTTGTATTCCCTGCATACCATTTTGCATTCCTTCCTGCTCACCTTTTAAATTTTTACGCTTGAAAAGGGACACATCAAATTTACCAAAGCGCCAGTTAAAGTTTAAACGTGCTACCTGGGGATCTCTGCGGCGAATATTATCCTGTACAAAATAAACTGATTCAGAATGCGTGCTGTAAACTCTGGTTCTAAAAATATCACTTATACTTAAAGTAAGTGATGCAGCATTGTTCTTCAGAAAATCTTTTCTAAATGCAATATCAAATCCATAATTAGGTTTTATATATCCATTGGCTGTTGATAATTGTCCACCACCAAACATCATACCACCACCACGATTACCTCCGCTCCCGCTGCTCGGCAAAATAGTTTTGCTTTGGTAATTTGCCGTGAATTGTATTGAATAATTTTTGGGTAATTTAAAACTGTTATTAAGTTTTCCAAACCAGCTAACCTGCTGGGCCTCTAAATTATTTTGAATATTATTCCCGTTAATTTTTGAATTATATAAATTCATATTTGCAGTTATATCCCAAAAAGTTGCAGGTTTAATTTTTCCGGTTAATTCCAATCCATAAGCATATGAATTATTGGCATTGGCAAAACTGTTTATAATAACAGAATCAGTTCTTGCTGCATTGGGATTTTTATCCCTGTATTGATAGCGTGTTATAAGATCATTTGTATTTCTGTAATATACAGTTCCCAGTAAGCTATTTCCTTTATCAAGATCAACCTGGTAAGAGAACTCAAGCAAATTGGTGAACTCGGGAATAAGATTTGGATTGCCTTTGCTAAGATTAAGAGAATCACTAAAATCTATATACGGTATCAACTGGAAGAAATTAGGCCTGTTTATTTTTCTTGAATAATTTAACTGCAGGCTTTGCTTGTCATTAATTTTCTGCGTTAAAAAAACACTTGGAAAAAAGCTAAAAGGATATTGATTGGCGAAAGTTAGATTTTTATCTATCTGTATTCCTGTATATTTTGAACTTTCAATTCTTGCACCTAACTGGTAGGTAAAGTTTTTTATCGACTGGGTAAAAGTTACATAACCGGCATATACCTCATCCTTAAATTTATAATTATTGCTGAGGCCAGTTATGGCATCATAAGTACCGGTAACAGAATTAAAGAAAAGGTTATTACTAAAGCTGCTATAATTTCTGATGGCTGCTCTTGCTCCCATTTCCAATTTTATTTTATCTGTTATCGGGTTAACAAAATCAGTCTGCACAGTTAAAAATTTAGTTTCTCCACCACCCAACGATTGTTCCTTTACCATAGGACCTTTTGGATTGCTGTTATTATAAAAGAATTGGGTTTGATACAATCCATTATTATCATTTTTGCTGCGGTTATAATTAACGTCTGCAGTTAATTCTTTACCGGCATTTGCAAAATTGTGCTTGTAACTAAATGTAGATCCATAATTGCGAAAGGAAAAATTTCCTGCACTGCCTCTTAAACCGGTTTCTTTTGAAATTGAATTTATATAATTTGTATCTCTTTCTATATTGATCATATCCTCGCTGTTAAAATTTCCTTTAACATAAGCGCCGGCAACAGTAAATGTGTTTCGGATATCTGCAAAAAAATCAAGGCCTCCTCTTACAAAAGCAAACGAACCTTTATTTACAGGAGCGTCAGTTTGATTTAAAAAGACGGTATTTCCATTGCTTAAAAAATCAGTACGGGTTGATTGTACATTACTGATAGATTTTATTTGGGCAAACATTGTATTGGCAAAAAAATTGATCTTTCCCTGCTTGGCATTAAAGTCTCCACCAAAACCAACACGGGCACGTGAATCAACATTTGCTCTTACATTGCCGCTATAACCTGTTTTTCTTGCTTTCTTTAAAACTATATTTAAAATACCTGAACCACCACCGGAAGCATCAAACTTTGCAGAAGGGTTTGTAATGATCTCAACACTTTGTATAGCATCTGCAGGTATCTGGTCAAGTGTAAGTGTAGTTGGCCTTCCATCAACAAATATTTGCGGAGGTGCATTGCGAAGGGTGACATTTCCGTCAATATCAACATTAACTGATGGTACACTTTTCATTACATCTACAGCAGTGCCGCCTACGCTGGTTAAATTTTTATCTACATTAAAAATTTTCCTGTCAATCCCCATTTGGAACAAACTCTTTGTACCGGTTATATTAACTTCAGCAAGTTGTTTTGTATCTGTTTCCAGCTTTATATTGCCAAGGTCTTTATCAACTGCATTCATCATCTGGCTCATATCACCGCCCATCTTAATGTTAAAAAAAACTTTTTCTTCAATCGTTTTATAACCAATTCCTGTAATTTTTAATTTGAAAGTGGCAACTACAGGTAAATTTTCTAAGGAAAAATTTCCTTTTTTATCTGTAAGCATACCTGCTATTACAACATCTTTTCTTTTTTTGGTTGCAGTATCTAATTTATTCTGTATTAACTGAACAGAAACAGATTCTAAAGGTTTATTGGTAGTTGAGTCAATTATCTTTCCATAAAAATGCCCAACATTCATGCTTTGCCCACCCAATCCACGATTGCCGCCGGGCATTTGTGCAAATAAAACTAACACTGTTAGAAAACAAATGACAGTTAAAAAACCCTTTTTCATAATTTAAAAAATTTAATCAGCAGGTATTAATTACTAAATGCGGCGCAAAGGTGAAACAAAGTTGAAAAGCAAAATTGTAATTATGTATGAGTGGTAATAAGCAGGTATTGACAGCTAATTTATGGAGTAAGAATATTAAAGACCACTTGTATTATACCTATCAGGCAGCCAAATACTGCGCCGGCTACTTTTAGAAATTGAAATTCCTTTTTTGTGATTTTTTTTAAGATACCCTCTAACTTTTCACTTGAAAAGCCTGTTACTTTCTCTACAACAATTTTTTCAAGGTCAATATCATTTTTAAGTTGTTGCATGTATTGATTCATTAATGCAGGAAACATTGTTTCCAATTCATTCATATAAGCTTCCTTAAGCTGGTTGGTTGTTCGTTCACCAATAAATTTAGAAAGTATGGGGAACACATCTCTTAATTTTTTATTAAGGAATGTATCAATATGCCTTTCGATTTCGGGCTTTAGTTTTTCAAGATTATCTGCACTGGTAATTCTTTGTTCAATATCAGCAAAGGGCAATAGCTCAGTACTTAAGTGCCCCAGCATTTCTGCTATCTTAATTTTATTTTTTGGAAATATTCCCTGGTATTTATATCCAAAAATATTTACAGCTTCCCTCGGATGAAACAGCAGCTTTATTGCAAACCAGATAATGCCATATCCAATAAAGCCTGATAATAAAATTGTAATGAGATAATTATACCAATGCATAAAAAAAACGTGACAAAGAAACAACATAATACAGCCCGTGCAAAATGTAATTTTTATCAGGTATAATTTTTTAATTATTTTTGACACTCATAAACGGTGGTTGTAGCTCAGTTGGTTAGAGCATCAGATTGTGATTCTGAGGGTCGCGGGTTCGAGCCCCGTCATCCACCCAAAAAAAGTTTTGTATTATATCTACATTTTATATTCCCAAACATCGGACTTGTATTATGTTGGATACACTAATAATTATCAGCGCAGGTTAAGACAACATAACGAGCCTGAAAAAAATACCTATACTTCAAAACATCGACCATGGTTTATCAAGGCAATATTTGAGTGCAGAAATAATGAAGCTGATGCTATAAGATTAGAAAAATTTATTAAGAAACAAAAGAGTAAAATCTTTTTGCAAAGATTTATTGATTCTGAAACTTCAGAATTAACAGGTAAATTAGCTCAGTTGGTTTATCCCGAATTCTCGGGACGAAACTTCGGGATGATTCTGAGGGTCGTGGGTTCGAGCCCCATCATCCACTCAAAAAAAATCCTGAACTTATGTTTGGGATTTTTTATTTAACAAATGCTCCTGGTATCATCAGGTGATTTTAAATATGTCTGGCAGATATTTTGCCATACATCCTATTTATAAAACCTTTGTTAATTAAACAGAGTACTTTCAATTATCAAAATCAATTTGTTTTATTTTTACGTATGTACAACTTAATGAAATTTATTATGAGCAAAAAATTTCTTCCTATATTATTTTTATTGATCGGCGCCGGACTATTCTTTACATTTAAAACAATGGGCAGGGGCGATGGCAGCAATGATAACCCAAGAACCAAAAATGAAAAGATACTTCGTAATGTAGGTATTGTTTTGGAACAGGGACATTACAGTCCGAAAAAAATTGATGATAATTTTTCAAAAGAGGTATTTAAAAAATATATTGAAGACCTTGATCCTGATAAGTTCATTTTTTTGCAAAAAGATATAGATGGCTTTAAAAAATATGAAACAAAGATCGATGATGAAATTCATGGGGATAATCTGGAATCTTACTATGCTATCAACAATGTGTACGTTAGCCGTTTAGATGAGATAATAAAATCCTATAAAGAAATTCTTTCCAAACCCTTCACTTTTACTTCGGACGAAACTATTATAATGGATGGTGATAAACGCACTTTTCCAAAAAATGAATCAGAAAGGTATGACTACGGCAGAAAGAGGCTTAAATATCTTGTTCTTGGAAGGTATTCTGAATTGTTGGATGACAGAGAAAAAAATACCGGTAAAGCAGGATATGTGGTAAAAGCAGACACAGCTTTGGAAAGAGAGGCAAGAATGCAGATCACAAAACAAATGGATCGTTACTTTTCCACATTAAAAAATCATAATAATCCTGATGTAATGTTCAGTGATTTTGTTAATGCGATCACAAGCACTATGGATCCTCATACAACTTATTTTGCACCGGTTGATAAACGCTCATTTGATGAATTACTGAGCGGATCATTTTATGGAATTGGTGCACAGTTAAAGGAAGATGATGGCAAAATAAAAATTGCAAGTTTGGTTACAGGAGGTCCGGCATGGAAATCAGGAAATATAATTGTTGAAGATGAGATAATAAAAATAGCACAAGGTAAAGATGAGCCTGTTGATGTAACGGGTTATGCAGTTACGGATGCAGTTAAATTAATCAGGGGTGCTGATAAAGGTTCAGAAGTAAAGCTTACTTTAAGAAAACCGGATGGTTCAACCAAAGTAGTAAGCTTGTTAAGAGACAAAATAAATATTGATGACACATATGCAAAAAGTGCAATCGTTAACGGAACTCATAAGATCGGCTACATTTATTTACCTGAATTCTATGCAAATTTTGATGACCCCCAGGGCAGGAGATGCGCAGTTGATGTGGCTAAGGAAATTGAAAAGTTAAAAGCAGAAAATGTTGAAGGTATTGTAATGGATCTTCGTAGTAATGGTGGTGGTTCATTATATGATGTGGTTGATATGGCAGGTCTTTTTATTGAGGATGGGCCTATTTGCCAGGTGAAAGGAAGAGATGAAAAGCCAATGGTTTTAAGTGACCGCGATAAGAATGTATTGTATTCCGGCCCGCTCACTGTTATGGTTGATGAGTTGAGTGCGTCCGCTTCAGAAATATTTGCTGCTGCAATTCAGGATTATAAAAGAGGAATTATAATTGGCAGCTCTTCTACTTACGGAAAGGGCACTGTGCAAAGAAGTGTTTCTCTTGATCCGGAAGCGGAAAATATTTTCTTTAAAAAGCCGGTAACTGAAGGGCTTGGAGATGTGAAACTAACTTTTAGAAAATTTTACCGGATAGATGGAAGCACTACACAATTAAAAGGCGTTACCCCTGATATAGTTGTTCCTGACAAATGGGAGTATTTAAAAATCAGGGAAAAAGATAATCCTGATGCATTAAGCTGGGATGTAATTTCAAAAGCAAATTATAATCTGTGGAATCCGGGGTATGATGTAAATGCGCTGATAGCTAAAACCAACCAGCAACTTAACACCAATACTACTTTTAAATTAATAAGGGATGATATCCAATTGCTCGATAAAAATTCAGACAAATCATATTCATTGAATCTTAAAAAATATAGAGATGATCTGAAACAAATGAGAACAGTAGTAAAGCAACTGGATAGCCTGAGCAAGTTAAATGTTGATCTTAATGTAACTAACATTGCAGCAGATGTGGCAACTATTCAATCTGATAAAGACAAGATAGAAAAGAATAAGCAACTCTTAAAAAGAGTGAGTGATGATATCTATATTAATGAAACCATTAAGGTTATGGATAATATGATCGGCCAGGCAGCGTTAGCAAAAGCAAAATAAAAGCCCCACTAAATCTCCCCGAAGGGGAGACTTATGAAAGTTTATATATGATGCGGCACTTGTTCTTAGCAGGTGCCGTTTTTATTTCCGCTCATATTTCCAATTGCGTCCTTTACCGTCAGCAGAAGGTACCTTTGTAATTAAAATTTGGGAAGCTCCATTTAATAGTTTCCTCTACATCAAGGCAAGCTTTATGAACAAGTTCACTAAGATGATTTAGTATTGGCTGAGCGAACGGAGCGGCTTTGGCAATATATACATCTACCCTATTGTCTTTTTTCCCCATAAAATTTTTATTGTATTTATGAAAATAAAAAATATGAACAACACAAAATACAAAATTCTTTTAAAAAAAATTGCCGGTTAAATGACCGGCAATTCATTAATAACTTTTCCTCTATTCATA
>OCZT010001851.1_pt1 | contig 21939 bp, 19 predicted proteins | sample 1539031 | NCBI WGS metagenome assembly OCZT01 (sample SAMEA3539308, study PRJEB22396) | soil metagenome | biome: tundra; feature: field; material: soil | place: USA | collected 2010-05 | depth 0.15 m | reverse complement strand
GCTCCCAGTCGACCGGCGCCTCGAACAGCAGCACCGAGTTGATCACCATCAGGTTCGTGGGCCGATCCATGTGCAGCCAAGCTGCGTCGGCGGTTGACAGCCGCGCGCTCATCGCCGATCGCCTGACTGGTCATAGAGCGCGGCGAACACTTCGGCGTACTTCTCATAGACCGCGTTTCGCTTGACCTTCAGCGTGGGGGTGAGCTCTCCCTCGGCCTGACTCAGGTCGTGGTCGAGGATCGCAAAGCGCTTGACCTGCTCGATCCGCGCCAGCTTCTGGTTGACCGCGTCGACCTCGGTGGCCAGCTCGGCGAGAACCCGCGGATCCTGGGCGATCGTCCTGGTGTCCGTGGCGATGCCCAGTCGCGTCGCCAGCTTGCCCGCCTCATCGTGGTCCAGGGTGACGATCGCAACCAGATATGGCCGCCGGTCCCCGAACACCACCGCCTCGGATATGTAGCGGCTCTGCCGTAGCTCGTTCTCGATGTTCGACGGAGTGATGTTCTTGCCACTGGAAGTGATGATCAGGTCCTTCTTGCGGCCGGTGATCGACACGAACCCGTCGTCGCTGATCGTGCCCAGGTCGCCTGAGCGCAGCCAGCCGTCGATGGTGAGCATCTCATCCGTCGCGGCCTGGTTGCCGTAGTAGCCCCTGAACACGTTCGGTCCCCTGAGCAGGATCTCGCCGTCGGAGGCGATCGAGACCTCGGTGCCCGGCAGTGGCTTGCCGATGGTTCCGAAGCGGACCGCGTCAGACGTGTTGAGCGTCGCCGCGGCGCAGGTCTCGGTCAGCCCGTAGCCCTCCAACACGAGCACGCCGCAGGCATCGAAGAACTCCAACAGCTCGTGCCCGATCGGGGCGGCTCCGACCAGCGCGATCTGCAACTGGGCTCCGAACAGGGCACGCACCTTGGCCAACACGAGCCGGTCGGCGATCCGGTACTGAAGGTCTGACAGGGCGTCGGGAAGCTGGCCCGCGCGCAACGCCGGACGTGCCTTGGCGCCCGCGCGCAGCGCCCATTCGAACAGCTGCCGCTGCGCGCGCGGACCGTCGGCGATCCGCCCGATCAGCGCGCCGTGGATCTTCTCGTAGATGCGCGGCACGGCCGGGAAATGGGTGGGGCCCGTGGCGCCGACCTCGTCGATGATCTTGGCCGGGTCGCCGCTCCAGTAGATCAGCCGAGCGCCCACGCCGAGCGCGACCGTCTGCGCCACGCGCGCCAGCACGTGCGCGAGGGGCAGAAACTGATACAGCGAATGGGAGTCGTCGAGCCGAAGCTGCTGTCCGTACATCCGCGCTGTGGCCAGCAGATTCTCATGGCTGAGCATGCAGCCCTTGGGAGGACCGGTGGTGCCCGACGTGTAGACGAGCGTGGCCAGATCCTGCTCACCGACCTCGGCCAGCCGCTCCCCGACCGCTTCGGGGCGGATCTCGGCGCCACGGCGACGCAAGTCCTCGAGCGTCTCGATCTCGCCGTCGGTCCCTTCGAACAGCACGACGTGCTCAAGCGCCGGGCAGCGATCTCGGATCTGCTCGATCTTGGCGGCCTGGGTGGCGTCCTCGCAGAAGATCAGCTTGGCCCCCGAGTCGGCGAGCACGTAGGCGCACTCTTCAGGGGAATTGGTGTGATAGATCGGCGTCACCACCGCGCCGGCACATTGGGCACCGCAATCGGCCAGCGTCCAGTCGGCCGAGGTCAGGCCAAGAATCGCCACGCGGTCACCCAGCTCGATCCCGGTGGCCATCAGGCCGCGCGCGATCTCGGTGCTGATCGTGCCGAACTCACCATAGGAGACGTAGGCCGGGCGCCCGTCGCGCTGGAACTGCAGGGCGATGCCGGTGTGCCTGGATGCGGAATCGAGCACCAGCTCGCCCATCGTGCGCGGCTGCGCGCGCCGGGCGGCGTCAGACTCTCGGAGCTCGCGCTCGCGCTCGCGCTCAGGCTCGCGTCCGGTCACGGTCTGCGCCGCCCGTGGGGCGACGGTCTTCACTGTTGTGTTCCTGTCGATGCGCGCAGCGTGAGTGACGGCGCGGACTGGGTCTGTGGCCGGGGTGCTCCCAGGTCCACGAACTCCGGGTCCGGGGCTGCGGGTGGCGCTGGCGGCAGTGGTCTTGCGCCGCGCGTCGGCCACCAGCCCAGCCGGCCGAGCACGGCCTCGGCCGCGGGTAGCAGCACGGGCCGCAGGATCACGATGTCCAGCAAGATTGCGATCGCGACGCCGACCCCGTACTGGCGCACGTTGATCAGGTCGGTCGTGGCGAATGGGATCAGCGCCGCGGCCGACACGAGTCCGGCGCCGGTCGCGGCGGCGGCTGTCTGGCCCAGGGCGGTCGAGACCGAGCCCCGGCGGCTGCCGTCGGCTACGTACGCTTCCCTGGTCCGCGTCAGGAGGACCGTCGAGTTGATGATCGAGACGCTGAAAGCGACGGCGAAGATGCCGATGATCGTTATCGGATCCATGTAGCCGGGCCCGCCGAGCAGCGGGTCCGAGCCGCCGAACAGCAGTTGCAGGATCCCGAACGTGGACGCAACCACGAGCAAGCTGAAGACCGTCGCCACAACCGGCAGCAGCACGGCTCGCAGCGCCAGACCGAGCACCAGCATGATCGCGAGCGTGATCACGACAACGTCGAGCCAGAAGCGCGATCTGGTCACGCTGGTCAGGTCGCCAAGGTTGCCCGCCGGCCCGCCGACGGCGATCTGGACCTTGTTGGCCTTGGCGAATGTGCCTCCCAGGCTGGCCAGGCGCGTGCCGAGCGCCTCAGCGCGCGGGTCGTTTGACGCATACTTGGACACCACCACGATCTGGCCGGCGGTGCCGCCGCGCAGCAGGTTGATCGTGAACGTCGCGGCATTTCGATTCGACGGCGTGGCGCCCTCGACGGCGGCGAGCACGAAGTAGCCCGAGTTGAAGATCCCCGGCGACTGGCGCTCCAGCGCCTTGAGGGACGCCGTTGACGGGATCTGCCCGCGGGCCTTGACCACCGCGGCCTGCATCGTTCCGAGGCCGGTGGTGAGCTGTCCGGCCGGGGAGACGCCGCTTGACAGTCCTGTGGCGAGCTGGCCGGTTCCGCTGGTGATCTGGCCGAGCCCGATCTCCAGGGCCCCGGCCCCGGCGGTCAGCTGGCCCAGGCCGCTGTTGAGCTGGCCGCCGCCACCGGCGAGCTGGTCGATCCCGCTCGCGAGCTGGCTGTTGCCGTTGCGCAGCTGGCCGATGCCGGTCGCCAGTTGCGATGCTCCGTCATGAAGCATGTTGAGCGCAGCGACCAGTCCCGGCGCCTGGTAGGCGATCTGGCCGGCGAGTCCCTTGGCGCCGGCGGCGCTGGTCGCAGCGGTCTGGACCTCGCCGGTGAGGGCCGCGAGCGCGCTGCTGGCACTGTTGGTCGCCGATAGGGCGGCACTGTAATGGGCGTCGTTCTTGCCGGTGGTCATGGAGCTGAGCGCGGCCAGCGCGTCTTTGAGCTCGCCGGCGGCCGCATTCGCCTGGCCGGGGGCGCTCGATAGTGCCGAGCTGGTGCCCGCGGTCAGCGAGGAGAGCGACTTGAGCGCCGGCATGCTGGCGCTGGCGGGGCCTTGGGCCAGGCCGATTCCCTGCAGCAGCTGGTTGGACCCGACCAGTGCGTGGCTCGCGCCGGTCTTCAGTGCCTGGGCGCCGGCCAGCGCGCTCTGCAGTCCGGCGGCGAGCGTCGCGGAGCCGGCTTTGGCCTGGGCTAGGCCACTATGGAGCTGGGCCGCGCCCGTCTGGGCCTGGCCGGAGCCGTTGTGGAGCTGACCGGCTCCCGAGGAAGCCGTCGCGAGGCCGGATTGCAGCTGCGCGGATCCGCTGCCGGCCTGACCGAGCCCATTGATCAGCTGGAGCAGTTGGGTCTTGCTCTGGTCAGAGATCTTGGCCGATTTCTTCAGACCCGGGCCGAACGCCTTCAGCTGGTTTGAAGTGGAGTTGATCGCGCCCGGACCTTCGACGGAGTCGACCGTCTTGTCCTTGGCGATCTGCGTCTCAAACCGGTAGATGCTCGCCAGCAGCGCCGGGGTCGTGACCGGGCGGCCGTTGGCGACGATCAGTAGGTTGTAGGGCGTCGGCCAGCCGGGACCCATCACTCGTGAAACCTCCTGGAAGGCGATCCGCGCCTTTGAGTTGGCGGGAAGCTGGCTCACCGTGGGCGGTCCCGAGTGAAATGCGAACGCAGGAACCGCGATCGCGGCCAGCAGCAACGTCGCGAGGAAGCCCGCGAACACCGCCTGCCGGGTCACCCAGTTGCCGCCGTCGACAAGCCGCGACCACGCACGTTGCAGGGGCGGTGGCGCCGGGAAGCTGAAAGCGTCTATGCGGCGACCCAGCAAGACCAGCGCGGCGGGCATCACGACCACCGCACCCCCGGTTGCGAACATCGCGCAGGTGAACGCTCCGGATCCGATTGAGAACATCAGCTGGGTAGGGCCGATCGCCACCACGACCAGCAGCGCCACGAGCAGGGCGCTGCCGCCGATCAGGACCGCCTTGCCGGTGGTCTGAAGCTCGAGGATCGCCGCCGTCGCGGCGTCCCGCGGGTGCTTGCCTTCGGGAAGCTCCTCGCGGTGGAAGCGGTCGAGGATCAGCAGCGCAAAGCCGACTCCGAGCGCGAGTCCGGTCATCGTCCCCAGGGCGACGCCAATTGGGTCCACGGACACCAGGTGTCCGAGGAGCGCGACCTCGCCGAAGCCCGACAGCATGCTGATCGCACCGACCGCGGTGACCAGCGCCGCCGCCACCGGGGCGCGCAGGCCGACCAGCAGCAGCAGGAACAGGATCCCGAGCGCGATCAGCTCCGTCTTGCGGAGGTTTGAAATCGACGCGTTCTTGAGCGCACGGTCGATCGACGGCTGGCCGGTGATGAACGCCCTGACCGGACCTGAGATCTGACGCGAGACGAGACTCTCAATCTGCGGCTCGTCGTATTGGACCGCGTTCTTCTCGGACCGGTCGATGGAGACGACGATCATCGCCGCGGTCGGCTTGGGGCGCAGCCCGGCACTTGCGGTGCCGGCGTCCCACGCCGAGAGCACCCGCGTATGGGGTCGCTTCGCCAGCGCGCGCACCAGGCTGGGACCCTCACGGTTGAGCGCTGCCCGCGGGCCCTCGAGCAGAATCGGCACCAGCTGGCTGGGGCCGAACTGCGCGTTGGCCAGCTGCTGGGCGCGCGATGACTGCGTGCCGGGCACGACGGTGATCGACGGCGAAAGCGTGCTCGAGACGCCAAAGCCGATCAGCGTCAGAACGATTGCGGCCAGCGACCAGACGGCGAGGGCCGTACGGGGCCGGCGAATTGAAAGCCTGGCGAGGCCGATCATCGGTCATCTCCTTGTGTGACGTTCATCACCGTGAGCCTCGCACCCCCCAGCGGGTCAGGCATCCGTGCAATCCTGTAACCGAGAGCGGATTTGTTGCTGAATGGTGAAGTTCTGAGCACCCCCGCGCCGCCTCCAGGCGTTCGCCGGTGCGCGGGCCGCAAGTGCTCCCCGGCAACTCAGAATTGGTCGGGCTGCATCTCGATCGCGCCGCACGGGCATTCCCTGGGCGCACATTCCGCAGTCATCGCGCCGTCGAGACCGTCGCGCAGCGCCGTCCGCAGCTCGCGCTCGTCGACCCTGGCCCGGAGGCCTGCAGCTCACGCTCACCGAGCGTCTGATCGTCTCGCCGAGCAGGCTCAGCTTGACGCTGCTTGACCCGGCGTTTACGGCCAGGATCCGCAACGGGGAAACTCAGCTGACCTCTGAGACCTGACCGGTCGGCGCCGGCCGCGCGCCCGGCCACGTCCAATTGCCAACCTCGGGGAGGTCATCGCCCGCCTCGCGCGTGTGAGCGCGGGCGCGCAGCCGCGCGTCGGTCATCTGCTGGCGCAGGCCGGCCGCCCGCTCGCCGAGACCCGGCACACGATCGATCACGTCCATCACCAGGTGGTAGCGATCGAGGTCGTTGAGCATCACCATGTCGAACGGGGTGGTGGTCGTGCCCTCTTCCTTGTAGCCGCGCACGTGGATGTTGTGATGGTTGGTGCGCCGGTAGGTGAGGCGGTGGATCAGCCACGGGTAGCCGTGGTAGGCGAAGATAACCGGCCGCGCGCTCGTGAACAGCGCGTCGAACTCGCGATCGGAGAGACCATGCGGGTGCTCGGTCTCGGGCTCAAGTCGCATCAGGTCGACGACGTTGATCACGCGCACACGAAGGTCCGGCAGGTGCTCGGCCAGCAGCGCCGCGGCGGCCAGGGTCTCCAGCGTCGGCACGTCGCCGGCGCACCCGAGCACCACGTCGGGCTCCTCGTTGCCGTCGCTGGAGGCCCATTCCCAGATCCCGATGCCGCGCGTGCAGTGGGCGATCGCCTCCTCCATCGTCAGGTAGTCGAGCGCCGGCTGCTTGCCGGCGACGATCACGTTGACGTAGTCGCGTGAGCGCAGGCAGTGATCGGCGACCGACAGCAGGCAGTTCGCGTCCGGCGGCAGGTAGACCCGCACGATCTCGGCCTTCTTGTTGACAACGTGGTCGATGAACCCTGGGTCCTGATGGGAAAAGCCGTTGTGGTCCTGGCGCCAGACGTGGGAGGAGAGCAGGTAGTTCAGCGACGCGATCGGCTGGCGCCAGGGAATCCCGCGGGTCACCTTCAGCCACTTGGCGTGCTGGTTGAACATCGCGTCGATGATGTGGATGAAGGCCTCGTAGCAGTTGAACAGCCCGTGACGGCCGGTCAGCAGATAACCCTCCAGCCACCCCTGGCAGAGGTGCTCGCTCAGCACCTCCATCACGCGGCCGTCAGGCGCTAGGTGATCGTCGCTGTCAAGCCACTCGGCGTCCCAGGCCCGATCGGTGACCTCGAATACGGCCCCCAGGCGATTGGATGCGGTCTCGTCCGGACCCATGATCCGGAACCGGTCGGGGTTGGCCCGGACCACGTCGCGCAGGAATGCACCGAGCACGCGAGTGGCCTCGCTGGTCTTGGAGGCGGGGGCGGGTACCTCGACCGCGTAGCCGCGGAAGTCGGGCAGCTCGAGGTCGCGCAGCAGCACGCCGCCGTTGGCGTGCGGGTTGGCACTCATCCGCCGCCGTCCCCTGGGCGCCAGCGCGGCCAGCTCGGCCACCAGCTCGCCGCGTTCGTCGAACAGCTCCTGCGGCCGGTAGGAGCGCATCCACGCCTCGAGCGCGGCCAGGTGCTCGGGATCCTCACGCACGCGGCTCAGCGGCACCTGATGGGAGCGGAACGACCCTTCGGCCGGCAGGCCGTCGACCATCTTGGGCCCCGTCCAGCCTTTGGGCGTGCGCAGCACGATCATCGGCCAGCGCGGCCGCTCGGCGACATGGTCCTCACGGCTGCGGCGCTGGATCTCGGCGATCTCGTCCATTGTGGCTGCCAGCGTGTCGGACATCAGCTGGTGCATCTCATCGGGATGCGATCCCTCCACGAAATGTGGTGCGTAGCCATAGCCCTCGAGCAGCGATTCAAGCTCGTCATGACCGATCCGGGCGAGCACCGTCGGGTTGGCGATCTTGTACCCGTTGAGATGCAGGATCGGCAGCACCGCGCCGTCGCGGGCCGGATTGAGGAACTTGTTCGAATGCCAGCTAGCGGCCAGCGGTCCGGTCTCGGCCTCGCCGTCGCCGATTACGCACGCCACCAGCAGGTCCGGGTTGTCGAACGCCGCCCCGTAGGCGTGCACGAGGCTGTAGCCGAGCTCGCCGCCCTCGTTGATCGAGCCCGGGGTCTCCGGTGCGACGTGGCTGGGGATGCCGCCGGGGAAGGAGAACTGGCGAAACAGGCGCCTGATTCCCTCCTCGTCACGGCCGATGTGGTGGTACACCTCGCTGTAGGTGCCCTCCAGATAGGCGTTGGCCACCAACCCTGGGCCTCCGTGTCCCGGGCCGGTGACGTAGATCGCGTTCAGGTCGCGGGCCGCGATCAGCCGGTTGAGGTGCGCGTAGACGAAGTTCAGGCCCGGCGTTGTGCCCCAGTGGCCGAGCAGCCGGGGCTTGATGTGCTCGGTTCGCAGCGGCTCGCGCAGCAGCGGGTTGTCCAGCAGGTAGATCTGACCGACTGACAGGTAGTTGGCCGCTCGCCAGTAAGCGTCGACCAAGCTCAGATCGTCAGGCATCCGGCATCGCTGAGCAGCGTAGCCGACCTCTGATTTGCAGACGTGTAAGGAACGTGAATCAGGGATTTGCCGAAGCGCGTTCCGGGCTGAGCCCGGATGGCGCGCGTGTGCGGTCATGATCGACTCAATCCGCCACCCTAGGGACAACCAAGGGCTGCGGACGGGAACGGCCCTCGAGGCCTGCTGACCGCCTCGAGGGACTTCTCATCCTTTCCACTGGAGGTCGGAAGATGGGCGTAGAGTTCGATCGACATGGCCGCTAGCTTCGTGATCGAACGGAGCGACTTCGACGCCCTGCTCGGTGCTCTGCAACACAGAGGACACACGATCATCGGGCCCACGATCCGCGATGGCGCGATCATCTACGACGAGGTCGCCTGTGCCGCCCAGCTTCCGGCGGGATGGACCGACGAGCAGGACGGTGGCCACTATCGGTTGCGCCGGCGCAACGACGAGGCGCTGTTCGGCTACGCCGTCGGACCGCATTCGTTCAAGCAGTTCCAGCTTCCCTCCGAGGTCAAGCTGTGGGAGGCGGATGTCGATCAGCACGGCGGGCTGAGCGACCCGGTCGAGCCGGAGCGCAAGTCGCCGCGCTACGCGTTCCTGGGTGCGCGCTCGTGCGAGCTGCACGCCATGGGAATCCTCGACCGCGTGCTGCTGGGGGGTGCCCATCCCGACCCGGCTGACCGTGCGCGCACCGAGAACGTGTTCATCGTCGCGGTCCAGTGCGGGCAGGCGGGCGGAACCTGCTTCTGCGTCTCGATGAATACCGGCCCGGTGGCCGAGCGGGGCTTCGACCTGGCCCTGACGGAGGTGCTGGGCAATCGCGAGCACCACTTCGTGGTCGAGGTCGGGTCAGAGCGCGGCGGCGAGGTGCTGGCCGATGTTCCCCACCGCCCGGCTGCCGACGGCGATCGCCGGGCGGCGCAGGACGTGCACGCCCGGACGGCGTCGCAGATGGGCCGGGAGCTTGATGTCACCGACATCAAGGAGCTGCTGTACCGCAACTACGAGCATCCGCGCTGGGATGAGGTCGCCGAGCGGTGCCTGACGTGTGGAAATTGCACGATGGTCTGCCCAACGTGCTTCTGCACCACGGTGGAGGATGTGACCGACCTTCAGGGAGAGCACGTGGAGCGCCATCAGCGTTGGGACTCGTGCTTCACGATCGACTACTCAGGTGTACACGGCGGCGCCGCCCGCAGCTCGACTCGCTCGCGCTACCGGCAGTGGATGACCCATAAGCTCGCCACCTGGCAGGACCAGTTCGGGAGTTCGGGTTGCGTGGGCTGCGGACGCTGCATCACCTGGTGCCCGGTCGCCATCGACCTCACCGAGGAAGCGCGCGCGATCCGCGAAACCGACGGGCGGATCGATGCAGACGCTTGAGGAGCTGATCGCCCAGGCGCCGGTGTTCGCCGGCCTGGAGCCCGCGCATCTGGCGCTGATTTCCGGCTGTGCGCGCAACCTGCGGGTCCAGGCCGGGACCTATCTCCTGCGCGAGGGCGATCCGGCTGACCGCTTCTTCCTGATCCGCCACGGGACGGTGGCGCTGGAGGTGCACGCTCCCGGCAGTGGCCCGTTGTCGATCCAGACGCTTACCGACGGTGACGTCGTCGGCTGGTCATGGCTGTTTGCGCCCTACCGCTGGCAGATGGACGGGCGGGCCGTGCAGCCGTGCAGCCTGATCGCCATCGACGGCGCCTGCCTGCGCGCCAAAACCGACGCCGATCACGAGCTCGGCTACCAGCTGATGCGCCGCTTCGCTGCCAACATCGTGGACCGGCTGCAGGCGACGCGATTTCAGCTGATCGACGTGTACGGCCGTGCCCCAGCCTGAGCTCGAGCTATCACGACCTGGGCCGATGGTGCCCGCGCCGTTTGAGGTGATCGCCAAGCGCCAGGACACGGTCGACACGTGGACGCTGGAGCTCGCGTCGGCCTCTGGTGAGGGGCTCCGGTTCGCTCCGGGGCAGTTCACGATGCTGTCAGCCGGCGGCGCGGGGGAGGTTCCGATCTCGATCAGCGGCGACCCTGGCGATCGGACTCGCCTGGTGCACACCGTTCGCGCCGTGGGACTGGCCACTGAGGCGATCTGCCGGGCCCAGCCGGGCGACCGGCTCAGCGTGCGGGGACCGTTCGGCGAGCCGTGGCCGGTGGGCGAGGCGGAGGGCGCCGACGTCGTGATCGCGGCCGGTGGCATCGGGCTGGCGCCGCTGCGTCCCGCGGTTCTGGCGCTGCTGGCCCGCCGGGAGCACTACGGGCGACTGGTGCTGCTCTACGGCGGGCGTAGCCCCGACCAGCTGCTCTACCCCGACGAGCTGCCGATCTGGTCTGAGCGAGGGCTCGAGGTCCTGGTCACGGTCGACAGCGCCGGTCCCGAATGGCTGGGGCACGTCGGCGTGGTGACCCGGCTGGTCCCCCGGGCAGATTTCTCGGGCGCCGCCACGGTGGCGATGTCGTGCGGGCCTGAGGTGATGATGCGCTTTGCGGTGGCGGCGCTAGCCGAGCACGGCGTGGCGGCCGACCGCATGTTCGCGTCGATGGAGCGCAACATGCAGTGCGGCATCGGACACTGCGGGCACTGTCAGCTCGGACCTTCGCTGGTGTGCCGTGACGGGCCCGTCTACCGCTGGTCAGAGCTCGAGCGATGGCTGTCGATCCGGGAGTTGTGATGGGACCGCGCTCTGACAGGCCCACGCTGGCCGTGTGGAAGTTCTCCTCCTGCGACGGATGCCAGCTGAGCCTGCTCGACCTGGAGGACGAGCTGCTGGCACTGGTCGACCGGATCCAGATCGCATATTTCCTGGAGGCCTCCAGCGCCGTCGTCGAGGGCCCCTACGACGTCTCGCTGGTGGAGGGGTCGGTCACCACCCAGCACGATGCTGAGCGGATTCATGAGGTCCGCGCCCAGTCGCGCGCCCTGATCACGATCGGCGCCTGCGCCACGGCGGGCGGGATTCAGGCGCTGCGCAACTTTGCCGACGTGGAGCAGTTCACCCAGATCGTCTACGCCTCCCCGGACTACATCTCGACCCTTAATACCTCCACCCCGATCAGCGCCCACGTGCCCGTCGATTTCGAGCTCAACGGATGTCCGATCAACAAGCACCAGCTGCTGGAGGTGATCAGCGCCCATCTCAACCGCCGGCGGCCTCGGGTGCGCGCCCACAGCGTGTGCGTCGAGTGTAAGCGGCGCGGGACGGTATGCGTGATGGTCGCCCACGGGACGACCTGCCTGGGGCCGGTGACCCATGCCGGCTGCGGCGCGATCTGCCCCGCCTATGACCGCGGCTGCTACGGATGCTACGGCCCGCAGGAGTCGCCCAACACCGCCTCCCTGAGCGCGCAATCGGCCCAGCTCGGCTCAGACCAGCGCGATCTCGTCCGCGTGTACCGGACCTTCAACGCCGCGGCGCCGGACTTCCGGGAGGCGAGCGAGGCTCATGAGCGAGCCGCCCGCTAGCGCCCGGCGGACGATCCGCACCGATTACCTTGCCCGGGTGGAGGGCGAGGGGGCGATGTACGTCGCGCTTGAAGGGTCAGAGGTGCGCGAGGTCAGGCTGCGCATCTACGAGCCGCCGCGGTTCTTTGAGGCGATGCTGCGCGGGCGGGCCTTCACCGAGGCGCCGGACATCACCGCCCGCATCTGCGGGATCTGCCCGATCGCCTACCAGATGAGCTCGGCGCGGGCGATGGAGGACGCCTGCGGCGTGACGATCGACGACGGGCCGATTCGTGATCTGCGCCGCCTGATCTACTGCGGGGAGTGGATCGAGAGCCACAGCCTGCACGTGTACCTGTTGCACGCCCCGGACTTCCTCGGCTACCCGGGCTTCGTGGAGATGGCCCGCGACCATCCGCAGATCGCCGAGCAGGGTCTGCAGATGAAGAAGGCGGGCAATCAGGTCATGACCGTGATCGGCGGCCGTGAGGTGCACCCGATCAACCTTCGTGTCGGCGGCTTCTACCGGGCCCCGAGCAGGCGTGAGCTTCAGACGCTGGTGGAGCCACTGCAGCGGGCGAGGGAAACAGCACTGGCCACCGTCCGCTGGGCCGCCGAGCTCAACTTTCCCAACATCACTCATGAACCCGAGCTCGTCGCGCTGCACGATCCCGGCGCCTACCCGATCGACCTGGGGCGGATCGTGTCCGACCGCGGGCTGGACATCGCCCCTTCGGAGTTCGACGAGCACGTACTCGAGGAGCACGTCGAGCACTCCAACGCACTTCACGCCCGGATCCGCGAGCGCGGCTCCTATCTGACCGGCCCGCTGGCCCGCTACAACCTCTCGTTTGCCAAGCTGCGGCCGCTGGCGCAGCAGGCCGCGCTGGAGGCGGGACTGCAGCCGACCTGCCGCAACCCGTTTCAGAGCATCATCGTGCGTGGCGTCGAGCTCGTGCAGGCTTGCGATGACGCGCTGTCGATTATCGAGTCCTACGAGCCGCCGGATCCGCCCGCGGTTGAGGTGCAGCCTCGCCGAGCCGTCGGCCACGGGGCCACTGAGGCGCCCCGGGGCATGATCTACCACCGTTACGAGATCGACGATGACGGCACGATCCTGGACGCGCGGATCGTCCCGCCCACCTCTCAGAACCAGCTCACGATCGAAGAGGATCTCCGGGAGGTGGTCGCCCGCCACGTCGACCTGCCCGACGAGCAGCTGCGGCTGCGCTGCGAGCAGGCGATCCGCAACCACGACCCGTGCATCTCCTGCGCGACGCATTTCCTGGATCTGACCGTCGATCGAAGCTGAGTGCTTCCCGCCGTATTTTTGGTCGGGAGCACTGAGCCAATGCTGGTGATCGGGGTCGGAAACGACCTACGCGGAGACGATGGCGTCGGCCTGGAGCTGGCGCGACGCCTGGCGCGCCAGCCGCAGAGCGCCGTCGGCGTGGTCGCCCACCGCGGCGAGGCCGTTTCGATGATCGAGCTGTGGCGCGACTCGCGGGCGGTGATCATCGTCGATGCCGTGCGCTCGGGCGCGCGCCCCGGCACGATCCTGCGCCTCGATGCGAGTTCAGCGCCGATCGCCTGGCCGCGGCGCGCCAGCTCCAGCCACGCGATCGGGCTGGCCGAGGCGATCGAACTGTCACGCGCGCTCGGGACGCTCCCGGCGCGAGTGATCGTCTACGGCATCGAGGGCGGTGGTTTCGACGCCGGCGCCGCGCTCAGCGCGCCGGTCGCCCGTTCGCTGGACAGGCTTTGCGACGCGGTTCGAGCCGAGGCGCTCGGATCCGAGTGTCCGGCGCGATAGCGTACGTGCGATGGATGAGCCGTCAAATGGTCCCGTCACGACGATCGTTCTGGCTGACGACCACACGATCGTCCGAAGCGCTCTGAAGGCGCTGCTGGATGCCGAGCAGGCGTTCGAGGTGGTCGCCGAAGCGGGTGATGCCGACGAGGCGGTCCGCAAGGTCCGTGCCTACAAGCCCAGCGTGCTGGTGCTCGACTTGAGCATGCCCGGCGGGCCGAGCCTGGGCCGGATCCCCGATATGCATGAGGCGTCGCCGAGCACGTCGATCGTCATGCTGACGATGGAGGACGAGCCGCGTTTTGCCCGGGAGGCATTGCGCGCCGGAGCGCTCGGCTTTGTGCTCAAGGAGGCCGCCGGCACCGAGCTGGTGGCGGCCGTACGGGCTGCTGCTACGGGAGTGAGCTACCTGAACCCTCAGCTCGGCGCCCTGATCGCCGCACAGCCGGACGTCCCGCCGGGGCTGCCCGACGATCTGTCAGAGCGCGAGGTGGAGGTGCTGCGACTGGTGGCGCTCGGATTCACGAACGCTGAGATCTCCGAGCAGCTCTTTCTCAGCGTCCGCACCGTCGAGTCCCACCGCGCTCACATCCAGCGTAAGATCCGGCGCACGACCCGAGCGGACCTGGTCGCCTACGTGCGCGAGCACGGATTGATGGAGTAGGCCGCTGGATCGCCGGCCGGTGAGGCGATTGCGGCTTGCAGCGGAGCGTACCCGGGGAATCCACGGATGACGGCTGCGGGCGGAAATGTCAGGCTGTCCCCGTGTCCGCCGCAGCGCTACCCACGGTCCGGGTGCAGCCCGACAGACACGGCGCGTGGCAGGTGGCGCTCCCCGGTGATCAAGGGCCCATCGCCTGTCCGACGCTCGAAAGCGCCCGACGTCTGGCTCACGTGACCGCGACGCGTTCGCATCCCTGTGAGCTGATCGTGTGGGATGCCTATCACAGGGTGCTGGAATACGTGGTCCTCTCAGACCAACACGAGCTCGGGCCAGGTCGTGCCAGAATCACCGCTCGATGATCCTGATCTGTTACGACGGCTCCGAGGACGCCCGGGCGGCGATCAAGGGGGTCGGTCAGCTGCTCAGCGGCCAGCCGGCGCGGGTTCTGACCGTCTGGGAGACGTTCGCCGAGGTGCTGGCCCGCTCGGGAGCCGGGCTAGGCGTGGCCGCGCTGAACTTCGAGGAGATCGACGAATCGAGCGAGCGCACCGCGCGCGAGCGAGCCGCGGAGGGTGTCGGCTACGCCCGCCAGGCCGGTCTTGACGCCGAGGCCCGCGTGGCGGAACGAGGCGCCACGATCTGGGAGACGATCCTCAACCAGGCAGAGCAGGTCGAGGCCAGCCTGATCGTGCTCGGCAGCCGCGGCTTGACCGGAATCAAGTCGATCCTATTGGGCAGCGTCTCCCAGGCGGTGCTGCAGCATGCCGACCGTCCTGTGATGATCGTGCCTTCGCCCGGCGTCGCCGCCAAGCGCGCCAGCCATCGCCACTGAGGCGCTGCGCTAGCGCGGGCTTCAGTAGAAATCCCTCAGGCCAAAGACGGTGCCGCCACGATGAGTCTGTCTGTCCAGGGGCTTAGCGTGACGGTCTGCCGGCCACCACCAAAACGAGAGGCTCGATGTCCACTCTGATCTGTTACGACGGCTCGCCCAGCGCAAGGCGTGCGGTAGCGGTCGCTCGCCAATCGCTTGGGTCTGATCGGACGACCCTGTTGCACGTCTTCAATCCGCCGGAAGCGGTGCTCGCCGACTCGTTCAGCACTTCGAGCTCGCCGGCGGGACCGAACGACGACAAGCTCGAGCACGAGGTGCTGGCGCGCGCGCGACAGGTCGCCGGAGAGGGGCAGCAGCTGGCCCACAGCCTGGGGCTCGAAGTCGACGTCCGGGTGGAGCGAAGCCCGTCCAGCGTCTGGCGCACAATTCTGGACGTCGCCTCAGAGCAGGACGCCAAGCTGATCGTCGTCGGCACCCACGGCCTGACCGCAGTGGTGGACTCGCTGCTGGGGAGCGTGTCCAGCGGGTTGCTGCACCATTCCGAGATTCCCGTCCTGGTCGTGCCGGCCCACAAGGACTAGGGACAGGCGCCAGGCGCCGCAGGCGAGCCGCTTCTATCGGTAGTTAGGCCGTAACGGAACCAGGGTCTGCACCGTTGTGTGCGGTGTCGCGCCTCACCTAGCGTCCCTGCTCGCGGGCCACGCTCGGATCGTCGGGATCGTCGGGATCGGCGTGGCCGGGTGAGCAGTCATGCCATTTCAACCAATCCTCCCCGGTTGCTCGCGCTGCGGCGATCGGATCGGCGTCTACGATCCGTTCTGGATGCAGTTGGCCGACGGCACGCTGCGATCCTCCTCGTATCTGAACCTGCAATGGGATCTGCGCCCTGGGCAGAGCCTGCTGAGGGTTTGGCACCGAGGGTGTGTGGCCCTGGAGGACGCCCTGGGGAGTTCCGAGCGCTGAGACGTCGCGCGCCGAGCGTTGAGAAGTCGCGTGCCGGGATCCCGGAGCTGTTGCGCTTTTGGGCGCCCGGGCGGGCGCCAGGGCCGCTTAGCGGTCGCCGAGGCTGCGGCGCTTGCGCGCCCGCGCGACCAGCTGCTCGATGCGTTCGCGCCGCGCACGTTCGCGGCGCTCATTTCGCAGGCGCAGATGGCGGAAGGGCTGGGGCTCAGCGCTCTCGTCTGGAGGCTTGAACTTTGGCCTGGCAGACATGCTGCGAAATTTACCGGCCGGATCCGCGCGCGGCGTCCGGGTAAATGACCCGATCGGCCATCCGTGTTGACGCGCATGGATCGGGGACAACTACGGCTCCGGCTGTGGCCCGGAGCGGATGTAGGAAGGCCTCGGCCCCTTGACGCTTTAGGGGAGATGGCAGACAAACCGAGCTCTCGTGGGTCAGCACCCGCCGGTGGCGAGGCCGCGCCGCCCGAGCACAGCCACCGCCCATGGAGGGTGGAGGGGGCGCGTCCCGCGCCGCGGGCCACCCCGGCGCCGGCGCCGCCGCACAAGCGGCCGAGCATCTGGCTGGTGGTGGCGCTGCTGCTGGCGCTGAACTGGTTCGTGGCGCTGACCACCGAATCGAGCGGCCCTACACGCCTGAGCGTTCCCTACAGCGTCTTCAGCGCGCAGCTGCAGGATCACAACATCGCGACCGTCAATGCCCAGGGCTCGGCGATCCAGGGGACCTTCCGTCACGCCGTGATCTATCCCACCGGTAAGAACGGCGTCTCGTCGGTCGACTTCGCGACCCAGCGGCCGTCGTTCGCCGACGACCAGGTGCTGAGCACCCTGCTGCGCGAGGGCGCGGTGGTGAGCGCCAAGCCGATCAGCTCGGGGCAATCGACGCTCGTCACGATCTTGGTCGGGTTCGTACCGACACTGCTGTTCGTGGGCTTCTTCTTCTGGATCATGCGCCGGGCCTCCGGTGCGATGAGTGGAGGGGGCGGGATGTTCGGCGGCATGGGCCGTTCCAAGGCGCGTAAGTACGAGGCCAATGAGCAGCGCACCACGTTCGCCGACGTCGCCGGTATCGACGAGGCCACCGCGGAGCTTGCCGAGGTGGTCGACTTCCTCAAGTACCCGGATCGCTATCGGCGGCTCGGTGGCCGGATCCCGCGCGGCGTCCTGCTCAGCGGGCCCCCGGGCACGGGCAAGACGCTGCTCGCGCGGGCGGTGGCCGGCGAAGCCGACGTCCCCTTCTTCTCGATCTCCGCCTCGGAGTTCGTCGAGATGATTGTCGGCGTTGGGGCCAGCCGCGTGCGCGACCTGTTCGTGCAGGCCAAGCAGGAAGCCCCGGCGATCGTGTTCATCGACGAGTTGGACGCGATCGGTCGCCGGCGCGGCGCCGGAGCCCTCAGCGGCGCCAACGACGAGCGCGAGCAGACGCTCAACCAGATCCTCACCGAGATGGACGGCTTCACCGGCAACGAAGGTGTGATCGTGCTGGCCGCAACCAACCGGCCGGAGATCCTGGATCCGGCGCTGCTGCGCGCCGGGCGCTTCGATCGGCGGATCACCGTCAATCCTCCTGACCAGGAGGGCCGGCTGATGATCCTCCTCGTTCACACGCGAGGCATCCCGCTCGCCGACGACGTCGACCTGGCGGCGATCGCCTCCAGCACCCCCGGAATGGTCGGCGCGGATCTGCGCAATCTGGCCAACGAGGCGGCGCTGGGCGCGGCCCGGGGGGACTCTGAAGTCGTCCGTCGCCAGGATTTCACCGATGCATTGGAGCGGATCGTGCTCGGTGCGGCTCGGCGGATCGTGATCTCCGAAGACGAGCGCCGGCGGACCGCCTACCACGAGTCCGGACACGCTTTGCTCGGCATGCTGCAGCCGGGAGCCGATCCCGTGCGCAAGGTCTCGATCATCCCGCGCGGTCAGGCGCTGGGGGTGACCTTTCAGAGCCCGGAGTCAGATCGTTACGGCTACGGCGAGAGCTATCTCCGCGGGCGGCTGATCGGCCTGCTGGGCGGTCGGGCGGCGGAGTCGCTGGTGTATGGCGAGACGACCACCGGCGCTGAGTCTGATCTGGAGCAGGCGACGGCACTGGCCCGCCAGATGGTGGGGCGCTGGGGAATGTCGGATCAGATCGGCCTGCTGTCAGCACTGCCCAGGCCGGGCGAGGAGAGCTTTGGCTTCCCTGGCTTCGGCGGGGTCGCATCGCAGCGTACGCTCGAGCTGATCGACGACGAGGTGAAGCGGATCACCGCCGATTGCTACGCGCAGGCCAAAAGCATGCTTGCCCAGCACCGAGACCAGCTGGACCTGCTGGCCAGCGCGCTGCTCAAGCATGAGACGCTCGACGAGGCCGACGCGTACGCTGCCGCCGAGATCCCGGCGGGAGCCACCGTAGGCGCTGCCAGGACCGGCGGGCGGTCGGCTATCTACTGAAGCTGTTGGAGGGACTCTGCGGATGAGCGCCGAGGCCATCGGTCCTAGGGTGTGTGTATGTCGATCAGAGAAGTCATTGAACGTCATGGCCACGATGCCCACGAAGGCGATCCGGATGCGACCGCACAGGCGTGGGAGGAAGCGGGCTTCAACGCCGCCGACGTCGATGAGTGGCTGCGTGCCCGCTGCTTTGACCCGGCCGCGGCTGAGGACTTGGCTGATGCCGGCATCACGCCTCAGATGGCGATGATGAAGACCCAGGCTGGTTCGGCAAGCTATGTCGACACAGTGGCCTTCAAGGTCTCCATCGGCGATCTGGAGGTCGATGAGGCGCGCGAGCTCGTCGGCGCCACCTGAGCGGCAGTGCCACGGGGCATCTGACGGATGCTCGCTCTGATCGTCGCGAACCTTCGCCGGCGGATGGCGCGTACCGCAATCACCGCGGCGGGGATCGCGGTGGGCGTCGCGGCGATCGTCGCCCTGCTGGCGCTCTCGGCCGGCCTCGATCGCACCGCCGGGCAGCTCGTGCACCTCGGTCGCGCGGATCTCGGCCTGTTCCAGCGTGACGCCGGTGATCCGACGTCGTCGGTCCTGCCGCTTTCGCTGGTGGCGCGCGTGAAGGCCCAGCCGGAGATCGTCGATGCCACGCCCCTGCAACTGGTGGTCGGTGCGATCCCCCGAGCTCCGTCGGCGATCGTGTTCGGACTGCAGCAGGACGGGTTCGTCGCGCGCCGGCTGGTGTACACGGCCGGCCGGGCCGAGGGCCATGGCCAGGTGGTGATCGGCGGTCTGCTCGCCCAGCAGCTTCACGCTCGCCCGGGTCAAACGATCCGGATCGGCGGCCGATCCTTCGTGATTGCCGGTGTGTATCAGTCAGGCATAACCTTCGAGGACTCGGGGGCGATCACAACCCTCGGTGACGCCCAGTCGATCGCCGGACGGACGTCGCAGGAGGCGACCTCGATCGCGGTGCGCCTGGTGGCGCAGGTCACCCCGGCGACCGCAGAGCGACAGCTGGCGGCCGCCTTCCCCGGCGTATCGGCGATCTCCGATCCGAGCGAGGCGATCCGCGCCGGCGCCAACAGCGACCTGATCAGCAAGGCGGTGCTGCTGATCGTGGTCTTGGCGCTGATCATTGGAGCGCTGACCGTCGCCAACACGATGCTCGCGGCGGTGCTTGAGCGCCGGCGCGAGTTGGCCCTGTTGGCGACGATCGGCTGGAGTGGGTCCCAACTGGCGGCCCTGGTCCTGGGTGAGGCGGTGGCGGTGAGCATCCTCGGAACCGCAGCGGGCTTGGTCCTGGGGGTCCTGGCCAGTGGATTGCTCCCCGCGACGCTCGGGCTCCAGAGCTTCATCTCGCCGGAGCTGACCGCCTGGGGGCTCGGACGAGCGAGTCTGATCGGCGTGGCGATCGGCGTTCTCGGCGCCGTCTACCCGATCTGGCGCGTTACGCGCACGTGGACTGCGGCGGCGCTGGCATCGGGATGATCTCCGTCAGGCATCGACGACGCGGCCGTCAACCAGCCTGACCACGCGGTCGGCGCGCCCGGCCACGGCAGAATCGTGGCTGACGACGATCACGGTCATGCCGTACCGCTCGCGTTCGGCGGCCAGAAGGTCCAGCGCTCGCTCGGTGCTCTCGGAGTCCAGGGCGCCGGTGGGCTCGTCGGCGAGCAGCACACACGGATCGTTGGCGAGTGCCCGCGCCAGCGCCACCGCCTGGCGCTGGCCACCGGACAGCTCGGAGGGAAGATGGTCCGCGCGATCACGAAGGCCGACCTCGTCAAGCAGGGCCGAGCTTCGCTGGCGACGTTCACGGTGCCCGACGCCTACCGCCAGCAGCGCCGCCTCAATGTTGCTTTGAGCGCTCAGGTAGGGAAGCAGGAGATTGTCCTGGAACACGAATCCGACCATCCGGCGGCGAAACTCGACTGCCCGCCGCGGCTCGGGCACCGGTATTCCGGCGACGGTGATCGTCCCCGAATCCGGCCGCGCGAGGCTCCCGATCACGCTCAGCAGAGTGCTCTTGCCAGACCCCGACGGACCGGTGATCGTCACGAACTCAGACGGGGCCACGGCAAGCGAGACCCCGCGCAGCGCCTTGATCGGACCAAACGACTTGACGACGTCTGCGACCTGCACCGCTGCGCCCCCGCCGCCGGCTTGGGTCGCGTCGTCGATGCCGAGCCGATCGCGGGACCGACCACTGAGGCGCGCGAGCATCGCGGTGCTCACTGGCGCACCGTGATCGGCCAATCGAGCGTGACCGTGCCCGGCTGAGCGTGGACGACGGCACGGAATGTCAACGGCTCGCCAACCGCGGTCGGCGGGAACTTGAGTTTGTCCTGCCAGCGTCCGTGTTTGATCGGGTGAGTGGGCGGGGTGTCACGTCCCACCACCTGTCCGCCGAACACGAACTCGATCTCGACGGTTCCTGACAGCGGATGCCCGCTGGCGTCGGTCACCCGCACCGAGTAGGACCAATATCGGTTGGCTGTGGGAGTGTGGTTGGCGCCGCGAAGCTTTGCTCGCACGGGGCCCGTGGTGACCGATGCCGATCCGCCCGCCCCGCCGGCCGACGTCGTCGTCGCCGGCGAAGTCGCCGATGCAGTCGACGAGCTGGTCGTCGTCGTAGCGCGGGGGCTCGCGGAAGTCTGGGAGCTAGATGTCGACGAGCTGCCGCCCCATGCAGCGACCCCGACCCCGACCAGGACAGCGCTGAGGGCGAGCGCCGGTCTGGACCGGGCGCGATGGCGCGGGGCCCGATGGCGCCGGGCCCGATGGCGCACGCCGGGACTTGTCATGACGGTCTGCAAACTGTGCTCCTTTGGGCGATCGCTGTGCTCCTGTGGGCGATCGGGATAATCGCCAGCGGTCAGCTGAGCCGATCGCCGGCGGTCACCACAGCCTCGGGCGGGCCTGCCGTCAAGCCTCGCCCCAGGCCAGGATCCCGGCGATGTCCAGCGTGGAGAGGATGCCGATCGGCCGCTGTGTCCCGGGGTCGATGACGACGATGTGCGACTCGCCGTGACCGAGCATCAGCTGCGCGGCTTCCCGGATCGGCGTCGCCGGCTCGACGCTGATGATCGGCTCCTGGGCTAGCGTGGCGGCGGTCTGCTGCGGCTCGGACCCCAGACCCGCCTGTACCAGGTCGAGGTCGGAGATCAGACCCCATACGAGCAATTCGCCCCCGTGCTCATGCGATATGCCCATGACCGCCGCGCAGTGAACGTGTCGGGTGGCCATCATCCGAGCCACCTCGGTAAGTGACGCTTCAGGGCTCACGGAGAGGATTCCGGGATGCATCGCGTCGGCTACCGTGGCGTGCTCGAAGGCCGGCATCAGATAGCTGCCGTGATATGGCTCAATCGTGTCGGGTGGCACGTTGGTACCTCCTCGTCCGTCTTGGATAGTCAAGTCGGACCGTACGCCGGTCTAAGCCCTTCGGCATCGGTGGTTTACCTCACGCTCCCCCGCTATAGGCACCGATGACGGATCACCGGCCTGGTGCTGCAATTGACTTGGATTCGTGTCAAACCAAACGGGAGGCCGGTATGTCAACGGTGCAATCAACGACCTATGAGGCGCCCGGCCAGTCGGGAAGTCCGGTCAAGCTGGCAGAGCGCTACGAGAATTTCATCGGTGGCGAGTGGATCGCTCCGACGACCGGCGAGT
>OCZT010001850.1_pt1 | contig 21941 bp, 24 predicted proteins | sample 1539031 | NCBI WGS metagenome assembly OCZT01 (sample SAMEA3539308, study PRJEB22396) | soil metagenome | biome: tundra; feature: field; material: soil | place: USA | collected 2010-05 | depth 0.15 m | reverse complement strand
GGTATCCGGTAAGCCAGTAAAATCCGCACAACCGGATGTGGGGCTCGGCCGGCGGCGTGAACGTCCACAGCACACCGAACAGAGTCGCGGCCAGAGCCCACCGGATCACAATGCGTCGACCGTCCGCTGCTCAAATCCGACACATTCCTGGTAGGCGATCGTAATCGCCGCGATGCTCAGCGGGATCGTCACCAGCAGCCCGACGATGCAGCACAGCGCACCCAGCAGATTGATCAATCCCATCACGATCAGGAACATTGTGAAGCCGAAGTAGTCGTTCTTCACCACTTCATGGCTCGCCATCATGGCCGGCCAGAAGTCCATCCGCTTATCCAGGATGAACAGATAAGTGAACTTAAACATCGCCGCCACCACCAGGCCCGGGATGACGCATACCAGCATCCCCGCAAATACGAACACTCCAATCAGCAGCGCCGCCACAAAGGCTGGCAGAAAATAATCGAAGCCCTTAAACATATCTCCTAGCTCAGCGCGGCGGCCGTACATCTTCTTCATGCAGAACAAGTGCATGCCCGTCTGCAATGGACCCTGCGTCACAACGGACGCGACGGAGTTCACCAGCACGAAAATCAGCGACAGCAGCGCGAAGTTGCCCAAGTCCGCCGTCACCATGCTCCATCCCGCGGAGATCCACTTGCCGGTCTGCGCCTTCACGCCCACCGGAGCGGTCCACGCGGGCGCACTCGAAAACACCGGCGTCTGCGCCTGGCCGCACTGTGGACAAACCCGGGCATCCGGCCCAACCTGCGCACCACATTTGCTACAGAACATTGGAGAATCCCTCTTTCCCAGTCAGGAATACGCAGCAACCAAGCGCTATTGTTCCAGAAATCGCGTGTTGCTGTCATATGATCGATTCAGTGCCCGATCTGCGACGCTATCTCCGGCCTCAAGATTTCGTCTGGCTCCTCGCCTTCGCGGCCATCGCCATTTTCAGCCCCTATCGCGATCCCCGAGTGCTGTGGTCGCTCGCCGCACTCGCCGTCCTCCAGATCTTCGACGCGCGCATGGCCCCGGCCACATCGATTCTGATCAAGTTCCTCTTCATCTGGGTCATGATTTATTACGCCGACGGCCTGCAAAGCGGCTTATGGGTGATCCTTCTGCTGCCGGTCATTTCGGCCGCAACCAGTTTCGGCCTCCTCGGCACCAGCGTCTTCACCCTGCTCGCCTGCCTCCATAACGCGTCGTTCATTCCGCTGCTCGCGAATGAGCAGTATATCGACTGGGCCTCCGAAGCCGGCCGCCAATTTGCCCTCCGCATGATCACCTTAATCGTCGTCGGATTCCTGGTGAACCAGCTTGCCGAAGCCAGCCGCCGTGAGACACGCCGCTTCCAGGAGACCGCCGCGAAACTCGAAACCGCCGTCGCGCAGGTCCGCCGCTCGGAGCGTCTGGCTGCATTGGGACAACTCACCGCCGGCCTCGCGCACGAACTGCGCAATCCCCTGGGAACCATGAAAACCTCGGCCGAACTGCTGGCCCGCAGCGTCGCGAAGGACAACCCGATCGCGCAGGAGATGGCCGGCTACATCTCTACCGAGGTCGACCGCACCAATTCGCTGATCACGCGGTTTCTGGATTTCGCGCGCCCGCAGCACTTGCGCCTGGAACCCGGAGACATCTCCACACTCTTGGATCAATCCGTAGCGAGCTTCTATCGCGAACGCCCTGCGTCGCTCGCCGGCGTCGAAATTTATAAGAACTATTCGCCCGGCATCCCGCCCCTGAAGTTCGACGCCGAACTCTTAGAACGCGTTTTCTCCAACCTGATATTGAACGCCGCGCAAGCCAGTCCTTCCGGCGGAGTCGTGACCGTCAAGACCCAGCTTCTCGACGACAACAAAGTAGAAGTGGCAGTGATCGACCGAGGCACCGGCATCGAAGCGAAGAATCTGGAGAGCATCTTCAACCCCTTCTTCACCACCAAACCCGACGGCGTCGGCCTGGGCCTGGCCATCTGCTCAAAAATAGTAGACGAGCACGGCGGCCACATCACAGTAGAAAGCTCAGCCGGCGAAGGCAGCGTATTTCATGTCATCCTGCCGGTCTAAGTCGGCGGCAGGACGCGGCTGTAATCTATGAACGAGCACATTACGTGCGACACCGCGAATCCGCCTTCCAAAGGACAAGGAAACCGACGCTGCGATAGGGGTACGCTATCTGGCATTATCAAGTTATGAGACCACTTTAATGGTAGCTGCGCGAAAGGCATTCCTGTGGCGGGCCGCGTTCACGGTGCCGCTCTTCGTTACCACGGGGACCGGCGGCGTCGTAGATAGCCAACTGAACGAAGTAACGACGATCGTGCAGGTTGACTCGCCAGCGGGATCAAGCCAGGCATCGGGATTTTTTTACAATAAGTTAGGCCCCGCCGATCCCAAAATAGACGGCCCCCGGTGGCGCGCGCTCGAGAAAACGTGGCTAGTGACTAACCGACACGTCGTTTTATCGCGCGCGAGGGTCAACCTGGGCGGGCAAATGTTCAATCAGGAATTTCTGCCGAGCGTCCTACGGTTCTCCATGCGAAGAAAAGTGGGGGAGAGACTGGAATGGGAGCCGATAGCGCTTAATCAGGCTGAGGTCGTGAAACGGGCGAAATGCCATCCCGATTCTGAGGTGGACGTGTGTGTAATTGAAGTTGGAGACATCCTGAACGAGCGAATGGTGGAAGCGCAGAAGACCGGCGCTCAGTATTTCGCACCAGGTGCGATCTCAAAGGAGATGTTTCCGGGCGGCAACAATAAGCTGTCGGTCGAAGCGGGTGACGCTGTGATTGTAGCGGGATACCCTAAAGGATTTTACGATAGCTTCAACCTGTTTCCCGTGCTCAAGGCGGGCGTGATCGGATCTCGCTGGGGTGCGCAGTTTAAGGGAAAACCTTGTTTCCTCATCGACGGACAGATGTTCCCCGGCTCATCAGGAAGTCTCGTAATTTCAAGGCCGACAAATATCACCGTCGACGACGGGAAACTGCTCACAAGCAAGGACAAGCAGTTTGCCGTGTTAGGCATCTTGTCTGGCGAGTGGTGGGACGAATCGGGGAACCGAGAGTATGAGATAACAACAAGCTTAACAATGGTGGTCAAAGGGGCAGTTAACACCGCCATCGTGTGGTACGGTAGCCTCATTGAAGACATCATTTCAAGCGGATCGCCCCCAACACCAGTCGGACCGCTGACCCCTAAAGGGCCACCCTCGAAATGATCCCCCGCCCAACCGCGCCGCTAGCCCTCTGAACATCCATGATCGGCCAGACAGGTGTTTCAGTGCACAATAGAAAAGATGCCGCGTCCAGCCATCCTCGTTATTGAGGACGAAGAAAAATACCGCCGGGTCATCGGGCTCCATCTTTCCTCCGCCGGCTACGAAGTCAAAGCCGCCGCGACCGCCGAGGACGGACTCAAACTCGCCGCCGATGTCGACCTCATCCTCACCGACCTCAAACTTCCCGGCATGGACGGCCTCGCCTTCATCGAAAAACTGCGTGGCCAGAACACGAACACGCCCGTCATCGTGATGTCCGCGTTCGGCACCATTGAAAACGCCGTCGAGGCGATGAAAAAAGGCGCGGTCGATTTCATCCCCAAGCCCTTTTCGCTCGACCACCTCACCGTCGTCGTCGAAAAAGCGCTCGAAGTCCGGAAACTGCGCGACGAAAATCGCGAACTGCGTGAAGCCCTCGGTCAGAAATATCAGTTTGCCAATATCATCGGGCATTCGCGCCCGATGCAGGAGATTTTCGCCACCATCATGCGCGTCGCGCCCACCCGCGCCACCGTCCTGCTGGCCGGGGAAAGCGGCGTCGGCAAGGATATGATCGCGCGCGCCATCCATCATCATTCGCCGCGGCGCGACAAGCCTTTCGTCAAAATCAACTGCACCGCCTTGCCCGAAAATCTGATGGAAAGCGAGCTGTTCGGCTACGAAAAAGGCGCATTTACCGGAGCCAACATATCGAAACCAGGCAAGTTCGAAGCCGCCGACAGCGGAACTGTTTTCCTGGACGAAATCGGCGACGTGCCTCCGTCCATCCAGGTAAAACTCCTCAACGTTTTACAGGAGCGCCAGATCGAGCGCCTCGGCAGCAACAAAGTCCTGCACGTCGATGTGCGCGTCATCGCCGCCACCAACGTCGATCTCCGGGCCGCATTAGAACAAGGAACCTTCCGTGAGGATCTCTACTACCGCCTGAACGTCGTGCCGCTGAACATTCCCCCTCTGCGCGAACGCAAGGAGGACATCCCTTATTTAGTCGAGCACTTCGCCAAAAAATTCAGTGGAGAAATCAGCGAAGGAGCGCTCGATCGTCTGATGAGCTACCACTGGCCCGGCAACGTCCGGGAGCTGGAAAACGTGGTCGAACGCAGCATCCTTCTGGCGCAAGGTCCGCGCGTCGAGGCTGGCGACATCCGCATCGATACCGCGCACCGCTCTCGCGCCTCCTCCGCTTCCGGCGATCAATTCCTGCCCGAAGGGATGACCCTCGACGATTACGAACAATCCCTCATCCGCGAAGCGCTGAAGCGGGCCGACGGCAACAAGAGCCACGCCGCCCGTCTCCTCGGCCTCACGCGCAACGCTTTGCGGTACCGTTTGGCCCAGATGGGCATCGAATAACGAAATGCCAGTCGAAAAATCGGTTGACGCCGAGCCGCTCGTAGCTTAGAATCCTCAGTCATGAACAAGCCATTGCTCGCGATCGTTTTGGGCGTTTGTCTAGCACACGGGGCCGGGTTGCCCACCGCCGCGCCGGAGCGCGAAGGATTTTCCGCAGAGCGTCTTCACAAGATCAATTTGGTCATGAAGCAACACGTGGATGCGGGTCGCGTGGCCGGCGCTTCCGGACTCCTCGTGCGCAACGGCAAGGTTGTGTTCCGGGAAAACTGGGGCGAGATGAAGCCCGACTCCATCGTGCGCATGTACTCGATGACCAAAGGCGTCACCGGAGTGGCGGCCATGATCCTTTATGAAGAGGGCAAATTCGTGATGACCGATCCGGTTTCGAAATACTTGCCGGAGTTCACGCACATGCGCGTTGGCAAAGAATCGACCGACGCCGCGGGCAAGAAGATTTACTACTCGGTTCCGGCCGAACGCCAGATCACCGTTCGCGATTTATTCAGGCACACTGCCGGACTGGATTATTCCGGGCCGAAAGACGAGAACGGCGAGGTCGCGTACAAGAAAATCGAGATGGTCGGCGGCGCTCCGCAGGTGCCCTTCGATCTGGCGGAAGCAGTGAAGCGCCTCGCCACCGCGCCGCTGAATGACGAGCCCGGCACAAAATTCCGCTACGGCTATTCGATCGATGTGCTGGGCAGGCTGGTGGAAGTGCTTTCCGGAATGACTCTCGACCGTTTTTTTGAAGAGCGGATTTTCCGGCTTCTGGGAATGAAGGATACGGGATTCTTCGTGCCGGAAGAAAAGTGGAACCGCCTGGCGACGCTCTATTCACCGAAGAAGGGCGGCGGAATCGAGCGGATGGCGGCCGCTCCGCAGGAAAGCTTCAAGAAGAAGCCGGCCCTGTTGCTGGGCGGCGCCGGACTCACCTCGACGCTGGAGGACTATTCGCGCTTTTACGCGATGCTGCTCAACGACGGCCAGTTTGACGGCGCGCGCATCCTCGGCCGCAAATCGGTGGAGCTGATGCGCAGCGATCATTTGGGCTCTCTGCCTCATGTCGACGTTTCCCTGCCGGAATGGGAAGGTTTCGGACTGACCTTCGCGGTGAGTCCAGGACCCGGCAAGTCGGCAGACATCGGATCGCCAGGATCGTACCGCTGGGGCGGCGCGGCCGGAACCACGTTCTGGATCGACCCGAAAGAGCACATGTTCGGCATCTTCCTGATCCAGACTTTCCCCGCGTTCTGGGAACCATCGGCCGAGTTCCAGCGGCTGGCTTATGCGGCCCTTGTCGATTAGTGTGTCGCGGAGGAATCGTTACCATCCCCTCCATGACTATCGGGGTTCCACATCGGTACGGAACCCCGGCAGTCATGGAGGGGGCTTAGGGCTTGACTGCTAGATCGAACTTGTCCTTCACCTGAAACGACGGTTCATCGGCATACGGATCGGTCACGCGAATCATCTCCGTGTGCAGACGATCCGCCAGCAGGGTCAGTTTCACGTAGTGGTAATTCGGGAACACGATGCTCTGATACAGGTCGTCCTTGGTGCGCTCCACATAATACGGCGTCGCGCCTCCGCCTCCGGACACCAGATACGTCACGTCGTTGACCACGTTGCGCTCGTAGTTGTGGATGTGGCCGGCGCCGACAATAACCCGCGCATGCATCTTCGGAGCCATTTCGCTGAGTAAGTCCCGTAATGCAATTTCGTTGGGCCGCGGATTATGATCCTCCGTTATGTGCGTCTGAATATCGGCCACGGGCGGGTGGTGCATGATCACCAGCAGAAAATCGACGGTCGAAGGCAGTGAGCTGAGTTGCTGGCGGATCCAGCGGTCCTGATCGCTGCCCGGCAAAAGCGACGTGTCGCTATCGATCGCCATCACGTACACTCGCGCTCCGATCTGCGCCGCATACCAGCGCCGGTTGCGCATCTCTGGAAACGCATTCCACCAGTTCTCCAGACTCTGTTGCGCATTGCCGTGAAACTCGTGATTGCCCAGGGTCTGGAAGACGCGAATGTGATGGTCGCGCCAGATCTGCGTTTCCTCTTTGTAGACGGCGTAATCGTTGGTGACGTCGCCCGCAAGAGGCAGGTCGCCATTAATCACGATAGCTGCGGGTTTCTCGCCGGCAATTTTCTGCACCAGCCAGCGGCGCACCTTCGGGTTCGTCGATCGGACGTTTGCAGGATCCGTGAAGCGCGTGTCGCCGTAGGCAATAATCGTGGTGGGCGAAGAAAGCTCGCTGTCCGCGATGCGGAACGCCGCGCCCGGCTCGCTGATCAACTGATTCGTCGGAAGACTGGCCGCCGTCTGCGCCAATGCGCAGGCCGCAATCGAGAAAAACGCGAGGAAGAACGACATGACCCTCGAATTGTCTCAAGGAAATGTTGCAGGGTGAAGGAAATGGAGCGCCGCCATCCACTGCCGAAGCTGCTCGGGCCAGTGTGCCACCGGCAGGCTCGCAAACGCCGGAGTCCGTCCAGTCATCCCGAATCCATGACCTGCGGTGAGATAAATATGAAGCTCCGTCTGCACTCCGGCGGCCTTCAGCTTGCCGTAATATTCGGCCGATGCGGCCGATAGGTTGTCGTCATTCGCCACCACGATAAACGTCGGCGGAGTGTCCTTAGAGACCGTCAAATTCGCGGGTCGGACACCAGGATAACCGAGCACGACAAAATCGGGACGGGAGCTGAGCCTGTCGATCGGATCAGCCGCGTTCGCATCGCCCGGTTGGAAGCGCATTTCCGCAAGAGCGGCAAGTTCGCCGCCCGCGGAAAAGCCCATGATCCCGACCCGCGCCGCATCTGCCCTCCACTCCTGAGCCCTGCTGCGGACCAATCGAATCGCTCTCTGCGCATCCGCCAGAGACTCGATATCCGCTTTGTACTTCGATCCCGGCGCGCGCGCCAGCCTGCTCTTCAGCACGAACGCGGCAACCCCCATTTCATTGAGCTTCTTCGCCACCAGCGACCCTTCCAGGTCCATCACCAGATACTGGTGCCCTCCGCCAGGACAAACGATAAATGCCGCTCCGTTGGCCTTCTCCTTCGGCGGTAGAAACACGGTGATGGACGGATTGTGGATGTTCGTGACGCGATGAAAACCGTCCTTGCTCGGGTTCCACGTTTCGGGCGACGTCTGCCCCTCGCTGCCCGGCGCTCCGTTCGGCCACAGATGGATTTCCGGCTCCGAAAATCGAATTGAGTCGTCAGCAAAACTGAGCAGTAAAGCGAGTATTAGCGTCGGCATCTGGCTAACGATGATATCCCTTCGATTTGAGATATTGCACCAGCTCCGCCGGATGATCCGTCTGGATGCCGGCCGCGCCCCGATCCACCGCGTCCTGCCAGCCGGACGGATTGTCCGCCGCGCCCAACCGGTCCACATAGATGTCGACATTGGCCTCGCGCGCAACCCGAATCGTCTCGTCATTGAAGTCGCCGGCATCGAACGCAGTCACCTTCAGGGCGAGTGTATCGATAAGCGTGCGCAGTGCGGTAGGATTTCTCGCCTCCGGCATCAGCCTCATTTTGGGAGACAGCATCCCGACTTCCCTTAGATACTTCGGATCTCCGTAGACCACGACATGATCCTCCATGTCGTTTCTCTTGACGGCGGCGACCGCATCCGCGGGGGAGATCCGCTTGCTGTCGATGTACACTCCGAGTTTTCCGCGCGCGAAAGCCAGCGCTTCGTCGAAGCTGGGGATGCGCGTTCCCGCAAACATTCCAGCAAAACCAGGCCCCAGGTTCACGCCCACTTCCAGTTTCCTGAGGTCCTCGAACGTCATCTTCGCCACCTCCCCTTTGCCGCCGGTCATCCGGTCGGCCGTCGCATCGTGCATCAGAACCAGTTTGCCGTCGGAGGTTGTGCGAACATCGAGTTCGAAAAAATCGGCGCCGGCGTCTACTGCCCCCTGAAAAGCGGCCAGGGTGTTCTCGGGATGATGAAGATGTTCGCCGCGGTGAGCGATGACCACGATGCCTTTCGACTGCGCGAAAGCTGCCGCGGCCCACGCCAGAACCAGGAGAATATGCTTCATCGTTCCTATTCTCGCCGGAATTTTGAGCCGGTCAAGCATCCGTTTACGCGCTACATGATAGAATCCGGGAATTCCGGAGGTAGATTCATTGTCTTCATACACGCAGACCGATAGGCCGCTCAAGATCACCACGCCCTTGGGCCCGGACATCCTCCTTTTAAGAGGATTTCAAGGCCACGAGGAGATCTCGCATCTTTTCGGCTTCCACGTCGATATGGTCGCCGATCAGAAAGACGAAGTCCGCTTCGACCAGATCATCGGCCAGAGTGTGACTGTAGAAATGCGCCTTCTGGACGACAGTAAGCGCTATTTCAACGGCATCGTCAACCGCTTCAGCCAGGGCGCTCGCGATGAAAATTTCGTGCACTTCCGCGCCGACATAGTCCCCAAGTTCTGGCTGCTATCGAAAAAGGTCCGGAGCCGCGTCTTTCAGCACCTCACCGTGCTCGAAATTCTCAAGCAGGTGCTCCTCGGCTTCGACATCAGCTACGACATCACCGGAACCTATTATCAGCGCGATTACGTCGTCCAATACCGCGAGTCCGATTTCGATTTCGCCAGCCGCCTGATGGAGGAAGAGGGAATTTACTATTTCTTCAAGCATTCCGACGGCAATCATCAGATGATAGTGTCCGACAACACCAGCAAGCATCCCACGGTGCCCGGACAATCCACCGCAATTTACGAAGAAGTCTTCGCCGAGGTCCGGACCGATATGCGCGTCATCGCCTGGGAAAAAATTCAGGAGCTGCGCTCGGGCGAATGCACGCTGTGGGATCACACGTTCGAACTCCCCACCAATCATCTGGAGGCCAAGGAAAAAACCATCGTCAGCGTTCCCGTCGGCAAGGTGGTTCACAAGCTCAACCTGGCCAACGACACTCTGGAGATTTACGACTATCCGGGCCGCTACGCGCAGCGCTTCGACGCCATCGATCCCAGCGGCGGAGACCGTCCTTCCGACATCGCGCACACTTTCGCCGAGCGGATGCGCGCGGTCCGGCTGCGCATGGAGCAGGAGGAGGTTTTAGGAATCCGGATTGATGGAAAAAGCGACTGCGGCCAGTTCACCGCCGGCCACAAGTTCACCCTCCAACGCCATTTCGACGCCGACGCCGGATATCTTCTGACGCGCGTCGAACATGAGGCCCGGGACGAGTCCTACCGCAGTGAAGAGTCGGATGTGGCCTCGTTTACCTATCAGAATCGTTTCACCTGCATCCCCGAGGCTCTGCGCTTCCGGCCTCAGCGCGTCACGCCTGTGCCGGTGATCGCGGGCATGCAGACGGCCACCGTGACCGGTCCCCCCGGCGAGGAGATCTGGGTCGACAAGTACGGCCGCGTGAAGATCCAGTTCCATTGGGACCGCGAGGGAAAGATGGACGCGAACAGTTCCTGTTGGGTGCGCGTGGCGCAGGTTTGGGCCGGCAAAGGCTGGGGCGCTTTCTTCTGGCCGCGTATCGGACACGAGGTCGTGGTGATCTTCGAAGAGGGCGATCCGGACCAGCCTCTGATCGTCGGCAGTGTGTACAATCATGACAATATGCCGTGGTTCAAGCTGCCCAAGAATAAGAAACTGGCGGGCTTCAAGTCGGCCAGCGTCACCGGTACGGCGCACCAGAACTATAACGGGATCGTCTTCAATGACGTGAAAGGCAAGGAACATCTGTCGATTCACTCGGAAAACAACCTGAGCCTTAATTCCGAAAAGAGCAAGATGCTCCACGCCGGCGCCCACAAAGGCGAACGAGTGGGGATCGCCAACATCCTCACCGTCGGCAAGATCGTCCCGGCGACAGGCGGCAGTGGCGGCGGTTGGGACGGGGGAAATACGATGAATGACCCGCCCCCGAGCGGCATCATCGGCATGAACGCGATGGTTACCTACGGCGACGCGTTCCAGTGTGCCGGTCCCGTGTCGCACCAGCTCGTCTTGGGCCAGAACCTCCAGATGTGCGTCTCGCTGGGCGCATTGGCCGGTGAGTTTGCGGGACTGTTCTCAAACTCCATCACCATCGATCCAGGGATAGCACAGGCAATCGGTGCCGCGATGGGCGCGATGCAGTTCACCATCGGATCCAATGCCCAATTCACGCTCGGCCAAAGTTTTGAAATCTCCGTCGGGCCGCCGAAGATCGAGGTTCACAAGCAGCATAACAAGAAAGGCGACGTGGTTCGCCTGCTCTGCGTCATTCTGGGCGTTTTGTCCGAGGTCTTTTCCATTGTGTATGACCTTCTGAAGGGAGGGAACAACGCCAACAGCAGCGATGCCTATGGCGCGCCCGCGACTCCGGATGAGCAATCGGGCGATCAGGAACGGGCTATCTTCATCCTTGGGTATCAGGCCATTACGGACCCGATGATGGTGGCCATCCTGCTGGCGGAGCGTTTCGCCGACCAGCCAGATTGGTACGGCAATGACATAGCCAAGCAGGCATACTCAGTGTCGATGGGGTCTTTCGGGCTGTGGAAAACTACGACCCTAGCACCGGACGCTGATGGGAATGTTACGTCGGCGTCGCAAGTGAGCAGTAACACCTGGGGAGTGTGGAGCGGGGTCGGGAAGGTAGGGTTTAGCGTCTTAGGGGTCGCGGCGGTGGTGTTAGCGGAGTTAACATCGTTGCCCGGGATCGGGGATCAGGCGGACACCCAATAAGGAAAGGGGATCGGACCATGGAAGACAAAGAAAATCCCGGCGGAGGGTCGGGCGGCGACGACGGCTTCAGCGACCGAGGCCACCGGATGATATCGGCCGATGGCACCTACGAGGTTCGCGCAAACCAGGTCTCGTTGGTCAGTTGGAAGAATATACCGCCGTCGACGGACAACGAAAGCCGGATTAAGATCCTGGCCATGGGAGGCCTGGAAGGCTTATTCATCGACGATGGGACGGTGGACGTTCGGGGATGCAAAGGCGTGCGCATCACCTCCGGACCGCTGCTTCCCGTCCTGAACCCGATGATGTCGGCGGATTCGACCGACGGGATCGAAATCGAGGCTGGGGAAACGCAGTCGATCACGATGAAGCGCGGAATGTTACCGGAGATCGATCAGTACATTACGATGACCCCCACCGGTATCACAATCAACGCTGGACTGGCGGGGACGCTTACGCTCAACGCAGGGATGAGCCAGATCACCATCGGTCCGGCCGGCATCACCATCATTGGCATGCCCCTGGTGCAAATTAATCCCGGTGCGCCGGCGCCGCCGCCTCCGCCGCTACCTGAGGACGAACCTGTGCCGCCCTCTGCTGACCCATCCGTATGAGTTCCCACGCTCAAGAAGTGAACAAGCCGCCGCTGGTCAACGTTACGGCGGCAACCGCGTCGGAAATTTGTGCGCGGTTGTATTTAGACAAGGCCGCGCTGGGCTTGCTAAGCCCCGCAATGGGCCCGCGCGAATTCGTGGACGCGCTGGTGGAGAACAAGCAGTACCTGGCCGCCATCGACTTCATCGCCCATGCGCTCCCTTCGCGCGAAGCCATCTGGTGGGGCTGCCTGAGCTTGCAGCGCACCTGTGGAGACAAGCTGGAGCCTTGGGAAAGAAGAGCGTTCAGGATCACGGTTCAATGGGTGCTTCAGCCCGATGAAGCGAATCGGGCCGCCGCCAAACAGCCGGCCGAAGTGTTGGGACCCGCGTCGGCGGCCGGTAGCCTGGCGGCGGCTGCGAGCCAGACTGGAGGAAGCGTGGGTCCACCGCAAGGGCCGCCCATACCGCCGAGTCCGTTTGCCCCAGCCAGGGCGGTGGCGATTGCCATCAAGATGGCGTCCACCAAGTGCGATCCCAAGGAAATCCAGGGCACGCAACGCTCGCTGATCGGACTGGGAATGGCAATCGCGGAGGGCCGTTTTCCTCCGAAGGGTCCGCAATCATGATGACGCGCTTCGAATAACAAGGAAGGACGAACCCACATGCCAATGCCCGCCGCTCGAATGACCGACATGCACGTCTGTCCCATGGTGACAGTCCTGGTGCCGCACGTCGGCGGACCCATTCTTCCGCCCTGTTGGCCGACGGTGCTGATTGGGGGCCTACCCGCCGCGCGGATCACCGATTTGCTAACATGCGTCGGACCACCCGACATGATCGCGATGGGATCTCCCACGGTCCTGATCGGCGGACTGATGGCAGCGCGGATGCTGGATCCAACGGTTCATGGCGGCATGATCGTCCTTGGCTGGCCGACGGTTTTAATCGGCCCATGAGACGCGAGATGGAGGATTCTCTATGAGTTCAGCGGCAACGGTTATCCCTTACGAGAAGCAATCCGAGGAACTGACTGGCCGGGCATGCGGCGCGGCGTGCCTGAGTATGGCGTATCGCTCTTTGGGCAAGGAAGTCGCGCAAACCGAAATCTGGCCTGTGATCGCCAAGGCAAACCGCTTCGGCCAGATCTCTTCGACGACCTATTTGATGGCCCAGGATGCCCTGAAGCGGGGTTTTAGCTCCGTCGCCATCCAGGCGCGACACCCTTTGCAGGCGCTGCGCCTGGCGAAAGCAGCCGGGATTCGCGCCATTCTGAATCATCGTGTGCGACTCGATTCGGCCGCCGGTCATTACTCCATTCTGGTCGATATTGACGAGAAGGAGGTCGTTGTTCATGACCCGCTTTTTGGCGCCGCGCGCCGGTTGGCGCACGCCGAACTGATGGAGTTGTGGCTGCCGCAGGTTCCGAACTCGGAGATCATCGGAGGCGTGCTGATTGCCATCAGCGAAGCGGGGTTGCCCGCGCAGTCGGCCTGCGAGTTTTGCCGCACGCCGATGTTGTCGAGCGTCGACTGCCCGCGCTGCAGCAAGCCTGTCGGGCTTGAGCCGGGCGCGGTGCTGGGCTGCATCAAGGACGGCTGTATCGCCCGTATGTGGAACTGGATCTGCTGCCCTTCGTGCGATTACGTGTTTACGCTGAAATCCGGGGCCGCCGCCGGGGCCCCTATGGAGGCTCAACCACCCGCCCCCGCCATTGCTCCGGTGGAAGCGATTGACATCGTAAAGCTGTTTGGCCAACTCGACAAGTTCACCAGCCACGTCCGGAGCATACCGAGGGCGGCGAATGACCCCGCGGTCAAGCAAAGACTTGATTTGCTGGAGGAGGGTAAAGAGAAAATGAAAGCGGCGCACGCAGAGGACCTGGCCCGCCGTGCCGCGGTTTTCGGAAAGCTCGCCGCCTTCGAGGAAAAGAATAAACAGCAAAAAGAAGCCGAGCTTAAAAAGATCGAAGACCGCAACGCCCCTGCGCCGCCCCTCGACGGCGATGCACTTCGCGACGCAATGCTCAAGAACCTCGGCCTTGTCGAGTGATTACATCTCCTTGCGAGCGATCTTCGCCGCCTGCGTGTCCGCCACCGGCGGGGAATGGTCGATCGACAGATCCTCCACGTTCATCAGCACAAACGTCGGCACGCCCGATGCCTTCTGCGCCTTCACGTGCGAAAACTCAATCCCCTTCACATCGTCGAGCACAAACGCCGGCCGCCGGTCTTCGCTCATATACCCGATATTGACATCGCTAATCTGAATCCCTTTCGCGTGCCGGATAAAAAATCCGTACGCCGGAATCATCCCGAACATCGAAGGCTCCGGATATTCTTTCTCCCTCTCCGGCGTCGCATAAGGCTCGCGTGGCGGAACCCCTCCCCGGAAAAAGAACGTATTCACCTTGTCCGCCGGCTGCTTGGCGACCTCGTCCAGATTCAGCCCGCCCCGATGCAGAATCCGAATCCCGCTCAATTTCACATCTTCTACGTCGTGACCTGGAATCCCGCTGATAATCGATCCATATCGAGGATCGGCGTCCGAGACAACTACGTTGCTGATCGTCACCCTCTTGATCGAGCCGATTGCCGCGCCCTCCGGGCCCCTCATCCTGCTCCCCAGCCGGATGAAAATCGGAGCGTTCGATACATCGCGCATCGTGATATTCGATACCGTCACGTCTTCAATATGCGCCCCGTCGACGGATTCAAGAGCCAGTCCGCGCGACCGGTCGAACACGATGTTCGAAATCGTGATGTTCTTGAAATCGCCATCCGTTTCCGTGCCGATCTTGATTCGCCCCGTCGGCCCGTCGCGATCCGGCGCCTTTGTGACGCCTCGCTTAAACGTGCCATCCAGCAGCGACCCGATATCGTACCCGCTCACCAGGCAATTGACGATCGTCACGTTCTGCACCGGTCTCGCCACGCCCAGGGAAAAATCGGCTTTCAGCACGATCGCATCGTCATTGGGTGAATTGACGCTCGAATTGGAGATCCGCACATGGCGGCAGCCGTCCACATCGATTCCGTCCCGGTTCGTGTCGATCTTCAGGTTATCCGATGGTCAGATTATCCACACCCGTTGAGAATCGAAAAATCCCGCAGCGTCACGTTGCGGCACAGCTTCAGCGAAATCGCCTTGTCGCCGACGCCTCGCGCCTCGCCCCGCCCCAGCGCCTTTCCCGAAATCAATCCCGGTCCTACAATAGAAACGTTGTCGAGTCCTTCCCCCCAAATCGGGCTGTTGTGCCAGTGGCTGTGGCCGAAATTCTGAAACTGCGTCCACTGGTTCGCCTCCGCCTCGTCATAGGCGCTTTTGTCGCCCGACGCCTCGATCGTCGCCCCAGGCTCGAATTGCAGTGTGATATTGCTGCGCAGTTGGATCGATCCGGTGACGTAGGTTCCCGCCCGAAAATACACCGTCCCCCCGCCCGCCTCGACGGCCTTATGAATCGCCTCCCGATTCGCCGTCTTCCCGTCGCCCTTCGCGCCAAATACGGCGACATCGAAAACCGCCGCCTGAACGGGAAGCAGGCACACAAACAGAGCACGTAGCAGCATCACAGCCTCATTTTAGTGCGAACACGTGCTGACGTCGCGCTTAGGGTGCGACGAAGACTCGTCGAGTGGTTTTCGATCTTAAGAACGAATCCGGCCCGTGGCGCGTGCGGCGCCTAGCCCTAGCAACGCCGCGCCGAGCAGCAGCAGCGAACCCGGCTCCGGAACTGCTGTATTGCCCACGCTGTAATTGATCGTGCCATTCCAGATGCGGTCATTGATGGGTCCGCTGAATGGGGGCGGGAACACGGTGGATACGAAGTTGTCCAGAGAGACATCTGAATTCGCGTACACTTCCGAGCCGGTCGCATTGGTATAGCCCAGATTTATCGTCGGCGCCACGAATGCGATCCCGTAAGTACCTTGGGCCAGGAAGAAACTCGAGACGGCGACGAAAGAAGGCGTGTTGGACGCGGCGTTGACTCCGGAGCCGGTGCTTACCAGCGTCCATGCGCCCGGATTTGTGTACTCGCCTACTGCGGTCGTCGGCGTGATGTAAATATCCAGCGCGAAACTTCGACCAGTCGTCTGACCGAGAGCGGAGTTCACGTCGACGGAAGTGATCGTGATGCCCGCGGGGTTGAGCACGGCGATGTCGAACATCTGGCTGTCGTCGGCTTCGCCATTATTGTTGGTGTTGAACACCGTGGTGATCGATCCGGCGGAAAGCTGGAGCCCCACCGCACAAATCATCAAGGTGGCCCGGATAGGCGCAAAATTGAACTTCATTGATCCTCCGAGTATCACAATCTCGGATCATAAGTGGCTCTAAGGTGATACTCTAAGGCGATATTCTCAATTCAAAGGAACGTGATCCATGTATACGAGAAGAGATTTCGGAAAGATCACTCTGGCTGCGTTGCCGCTCGCATCGGCCTTCGCCAAAATTAACTCCAAAATCAACGGAGTCCAGCTCGGAGTTCAGACTTATAGCTTTCGCGACCTGCCTCCCGAAGGCATCGTCGACGCCGTCATCAAGGCCATGACCGAGATCGGACTCGGCGAATGCGAAGTCTTCGCATCGCAGTTCGAACCCGCCCAGCCCCGCATCGGCGGTCCAGGTGGCCGCGGCCGCGGAACGCCCCCCGATCCCGCGGTGGTCGCCGCCCGCGAAAAAGCCCGCAACGATCTCCGCAACTGGCGCCTCACCGTCTCCATGGATCACTTCAAGGGTTTGAAGAAAAAATTCGACGACGCCGGTATCACCATCTACGCCTACAATTACAGCTTCAATACCAGCTTCACCGACGACGAAATTGAACGCGGCTTCGAAATGGCGAAAGCCCTCGGCGTCCACGCCATCACCGCGTCCACCACCGTCAGCGTCGCTAAACGAGTCGCTCCCTTCGCCGATAAGCACAAGATCATCGTCGCCATGCATGGCCATTCCAACCTTACAAATCCCGAAGAGTTCGCCAAGCCCGAAAGCTTCCAGGCGGCCATGGATATGTCGAAATATTTCTACGTCAATCTCGACATCGGACACTTCTTCGCCGCCGGCTACGACCCCATCGCCTACATCTCCGAGCATCACGCCCGCATCACCAACCTGCACCTGAAAGATCGCAAGAAGGATCAAGGCGACAACATGCCCTGGGGCCAGGGCGATACGCCCATCAAGCCCGTGCTGACGCTGCTCAAGGAGAAGAAGTATCCCATTCCCGCCTATATCGAATACGAATATCGCGGCACGGACTCCTCTACCGCCGAAGTGAAAAAATGCTTCGAGTACGCCAAGGCGGCGCTGGCATGATATGTTTCGGCAGGCGGGCGAAACCGCCTGCCCCACCTGTAGGATAAGATCTAGGCCGGCGCGCTCCCCTGCTCAGCCCCGGTCTCTCCACACTGGCGCCTCATCATCCCCGCCCGAAACTTCTCCCGCTCCTCTGGCGTCAACTGCTCCCATTTGTGAACAACTCGCGGCCGGGAAAGTCCGCCCACCAGAATCCGGCTCAGCACCAGCATCCCCAGCGCCTGCCAGAACGTAATCAGCTTTCCTCCAAACAGCGCCGGAACCAGCCAGTTCCACAGACTCATGACGCCAAATCCGAATATCGTTATCGCCAGGATCCCGATCGGTAACAGCACTAACAGTTTTCGCGCACGTCTTCGACTCATCATCTCGTTTCTCCCATAATCTGTTCGTTGATTTCTTTCAATCGCTCACGCAGATGGAGGACCGCGTAGCGTTTTCGCGACAGCAGTGTATTCACGCTCACTACGGTGTCGGCGGCGATCTCTTTAAAGCTCCGCCCGTCGATTTCGTGAGCGATAAACACCGCGCGCTGCTCCTCGGGAAGCTCCGCCAGCGCCTGCTCCAGTTCTTCCCAAAGCAGGCTCCGCGCATACGCCTCCTCCGGCCCCGCGTCGGCCGACGGCAGCAGTTCTTCTATCCCGAAATCTTCGGTTTCTTCAAACTGCACCGGCCGCTTCTTGCGAAAAAAATCGATGATCCGATTTCTCGCGACGCGGAAGAGCCACGCGCCCGCCTGCTCCACCGGCCTGGTGAGCCAGTTCGCTTCCACCAGTGCGTAGAAGACGTCTTGCAGGATGTCTTCCACGTCCCCCTCATCGGCGACGCGTTTCCGGACGAAGCTCCGCAAACGACCCTGCTCCCGCCGAAATATCTCGGAGATCCGGTCGTTACTCAGCACGTCCTCCATCACTCATGAAGACGTATGAGCGGCGCAAATATTTTATGCCTGCGCCGAAAGGCTCTTTCGCATCGACGGCTCCGGCTCGGTCGCGAACACCATATAAACCGCGCCCGCCAGTGCCGCGCCCAAAATCGGAGCCACCCAGAACAGCCACAACTGTTCCACCGCCCAGCCCCCCACAAACACCGCCGGACCCGTGCTCCGCGCCGGATTCACACTCAAATTCGTCACCGGAATCCCGATCAAATGGATCAGCGTCAGCCCCAGCCCGATTGCGATCGGCGCGAATCCCTTCTGCGCCCGGTCGTCCGTCGCTCCCAGGATGATCATCGGGAACATGAACGTCAGTACAACTTCCGCCGTCGGGCACGCCGCCATGTTGTACCCGCCCGGCGAATGCTCCGCATAGCCATTGGATGCAAATCCGCCCGCGAGGCTGAATCCCTCTTTGCCCTTCGCGATCGTATACAGCACCGCCGATCCCGCGATCCCTCCCAGCACCTGCGCGATGACGTACGCCGGCAGTTCCGACACTGGAAATCGCTTCCCCACCACCAACCCTACCGACACCGCGGGATTCAAATGGCATCCCGAAATGTGGCCGATCGCATCCTCCGAAGACCAGCCAAAATGTTCCAATGAATTCCGCAAACGCTCTTTTCGATAGGGGCATCATAGGTAAATCCTCCAGGCGAAAAATATATCGCGTCCGCAACTTGTAAAAGAGTTGTAAAACAAACCTCGCATTCCCGGGAACCCGCCCTCGAAACAGCTACAATCGCCGTAGCTTCGTATATGCAAACTGTATTAGTCATCGACGACGACGCGAGCCTCCGCGACACCATCGGCCTCCTGCTCGAAAAAGAAGGCTTCCGTCCCGTTCTGGCCGAGGACGGCAAGCAAGGCTTCCGCCAGGCCCTCACCCTCAAACCCGCGCTCATCCTGGTCGACCTCCGCATGCCCGGCATGACCGGCGTCGAAGTCTGCAAGCAGCTCCGCGCCGCCGGAATGAAGACGCCTCTCATCGTCCTCAGCGCCATCGGCGATGAAATCGATAAGGTCCTGCTCCTCGAAATCGGCGCCGACGATTACGTCGTCAAGCCCTTCGGCACCCGCGAGCTCCTCGCCCGCATCCGCGCCCTGCTGCGCCGCACTGCTCCCGGCGATACCAAAGTCCTCACCTTTGCCGACATTGAAATCGACGTCACCCGCCGCATCGTCTCCCGATACGGCGAGGAACTGAAACTCACCCGAGCCGAATATAATCTCCTCACCTATTTTCTCCAGAACCCCGACCGCGCCCTCAGCCGCGACATGATTCTCAACTCCGTCTGGGGCTACGAATCGTTCCCCAACACCCGCACCGTCGACGCCCACGTCGTCCGCCTGCGCCAGAAACTGGAGCCCGACGCCGGCAGCCCCCGCCACTTCCTCACCGTCCACGGCGTCGGCTACCGCTTCCTCCCATGAATCCTGGTGGCGCACTTTAGCTTGCAGCGGCGGCTTCAGCCGCCGTCTTCCGCCCCCAGACGAGAGATATAAATGCCCCGCACCATCCTCATCGTCGAAGACACCGAGCCCAGCCGCGATATGCTCGAAATGGCTCTCATGCAACTTCCCGGCATAGCTATCCGAGCTGTTGCCACCGCCGAAGAGGCGCTCCTCTGCCTCGCCTCGCACGACATCACCGCTCTCGTCACCGATCTCAATCTCCCCCGTATGGACGGCTTCCAGCTCATCGAAACCGTCCGCGCCGGTTCTGATATGCCCATCATGGTCATCAGCGGCGATAACGATCCCCGCACCCTGGAACGCCTGGTCACTCTGGGCGCCAGCGCCTATTTCCCGAAACCGTACTCGCCCTCGCAGGTACGCCAAAGACTCGAGGAGTTAATCGATGTCCCGTAAGTTTGCACCTTTCGTCTTCTGTCTTTTCCCCACGCTCCTCTCCGCACAACAGAAATCCGACTTGCAACAGATTCTCGACCGCCTCGACCGCATCGAGCAGGAGAATAAAACTCTGACCGACGAGGTCCGAGCCCTCCGCGCCGAACTAGCCGCCTCGCGAGCCGCCACACCAACTTCTCCTCCCATCGAGGAACGCGTCGAAGTCGCCGAACAGCGCATCGCCGATCAGGCGCAGACCAAGGTCGAAGCCTCGCAAAAACTCCCCATCACGTTAACCGGCATGGTCCTTTTTAATGCATTTCTTAACGGCCGGGCCAATGGTGGCGCCGAATATCCCACCGCCGCGTCGCAAACCAACAGTTCCTCAGCCGGCGGCGCGACGCTCAGCCAAAGCGTGTTCGGCATGAAATTCCAGGGCCCCGACGTTTTGGGCGGAGGCCACATCAGCGGTTCCATATATCTCGACGACTGGGGAGGCACGCCGTCCAATTCCCTCAACCACCTCATCCGCCTGCGCACCGCCACCATTCAGATCGATTGGAAAAACACCACCATCGTCGCCGGTCAGGACAAGCCCATCGTTTCTCCCCGCGAGCCCGACTCTCTCGCGCAACTGGCCTTCTCGCCGCTCACCGGCGCGGGCAACCTCTGGCTCTGGCAGCCGCAGGTTCGCGTCGATCAGCGCTTCCACTTCGGCCAGCAGGCCGGCCTAATCGCCCAGGTCGGCGTTTATGAAACCAGCGAGCCCTCCTACGCGACCCGAGGCGGAGGAAACTCCTCCCTCGCCTCCGCTCCCCGCCCCGCCATCGAAGGCCGCTTCGAATTCTGGCGCAAGTTCGGTGAAAACGCGCGCATCGAAATCGTCCCCGGATTCCACGAAAGCACAAGCCATGCCGCGGGATTCTCCGCCCCCTCGCGACTCGCCACCGTCGACTGGCTCATCCAGCCCGCTTCGAAAATAAAGTTCACGGGAATGTTCTTCACCGGCGAAAACGCCGCCGGCCTCGGAGGCCTGCGCCAGGGCTTCACCATTTTTAACGACCTCCGCGCCGTTCCCATCGGAACCACCGGCGGCTGGGCCCAGTTTTCTTATCTGCAACCAAACGCCTGACCTTCAACATCTTCAGCGGCCAGGAAAACGATCGCGCCGCGGACCTGTTAAGCGGCGATATCCACCGCAATTTCATGTACGCCGGAAACGCCATCTACCGCCTCGGATCGAACGTGCTCATCGGCATGGAAGTCTCGCAGCTCCGCACCAACTACTTCCTGCTACCGTCAAAAGTGAACAACCACTATGACTTGTCGCTGGCTTATCTGTTTTAGCTTTCCATTGATGGCCGCGACAGTCACCGGCAAAGTCGAACTCCGCGACTCCCGCGAAGCCTCCGTCCGCAAGCGCCTCGATTATTCGGGTGTAGTAATTTCCCTAAATCCCATCAAGCCCATCAGCCGCCTGATAGACACCCACGTCACCATGCGCCAGAAGGACAAAACGTTCTCTCCCCACGTCCTGGCCATCGCCGCCGGAACTTACGTCGACTTCCCCAACGACGACCCCATTTTTCACAACGCTTTTTCCAGCTACAACGGCCAGCTTTTCGATCTGGGCTTGTACGCCCCCGGTTCCACGAAGTCCGTCCGCTTCTCGCGCGAAGGCATCGTCCGCGTCTTCTGCAACATCCATTCGTCCATGAGCGCCGTGATCGTGGTCCTGCCCACCCCCTACTTCGCCACCACCCTTCGCGACGGCACGTTCCAGATCCCCAACGTCCACGCCGGCGACTATCAACTAACCGTTTTCCATGAACGCGCCACCGAAGGGACTCTCAACGCCCTCGCTCGCCGCGTCACCATAG
>OCZT010001848.1_pt1 | contig 21947 bp, 21 predicted proteins | sample 1539031 | NCBI WGS metagenome assembly OCZT01 (sample SAMEA3539308, study PRJEB22396) | soil metagenome | biome: tundra; feature: field; material: soil | place: USA | collected 2010-05 | depth 0.15 m | reverse complement strand
GTTATGAACGCTAACAATAATGAGGCTACGACTCTCCACGGAGAGAGTCGCCTCGTGGGTTGCTCTTCTGATGAAGAGCCTGGCGCGAAAACCACGATTTTTTCGCAAAACGAAATCCCAATTCCGTTAGTTAGCAACCGAAGTTCGGAGTTTATGCGCCGCTTCTTCCCCCTAACGACTATCGATTCCTGGAATGATTGGAAATGGCAACTTCGAAATGCACTCACCAGCATCGAAGATCTAAAGAAAATCATGAAATTATCCGAAAAGGAGATTCTGGCTATTAATAATCTAAAAGGCCGTCTACCGCTAAGGATCACTCCCTATTTTGCTTCATTAATTTACAACAGTAAACCGGCGCATCCTTTGCGTCGTAATGTAATCCCTGTTGTTGAAGAATTGCTTGAAACAAGTAGCGAACAGTCTGATCCTCTCCACGAAAAATCATTCTCTCCGGTTAAAGGAATTGTTCATAGATACCCCGACAGGGTTTTATTTACAGTTACCCAGGTCTGTTCAAATTATTGCAGATATTGTACACGTTCACATTCAGTCGGAAGACTTGATAAACTTGGAAGACAGGATTTTGAGAGAGCATTTAATTATATTGCTTCGCATAAAGAAGTTCGTGATGTACTCATAAGCGGTGGCGATCCACTAACATTAAATGATGAGACTCTAGATTACATCCTTTCAAATATCCGTAGTATTGAGCATGTTGAAATAATTCGAATAGGAACCAGAATTCCTGTGGTGCTTCCACAGAGGATTACTGATAATTTGATAAATATTCTTAGAAAATATCACCCGCTTTTCATCAGTCTGCATTTTTCTCATCCTGATGAAATAACGGATGAATGTGCTAAAGCATGTAACAAGCTGGCCGACGGAGGATTTCCTCTTGGAAGTCAGACAGTTCTTTTAAAAGGTATAAATGATAATGTTCCTGTTATGAAGGAACTTATGCATAAGTTGCTGAAGATAAGGGTAAGACCATATTATCTTTATCAATGTGATTTAATACCCGGATCAGGACATTTCAGAACTACTGTTAAAAAAGGTCTTGAAATAATAAAAGGACTAAGAGGCTTCACAAGTGGTTATGCCGTACCTACTTTCGTTGTTGACGCTCCAGGCGGCGGAGGAAAGATTCCTTTGCTTCCCAATTACGTTGTGGAACACAATGCCGAACGGATTGTATTGCGTAACTACAAAGGTGTATTATGCGAGTATCCTGAAAAATAGGGCTTATAGATGAAAGTTGGTTTAACGTATGATCTGCGGTCATGGTATATTGATCGTGGGTATTCCATGGATGAAACTGCCGAATTCGACAAGCAGGAAACAGTAGATGCACTTGCGAATTCTTTAAAACAGATGGGGCATGAAACGGAACTTGTCGGGAATGCTTTTCAGTTGATTGAAGCTCTTGCTGCAGGACAACGATGGGATATTGTATTTAATATTGCCGAAGGACTGTACGGTGATGGCAGGGAATCTGTTGTTCCTGCTATTCTTGACCAATACAAAATACCATATGTATTCAGTGGTCCTGTAATAATGGGATTATCACTTAATAAACACCTGGCAAAACTCGTGGTTGCTGCTTCAGGAGTTCCCGTCAGTCCTGGTTGCCTGATAACAGAATTAAAAGATCTTGACAAATGTAATCTCAAATATCCTCTATTTGTTAAACCTGTTTCAGAAGGAACAGGCAAGGGAATTACCGAGAGCAGCCTTATTAATTCCATCGCAGAACTATTAAAAATGGTAAAATGGATCCTTACTGAATTTCATCAACCAGCGCTCGTTGAGGAATATTTACCAGGAAGGGAATTCACGGTCGGAGTAGTTGGATATGGTGAGGAAGCTTTTGCAATTGGCGGCATGGAAGTTATGACCGTCAATAACCTGCCATATTCAGTTGAAGTGAAAGAAAATTATCAGAACTATTGTACTTACAAACCTCTTGATGCTGATATAATTGATGAATGCAAATCAGTCGCACTCCGCGCCTGGAAAGCATTGGATGCAGTCGACGCCGGAAGAGTCGATCTGAAAGCCGACCGCAATGGAAAAATATGTTTCATTGAAGCAAATCCACTAGCTGGATTAAACCCAATTCATTCAGACTTGCCTATTTTATCACGTATGTATGGCATTGAATACCAGACATTAATGGAAATGATAATGAAAGCAGCCATAAAGAGGACCAAAGGGTAACAAGCTTGAAGTTTATTTTAATATAGAGCGTAGGAATTATGAGGAGATGTTGTATTATCTATAATGAACCGGGAGAAGGCGCTTTAGCTGATGAACTTGATGTACTTGATCAGGTAGCTCATATTGAGAAGCATCTGATTGATCTTGGGATATCTGTTTATAGAAAAGGTATTACAGAAAAGTTCATGTCTGAAATTGCAGCATTGTCTAATGAAAAACCTGATTTTGTTTTTAACCTGGTTGAGTCGATCAACAATAAAGGAGAACTAATTTATTTTGTTCCGGCACTGCTGAATTTATATTCCATTCCATACTCAGGTAATTCGCTTGAAGCAATATTTCTGACAAGTAATAAAACTATCTGCAGCAATAGAATGAAGAATGCAGGAATCAATAACCCGGGATCATACCTGCCATCTCAATTTAAATCTCTCAAACCAGGAAGAAAATATATTGTAAAACCTATTTGGGAGGATGGTTCGCTTGGAATTACCAGCGAATCAGTATTTGAATGTAAGCCAGGTTTTGAAGAAAGATTGAAAGGGCTTGATGATTCTCACTGGTTCATTGAAGATTTTATCGATGGCAGAGAATTTAATATAAGCATATTAGCTGGAAAAAATGGCCCGGAGGTTTTGCCTCCTGCCGAGATAGTTTTTGTGAATTATGATACCAGCAGACCAAGGATCATTGATTTTAAAGCAAAATGGGAGATGGATAGTTTTGAATATATAAATACTGTCCGTGAGTTTCCGGGAAGCAAACTTAACGCTAAACTGATAGCAAACCTGAAAGAAGCAGCGCTCTCCTGCTGGAATTTATTTGGTTTAAAGGGATATGTAAGAGTAGATGTAAGGACTGACAGAAATGACAATGTATTTGTGATTGAGATAAATGGCAATCCATGTATTTCACCCGACGGAGGGTTTGTAGCAGCTACAAAAGAGGCAGGATATTCTTTCACGGAAGTCTTGCAGCGGATTATTGATGATTTAAACTTTTGATTGCGTAATTTGAGATCGTGATATTACAATTTTAAATGAAAGGTCTATATACAGTACTGCTTCTTGTGATGTCAAATACTTTCATGACAATTGCCTGGTATGGACATCTCAAATTAAGAACTATTAGCAGGTTTGCCAGCCTGAGTCTGTTTGTAGTAATATTGATAAGCTGGGGAATTGCATTTTTTGAGTACTCTCTTCAGGTGCCTGCGAACCGGATTGGCTTCAAAGAGAACGGAGGTCCATTTTCTCTCATCGAATTAAAAATAATTCAGGAAGTAATATCAATACTTGTATTCACCGGATTTACAATCATTTTTTTTAAAAATGAGCAATTTCGTTTAAACCATCTGATAGGATTTGTATTTCTGATTCTTGCCGTTTATTTTATTTTTAAGAAGTAAATCTATTTAATCAGGTTCGCATTGTAATACTGAGGTTTACCGGTCACTTCCTCTGCCAGCCAATCAGGTTTACTAAAGTATTCATTCTCTGAATTTAGCTCTATTTCAGCAACAATAAGTCCTTCATTCTTTTCATGAAATACATCAATTTCAAATGTATGTCTCCCTGATGGCACCATATATCGTGTCTTAACTATTCGTCCGGGAAGACAAATACTCATCATTTCCTGGGCATCAATAACCGGGATCTCCACTTCCCATTCATTTCTTGTTATTGAATTCTCAAGAGGTCTGGATTTAACTGTCAGAAAAGCCTTATCGTCAGCTATTCGCAGTCTTATGGTTTTATCGGGATCGATTGAAAGATAGGATTGAATTATTTTTATTTCACTTATAGCCAGATGTCTGAATTCGCTTTTTACAAGAAATTTACGTTCTGTTTCTGTTGCCATTTTTATTGTAAAGTTAAAATTAATGCGCTAACACTATTATCGTATCACCAATTTGTTAATTTGACTAATTTAGCAGTCGGTAACCATGTTTAACAAAAAATTCTATAATTAATTATGGATGTTAAGATTGACCCGGAATGGAAGTCAAAACTTCATGAAGAATTTGAAAAAGAATACTTCCTCAGACTTACTGAATTTGTAAAAGAAGAATATAGGCTAAAGGCTATCTATCCTCCTGGTAGTATGATTTTTAATGCATTCAATCTTTGTCCATTTCAAAATGTCAAGGCTGTAATAATCGGGCAGGACCCTTATCATGGTCCGGGGCAGGCACACGGTTTATGCTTTTCAGTCAGGGAGGGCGTTGAGTTTCCTCCAAGTCTGGTCAACATCTTCAAAGAAATTGAATTGGATACAGGCATTCAAAAACCAGTAAGCGGGAACCTTGAAAGATGGGCTGCTCAGGGTGTTTTACTTCTGAACGCTACCCTGACGGTTCGGGCCCATCAGGCCGGATCACATCAGAAAAAGGGTTGGGAACAGTTTACCGATAGCGTCATAAACATACTTAATAATGAAAAGCAGAATCTGGTTTTTTTCCTGTGGGGTGCGTATGCTCAGAAAAAAGGTGAAGCCATTGACAGATCAAAGCATCTGGTTTTAGAATCAGTTCACCCCTCTCCCCTTTCTGCATCGAGAGGTTTCTTTGGAAATAAGCATTTCAGCCGATGTAATGAGTATCTTAAAGCACATGGTATTGAACCTATAAATTGGCAGTAAATTCTAAAACCTTTAAAGCTTATAAAGGTTCTATGGCTTTTAAAGCGTTGCCAATTGTCCCTTCAAGTTCACTATAGTATTCAAAACCCACAGATAACCTGATCATTCCTGGTTCAGGATATTTGGTACCCCACACTGCTTCAACCGGCATCAGAATAGTATGAGGATCTCCAAGGGTTGGTATCAGTTTTATCTTTTCCGAAACCAGTTCTATAAATTTGTCCCGCCTGCTCCGTTTTTCACTTTTATCTTTCCCGTCAAAATCAAAGGTTATCATGGCACCAAATCCTTTGTTTCCGAATAACTTTTCAGCAATTAGATGTGTAGGGTGGCTTTTCAAACCTGGAAACCAGACTTCATTAATAATAGGATTTTCATTAAGGTATCCCGTAAGTTTAGATGCATTATCACATTGACGCGAGAATCTGAGTTCAAATGATTGTATTTGAGTCTGCAACCTGTAGGCATCATCGGGAGAAAGCATGTGCCCTACGAATTTTCTGTACTCAATAGCTGATCTCATCATTTCAGTATCATTTCCACAGATTACCCCTGCGGAAAGGTTACCATGACCAGAAAAATATTTTGTTACACTATGAATTACTATATCTGCTCCTTCGTTTAATGGTTTATAAAGCCAGGGTGTTGCAAATGTGTTGTCTATAATAATCTTTGTACCATACTTCTTCACAATACGTATGATATTTTTTACATCAGCTACAATCAGCATCGGGTTTGAGATTGTTTCAATATAAACAAATTCAGGCTTTATTGCTGATATCACCTTTTCGAAATTATTAAGGTCATAAATTCCATTATCAGGCGTAAAATATTGGATATCAAGGCCTCTCCTGGATTTAAGTACTGACTCAATAAATGAAATTGTTCCGCCATAGATTTCCGTGAAGAACAACCATGGCCTGGTCTCTTTGCCATGTTGAAAAATTGAGAGTGCAGTATCAATGGCAGACATCCCTGACTGGGTCAACAGAGCCCATTTACAGCCTTCAAGTTTCATTATTTCCTCTTCAGCTGAGACAACGGTGGGGTTGCGATAACGGGAATAAATATATAAATCGGGTTCTCTCGAATGTTCTGTCTCTTTCCTGAAAGCATCAGCTGTAGTTAAGGCATCGTAGAGTTCAAAGCCAGCTTCCCTGTAAACAGGCATCCGGGAACTATTAACCTCTTTTCTTTTCATCTCTCTCTATATTTAGTTTTTTATCGATCAATGTGTTTATATTCAACGGGTTAAAATCAATATAAAATAAGATCCTGTCTAAAAGTTCTCCCATTAGAAATATAAAAATTACAGGACGGTCAGTATTCGAATTATGCAAAATCAGGCTGATTCCGGGCACAATAAGAAAAGCTATCCTCAGGAACCTTATTCCAAAATTAGTGCTGTTTAGCTTCTTTACATATAAACTATGAACGGATGAAACTAACTTTATTAAAGCCACAAAGATAAAGGGAAGAATAATTCCTGAAATAAATGAAACTATAAGCAGAGCGCTTATAAAAGTCTGCCCGCTATGCAAAATGACTGATTTACTTCTATCTGTATAAATGTATACGCTATCGATAAGCAGTAGTAAAATGAGCCCAATAACAGAAGAGGCAATAATTAATCCCGGAATGTGGAATATTACTGACACTGAAGCGACAAGTGCAAAGACAATAAAGGCTGCAATCTCACGACTTAATGGTGAGTTTCTCAAATTCCTGACTGATCTCCAGGATCTTAGTTTTTTCCCAAGGTGAAAGAAGGATGCAAATCCTGCTATGAGAAGGATCAGGAAAAAAAATATTTTTCCAGGAAATACTCCCTTGATAAGCGAAGAAATTATCGTTGCAACTGATATTGTAGCTAAAAAAGTGAATATGATCAGACTTAAGTCAGTAGTTATGTTTCTTCCCTCTTTATCTGGTTTTGTATCTTTCTCTTCATAGATATTTTCAGGAATAATTTTTAAAGGAGTATGGTTCTGGTTGGCTGTAAATTCAATTGCAGGATTAAGCTTTTTATCAGGGAACCATGAAAAAACTTTATCAGAATCCGGTTCAGTTAGTTGACCAAACTTGAGAGCACCTGTCGGGCAGGCAGATGAACAGGCCGGTTGACGATTTTCTATCAATTCGGAATAACAAAGATGACACTTGGCTACTGTTTTATTTTGAGAATCAAATCTTGGTGCGTCATATGGACAGTTCCATTGACAGTATCTGCATCCGATGCACTTCAGTTCGTCAAGTATAATTGCACCAGTTACAGTTTCCCTGCTATAAGCTGAAGTCGGACAACCATTCATACAAACAGCTGATTCACAATGGTTACAGGCTAAAGAAAGATTAATAAGTGGGATTAAACCTTCTGCCTGTGAATTATAAGTAAAGATATTCCTTGGATGAACGGTCCATCCATTTTCAAGAATACATGCGGCACTGCATGCATTGCAGTTAACACACTTGTTATGGTTAAAAATAAAACCTTTGCGCATAACTAATCAACTCTTTCAATTTCAACCCTGTTATCATGAAATGCTGCTCCATATCCAATGTCTGTTTCCTCTCCTGCTATCAGGTGATTTACTCCTCCACCCTCATTAAACCAAATTCCGTTTGGAAGTACAACCAACCCTGTGGGAACCCTGTTTGAGATTTCCGCTCTACAGATCAATTCTCCTGTCTTATTGAATACTTTTATTTTTTGCCCTGTAATTATGCTTCGGTTACTTGCATCTAGTGGCGAAATTCTGACAGCAGGCTCCGGGTTTGTCTCACCAATTATTTTCAGATTACCAAATTGAGAATGGATACGACTACCTGTGTTTGGGGTAATAAATTCGAAAGGGAATTTTTCTTCTTCAGGTGTATGAATAATTCCTGTATAATCAGCTAATGGAGAAATCCCCCACTTTTCCTTTGCTTCCAATGAATATAATTCAATTTTACCGGATGGTGTTTCAAATTTCAGATCTTCGAAGGCTATCTGCTGAAGTCCGGGAGCAAGAACAGGGGATTCTTTAAGTTGGTTAAGCGTTACTTCCGAATAACCGGTGATTCTTTTTTCGAGCCATTGTTCGATATTATCATTCCCCGGTTCCGGGATTAGTTCATTGCTGACGTTCAAATTCAACCTTTTAGCAAGGAGAAAATAAATTTCACTTTCAGGCAGTACCTCACCTGGTGATTGAATCACCTTAGGTTTGAATTGAATATAAGGGGACCAGTATGACCCTATTATGTCAGATTGTTCGAATATATCCTTTGCAGGAAGAATGAGATCAGCATACGCCGCAGTATCAGTCATGAATTGGTCGACAACAACTGTAAATCTCAAATTAGAAAACGCTTTTTTGACACTATTTGTATCAGGCGATTGCAATATAGGATTGCCCCTTTCAATCCATGCTGCTTTAAGTTCAGGGTTATGAGTATTCAGCATATCTGCTCCCAGCTTCGCCATCGAGATAGTTCTTCTAAATGGCATATCTTTTTCAGAATCAGGATAATATGATAAAGGCTCTTTAAGATCATCAAAAATATAGCTCTGCAGGTTTGCATAATTGAATCCTGAACCTGACTTTCCGATATTCCCTGTCAACACGGAAAGTAATAGCAGACATCGTATAGTCTGACCTCCGTTCTTACGACGTTGTAATCCATATCCTGGAAGGATTGTTACGGGACCGTTTTTCCCAATTATAAGGGCAAGTTCAATAATATTTTCTGAAGGAATTCCTGTAATTTGTTCAGCTTCAGCAGGCGAAATATGCAGTGACTGCTTTAATTCATCAAAACCCTTTACATATTTAGCAATGAATTCATGATCAATCAGGTTATTGTCAATAAGTACCTTTGCAATTGCAAGCGCCAACGCTCCATCTGTTCCTGGTCTGGTATTGAAAAGCATATCAGCCTTATCAGCTGTAGTTGTCCGCAAAGGATCAATGACGATTATCCGGCATCCCTTTTCTTTTGCTCCAATAATAAAAGCAATCTCCTGAATATTGGTTTCAGCAGGATTTTTGCCCCAGATGATTATTGTTTTAGCATTTTCTAGATCCCAGGGAACATTATGTTTTATGGACCCAAAAGTCAGTCTTACAGCCTCAAGTCCTGCTGGCCAGCAAAGATTTCCATAGGTTATTGTTGTCCCCCCAAATGCTTTCCAGAAAGAATAACCTATTTCATTAGTAAGCCCCGACATTCCGCTTCCTCTATACCACAGAATACTTTTAGATCCATAAGTCTCTTTTATAGTACCTAACTTGTCGCTTATAACATCAAGCGCTACATTTCTGCTGATTTCTTTAAAGTTTCCAGAAGTTGTTTTGATTAAGGGATGAATTATCCTGTCGGGGGAATGAGTTCTTTCAATATATGATAACCCTTTTATACATGGACCTTCCGGAGTCGCTAAGTTCCCTGAATATGGCAGTATTCTTAGGATCCTGTCATTTTCAACCTGCACTCTGAATGAGCAGGTGCTATAGCAGTTTCTGGGACAAGCTGTTAGGAATTCTTCCATTTTTATGATAATGAGACCTTAAGAATCTCGCTGGCGAGAAAACAGACTATTTTAAAACCAATGGTTCATCCTCAATGACATTACTTATTGTAAGTTTCCTTTTATTCATATCAGAAATATATACTTCATAAGTAATCCTGTCTTGTCCGATATACTGCATGTAAGTATAACTTACAGTTCCGGTCGAAAATTTTACAAGCGAATCGCCTGTATTTATTTTAGCTGAAATTTCTGCCTTTGGATAAGCTTTTGCAAATCGGAAATAATCAGATACGGAACCATTGGCAACATTTCCGATAGTATCAATGTCATCGGGCTTTTCTGAAGTACTTACTATTACCTCTTCGAAAGTCAGATCGGATATATTTTTGATTCTTACATCTGTAGGCCCTTCCGGTGCATATTCTTTCTTTTTGCATGAAAGGACAGATATTAAAAGAAGAGAAATTATAATGAGCTTTTGCATTGTCAGGAATAAAAATTAACCTTTATAATCTGACCTGAAATATAGCAAATAAGTTGCAAAGTGATTAAATAATAATAATGCTATTTAAAGGAACCCATCCCATATTGCCATCTGAAAGCCTTATTTCCAGCCACTCTCCTACCTTGTCTTCTACGGTTACCTTGGTACCTTCGTGCAAAACAAAAAGATCATTACCGCTTTTGTCGGGTGAACTTTTCCCACTCACTAAAGGGGTGGAGATTATTGCTTTATGACTATCATAAACCAATGATTTATTTCTCATGGTAAATGCTAAAGAAGTAAGGGACAGAACTATAAAGAAAACTGCTAACCAGAATCCGATCACTTTATGTCGATGCCTGGGTGAATAGATATACAACGACAATAATAAAAGGAAGAGTATAAACGAAGTTATACTTATTCTTGCCCAGCTGTTTGTAGATAGAAAAAGTGAGATGAAATTATACCATTTGATAAAAAAGAGTTCGGGAATTTCCTGAAATCGGTCCACAATCAGAGTTCTGGCAACCTGAAGATTATAATTTATATTTTCATCTGCTGGTTTAAGCAGATATGCACGTTCATAGAACAAAATTGCCGAGGGAATATTGTTAAGTTTAAAATATGCGTTGCCTATGTTATAATCCAGATTTGCTGATCTGTACCCGGTATTATAAATGTCTGTCCAGACCTGCAATGCTTCTTTATAACTGCCTGCTGTAAAATAAGTAACTCCCTGATAGAATTTGTCCTTATTTGTATCTTGCGATACAGCTGTTCGAACAAAAATAGAGAAGAAAAGAAGAATTAAAATATATTTCTTTTTTGAGTTCATTTGTTAGCCTATTAAGTTTTCGACTGACTTAATAAATTGTGATGCACCTTCATAAATAGACGCGGCCTCAGTACCGGAAGATGAAGGCGAAAATCGTGCAAATTCACATGCATCAAGTATCCCGGACAGACTTTTGATCTGATCTTCTTCAATACCTTCTTTCTGCATTGACGTGATGGCATTGGTCCTGGTAAGATCAGAAACCGGAATATTCAGCTTGTCACTAAGATAACCCCATATTGCTTTTAGAATCTCATCATAGAATTGATCTATTTCTTCATTTTTCAGACAAACTGATGCGCCATGCAGCCTTTTGATTGCAACCTTTCCCGCTTTCCTGTTCTTCACCAGCGAAACGTCTGAATTCCGTTTTATATGTTCTCTTCTAAGAAAAAGTATTATAAGAAAAGCTAAAAAAGAAAATGCATAAGCGCTATAAAATGCCTGCTTTGACAATAATATATCTCCTGCTTTTTTAAGGTTTCCAGGATCAGAATTTATAAACCTTATATCTTTTCCCAGATACTTAACATCTTCCTTTGATACTCCTCCATAAACAGTGGCTCCTGAATTCTGACCATTTACCTTCTGTGCGTTAAAATGGAACTCTTGAGTTGTCAGTTTTTCATATCTTCCGGTGCCAATATTGAAGTAAGAATAAGAAATCGGAGGGATTGTAAAATCACCATAATGCCGTGGTATCATCAAATACTCAAAACTTTTTTGTCCGGTTGTTCCGTTAAGTCCATTCTTAAGATCATCTGTAATTTTAGGATCATAAACTTCAATATCAGAAGACAATTTAAATACTGGAGCTGATGCAATTTTCAGGTTCCCGTTTCCTGAAATAGTTATCTTGAAATTTACCGCATCATTTACATTGACAGATTCTTTGTTCAAAGTTGCTTTTATATCAAGTTTCCCGACAACGCCTGAAAAATCAGCGGGCTGAGCACCAGGAAGTGGTTTAACTCTTATCCTTACCGGCTGACTGGCAGCTGCTTTTGGCACAGTCTGATATGATGAAAAGAAGTCACCAAAAAACGGGTCAGATTCTCCCCTTGTTTTCTGCTGTACAAGAACAGATATCTGAACAGGATCAATATTGATTTCCCCGGTAACCTGCGGATACAGCAGGAACTGTTGAATTACTCCTGATCCATATATTGTGCCGTTCACATTTTCCTGCCTGAGGGAAGAGAGTTGCGGTGTTTCAATATCCGACCGCAGGAAACTGTTGAAAGATGGGTATTTAATTTCATTAATCCCTGCGATATTTACACGTGAATAAATTTTAACAGTTGCAACAATAGGTTCTCCAAGAAGTATTTCTTTACGGTTAACCGATAGATTGATAAAGAGATCTTTTCCCGAAGATTCTACTTCCGGATCATTTTTGGAAGTATTACTGCCAGCAATAATGTTTTGTTTTTGAGAAGTGCTGCCTACCACTTCAATGTGCATCGAATCGGAGGAATAAGTTTTATTTTTCAGAGTAAATGTGGCCGGTAAAATAACAAATTTTCCTTCTTTAACAGCCTGAAGATAATATACATAGGAATAAGAAGTCTCATTCGACACTTTTCCGTTTATTATTTGTGTACTAGAGCTGTAAGACGTCTGGGGTCCCATTAGCTTATAAAACCCGTTGAAGGAGGGTGCTGTAAACTCTCCGCCCCCGGCATTAACTGTCCACATTACAGTGAGTTGTTCTCCTGCATTCACGGCAGCAGGATATTCAGCTTTAACAAATATGTCCTGTCCTGATACCGAGTATGATATAAAGAAGATTAACTGATATAATAATGCCTTTTTCATTTTCATTCTATTCAGATTACCAGTTTATCTTTGTTCTGACTTTTGTTTTTGTTGCTTTTGCAAGTTTAACTTTTTCCTGGACATTTTTTTCATCATTTGCCAGGGAATTCAGAAGTCTTTCCGCATCATCTTTTGAAATTTCCTGCTTCTGGGGTTGCTGTTGTTGTTTCTGATCCTGGTTCTTGTTCTGGTCTTTTTGCTGATCTTTGTTTTTATCATTCTGATCTTTCTGATCCTTCTTTTGGTCTTTTTTATTTTTGTCCTTGTTCTGATTCTGCTTATCCTTATCCTGTTGCTGTTTTTTCTGTTGCTCCTGCTGTAGTTTCAATAAATCCTGTGCATAGGATAGATTGTATTTTGCTTCAGGGTTACCAGGATGGAGCTTAAGAGAGTTTTTATATGCATCGATACTTTCCGGCAGTTTATTCGCTTTAAGCATTGAATTGCCAAGATTAAATAATCCTGCTGACTTCTTCATCTTGTCATCATTCTGATTGGTGTTCTCCAGAAACTGTTTGCCTGCTTCTTCAAACTTATTCTGTTTATAAAGTGCATCTCCGACATTAAATACTGCATCTGGCGATTGTTTATTTTCATCTACAGCTTTTTTGTACGATATCTCGGAATCTGAAAACTTATTCTTCTCATATTCCCGGTTACCCTTCCTGATGAATTTCTTGTCAGCTTGAGCATTCAGAGTGGCAGAAATAATAATAAATACACAAAGTAAAAGGCCTTTGAGTTTTGACTTGTTCTCTTTTATTTGTATCACTGCTGACATAACTATTAACACGATAGATTAAACTTTAAATTTAAATAACCTGATGTTTGCCAGTCTCCTGTTTTTTCTTTCCATAATAATAAAATCAACAATCAGTATAAATAATGCTATAGCTGCAAATACCTGGAACTGATCGTTATACTCGGTATACATAGTGCTTTCGAGATCCTGCTTTTTCATTTTTTTAATATCACTGAAGATTTCATCCAGTCCTATATTTGAATTACTGGCTCTCACATAATTACCGTTTGTACTTAAAGCTATTTTCTTAAGGATTTCTTCATCCAGCTTAGTTATTACCGTATTGCCATCAGCATCTTTAAGATAGTCCTTCTTACCATTGTTTATTATAGGTATGGGAACTCCCTCCGTCGAACCTATACCTAAGGTATGAATAACTATTCCTGCTTTTGCAGCTTCTTCAGCTTCTTTAACAGGGTCATCTTCGTGATTTTCACCATCGGTAATAATTATCATTGCTTTGCTTTTACCTTCACCAGGACTGAATGATCGCATACCTAGACTGATCGCGGTGCCGATTGCTGTTCCTTGTTTTGGTACCATATTAGGATTTATCGCAGAAAGAAACATTTTAGCAGAGATATAATCTGTTGTAACAGGAATTTGAATATATGCATCACCGGCAAAGACGATTAATCCTATTTTGTCATTATTAAGGTTATCGACCAGTCGGGATATTGCCTGTTTCGCCCTTGTGAGCCTGTCGGGTTGAATATCCTCTGCGAGCATCGAGTTGCTTACATCCAGTGCAATTATTACCTCCACTCCTTGTTTTTTGACATCTTCAATTTTAGATCCGAACTGTGGCCTGGAAAGCATGATAACTCCGGCTGAAAAGGCAATTAACTGCAGAATAAGCTTTATTGCCGGACGAATCCTCGACATCTCAGGTACAAGTTTACTAACTAGGTTTATATCACATAAACGTTTTAATGCTTTCTTTTTCCTTACTTCATTTATAATATATAATAGTATGACTGCCGGAAGCAGAAGCAACAGGTACAAAAAATCTGGATTTGCAAATCTGAACAATTGCATTTTCTGTTCTGTGTTTAAATAAGGTTTTTAAATATCGTGTTTCTGGCTACTATCTCAAGTACCAGCATGCAAAAGGCAATTAATGCAGGAATCAAATATCTCTCTTCCTTCCTGCTGAACTGCTTCACCTCAATTTTTGATTTCTCGAGCTTATCAATGTCTTTGTAAATCTTCTCAAGTGAATCATTATCAGTTGCCCTGAAATATTTACCACCTGTTTTTTGAGCTATTTCCTGAAGAATTCCTTCATCAATTTCTACTGGCATATCCTGGTATTGTATTCCATAAGGCGTCTGAACAGGATATGGCGCCATTCCCTGGGTACCAACGCCGATTGTATAAACCCTGATTCCAAATGTTTTTGCAATATCAGCTGCTGTTGCCGGTGCAATTTCACCTTTGTTATTTACACCATCTGTCAGTAGAATTATCACTCTGCTTTTTGCTTGAGAGTCTTTTATCCTGTTGACAGCAGTTGCAAGTCCCATTCCTATTGCAGTTCCGTCTTCTATCATTCCGCTTTGAATTTCGCGAAGCAGATTAATCAATACGGCATGATCGGTTGTCAACGGGCATTGTGTAAAAGATTCTCCACTGAAAACTACAAGACCTATCCTGTCGTAAGGTCTCCCGGAAATAAACTCAGTAGCAATATTTTTCGCTGCCTCCAGCCTGTCGGGTTTGAAATCGCGGGAAAGCATGCTTCCTGAAATATCCTGGGTAAGCACAATATCAATACCTTCCGTCGAAACATCCTGAAATTTATCAGTTTTCTGGGGGCGCGCAAGAACAATTATTAAAAGAGCAATTGCCATAGTTCGCAGAGCAAATAGAATATGCCTCAGGTAGTGCCTGAAAGTAGTTCCCGCTTCAGCAAAAGACTGCAATCCCGGCATCCTCACAGAAGCTGTTACTTTTTGTTGTTTCAGGATATAAAATGCAACCATTACTGGTACTATTACCAGCAGATATAGAAAAAGAGGTTCGGCAAATGCTATCCCGTTCATAATTTACCCTCCTTCACACTGATTTTTTCTTCAACCAGATCTGCATCTGTTTCATTCTCCTTTGTTGAAATAACAAAATTCCATGAATTTTGAAAGTGCGATTCATTCTCTGAAGCCACAGGATTATGTTTTGCAAATTTTACCAGATCAGCGCCGGTAAGAACTGCTTTAAGGTCATTATACGACCCGTTTTTCTTGAAACCTGTTTTAATCAGAGATTCAAGTGTTTCAGCAGTAGTTAATTCCAGTGAGAACACTCTGAATCTGTTTTCCAGATACCGCCGTAATATTTCAGTAAGTGTTGTGTAGTATTTTTTAACTTCGCCTTTCTGCCAGAGTTCTTCATTCTTAAGTTTTTCCAGTTCCCTGAAGGCAATAACGTGAGCGGGCTCCGGTGGTATGTACGTCTCTGCCCCTGAATCCGATTTCTTTAGTTTCCATAAAAATCTGACTGCCAGCCATGCAATAATACCAACCAGTGTGATGATTAGAATCCATGGAAGCACTTCAGCAAATGTTAAAGGCGCATTATATGGTCTAATAATATCAAATATTTTTGAAGCAGTATCTGCAGGAGCAATTTTGACCCTCATAACCTCAAGAATGGAATAATCAGAATAAAATCTTTTCATGCCACCTTCATTTTTCGCTTCTGCAAAAAAAGGTTTGACTTGATAACGTCCTGAATCGAAAGATGTTATGAGATACTTTTCTATAATTTTAATTCTTCCGTTCTGAATAGCTGAACTATCGACCCGTGGTCCTGAAATAATCTCAATATTTTTACATAAAGTATCTTTGAAAATGGGAAGCGAAAGTCCAAGGTTGGATGGTTTATCAATGGTAATTGTAAATTTTATCTGATCGCCGACATAAATTCTGGATGAATCAAAAGAAGATTTAATATTTACCTCCTGCCCAAATGAAGAAGAAATAATAGAAATAAACAGGAATATTGAAATAATCAACTTCTTCATAATCTTTATCTTTTCTCAAACAACTTAATAAGTGGATTAACATAATCGAGATCTGTTCTTAATTCTGTAGAATCCACTCCGCATCTTTTGAAGATATTCTTGATGTTTTCAATATGACTGGTCCACCATTTTTCATAAACCATCCTTGTGTAACCCGAGGAGGTATCTATCCATTTTTCTTCTCCGGTTTCAGAATCTGAGACTTTTATTAATCCGATATCAGGCAAAGCCTGCTCCAGAGGATCATAAACTTTCAGAGCAACTATATCATGTTTGTTTGATGCAATTCTAAGGGCTTCTTCAAATTCCGGTACAATAAAATCTGAAATGATGAATGTTGTACATCTTTTTTTAATGGCATTTGTAAGGAAGCGCAATGGTTCATCCAGATTGGTTCGTTTGCTTTGCGATGTAAAGTCCAGAAGTTCTCTGATTATTATGAGAATATGTTTTCTACCCTTGAGCGGGGGTATGAATTTTTCAACTTTATCGGAAAAGAAAATAACTCCGATCTTATCATTATTATAGATTGCCGAGAAAGAAAGAACAGCAGCAACTTCAGTCATAATATCTCTTTTAAAGCTGACCCTTGTTCCAAAATTACCAGAGCCGCTTACATCGACAAGCAACATTACGGTGAGTTCCCTTTCCTCTTCAAACACTTTTACATATGGATGGTTGAAGCGTGCAGTCACATTCCAGTCAATACTTCTTATATCATCTCCATATTGGTATTCCCTTACTTCGCTGAAGGCTATACCTCGCCCTTTAAAAGCGCTATGGTATTCACCTGCAAATATATGCCGGCTTAAGCCCCTTGTCTTTATTTCAATTCTCCGGACTTTTTTTAATAATTCAGTTGCTTCCACTTTACAACAAATTATTTTTCTTGTTCAATAGATATAACACACGACCATTTCCCATCCATGATTTCAATAAGGTATTCTTTCCCATTCCGTTTGTCTATCCACTGGGTTTTCCCTCTCTTCATAAATTGAGAATTGAATTCTTGTACCTTTTGGGATTTCATATCAATGTCACATATTATTCTCACACTTTTGCAGACAGAATCAGGACTTAGAAAAAATAACAAGGTCTGCTTCTCCGAATTATCAGAATATTTCAAATAACTGAACTGACTGTTTACAACATTATTAAAATTCATATCGCTGCGATTCTCCTTCATGTATTTCAGTATTTCTTTTTGCTTGTACCCAATAAGATTCTGACTTTGAGCATAAAAGCAGGTTAACATCAGTACTACAGATAGTGTGATTATTTTCATTCTGTATCTGCTATGGGACTTCAACGACATTAAGAATTTCTGAAATTATATAATCCTGGTTAATATTCTCTGCTTCAGCTTCATAAGTAAGACCGATCCTATGGCGCATTACATCATGACATATAGTTCTGATGTCCTCAGGAATAACATAGCCCCTTCTCTTAATAAATGCGAAAGCTTTTGCTGCAAGTGAAAGATTTATAGAAGCCCTCGGAGATGCTCCGTATGAGATCATATTTTTAAATACAGGAAGACCATACTTTTCAGGATTTCGACTTGCAAAGACTATATTCAGAATATAATTTTCGATTTTCTCATCCATATAAACTTCCCTGACTACGTTTCGTGCTCTTATAATATCAACGGTTTTCAGAACCGTATTTGCTTTCGGAAAATCCTTGGCCAGGTTTTCTCTGATGATCAGTTTCTCTTCATCCATAGCCGGATAATCAATAAGAACTTTCATCATGAATCTGTCGATTTGTGCCTCAGGCAGAGGATACGTTCCTTCCTGTTCAATCGGGTTTTGAGTGGCTAGAACCAGAAATGGTTCATCAAGTTTAAAAGTATTCTCACCGATCGTAATCTGCCTTTCCTGCATTGCTTCGAGCAGAGCGCTCTGGACTTTTGCAGGAGACCTGTTGATCTCATCAGCAAGTATAAAATTTGCGAAGACTGGTCCCTTCTTAACTATAAACTCCTCTTTCTTCTGACTGTAAATCATTGTACCAATGAGGTCAGCAGGAAGAAGATCAGGAGTAAATTGGATCCTGCTGAATTTTGCATCAATGATAGAAGCAAGTGATTTGATCGCAAGTGTTTTTGCAAGACCCGGAACGCCTTCGAGAAGAATATGGCCATTGGCAAGAAGGCCTATCATAAGACTGTCGGTCAGGTGTTTTTGCCCTATAATAACCTTGTTCATCTCCATTCGGACCATGTCGACAAAGGAACTCTCCTTTTCAATTTTTTCATTTAAAATCCTGATGTCAGCAGTTTGCTCCATAGTTTAAAAATTTAAGTAGCAAATATAATAATTTGAGTATCATTAACCATACCTGATTTCTTTCGGAAAATCAGTTCACAAAAGAACTCCAAGAATTTTTAACTTCTTGTTAAGGAGTGTTAAATATTAGTTAAAGGTTAATAAGTAAACTCAACCTCTAACCAAATATTGCCACATACAACCGATTGATCACATGCACTCACCCCCTTTATCCCCCTCTCTACTTTGTAAAGAGGGGGAAATGATTAATATCCAATGTATTACACCCCCTCTCTAAAAATTAGAGAGGGGGACTGGGGGGGTGAGTTCATCTAAGTACAAAAGGAGGTGGTGTTATTTTAGTGTCAGCGGGTTCCAGTCAAACTCCGATCTTACAGAGCTTCTTATTATTAATATTATTGTCAACAGGAAAAAAGCCAGGTTGAACTCCTGAGGTAAAATAAAATGAAGTACAAGAAAACTGGCTGAGATAAAAAATACAACCCTGAACCAGATAGTTGCCGTCTTATTCAGGATCAGCATGACTAAGCATATAATAATGAATGGATTCAACCAAATGATATTCAGGTTCCATTTCATCTGTTGATGGTCGGTGAAAAAGTTAAAGAAGATCATCAAAATGGAAAGTATTGAAAAAAACGAATAGATAATAATGTCAATTATCCAGATAATCTTCCTGCTTTTTGTTAAGGCTGCAAGAATCAGGATGAGTATTATTATTAACGTAAATATAAAAGGTGGAGCTGTAAAGAACTTTTGTTTTATAACAGGTGCATTAAAACCAAGTAAAATTTCGGGATTCTGAAGCAGAGGAATCCTTTTGTCAGATCGATTTATAACTGCTTTTGACAATCCTTCCCTCATATCAATTGGAAGGAACATCCTGTCTCTGAAAACGGCTCTCTTATCGGCAGTGGACCCCATTATCAGATCGACTCCTAATTTTAACCAGGGGAATGGATTCTGGTATTTGGCAACCATATCCCTGAAAGTAGGGATTCTGCCGATTTCCGGGGGCGGATATTTTAGTTTTTCACCTACTGATTTTTCAAGCAGGTCCCTGATTCTTGTTGAACAATCATCATAGAAAAAATCATACCTGTATTTCCTGTTTTCAGGTTTTAAATTTTCGTTGATGAATTCTATTAGTTTATGTGTCTCCTGTGCATTAATATTGATTTTTTGAGAATAAACAGATCTCTTCTCAAATAAATAATCCCGTAGAAACACCTTCGAATATTCGGCAATAAGCAAATAATCCAACCGCCCCTTTGCAAATTTCCAGACAAAATTTGGAGTATCAAAATCAAAAACTCCCCAATTATAAACAGTATCTATATGTTCTTCAGGTATTACAATCCTTAGAGCGCTATGACCATAGATTGAATATGTCTCGGTACCAGGAGCACATGTCAATAAATAAACGGTGGTGTCGTTGGATAGTTGAGAAAAAACCCTGGTGAATGAAATAAGTAAGAAAAACAAGCTGAGAATAAATATCCTTGTCATTTTACCGATTAGATTTTTCTGAAAACAATTCCGGTTCATTATTTTACTCTTTTTGTAAACGTAAGGGATTTTTATCATAAATAAAAGTTTGTTAGCTTTACACCCGCTTTAAATAAAGGAAAACACTATTAAGCATTTAATAATATATAATATGAAAAGAATCGCAGCTTTAATCATGGGTTTATTATCATTTACATTTTGCAATTGTCAGAATAACAGCCCTTTCCCTATTACAGATCTTCATGTTCATTGTAAAGGAGGTTTTACAATTGAAGATGCAGTTATAAAATCCAAAAAAGAAAATATCAGGTATGGACTTGTCACAAATGTTGGTATAGGATTCCCTGTTCATAGTGACAGTCAAATTGATTCTGTCATAAGCTCTCTCAGGAATTATCCTCAGTTCCTTATTGGAATGCAGGCAGAAGGAAGAGAGTGGCTGAATAATTTTTCAAAAGAATCTATAAGTAAATTCGATTATGTATTCACAGATGCAATGACCTTCACAGATGCAAAAGGGAGAAGGAACAGGATATGGATCAAGGAAGAGACATGGGTCGACAATGAGGAAGAATTTATGAACTACCTGGTCAATACTATTGTTAAAATATTGAGCACTGAACCAATAAATATGTATGTGAATCCAACTTATTTACCCGCACAGATGGCAGACAGATATGACTCTTTCTGGACCGATGAAAGGATGGACAGGGTAATTAAAGCAGCAAAAGATCATAATATCGCCATAGAGATAAACAACAGATTCAAAATCCCTTCTGCTAAATTTATAACCAGGGCAAAAAATGCCGGGGTTAAATTCACAGTCGGAACCAATAATATGGATTCTAATTTTAGTGGTGCAGCTTATGCTATTGAAATGATAAATAAATGTCACCTGACTCAGACAGATTTTTATCAGCCTGTCAATAAAAGACAGAATGGGAAGCTTTGATTTAGCGCGTGTTTTAAAATTCCTTCCCGGAATAATTCTCGGATTAACTGTGCATGAATATTGTCATGCACTGGTTGCGCATATGTGCGGCGATTCAACTTCCAAAGATCAGGGCAGGGTTACTCTTAATCCATTAAAACACATTGATCCTCTGGGTTTTATAATGTTAATCTTTGTTGGGTTCGGATGGGCCAAGCCTGTTCAGTTTAATGAACAGAATCTCAGAAATCCTAAAACAGACGTTATCAAAATTGCGTTAGCAGGACCTTTGTCGAATGCAGTGATTGCAATGGTGCTTTCTATATTGTTCTCTCTGTTGTCATCTTCTGCTGCTATTCATTCGACACACGTTATGCAGATAGTATCCGAAGTTTTCATTTATGCTATTTATATAAACTGGGGACTTTTTATTTTTAATCTCATTCCCCTGCCTCCTCTTGACGGGTCACATCTTTTATTGTATCAGCTTAAGAGATACCCGGCTCTCTATAACGGATTATATAAATATGGTTCCCTCCTTCTGTTCGGATTGATTATAGGGAGTTATGTAACCAAAATAAATTTTTTTCCTATCTGGCCTGCTATTCAATTTATTGGTGAAGGATTTCTTTCCCTGGTCGGATACAAGTAGTAAATAAAAAAGAGGCAATAGGAAATTGTCTTTTTTTGTGATTCAGTCGGCAATTCATAAAGATAGTTAGCATTTCTATTCACATAATTTTGAAATCAGAATTTAATTATCAATTAATTAAGTATTTATTATGTACACGAATTGGTTAAATGACATATTACGATGTCCGCAAACTCTGAAACCGCTAAAACATAATGGAGACAATTATGAATCAGATGGTAAAG
>OCZT010001847.1_pt1 | contig 21953 bp, 16 predicted proteins | sample 1539031 | NCBI WGS metagenome assembly OCZT01 (sample SAMEA3539308, study PRJEB22396) | soil metagenome | biome: tundra; feature: field; material: soil | place: USA | collected 2010-05 | depth 0.15 m | reverse complement strand
CCAGGGTATTGAACAAAGCAGAATTCTGGAGAAACAATTCAGATAAAATTCTTAACGAACGACAGAGATCCATGTTAAACCTGCTTCTTGAGGGTTTTGAAGGTAAGCTTACCACTTCAAAATGGGCGAAGATCAACAAATGTTCTTCCGATTCAGCATTGAGAGATATTCAGGATCTGATAAGTAAAGGGGTGCTGGAAAAAGATGAAATGGCAGGAGGAAGAAGTACAAATTATATATTGAAAGAATAAATAATATGGCAATTGTTCTATTTAGAAGGCTGCAGAATAAAACAAGGGAGAAAATTGAAGTTGTTTCTCAGATTGAAGTAATTCAGGAGAGATTAACGACTCAGATTACGTTGACTAGGAACAGACAGGTGTATAGCACAGTGGAGATCACCGAATAATTAAACTAACAATAATAAATGGTAATATATTTAAATAAAGGACTAAGTTTAAAAACATGAAGACTAAAGAGTATAATCCGGCAAATTGAAAAGTTTTTATGGGTGAACAGGAAGGGAAACGCTTTAAGAAACTTGGTGATATAGGTGAAACTCTTGCCGCGGAGAGCCTTAAGGAAAACGAATTTAAAAATATGAGGATTTTAAATGAAATTGAGATGAATTTCAGGTTTGCTGACTTCTATGAGGAAAAAGAATGGAAGAATTACCTGATTTCGATAGAAACAAAGAATATAAGAACACCAGGAAACTGAACTCACGTTGAAAGCTTGGTATTAACATTCAATTATAAAATTATCAAAATAATTTTTAGTTCTTAAAAGCCTTCTATCATCATTCATATTATTTTTTTCTCAATGAATCCAATAATCTGAATATAAATCCATTTTGGTTTTCTCCAATCAGTTCTTTATAAAATTCTACAAGTGAAGAGTAAGGCAGAGCTTTTGTATGTGCAGCACCGTTTCTGTATTTGGTTGAAATCAGATTTAAAGTATCATTAAACTCCTTTGAAATAAGAAAATCGGAATTTTGATATACAAGTATATGCTGCAGATATGATTTAATTGTATTGCTAGTTTTTACCCTTGACTTGCTGTTTATAACAGTCGAAAGAAAAAACGCAAAAGTACCCAGCTCTGGAGCTTTGGAATCGGGTTTTATTAAGAAATTCGTCATTCTGGAAACCTGAGTGTCTCTCAGATCATTTGAAAGGTCAAAGTTTATAAATTCACTTCCATTAAAATAATTTCGAAAGGGCAATAATAATTTCTGTTCTATTTCGGTTTCAATACATTTTGCAAATTGAATGGAGGCAGGGGAGGAGTCCAGAATGTCTCCATTATATAATTTATCGGTCTTATAAAGATCTAACCCTCTGGGAAATGAAAGCTTTGAAACAGGGGAGAGATCATCCCAGTATTTTCCTAAAATATTCTGAGCATTTTGAATAAGTTTTTCTTTATAAAGCGGATCAATTATCTTTCCTGTGCAAAAATCCAGCTTCTGAAGCCTTTCATTATCGCTCAGCAGAAAATTTGTTTTTATATAAAAAAACTCATCATCTATGGAAAAAAGTACAGACCTGATATTATTTTTACATAGTTCAAGGTAAAACGGGGTAATATAAGAATTATTGACTGATGATCCGAAGCTGAAATGAGATCTGTAATTAAATTCGAACTCCACAACGCAAGGTATTTCTTCAAGTTTCTCAAATACCCAATCGTACAAAGGTTCATCCAGATCGGCAAGTTTTGAAATTTTATAAGGTAGATTACAGACAGATACCAGGCAGCCCGGATATCCTTCATTATATTCGGTTCTAAACATGTAAGATATGATAGAAAAACGATCTGGGTCAGGATTTCCGGCTGACAAATATTTTGAAGTGTCAATCAAAGCAGCCCCGTCTGATTCAGATGAATATTCATAATATTGTTTCTCTGTTAAAGTATCAAGAAGTATTTTAATTATTGTTTTGTAATCAGCGGCAACAAACATTTTGTGCCTTATATAGTTAGTTTGAAATGACCTTTCAATCTGGCTTTGAAATGAGGTCGGCTCAATATTTATGTTTTTAGCCCAATACTCCTTTTTTGTCTCCTTTACTATTTTTAGCATCTCCTTTTGAGACAATATCAGACTCTTTACAAGTTCATTTTCGCTATTTATAGTATATGATTCATAATCAAATTGATCGTTATCCCTGAAATAATACTCCTCCCTCAAATCATTTTTTGTTATTTCAAAGAGGAAATTATCGTAAGAATCCTTATTTGGGTAAAGATCACACCAATAATGTAAGTAAACATCATTATCCATATTAGAATGGTTTAGGCAGAAATATAGACAAAATTTTAAATATCATCAGACAAAAATGGTGACAAAGCAATATCTTTTTAAAGCACCATTTTTTGTATCTTGCTCTTAACATTCCAAGGAATAAATATCCTGATCAATAGTTCGCAACCATTTAAATCAAATTCAAATGGAAGAAAAAACCAGTTTTATCATTAAAGAAACGGATTCCATGTTTTATGTCTGTAATACTTGTTATGAGGATTCTCCTGTTATTGAAACACACAATGGAAATCCTTATCCCGGCTTGCCTAAAAATGTAGCTGAATTGCTTTGTGAGGATCTCAACTCCTTGCCAGCGGAACATGCCCTCTTCAGTGAATATAATGTAAGTCTGGTTTACTGTGTTCTAAGCACATTTATTGAAGCAAAGGGAGAATACAATTTCCCTGTTGATCTGCCATACAGCATTCAATGGGACAGGGTTTTCAGATTAGACCCGGGACCTCCTCACAATCAATTTGAAACTAAATCAATTGAAAAAGTCATTTCATTTTTGAAAGGCAAATGGGTGGATCTGACGCTTAATTATTGTCAATCGGTTGAGGAAATGAGAGAAAATAAAGTCCCTGAGGTGCCAAAGAACATAATAAAAGATTTACAGAAATTATTGAGCAATTTTAATGATACAGAGACTTTTGCAGTAGATCTTTTATTTAATCTTTTTAACCGGATAAGCATTTCATCTGCGATTTTTTGGGTTGCCGGAATATTTGATAATGAAGATATACAAAAAGTATATTTATATTTCTATAAACTGAAGAAGTCAAGTCGTTTAACAAATAATGAGAAAATCCAGATGGCCGGCATGAGTGAACGGCTGGAGTTTTTACGAAAGCTGATTGAGCTCGCAAAGAGGGGGGAGATAGTAGTTACAACGAAGGTCAAAAATGTCAGCAAGAAAACAATAAAATCACCTAATGATAAATTTAAAAGTGTGTTGATAGGCTCTCAGGTATGGATGGCTGAAAACCTCTCTGTAGACTCATTCAGAAATGGTGATAAAATACCGCAAATAAAAACTAAAAAAAGCTGGGAAGAGGCCAGAAAAAATAAGCTGCCGGGTTGGTGTTATTACGACTTTAAAGCATCTAATGGCAAAATATTCGGGAAACTTTATAACTGGTATGCAGTTTCAGACCCAAGGGATCTGAGTCCTGTGGGCTGGAGAATTGCCCTGGACAATGACTGGAAAGCGCTTGTCGATTTCCTTGGTGGGGAAAATGCTGCCGGGAAACATCTTAAAAGCAAAGAGGAATGGCCTAATCCTGAGGACAATATGAATAGTTCGGGATTTAACGGACTTCCTGCAGGCATGTATGGTACCAGTATTTTTAACCAGATAAGAGATGCCGGCTTTTTCTGGACACCGAATTGGTTTGAGTCAGGTGATACCCCGAACGGTTGTTATTATTGCCTTAATAAGGGAAACGGAGTAGTGATTGGCGGATACTTTCAATGGTGCTTTTTCTCAGTGAGATGTTTAAGGGACTGAAACTTTTATATTCATCTTTTTAAATCAATTGGTGTCAGATATTAATTTTACCTGAGTTCATTTTAATAATGTTGAATATATTTAAGAAACTAATTTAAACATAATATGGAAAAAGATAGCAAATGGGATGAGGCTAATGAGCCGTTTATGGATTTTGTAAATGACATGATGGGACAAAGTCCGGATGACGAAATGATTGAGCAAAGCGGACAAATGCTCTCATACTTTAGTCATTTTATAGTTTCAATAGAGAAAAGTGAAGAGCCTGAATTCAAATTTTTTTTTCAGTTTGTCGTGACAGTGGATGAATCAAACTATTCTTCTTCAGATAAACAGAAAATAATGGCCAAATTTATAGAGGTTCTAAGAAATGTATACTCTGATTTCTATGCCATGTACAACTTTTTCGATTTATGATTTAAATATTCTTCTTTGATGACCGAATCTTCAAATCCTTGTAGCTGTGATATTGATAAATTTGAAAACATGCTAAAGGATATAGATTTACATTCTGACAACCAAGGCAGGATGAACTAATTATAATCATGGATGATAATTCTAAGAATACTGATATTGAGCTAATTGAAAAGTTAATGATTAATTTAAATCCGATATTTTATAACCATCAACAGAAAATTTAATTAGATATCTCAGATAAATTGTAAATACTTCTAAGTCGTGATGAATATCAACATATTATATATTGAAAAACGATATATTAATATTAAATTAGGACTTTCAATTCGTGAAATTAATGAACAGAATAAAAGAAGTGCTTGATGAAAAGGGGATAAAGCAAATTTGGCTAGCCGAAAAGCTGGGCAAAAGTTATAATATGGTGAACGGTTATGTTCAGAACCGGCAGCAACCCCGACTTGAAATATTGATAAGCATTGCCAACATTCTTGATGTTGACGTGAAAGACTTGATTGTCTCTAATAAAGAAACTTAATAATGACTATTGAAAAACTTGACCTTACATCACCAGATCTGGTGAACCAAAATTTTGAAAAACTTGCAAGTTTATTTCCTAACTGCGTTACCGAAAGTGAAGAAGGCAAAAGTATTGACTTCGATCTTCTTAAACAAGAACTTAACCATGCAGTTGTCGAAGGTATCAAAGAACGGTATCGACTCGAGTGGCCAGGAAAAAGAGAAGCTATTGTTACAGCTAATTTACCAACAACAAAAACCCTCCGACCTATTAGAGAAGACTCTGTGGACTTTGACAAAACTGAAAATATTTATATAGAAGGGGACAATTTGGAGGTGCTCAAGCTTTTACAAGAGAGCTATTTAGGAAAGATAAAAATGATTTATATAGATCCACCTTACAATACAGGGAATGATTATGTGTATAAAGATAACTTTACTCAGAACAGCGAAGAATACAATGAAGAAAGTGGGCAAAAAGATGAATTTAATCAACGTTTAATAGTAAACTCAGAATCCTCAGGGCGTTATCACTCCGACTGGTTAAGCATGATGTATCCAAGGTTAAAATTAGCGAGAAACCTTCTTGATAAGGATGGTGTGATTTTTATTTCAATTGATGACAATGAGGTAGATAACCTAAGAAAAGTATGTGATGAGATTTTTAGTGTTGGGAATTTTATAGCATGTCTTATTTGGGATGGTGGAAGGAAGAACGATTCTAAAAAAGTAAGTGTTGGTCATGAATATATTGTAATCTACTCTAAAAAAGAAACTGAGTTATCAGAGGATAGTTCTTTATGGAGAGAAAGGAAAGAGGGAATTGATAAAATATATGAGATTTATGAAAAATTGAAGAAAGACTATCATCCAGATTACAATACCATAAGTAAACAGTTGCAGATTTGGTTTAACTCATTAAAGGAGAGCGATGCAGCCAAAAAACATAAGCACTATCGATATGCTGACAAAAATGGTATATATTTTCCAAGTGATCTATCAGGTCCTGATGATGGTCGCAAAAATAGACCAAGATACACAGTATTACACCCTATAACAGGCAAGCCTGTAACCATCCCTTCAAGGGGATGGCGATGGGAAGAATCAAGGATGATTAGAGAAATTAAAAATGAAAGAGTTCATTTCGGAAGTGATGAATCAACCGTACCCAATGGGAAAGTTTATTTAAAGGAAAATGAATTTCAAGCCCCAAGTAGTGTTTTTTATAAAGATAGAAGAGCAGCGAGTGGATTACTTAAAAATTTGTTGGGGGAGAAGATTTTTGACTTCCCTAAAGATATTCATATTATTAAATCTCTTGTAAACCTGGTAGTAAGAGATGGAGATATTGTGCTTGACTTTTTCGCTGGATCTTCTTCAACAGCTGAAGCTGTTCTTCTCTATTCACAAGAAAAAGGGCTTCGCACTAAATTCATAATGATACAAATTCCTGAATTAATGAAAGAAGATTCAAGAGCCTTCGTATCAGGCTACAAAAGCATCTGTGAAATTGGAAAAGAAAGAATTCGTCGAGCTGCCAAAAAAATTAAAGAAGAAACCAGCGCAGATATCGATTATGGTTTTAGGGTGTATCGTTTGGATGAAAGTAATATGCAGGATGTATATTACAAACCTCAGGACTATAAGCAAGCCAACCTTGATCTCTTTGCTGACAATATAAAACAAGGCAGGACAGCAGATGATTTGCTGGCACAGGTGATGTTGGATTGGGGATTGCAGCTTTCACTTAAAATTGAGCAGTCAACAGTAAAAGGGAAGAAAGTATTTAAAGTAGCCGAAAACTCGCTATTTGCCTGCTTTGATAATGATATAGATGAATCCTTTGCCAAAGAGGTTGCTAAATACAAACCCCTTCGAATTGTGTTCCGCGATAATGGCTTTAAAGATGATACAGCTAAAACCAATGTAAAACAATTGCTTAAACAATTGAGTCCGGAAACAGAAATGAAAGTGATATAATATGGCACTTCCGGTTAACATAGAAGACTTATTGCACGGTAACACTATTGAGTGGGAACGTTTAGAATTTAAACAGGGTTGGAATCCCGAAGATGTTTTACATTCTATGTGCGCTTTTGCTAATGATTTCCATAATTGGGGGGGTGGTTATATTATTGTTGGTATAGCCGAAGAAAATGGCCAACCACTATTTCCACCTGCTGGACTTCAACAGAATCAATTGGATGCAATTCAGGGACAGATTATTCAGTTAGGCCATAAAATACAGCCTAATTATTTCCCAATTACACAACCTTACATACTACAAAATCAGCATATTTTAGTGCTTTGGTGCCCAGCTGGTGATAATCGACCTTACTCTGCACCGAGTACCCTGGGTAATGGTGCTCAACGCCAACATTATATCCGTGTAGGTTCTCACAGTATTATTACTCATGGAGATAACCTGAGAAGGTTACAGGAATTAGCAGCCAGGGTTCCCTTTGATGATCGGGTGAATAATCAGGCAACCATTCAGGATTTTGATCTGGGACTTATTCAAGCTCACCTGCAGGAAATTAAAAGTGATCTATATGCGGCGAGTACCGGCATGGCCCTGGAAGAATTGTGTCGCACCATGCTGATAGTCAAGGGCCCCTTTGAAGATTTACGACCCGTAAACGTTGGTCTTCTTTTCTTTACGAAAGAACCTGAACGATTTTTTGCCAGAACCTGGATTGAATTGGTTTGGCATCAGGACGGATCTGGCCGGAAATTTAAAGAGTACTATTTTAGAGGGCCTTTGCAAAAGCAGTTACGTGATACTTTGTCCTTTTTGAAAACAAATATTATCAGCGAACAGATTATTAAACATGCTGACAAAGCTGAATCCGATCGTTATTACAATTTCCCTTATGATGCTGTTGAAGAAGTTCTGTCAAATGCTGTCTATCATAAAAGTTATGAGTTAGGTTCTCCTATTGAGATTCAGGTGTGGCCTGATAAGATTGAATTTCTTAGCCATCCCGGACCTGTGCCGCCTGTTAATGCAGAAATATTAAGTACATATAAGAGAATTGTTGCCAGAGAATACCGTAACAGACGTATTGGTGATATTCTTAAAGAGCTTAGACTAACCGAAGGCCGTGGCACAGGTTTTCCGACAATTTATAGAGCAATGGAATCAAATGGTTCTCCTTCTCCTGCTTTTGAAACTGATGAACTGACTTTCGTTCTTGTTACTCTTCCTATTCATTCTCTTTCTCTGGTTAATGACCAAGTTAGTGACCAAGATGTCACTCTGGCTAATATATATAATTTCAACACATTAGAAGCCATTATCGCATATAGTAACCAGTCTATTGCCCAAGCTATTGCCCAAGCTAATGCCCAAGCTAGTGCCCAAGCTAATGCCCAAGCTAATGCCCTAACTAAGACCTTAATTAGTGCTCAAGCTATTGCTCAAGCTAGGATTATACTTAATGACCAAGTTAACTCGAGGGTTAGTGATGTTTTATTCGTGGTTGAAAATTGGATAAAGCGAGCGGACATATTTGCCCGAATTGATTTAAGCAATCATTCTAAGAATAGATTAAAATACTTAGACCCTCTTATTGATTTAGGATGGATAGAAATGGAATACCCAGATAAAAAAACAACTCCAAAACAGCGATATAAAATAACTAAATCAGGTGAGAGAATATTGAATTTAATTACAAAAAATGATACTACAATTTAAGGAGCAACAATTTCAGATAGATGCTGTAAAAGCAGTAGTAGATTGCTTTGAAGGCCAGGCCCTAAGGACTAACAGGTTTACATTGGAACGCAGTCGGGAACTTATAAGAAAGGCTAAAGCAGCTGCTGCTGGAACTATGACAATTGATTATGATATTGAAGAAGAGATAGGTTACCGAAACAGCCCTCTTCAAATACTCGAAAGTCAGATACTTTACAATATTCAGGGAGTTCAGAAAATGAACGACTTACACGAAAGCCAACAGGTGGAACGTCCCAATGGTGTTAAATTAGGATACAATCTCACTATAGAAATGGAAACAGGTACCGGAAAAACCTATACCTACATTCGTACTATGTATGAATTACATAAACACTATGGATGGAGCAAGTTTATTATAATTGTTCCCAGTATTGCCATTCGGGAAGGAGTTTATTCTGCATTTGGGGACACGATGGATCACTTCCAGGAATTATATGGTCACAAAATCAATCCGTTTATATACAATTCAGGCCGTCCGCAAGACATTGAAAATTTTGCTTCTGATAGCCGAATCAGTGTCATGATTATAAACACTCAGGCTTTCAATGCCAAGGGAGCTGATGCCCGTAGAATATATCAGGAACTTGACCAGTTTGGCACAAGAAGGCCTATTGAAATCATTGCCCAAACAAACCCGATATTGATTATTGATGAACCTCAATCAGTAGATGGCGCAAGAACCTTGGAGAGTATGCAAGACTTTAAGCCATTATTTACACTTCGTTACTCTGCTACTCATAAGGTCGATTATAATAAGATTTATCGATTAGATGCACTCGATGCGTATAATAAGCGCCTGGTTAAAAAAATTCAGGTCAAGGGGATCAACTTAAGAGGCTCTACCGGTACAACTGGATATTTGTATTTGGAACACATTAGCTTAAGCACTACAAAGCCTCCTTATGCAGTTATGGAATTCGAACATAGAACCGGCTCAGGGTCCATAATAAAAAAGAGACAAAAATTAGCTGAAGGAGCAAATTTATATGAGCTTTCCGGTAATATGCCTGCATATAAAAATCATACAATAACAGAAATTAACGGATATTTAAATAAAGTAGTTATAGGTGGACAAGATATTTATCCGGGTGATATTTTAAATGACAAGGACGAAAACGCATTTCGAAGAGTACAGATTAGGGAATGTATCATGTCGCACCTGCAAAAAGAAAAGCAATTGTTTGATAAAGGCATAAAAGTGCTTTCTCTCTTCTTCATAGATTCGGTAGAGAAATACCGTGTGTATGATGAGACAGGGGATCAGCAACCTGGAGAATATGCCATAATCTTTGAGGAAGAATATAATAAATTACGTAGTGAATTCCTTGATCTTTTTCAACAGGATTACAATGACTACCTAAAAGCAACAGATCCAAGTAAGGTGCATAAAGGTTACATGCCCGCAAACTACGGAGAATACTTAAAACGTGATGATGCTAACAGAGTGCATGAAGGATACTTTTCAATTGATAAAAAGAACAAAATGGTTGATCCTTCGGTGAAGCGCGGTAGCGAAGAGTCGGATGATATCTCAGCATACGACTTAATAATGAAGGATAAAAAACGTCTTATGGGCTTTGAAGAGCCGACTCGTTTTATATTTTCTCACTCTGCTTTGAAAGAGGGATGGGATAATCCTAATGTATTTCAAATATGCGCTTTAAAACATGCTGAAAGTGGCAGTCTTACCAGACGCAGGCAAGAAGTTGGCAGGGGTATGCGCTTGTGCGTGAATAAGAATGGTAACCGTTTGGACTTTGAAGCTGTAGGTGACCAGGTGCATGAAATAAATAAACTCACGGTAATTGCTTCCGAAAGCTATGAATCATTTGCAAAAGGCTTGCAATCTGAAATTGCATCTACCCTAAAAGACCGTCCTCAAAAAGCAGAGGTGGAATACTTTGTTGGCAAGTTAGTTACCAATACGAAGAATGAGGAGCACCGCATTACGGAAGATGAATCCAAGAAACTCAATAAACATCTTTATAAAAATGATGTGATTGATGAAGAAGATAAGATCACAGCAGTTGGAAAGGAACTCATAGAGCAGAATAAAGTATCTCTGCCTGAGAACCTTGAACCATTCAGAGATTCAATTTGCAAGCTATTGAAATCGGTCTATTCCGGCGAAGAATTTAAACCGGAGGATGAAAGAAAAACTATTATACTTAATACCAATAAGAATTTCAATAAGAAAGAGTTTCAGGATTTATGGGATAAAATCAATATCAAATCTATCTATGAAGTCCGGTTCGACACAGCTAAACTAATTGAAGACAGCAAGCTCCGGATTAATGCTCAACTAAACATCGGAGCAAGAGTATATGAAGTAAAAACGGGAGAATTGCAAGATGGCACTAAGAAGCAAATGCAGGATGGCGCTTTAATAAAGGAATCAGGCAGGGAATATCTTAAGTTAAAGAACGATCTCTACTCAAGTACTGTCTATGACATAGTTGGTGAGATTGAAGTACATACAAATCTTACCCGCAAGACAATTGTTAATATTCTCAAATCAATTAAGGAGGAGAAGTTTTTACTTCTCAGGAAGAATCCTGAGGAGTTCATAGCCAAATGCAGTAAACTTATAAATGACGTTAAGGCAAGCCTGATAATAAACAATATAGTTTATCATAAAACTGAGGAAAGATATGATAGTAAGACGGTGTTCACAAATGATAAATCTGCCTTACGTAATTCGGAGCAGCTCAAAAAGCATATTTATGATTTCCTGACCTCTGATTCCAGGATTGAATCGAGCTTTGCCATGGCCCTTGAAAACAGTACAGAAGTGGTTGTTTATGCTAAGCTGCCCAAGAGCTTCTATATAGCTACTCCGGTTGCCAATTACAGCCCCGATTGGGCTATAGTATTTGATAAAGACAAAGTTCGATATATCTACTTTGTAGCTGAAACAAAAGGATCAGATTCAGATATGGATTTGCGTGAAATTGAGAAACTAAAAATTCATTGTGCTACTGAACACTTCAAGGAGATAAGTGGGCATATAGTTAAATTTGAGAAAGTTAGCAGCTATGAAAAGCTTATGGAGATAGTTCAGTTGCAATAAAACAAGATGAAAATGAAATTAGATATGCAAAGCCCGGATTGGGTAAATGAAAATAGTAAGTTTATTGCAGAACATTTCCCAAACTGCATTACTGAATCTTCAGATGGGAAATCGATAGACTTTGATTTGCTACGGCAAGAATTGAGTAGCGATATTATTGAAGGGAATAAAGAACGCTATCGTTTGGAATGGCCCGGCAAGAGAGAAGCTATCGTAACGGCAAACTTACCCACAACAAAAACACTTCGACCAATTCGTGAGGATTCTGTAGACTTCGATAACACCGAAAACCTCTATATAGAAGGGGATAACTTAGAAGTACTTAAGCTTCTCCAAGAAAGCTATTTAGGTAAGATTAAGATGATCTATATTGATCCTCCTTATAACACAGGAAATGATTTTGTATATAAAGACAACTTTACTCAAGAGGATGAGGAATACAAAACAGATAGTGGACAGAAAGATGAATACAATAAACGTCTACTCGCAAATCCGGAGACAGCTGGACGATATCATTCAGTCTGGCTAACTATGATGTACCCTAGGCTGAAACTAGCTAGAAATCTATTGACTGATGATGGCGTGATTTTCATCTCTATTGGTGAGCAAGAAGTACATAATCTTAGGAAAATTTGTAATGATATATTTGGTGAAATAAACTTTATTGGTGGAGCTGGTAGAATTTCTAAAAAAGCAAATAATCAAGGAGATTATTGGGCTCCTAATTTCGACCATGTTTTAACATATTGCAAAAGCAGAGAATATTGTGTTCCATTTTTTGGCGGCATAAACTATTCCTCATATAGTTTTATTGAAGAGGAAGGACCTAGAAAGGGAGAAAAATATCAGCCCATTCGTCTATACATGACCAGTTTGGACCCGATGCGTGGATGCAATAATCAGCGTTATTTTATCGAATGTCCCGATGGATCTTTTGTAATACCCCCTGGTGATATTTTCCCCAATGAAATTAAAGATGGAGCTTTCATTCCTCCAAAATCAGGAAATGATAAAGTTTGGAGATGGTCTTATAAATCATATCTGGAAAAGAAGGATCAATTAATAATTAGAGAAGTAAAATCCTCCAATCTAGTTGATGAAAAAGGAGACCCCACCAAATGGAATGTATTCACGAAAACATATTTACAAGATGTGATTGACAAGTCTAGTGCGACACCAAATAATTTTATAGAAAATCATATCAATCAAAACGCAACTCATGAACTTAAAAAGCTTGGCATCCCTTTTAACTTTGCTAAACCAACTTCATTGGTAACCTTTCTTTGTGAAACATGCAGTGTAAAGAGTGGCGATATAGTCCTAGATTTTTTTTCTGGGTCTGGAACTTCAGCTCACTCGGTTATTGCTCAGAACAGTAGAGATAACGGTTTAAGAAAATATATTATGGTTCAACTTCCAGAGCTGACTAAGGAAGATAATGATGAGTTTAAAGCAGGTTACATAAACATTTGTGAAATTGGCAAAGAACGTATTAGAAGAGCCTCAAAGAAAATAAGGGAAGAAACAAATGCGGATATAGATTATGGCTTCAGAGTATTTCGCTTAGATGAAAGTAATATGCAGGATGTTTATTATAAGCCACAAGACTACAAGCAAGCTGATCTTGGGCTATTTGAAGATAATGTAAAACCAGGCAGATCCGCTGATGATTTGCTGGCCCAAGTAATGTTGGATTGGGGCTTACCGCTCTCTCTCAAAATTGAACAGTCAAAGATTAAGGGAAAGACTGTACTTAAGGTTGCCGAAAACTCTCTATATGCTTGTTTTGATAGTGGTATAGATGAAGAGTTTGCCAAAGCTATTGCAAAAGATAAACCACTACGTATTGTATTCAAAGACAGTGGATTTAAAGACGATACTGCCAAGAGCAATGTTAAGCAGTTATTGAAACAACTTAGTCCTGAAACAGAAATGAAAGTATTGTAATGAGATGAAACTGATTGATAACGTAAATAGTCGGTTAGGCGATGACTTAAAAGAAAGTATTCGCGAGGGAAGTAAACTGAGTATTGCAGCCTCCTCTTTTTCAATCTATGCCTTTGAAGCGCTCAGAAAGGAACTAGAGAAGATAGACGAATTACGTTTCATATTCAGTTCCCCTATCTTCATCGACGAACAATTTCAAAAACAGAGCAGACAGTTTTATATTCCGCATATTATAAGAGAATCAGAACTCTGCGGAGGTGAGTTTGAATTAAGGCTCATGAACCAATTGAACCAGAGAGCAATTGCCCGGGAGTGTTCTAAATGGGTAAAAGAGAAAGTAACTTTCAAGTCAAATAAGCATAATAATCAGGTAATTAACGGCATGATACACCTGAAAAATGCTGACAATGAAGAATTTGCCTATTCTAACATTAGCACTTTCACTACTTCAGATCTTGGTATAACTCATAAAAAAGGATTTCCAACACTTATCCAAAAGTCAGATTATCCTGATAGTATAGCCTATTTAGATTGGTTTAACCAGATATGGGAGAATGAAGAGGATCTTACCGATGTAACCCAAAAGGTTCAGGATTACTTTGAAAGTGCATACAAAGACAATAGCCCCGAGTTTATTTATTTCATTACCCTTTATAATATTTTCAATGATTTTCTGGAAGATCTGTCATTAGAAAACCTTCCCAACGAACATATTGGATTTAAAGATTCCCTGATTTGGAACAAGCTATATAACTTTCAGCAGGATGCTGTAATCGGGGCAATCAATAAGCTTGAAAAGTATAAAGGTTGCATATTGGCTGATAGTGTTGGTTTGGGAAAGACTTTCTCAGCATTGGGGGTAATCAAGTATTATGAGATGCGCAATAAGGACGTACTGGTTCTTTGCCCTAAGAAGTTGGAAGCCAACTGGAATACCTATCGTCATAACGATAAGAACAATCTTCTTTCAGGTGATAGATTCAGATATGACGTACTTTTTCATACAGATCTTTCAAGAGACCATGGGCAAAGTAATGGGCGTCAGCTGGAAAATGTTAATTGGGGTAATTATGGACTGATCGTCATCGATGAATCACATAATTTTAGAAACAACAGTACTGTAGTCGGAAGAGAAAACAGATACCAGAAACTGTTACGAAAAGTTATAAAAGAGGGCATAGAAACAAAAGTGATGATGCTTTCTGCCACTCCGGTCAACAATCGATTTAATGATTTAAGGAACCAGCTGGCACTTGCTTATGAAGGTGATCCAGCTAATATTGACAGTAAGCTTGATACCTCCACGAGCATTGATCAAATCTTTCGAAAAGCGCAGCAGGCATTTAACATTTGGAGTAAATTCGAGACAACAGAAAGAACAACTGAGAAACTGTTGGATATGCTTGACTTTGATTTCTTTGAAATTTTAGATTCATTAACAATTGCCAGATCAAGGAAGCACATTACCACTTATTATGATACCACAGCTATTGGCAAATTTCCTGAAAGGAATAAACCAATCTCAATTCAAAGTCCGCTTACAGAGACGGGGGATGTTACCTATGTAGATATTGCTGAAAAGCTAACATTGTTAAACCTTTCAGTATATACTCCATTGAATTATATACTTCCAAGTAAGATTCAATTATATGCAGATTTATATGATAAGGAAGTCAGATCAGGTAGCGGTAAACTTACACAGTTCGATCGGGAGAACAGTTTAAGAATCTTAATGAGAATTAACCTGCTAAAACGCTTGGAAAGTTCGGTAGATTCATTCCGAATCACTTTAGAAGGGATAATCGCTCAAATTGAGAAGGCTATTAAGACGATCGATAAAGGTGACTTGTCTGAATATGAAGGGATTCAAACAAAGATAAATGACGAAAATTTTGATTGGGAGGCGGATTGGGGTGATGAAGAAAATGTAATAGGGAAAAAAATAAAAGTTCATATATTCGATATTGACACTACCAGATGGAGGGAAGATTTGAGTGAAGATTTAACGGTACTTAATCTCCTTTGGAATAACGTTGTCGGCTTAAGCGGAGCAAAAGACACTAAACTTCAACGACTCATTTCATTATTGGATAACAAGATTCAAAATCCATTCAACAACAGCAATAAAAAAGCGATTGTATTTACCGCATTCGCAGATACTGCAAATTACTTAAATCATAATATTAATAAGTATCTAAAAGAAAAATATAATATAAATACTGCTTTGATAACAGGTTCAAAAAAGCTCTGTACCTCAAAGAAAATCCCAGCTGATCTGAATGCAATCTTAACGTGTTTTTCTCCATTGTCAAAAGACAAGGCTCAGCTTTATCCAAATATTAATGAATCAATTGATCTGCTTATTGCCACTGATTGTATTTCGGAGGGTCAGAATCTTCAAGACTGTGATTATCTGATTAATTACGACATTCATTGGAATCCGGTACGTATTATTCAAAGATTTGGTCGTATTGATCGTATAGGCTCAAGGAATGAAAGTATTACTCTGGTTAACTTTTGGCCTGACGTAACGCTGGATTCCTATATAAATTTGAAACAACGGGTGGAAAATAAAATGCTCATTAGCAATATGGCGAGTACTGGTGATGATAATATTCTAAATACGACTGAAAAAGACTTAGAGTATCGCAAAATACAGCTACAACGCCTCCAGGAAGAAGTTATTGATTTGGAAGACTTAAGAGAAGGAGTAAGCATTACAGACCTTGGATTGAATGACTTCAGAGTTGACCTCTCCAACCTGATTAAAGAATATGGTGAGTTGAAAAGTATTCCGGAAGGACTACATGCTATTGTACTTTCAAGTGAGCTATTGCAACCTGGAGTAATATTTGTATTGAAGAATGTTAATTCAAGTGTCAATATCAATAAGCTCAATCGACTTCACCCATTCTACTTGGTTTATATGAAAATTACAGGTGAGCTTATTTTAAACCATATCGAATCCAAAAGAATATTAGATGCCATGCGTATGTTATGTAAAGGTGTGAATATGCCAATTGTGGATTTATGTAAAGTTCTTAGCACAGAAACCGACGAGTATCACGAAATGGATGATTATTCGAAATTACTTAAGAAGAGTATAGGAACAATACTGCAAACTGAAGAAGAAAAAGAAGTACTAAGTTTATTTAAGGTCGGTGGTACTACTGCCCTAATTGAAAAAATAAAAGGTATCGAAGATTTCAAATTAGTTTCATTTTTAATAGTCAAATAAATGGACTTTTTGAATCTACCCCATAGAACAAGGGTCCAGAAAGTAGTTCCTAAAAATGCATTCGATTGGTTCACTAATACAAAACAGAAAAAATTATTTGCTGATAAAGTTCATCGCATTACCTGGACTCACAAATTATCCGAAGATACTTTAAACCTGGAATCAAAAGAAATTAAGGAAATTCAGGTATTCAGGGTAGAGCTTAAGGTAAAAGAAGAAATTCAATCTCTCCTCGATATTATAGATAAAGCTATTCCATACAATATCATTTTTTTTGTTGATTATGATGATTGCATGTACATCTCAACTTCAGTTAAGCGCCATCATGCAATAAATGCAACCCTTTCAGTGATAGATTGGACTTTTAGGTCTGGTTGGCTTAGCACTTCAGAAAACAATTATCATATCGTTCTAAAAAATAGCTTGGATGCTGTTTACAAAGACTTTTGTGTTAAGCTTACTGGTAAGCCTAAACTTTTATCCAGATCCCTTTCTGAAATTGTAAAGAATCAACAGGAAATAAAGGCCATTAAGAATGAGATCGAAAGATTGAAATCTCAAATAACTAAGTGTAAACAGTTCAATGAGAAAGTAGAGATGAATCTTGCCATAAAAGAGAAAGAAAGAGCGCTCAAAGAGCTTCAATGAGCCTAATTTTCTGTTGATTTACAACATGGAGGAAATTTTGTTGCTATTTTTATTAGGATTCCAAATTTACTCCGATTAGATTTACAAATCTATTCAAACTCGCTCCAAAACTTATTGTTTAAAATTGTTGCTAGATCAGTTGAAGTATTGCATTTTTGAGCAATATCCCAAAAATATTTTTTAGATTGATACAAACCACCTGATGAATCCTTGGAAAAATTTGTAGGTTGACCATTTTCAAGTAAAAATACTTGAAAGGATTTAGTCTTATAATCATTTGGTCTATGCTGTTTTATAATTTTTACGGCTTCTTTTATTAAATCTTTGTTAGGAGTGTTAACATTTTTCCACTTAACAATATTGTTTATGGAATTCACACCAGTAACCACAACACCTTTAACTTCATAAATTGATTCAACCTTTTTTCCAGAGTATGGGCCAAAATATTTTGCTCGTCTATGACTGTAGGAGCTTCCAACTTCTGGACATATATAGACATTATAGTTTTTAATTTCACTTATACTACTTGCACAATTTACTACATCCAGAAGGTATTTCCATTTTGGCATCAGATTCTTACTGTCGAGAAAAAATTCAAATTCACCCAGGAATCTTTTAAGATTTTCCGAATCACAAACAGTTTTCATAGTACCAGCTAACTCTTCAAATGTGATAGCTTTAATTATGATGCCATCTTTATCCGCTTTAGCTATTTCATTTTGAAATTGAATATGTAATTTCTGTGTATATTCATCAGCAAGGAGAATAAGAATTTTGACATCTGTATTAGTATTAAAACTTTTAAGGTGGCGAACTATTTGTCCGCTATAATGCCAATTTGTTAATTTAGTTTCAACAAAAACTGAGAAAGATTTTTGGCTAATTACAAGATCAGGGATACTTTCTTTTTTCCTAACTTGTTGACTAAATGATGGACCGATTGATAAACCTTCCTTTGATCCAATTATTGCGGCCATAAAATCCTCAAAATTCTTTGGGGACTCCTCATAGATTAATTTCATCATTAATCCACAATAATTTGATATTGTATTTTCCCCTTGATGATAATCCGTAAATAATGATATTTCCCTACTCATGTACTTGTTTTATTATTTATCTATTTCTAAAAGTTTAATAGTATATAGAATTATCCAAGCAAACTCTTAATTTGTCTGTGTAAAATCTCTTTTTCAATTTCATCTTCTGTCATTTCTACTATCGGATCCTTACTTTCAGGAGCTTCTTCAATAATTGTATCAGCTATTACTACAAAATAAACTGTAGTTGACACTGGTCCACACACCATTCCCTGAAATGTGCACTCATAAACTATCCAGGATGGATTCTCAAAATCAATGAGAAACTTTTCTACTGAATCCCAAATGTCAATATCTTCAGATTCTTTCCATTTCTCATAGTATTCGTCCCAGGCAGCTTTAAGTTTTTCATCTGTAATTGATGGTTGATCTAATACTTCTCCATGCCAGTAGGCTATGAAGGCATCCGCATTTTCGTTTATCTCTTCATAATCAGGAGCAAAGATGACTTCATCGGTAGATGGACAGAACATTCTGTCTCTGTCCATGTCAGGTGAACTTTGTATAATTTTCATGTTATTTATCTTATCTATTAGTGTACATCAGTTGAAGCCAATTATATTTTCAATCCAAACCGATGTGATATTAATTATTTGAATCATTTCCTGTTTCGTCATTAATCACTTCTCCCAACTCCAGAGCCTGTACAGTTCCAATAGCCTTACCTCCAATCCCTTTTATAGATCCATACATTGTCGTAGTGTTAGTTATAACTTTATCAATCTGCTTTTCGCGTGTGCTCCAGATCTTCATCATTGCTGCTTTTTCCCTGTCAAGATCACTCTTCATCTGGGTGAACCCCTCAACTATTGCTTCAATCTGCGCTTTAAATTCCGGACTGATAAGATAATCATACAGCATAACCATCTTATCTCCTTTGTTTTCCTGGCTGGCAGTCACTTCACTTATCCTTATCACAGACTCTCTCATTAAGGAGCTGAGCCCTTTAAATTCGTTAAAACTGCAGATCCATATCCCCTCCTTTATTCCCATCCTGTCCATATCCTTTGGCATCACCTGGGTGACCAGAATGCCCGCATTGATGCCTCTTGATCGCATATCAGCCTTGAACTTTTCAATCCAGTCGTTTGCAAATCTCTCTGCCCTCTTGCTTTCATAATAGATCTTCCCACAACCTGGCCTGGCATGAGTATTCACAATCTGAATGCAGTCGGCTCCGCGCTGTCCTTTTTTGATCTCTTCAATGGTGTCGAGAGGGAAATTTGCTTTAAGCCATTCCTCAATCGCAAGTTCCTGAACTTCGCCCTGGGTCTGCATCGAGCCCTGATCCTGTTTCCTCTGCATCTCTTCGGTTAGTTTTTTCTGATCATCAAGCTTTTTCTGTAGCTCCCTGATCACCAGTTCGTTCTTTTCTGACTCTGATTTTCTTATCCGTTCCTTCTCCTCCTGGATCTTTTCATTAAGAGTCCTTTGCGATTCAGCCTCAATGGCTTCTTTCATCTCATTCTTCTCCCTCTTAAGCTTTTCGATCTCAGCCCTGGCGAGACTGAACTCTTTCAGTTTCTCGGACTTCTCGTTGAGCTCCTTTTGCAGTGAGTTATACTTTTCAGTGTCTTCCTCGACCATCTTTTTACGGATCTCATTTTCGAGGATCTCCTTTTCAGCCTTCAGCCTTTTTCCTACTGCTTCATTAATCTCTTCAGCGGCCTTCTTTTTATCCTCTTCAAGTTTTTCCCTTTCACTTTTCAGCTGATCAGCCTGACTCTCAAACTTTTTTCTCTCAGCATTCAGCTGTGAATTGAATTTTTGCTTAAGGTCCTCTTCCAGCTGGTGATACAATATTTCATTTACATTGAGATCGAAGCCGCAATTCGGACATTTTATTTTTGTTTCATTCTCCATAATTCTGATTTTTTGAAATTATTCTTTGGTCTGATCTTTCCAGTATTCATATATCATTACCATTGCCAGTGTGTCGAGTTCGCAATAGCGAAGAAGTGCCTCCCGGGCAAGCTTCCTTTCTTCACTGCTCATGGTGGTGAACTGCATTCTGGCATATGCTGTCATTGCAGCCCCTCCGCTGGCTATGGTATCATCTACAGTGAATTCATCTGTCTCTTCAGTAGTCATGTCTTTAAAAACGGGTCCAAGTAATTTATAAGGATTGATCACATTACCCGTCTCATCCAGCTTATACCAAACCTGGTTTTTAAAGTTCCTGCTTTCAATTCCTCCGGTCACTCCATAAACCGGTTGTGAATATTTTTCCTTTACGAATGTACTGGTATCAAGTACGGATGGGAGTACAACCTTTATTGAATTGGAGCCTTTCATCCTGATATGATAAAAGTAATTCTTTACAAGCTTCAGCATATCAACCATATCTCTTTCCCCAATCCATTTTTCAACGGCATCTTCCCCTGAATGGGTGATTGTCTTTATGAAATCCATCAAGCCGCGCCTGTCAGGCACAGATATGTCGTTCTCTTCACTGAGTTGCCTCCATATCTCAACAAGGAATGAATTTTCATGATCGGCATATCTGAAAATAGTGCCTTTATCTTGTTCCAGTTCTTTTTTCAGGGCCTTGACGAACACAAAATTCGGAAAAAAACCGGGTTCGACATTTATAAATTCCCCTCCATGCTTAACATTACCATGGATGTCAACCGTATGGTGACTGAACTGGAAGGCAATCCCTTCATAAGGTTTTCTGTTGCGATAAAATGGTATGGCAACCCTGTTTGTCTCAAAATCAATGAAATGCAGAGGATATTTCCATTTTTCCATTTCCTCCCTCATCCCGTTTGTGTCGAGGTAAGGTTCTTTTTTGTTTTCCCTTGTCATCTCAACCTGCAGCCATTGCCGTTCGTTAGTAGTCATTTTTCCATCTTTCGAAGGCTTGAAATCACCTATATCGTCTTTGGTCAGATTCCTTATATGATAGGTTTTATTATCGATCAGATCCTGCTTTTTCCGGAAGTTCCATAATTCAAAGATGTGGGGCTCTTTAAATTGTTCATTGTTCCAGCCAAGTTCCCGGCGCCAGCATTCACGATACCCTGAGTGCTTTCCTTCCTGTTCCTCTTCAAGAGGACAATCAAATTCACATTTAGCGCACTGTGATCCGACAAGTTTTATTATACGATCATCTTTTTCATAATGATCAGCATAATGTTTAACAGCAGAGGCAAAATCCATGCCCGGCTCAAGTTCTCCGAACCGTCCTGAGATTATTCCGTCAGCGATATCGTCCACATCAATTTCTCTCAGAACTTTTTCACCAAGAGCATTCAATGAAGTATCACCCTGCTTTTCAATCTGTACCCTGCCTTCTTTGTTGTGGCTGATTAAAAACTTCTGATTAAGTCCGTCAACGGTAGCTTTCTTATCTTTGTCGGCGAGCATAAGAAATGCTTTCACCGTATATCCCGGGAACGCGCATTTAATTACATGCTTCTGAAAGGCTACGTCATATAAATAAGGTTTCCATCCGGTG
>OCZT010001846.1_pt1 | contig 21959 bp, 22 predicted proteins | sample 1539031 | NCBI WGS metagenome assembly OCZT01 (sample SAMEA3539308, study PRJEB22396) | soil metagenome | biome: tundra; feature: field; material: soil | place: USA | collected 2010-05 | depth 0.15 m | reverse complement strand
CTTGGGCCGGATGCCGAGCTTGCGGGCGAAGGCGGCGGCCTTGCGGAGGAACTCGGCGCTCTGGCGGGCGCTGGGGCTGACGACGAGGGTGAGGCTGGCGGCGTGATGGAAAGCATGGTGGACGGCCTTGGCGGCGGTGACGGTGGATTTGCCCCACTGCCTGGAGCAGTTGAGGATACCGCGTTTGCCGTGAGTCTCAAGGACGGTGGCCTGAAGGCTATCGGCCGGGAACCCGAGGGCATGCCGAACCCACTCCGCCGCGCCCAAGGGACTCGGCGGGGGAGCCAGCGGCGCGGCGCGTTTCGGTCTGCGTTTCATGTGCCACATTCCCGATTCGAGGGTAGCATGGGGAAACAGGGCCAGTGCCGGATGGGGCGGCTAAATCGCTTAGAATCAGCAAAAGAAAAGTGAAATTCTTTGTGACTGAAAAAGGTTTCATCAGTTTCATCCACGCGGGTGTGGCAAACTTAGAGATGGCCGCAGCCAAGCCGTGGTAGACTTCAGGACAGGACATGATGAGGCAAGTCAAAATCATTGTGGAGAAGCACGCGGACGGCTATGTGGCCTACCCTCTTGGCCTGAAGGGCGTGGTGGTGGGCGAAGGCGGCAGCTACGAGGAAGCCCTCGCCGATGTCAAATCCGCCATCTGCTTTCACATCGAGACGTTTGGCGCTGAAGTCCTGCCCGACGATTCGCCGCTGCTGGAGGCGTTCGTGGCGGAAGCGACCTTCCCAGCCTGATGTCCAAGTTTCCCGCGGATGCCCCAAAGCCGAGAGTGATCGCCGCGTTTCGGGCCCTCGGGTTCGAGGTGGTGCGCGAGGCCTAGCACATTGCCATGCGGCGTCCGAACCGGACGGGCGGTTCCGATTATCTCACGCTGCCGAACCACTCGATCATCAAGGCTTCCACTTTGAGAACCATCCTGACGCAGGCTGGCATTGCCCGGGACGATTTTATGCACGCCTACGGACAATCCTGATATTCCCAGGACGGGCAAAAGCAGATTTAGCCACGGATGAACACGGATAAGAATAACAAAACTAAACACTTCCAGTCCGAAACCGAAATCTTGCCCAAAGTTTTACTGTCTTAAATGTCTTTGTTTGTCTTATTGTCTTATCCGTGTTCATCCGTGGCTATAATTTCTGATCCGTTCCCGATGCACTTTTTTCGTGCTACACTGCCTTCGTGAGCAGGAATGTGACGATCAGGATCTCGGATGAGGCGGCTTTGTGGGCTCGGCGCCAGGCGGCGGAGAAGAACACGTCGGTCTCGCGGCTGGTCGGCGAGATGTTGGAACGCCAGTTGCGATTGAGCGATGAGTACTGGCGGGCGTTCGATCATTGGAAATCGAACCGGCCGCTGGCCGGGATGGGTGCGGCTGAACGTCTGAGCCGCCAGGACGTTCATGAGCGCCGGTGACGGTTTCTTTGTGGATTCCAATGTGCTCCTGTACTCGGTGGATCCGGTGGATTCCGCCAAGCGAATACGCGCTACCGAGTGGCTGGAGGCTCTGTGGATGGCTGGGGCCGGCCGCCTGAGCTGGCAGGTGCTACACGAGTTCTACTGGAACGCGGTGCGGAAGATGCGTCTGGAACCCGGCAAGGCGCGCGAGATAGTGGAAGATATCAGCCAATGGAAACCCGTGGACACCTCGCTGGGCCTGGTGCAACGAGCCTGGTATTGGGTGGATGCGGCGCAGCTCTCTTACTGGGACGCCCTCATCCTGGCCGGCGCCCAGCGTTCCGGCGCCCGATACCTGCTGTCGGAAGACTTCCAATGCGCACGGCGCTACGAGGATATCCAGGTTTTGAATCCGTTTGAGCAATCGCCCGCGGAGTTTCTTTAGCCACGGATGAACACGGATAAGAGGTTGTTCCCGACGTTCTTCGAACAGCCCACAAGGCCATACCGCCGCGCGGCGAAGACGGGAATAGTGTCAAAGGGAGCCGAAGGTCCGCCAAACGGGACTGGGGCAAAATGACACCTCTGGGGCGTGGGGTATCATCCGCCAATTGCCAGTTTGGGGAAGATGCGACAAACGGAATTTGGGGAAGTTGGGTCCTCCTGCTTGTCGAGAGTGAACTAATCCAATGAAAGTCGTTATCTTGTGCGGCGGCCAAGGAACCCGCCTCCGGGAAGAGACAGAGTACCGCCCGAAACCGCTGGTTGAGGTTGGCGGGCGGCCGATCCTGTGGCACATCATGAAGTCGTATGCCCATTACGGCTTCAACGAATTCGTGCTCTGTCTTGGCTACCGCGGCAACATGATCAAGGAATACTTCCTGAACTACGAGGCGATGAACAACGACTTCACGATTTGCCTTGGCCGCAAGTCCCACCTCGATTTCAATGGCGCGCACAAAGAACAGGACTTCCGCGTGACGTTGGCCGATACAGGTCAGGAAACAATGACCGGCGGGCGAATCAAGCGGATCGAAAAGTACGTGGATGGCGACACTTTCCTGGTGACGTACGGCGACGGCCTCGCCGATGTGAACATCGCGGAGCTTCTGGCATTTCATCGAAACCATGGGAAGATTGCCACCGTGACCACAGTGCGCCCACAATCCCGCTTCGGCATTCTTGAGACCGCGAGTGATGGTAAGGTGCTTGAATTTAAGGAGAAGCCCCAGACTGATGGTTGGGCAAGCGCGGGATTCCTGGTGTTCGAACGAAAGCTGTTCGAGTACATCGAAGCGGACGACTGCACTCTGGAGCGCGAGCCGTTGGAGCGCCTGGCAGCAGAAGGCCAATTGATGGCTTATCGTCACGAAGGCTTCTTCTTTGCGATGGACACATACCGCGAGTACCTGTATCTGAATGAACTGTGGCAGTCCGGCAAGGCTCCTTGGCGGGTGTGGGGGTGACAGAATGTTTTTGGCAAGACCGGCCGGTGTTCGTCACGGGGGCCACCGGGTTGGTTGGCGGCTGGCTCGTCAAACGCCTGCTGGCCGCAGGCGCTGACGTCGTCTGCCTGGTGCGGGACTGGGTGCCGCAATCCGAACTGGTCCGTTCGCGGGATATCGAGCGGGTGAAGGTGGTCCGGGGCGATGTGCGGGATCGCGACTGCCTGGAGCGCTCGCTAGGCGAATATGAGATCGACACGGTCTTCCATTTAGCCGCGCAAACCATTGTCGGCATCGCCAACCGCAACCCAGTTTCGACGTTTGAAAGCAACATCCAAGGGAGCTGGAACCTCTTGGAAGCCTGCCGTCGTTCGCCCGCAGTGAAGTCAATCGTAGTCGCCTCTTCGGACAAGGCTTACGGAGACCAGGCGGTTCTTCCTTACTCGGAGGACACGGCGCTACAGGGGCAGCATCCGTATGACGTGAGCAAGTCCTGTGCGGACCTGATTGCCCATACATTCGCAGTGAGCTATCAGCTCCCCGTGGCGATTACTCGCTGCGGGAACTTCTATGGCGGAGGCGACCTGAACTGGAACCGAATTGTTCCGGGGACGGTCCGTTCAGTGGCCAGAGGCGAACGCCCCATCATCCGCTCCGACGGCAACTACGTTCGCGACTATTTCTATGTGGAAGATGGCGCTGCAGCGTATATGACCCTGGCCGAGGCGTTGGCGCACCGCCCTGAACTTGCCGGTGAGGCTTTCAATTTTTCAAACGAACTGCAAATCTCCGTCCTCGATCTTGTGGAGCAGATTCTGGGCCAAATGGCCAGCACCCTCGAACCCGACGTTCGCAACCAAGCGAACAACGAGATCCGGCACCAGTACCTGAGTGCCGGGAAGGCGCGAGAGGTTCTCGGGTGGCGGCCTCTTTACACGCTCGGTGACGGTCTCAGCAAGACCATCGCGTGGTACCGCGAGTTCCTGACAGCATGAGTCAAAAGTCCGATCAGTTGAGAAAGCAGGTACTGGAACTGGTGGCGAAGTACCACGCCGAGACTTTTGCACCGAAGCCGTTTGTGGCTGGCGAGACGCCGGTCCCGGTGAGTGGGCGGGTTTTCGATGCCACGGAATTGCAATATCTGGTCGATGCCTCCCTGGACTTCTGGCTGACGACGGGGCGTTTCGCAGAGCAGTTCGAGCGGGAGTTCGCCCGTTTTCTTGGGGTCCGCTACGCGATCCTTGTGAATTCGGGGTCGTCAGCGAACCTCTTGGCGTTGTCGTGCCTGACTTCACCGAAGCTGGGCGACCGGCGGCTGAAACCGGGAGACGAGGTGATCACGGTCGCCGCAGGCTTTCCCACCACGGTCAACCCGATCATCCAGAACGGCCTGGTGCCGGTTTTCATCGACATCACGATTCCGGCCTACAACGTGGACGTTACCCAACTTGACGCCGCGCTTTCCGAGAGGACGCGCGCGATCATGCTGGCGCACACACTGGGGAACCCGTTCGACGTGGACGCCGTGGTGGCCTTCGCGAAGAAGCACGATCTCTGGTTGATTGAAGACTGCTGCGACGCAATCGGCTCCGAGTACAAGGGCAGGAAAGCAGGGACCTTCGGCGACTTGGCGACGGCGAGCTTCTACCCGGCACATCACATCACCATGGGCGAGGGCGGTTGTGTAATGACGAACTCGCCGCAACTCAAGACGCTGGTCGAGTCGTTCCGGGACTGGGGACGGGACTGCTGGTGCGACCCAGGTAAAGACAACACGTGCGGCAAGCGGTTTGAGTGGCAACTGGGAGACTTGCCTTGCGGGTACGACCACAAGTACACGTATTCGCACATCGGCTATAACTTGAAGCTGACGGACATGCAGGCTGCGGTGGGCGTGGCGCAGTTGAAGAAGCTGCCTGGGTTCATCGAAGCAAGGCGCGCCAATTTCCGTCAGGTTTACGATGGTTTGAAGAGTCTTGAGGAGTTTCTGATCTTGCCGGTGGCCACCCGGGAAACCGAACCGAGCTGGTTCGGTTTCCCGATCGCGGTGCGTGAACTCGCGCCATTCACGCGTAACGATCTCACGCGGCGGCTGGAGGAGACCAGGATAGGAACCCGCCTCCTGTTCGGCGGGAACTTGACCCGGCAGCCGGCCTACAAAGATCTTCGCTTCCGCGTGGTCGGTGACCTGAAGAACGCCGACTTCGTGATGAATCGGTTGTTTTGGGTCGGGGTATATCCGGGTCTGAATACACAAAATCTGAATCACATGATTGATGTGATTCGGCAGGCCGTGGCGGACTCTCAGAAGAGCCCGAATCTCCTGGTCACGCAGAGTTACCCCTGATGCTTACGCGCGGTACTCGGCACAGAATCGTTCAGGAAGACTTGGCACGGATCGCCTCCGAGCGGCTTGCCTGGGAGTCCTTAGCGGGCAAGTCCGTTCTCGTGTCGGGCGCTAACGGGTTTCTTGCGTCCTATATGATCGAGACACTTTTGTATCTTAACGAAACTTTCGGCACGGAATGCCAGGTGGTAGGCCTCGCCAGGAACCGGGACAAGGCGAAGAACCGGTTTGCCCATCACGCCGGTCGAGACGACCTCAAGTTCGTTTTCCAGGATGTCTGCGAGCCAGTCCATGTGGAGGGGCCGGTGCATTTTGTGGTTCACGCGGCCAGTCAGGCCAGCCCTAAACACTACGGCGTAGACCCCGTCGGGACGCTTTCGGCGAACGTGCTGGGCAGCCATCAGTTGCTGACGCTGGCGCGCGAGAAGCAGTCGCAAGCATACCTGTTCTTTAGCAGCAGCGAAGTCTATGGGCGGCCGGACCAAGACGGTTCCGGCATTCGCGAGACCAGCTTTGGCGGCGCCGATCCCGCACGGGTGCGGTCCTGCTATGCAGAAAGCAAGCGCATGGGCGAAACCATGTGCGTGTGCTGGGCTGAGCAGTACGGTGTGCCAGCAAGGATTGTGCGCCCTTTCCACACCTACGGCCCGGGCATGGCGCTCGACGACGGCCGAGTGTACGCGGACTTTGTGGCGGACGTGCTCGCCGGCCGCGACCTGACGCTGCACTCGGACGGCAGCGCGCGGCGGGCCTTCTGCTATCTGGCGGACGCCGTGGCTGGGTTCTTCACTGTCCTGCTGAAGGGGGCCGTGGGCGAGGCCTACAACGTAGGCAACCCCCAGGGCGAGATCAGCATCCTGGAACTGGCGAAGCTGCTCGCAGGCCTGTTCCCGGAAAAGCGCTTGCAAGTAAGAACCGATCCCCGGAGCCGGCGTCCGGGCTACCTGCCGAGCGCCATCGACCAGTTCCGACCCAATATCGAAAAGATCGAAGCCCTGGGCTGGCGGCCTGGAGTCTCCTTGAAGGAAGGCTTCGAGCGCACACTGGCTAGCTACTCATGAGCATTCTACAACTGAGGCGCGAATACGAGGCGGGCGCCATCACCAAGCACCAGTTCATTCACCAGATGTACTCGTTTCACCGCCAGCTATTCGATTACGTCTCCTTCGTGCGCGATACCAACGTGCACGCCATCGAGATCACTGAGGAAGGCGTGGTGCTCGATCTCCGCGACCCGCCAGTCCGCATGTACTGCCCGCCAGGCGACGAGCGGCAGATCGTGCTGGAAACGCTGAACCTGAAAACCTACGAAACTGAGGAATTCGATATGGTCTGCCGATTATTCGAAGGCGGCAACTTCTTCGACATCGGCGCCAATGCCGGCTATTATAGCCTCGGGATCGCGAGCCGTTTCCCCAGTGCTTCGATCAGCGCGTTCGAGCCAGTTCCCGCGAGTTACGGCCAGTTGTGCCGCAACATCGCGTTGAACGGGGTCTCGAACATCACGGCGCATAATATCGGCTTCTCGGATCGTGCGGGCGAACTGACGTTCTACCACGATGCGAGCGTTTCCGCGGCCACCTCCAGCGCGCGTCCCGAACGGGGGGGCGACGCGCAGGAAGTCGTCTGTCGCGTGGACACCCTGGATGACTTCGTGACGGCGTCGCAGTGCGAGCCGGATTTCATCAAGTGCGACGTCGAGGGCGCGGAGCTGTTCGTATTCCTCGGCGGCCGGGGGCTGCTCGAACGGCGCAGGCCGGTGGTGTTTGCAGAGATGCTGCGCAAGTGGGCCCTCCGGTTCGGCTATCATCCCAACGACATCATCCGCCTCTTCACTGGGCTGGGATACGGGTGCTATGGCATCCTCGATGAGGGACTCCTCCCCGTGCCCGAGGTGACCGAAGCTACGGTGGAGACCAATTTCTTTTTCCTGCACGAGCGCCAGCACGGGACGTTGCTGGAGCGGGTGGTACGGAAGTGACGGGTACACGCCGATTGCTAGGAAGGTCCGAATCCACCTTCCACCGGAAGAGTATGTTCACTCCCGGGCAGCAGCCCGCCGAAGGACGAAATGACGCCTAAGACCGCAAGAGTACGGAACCTCCGAAGGTCTGCCAACGCCTGGCATGATGATGAAGGTATCTGACTATATCGCGGCTTTCCTGCATGCTAAAGGCATGCGGACGGTCTTCGAGCTCTCGGGCGGCATGATTGTGCACATGCTCGATTCGCTCCACCGGCGCGTTGGATCTGAAACGAGTGTAAGCATCCGCGAAGTCGCCTCATCGGTCTCCACGGTTCTGCTGCCACCAACAGTCGTGCGCATTGGAATCCGGCCTCAGAATGAAATGCCGGCCACTCGCTATATCCCCTCCACAAACCGGGCGCGGACGGAGTTGAATCTCTTGGAATTGACGGCCCTTGAGTCGGCCATCGCTCGCACAGCGAGACACTACAAAGCAAACGGCTGCGGAGGGGCAGCCGGGAACCTGAACGATGTTATTGCCATCAGGAGGGATAGCAATGGGTCTACCGTCTAACGCCACATTCTCTGTGCGTTCCTCCCCCCAGGAACAGCAGAACCGGGAAGACTTTCTGCGTACTTATCTATCGTCGCCGATACCGCAAAAAGAGCGCCTCTACTCCCAGAGTTCCTTGTATATGCCTCGCCAGGAACTGGCTCGAGTGCTAGCGTTATCAGACATATACAGAAACTACGTCATCGAGACTAACGGGGTGCTGATGGAATTGGGGACATGTTATGGTCGCACGGCGGCGATCCTGACAAATCTGCGGGGCATTCTGGAACCGTACAACTTCACGCGAAAGCTTGTAATCTTCGACACGTTCACTGGCCTCCTCGGCACTGACCGACACGACGGCGCGCATGAATTGGCAAAGGATGGAGCATACAGTAGTGGTGAAGGTTATGAACAGCATCTCGAGACCGTGTTGCGCTACCACGAATCCGAGGCTCCCATTGCCCATTTGAAAAAGTTCGAGATTGTGAAAGGAGACGCGTCCTATACGATTGTGGAGTACCTGTCCCGGCATCCCGAGACAGTGATCGCAATGGCCTATTTCGACTTTGATATTTATGCTCCCACCAAGAGCTGCCTTACTGCGATTAGGCCTCATCTTGTACGAAACTCGGTGCTGGTGTTCGATCAACTGAACTGCCCCGAGTATCCGGGTGAGACAGCCGCCCTCGCGGAAGTAATCGGGCTCGGAAGGTGCCACCTTCGCAGAAGTCCGTTAACTCCATGGATTTCATTCGCCACATGCGAGCAACTGGTAGGTCTTTAATGGGTTTGCTTGAAACCGACGTGTCTGGTTTGGCGCGGAACATTCGCACTCATGCATTGCGCATGACCCATCGGTCGCGGGCTTCGCACATCGGCGGTTGCCTGTCCATCGCGGATATGCTGGCGGTCTTATATGGAAGGGTTCTTCGGGTAGATCCCAGTAACCCTGAGTGGCCCGACCGTGACCGGCTGATCCTCAGCAAAGGGCACTCGGCGGCCGCTCTGTACGCGGTGCTCGCGGAAAAAGGCTTGTTTCCGCGGTCTTGGCTCGATCACTATTGTGAGGATGGATCCAGCCTGATCGGGCATGTCAGCCACCACGTCCCAGGCGTGGAAGTCTCGACGGGTTCGTTGGGGCATGGCCTGTCGATAGCTTGTGGTATGGCGCTGGCGGCGAAGAGGGACGGAATCAAGGCTCGAACCTTCGTCATTCTCAGTGATGGTGAGTTGGATGAAGGCTCCAACTGGGAGGCGATTCTGTTCGCGGCGCATCATAAGCTCGGTCATCTCTGTGCAATCGTCGATTACAACAAGATCCAGAGCTTCGGAGCAGTGAAGGACGTGATCAATCTCGATCCGCTCGCAGACAAGTGGCGCGTATTTGGCTGGGGAGTGAAGGAAATTGACGGTCACGACTTGGCAGCAATCGAGAATGCCCTTCGTCAGACACCCTTCGATGCCGGCAGGCCGAGCGCCGTTATAGCGCACACGGTGAAAGGCAAAGGGATCAGCTTCATGGAAGGACGACTTGAGTGGCACTACAAGTCGCCGAACGATGAGCAGTTGGCGCAGGCTCTGCGGGAACTGGAGTTGGCCGGTTGAGAAACGCATTCATCTGCACGCTGAAGGAAACCGCAGCGGGGCATCCGGAGATCTGGCTTCTGTGCGGCGACCTGGGATTCTCAGTTCTAGAAGGCTTTGCGGCGCAGTATCCGGACCGCTACGTGAACATGGGCGTGGCGGAACAGAACATGACGGGTGTGGCAGCCGGCCTGGCGTTGAGTGGGAAGACAGTATTTACCTATTCGATTGCGAATTTTCCGACGATCCGCTGCCTGGAGCAGATTCGCAACGACGTTTGCTACCACAACCTGAACGTGAAGATTGTCGCTGTAGGGGGTGGCTTCGCTTATGGCAGCGCGGGATACACGCATCACGGCTTGGAGGATCTGGCTGTGATGCGGGTGATGCCGAATATGACCATCTTCGCCCCGGGCGACCCAGTCGAGGCTGCATGGGCCACCGAAGCATGCCTCACACAGCAAGGACCGTGCTATCTGCGACTGGGTAAAGGCGGTGAACCTATTATCCACACCGCCAAACCACGGCTGGAAATCGGGAAAGCTATCCTTATCCGAGAAGGTTCTGATCTCACAATCGTGACATCTGCGGGGACTTTGCAATTGGCGCTGGATGCCGCGGCTTTCCTAGCGATCGATGGAATTTCTACAGAGGTGCTCAGTTTTCCAACCCTCCAACCCTTCGATTTTAGTTCACTCGGCCTGTCCCTGACCAAGACTGGACGCTTGATCACGATCGAAGAGCACGGCAAGGGCGGACTAGCCTCAATCGTGGCTGAGTTCTTGGCGGTCTCCGATCAGCGAACGAAGTTCCGCCCCCTCTACGTGAACGGTACGCCCGGGAACACAGCCGGAGGACGCAATGCGCTCTGTACGAGAGCGGGTCTCTCTGTCGAGAACGTGGTTCAGGTGGCGAGAACGCTCCGTTGATCGCGGCGCGACATCCCCAGATGCAGACCTTACCTCGTGAAATTGCGGACCCGCAGAATCCAAGCGCGCCATCCCTGCACACAATGGCGACAAACCCGGTCACGCAGTGTCCTGCTCAGGGCACCACAGGTCAGTTCCGGGCTCTTGTTCAGACGATCTTTCGCATTCTCGGCATCGATAGGGCCGTAGCCTACACTCTGGTCGGGCGAGGTTGGAGCGTAATTGCGGGTCCGTTGACCATAGTGTTAATTGCGCGGTTCCTTCGGCCGGAAGAGCAGGGGTTCTACTACACTTTCGGCAGCGTAATCGCGCTGAACATCTTCTTCGAACTCGGCTTGACTTACGTTCTTCTTCAGTTTGCCAGTCACGAAAAGGCGCATCTCGAATGGACCAGCCTCGGAACGCTCACCGGTTCGGAAGTCGCGAAAATGCGTCTCGCCGCGCTTTTGAAGTTGGCGCTAAGGTGGTACAGCGTCGCTGCAGTGCTTGTCCTGCTTCTGGTGCTGCCGGCTGGTTTGTTCTTCTTCTCGCGGACTTCTGCCCCGAGTCCGGCGATCGCTTGGCGAACCCCCTGGATCTGGCTCGCGACCGCGTCAGCTCTCAACCTCCTGGTTGCACCCCTTTTCGCCATCCTGGAGGGTTGCGGGAAGATTTCGCAGATTGCTTCCATGCGTGTAGGTCAAAGCGTCCTTGCCAATCTTGGACTTTGGCTGACTCTACTGTGCCACGGTTCGCTATTTGCCGGCCCCGTGTTTCAAACGATGAACCTTGCGTTCGGACTGGCCTGGCTCGCCTCACGTTACCCTCGCTTCTTTAGAACCTTACTTCAGACCGATGTGGCGCGGGCACCCTTCCACTGGCGGACTGAGGTCTGGCCTTTTCAGTGGCGTATCGCTCTAAGTTGGCTGAGCGGCTACTTCGTCTTTCAACTCTTTACTCCAGTCCTTTTCGCTTCGCATGGACCTGCCGTGGCGGGCCAGATGGGCATGAGCCTGAGTCTATGCGGTGGAGTACTTAGCATCGCGATGGCATGGATGAATACAAAGGCGTCACCTTTCGGAGTCTTAGCGGCGCGGAGGCAGTGGAGTGCGTTAGACACTCTCTTCCTCAAGACGTTTCGCCCGTCCTTGTTGATGCTAGTTGTCGGTTGTGCGGCAGTGTACGCCGGCGTCGCTGTCTTCAACTACAGCCATCATTTCTTCTTCAGGCGAGTTCTAAGTCCTCTCCCGCTTGGATTTCTTCTTCTGTCCACCGTCATGAGTCACGTTGTTTCCAGCGAGGCGCAATACCTGCGGGCTCACAAGGCAGAACCATTTCTTTGGTTGTCTATTACAATGGCGATTACCACAGGCGTGTCTGTGCTGCTCCTGGCGAAACCATTTGGCGCGGTTGGTGTTTCTGCAGGATACTTGATGTGCTGCTCAGCAAGCCTCATCGTAGGCACGAAGATCTTCCTTCAAAAACGACGCGAGTGGCATGTCGCGGAATGAAAGCACGCTCGTGAACCGCCCTGTTGGTGGGCTCCACGATGTCGGTCCCATGCGTAGCCGGACAGTTGTGACAGGAGGTCAGCCGTAATACCAGCAGCAACAGAAGGCTGGGGCACTGTTAGCATATGTTAGTTTCTTTCGTCGTCCCTACCTATAACCGTAGCTGCGAACTCCGCCAGTGTCTGCAGAGTATTCTCAGTGAACCGGGTGGTGACTATGAGATCGTGGTCTCGAACAACGCGTCACCGGATGACACAGCGGCGACGTTGAAGGAGTTTTCCTATTGTCCGGCCGTCCGGGTGCTGACCAATGAGATCAATGTGGGCGCGGAACGAAACATACTGCGCTTGATCGAGGAAGCACGCGGCGATTATGTCTTCTGTCTCAGCGATGACGATTACTTGGTTCCTGGCGCGCTGGACGTGCTTGTGAACACCATCGAGGCGAACCCGCGAGCCGGCGTGATCTGTGGTGCGCTGACTCTGCTAAACGTTATCACGGCCAAAACTGGCGTGGAAAACTTCGGAATTGCGGCGCGTCCCTACGAGGCGGGTGCCGAAGCACTGGTGAATCTGTTCTGGCGTTTTCACATCTTCTCCGGGACCGTTGTCCGGCGAGACCTGCTGGATTTGGCAGCCTTTAGAGCGGAGATTGGACAGCATTTGTACGGCATCATGGTCCTGGGAGGGAGCGCTACTAAGAAGGCAACGGCAGTATTCATTTCTAGGCCGATTGTCGTGCACCGCGTTGGCAACATAACTTCTTGGGAATATCCGGACGATATGATGCTAAACGGACTCATCGGGCTCGTAGACCTCTTATGCCAGGACCTGCCAGACGGACGCAAAGTGGCTGATCGTTTGTGGAAGAGGCGGGTGCCGCACCTAATCGGCTCGTTGCTATTTGTCCGCAAGATCTCCTTCCGGGCCTTCATTAGGTACATTCGCCTGCTGATGACTGTCGAGGTGTTTCGCGCCTCGGCTCTCTTCTGGGTTTACGTGGCTACCGTCGGCGTGTTCGGGGCGAGCGCTACAGTTTGGGCTGGCAGGCTGTTTCGCGGTATGACCTTAAAGCGGAACTGCGGCTGAAGTTGCAGCCTGGCTTCGGCGACCCGGCAAATATTCCAAGAAAATGAGTGTCTTCAGAGGATTATTGGGGATTCTAAGGATGGGTGCCACCTTCCTCGTCTATCTTAGGCCTTGGCAGGGCATGTCAGACAGCACCGTGCTGGTGGGATTACTGGCTCTGATGGTTTTTCTTGGCGCTTTGTGGCCGGCCCGCATGAACGAGTACGAGCGCCTTGATGCGGAGGTGCCGGCAACGGGCTTGTTCCGGCACTGCGACCGCCTGTTCGCGGTCCTGGAACATCCCGGTGTCGAGCCGACCAACAACAGCGCGGAGCGCGCTCTGCGGCAGGCGGTGGTCTGCTGCAAGAGTTCGTTCGGAAACCAGAGCGCGAAAGGGGAAGTCGCCACCGCCCGTTTTCTCACCGTGGCCCGGACCTGTGTCAGGCAGCGCCGGAACGCCCAGGAGTTCCTCTGCGACTCCGCGAGCCGCGGCGTGGCAGTTCTAAGGAATCAGGCCGTGTCGTCTGCGATTCCCTTGACCGCGTCAATCAGCAATGGCCCAGGACGGGCGAATCATGCGGCAGGCCGCCGGCTCGTGACCGCTCCAGAATCGGCGGAGGCACTTCTTCCTGGTTTTCGCGGACGCCAAATTAGCCCCTTACACGCACCTGCGCACGAATAGATATGTGGCCAACACCCCAAACGCTCGAGTTGCTCCTGTTAGGGCTGCTGCCAGTTGCCTACTGTGCGTGGTTTGCACTGCGCTTCGGCTGGGCTGAGCTTCACAGTCTCCGCACGGTAGGGGTCATCTCACTTTGGGTTGGATACCAATTGTCACCGTGGTTGGCTCTGGGTACAGGGGGCGAGTGGCCCTCCTTCCTGCTTGTTCCTGAGTACATCGATGAGGGGCTATTGTTCTCCACGCTCTGCATGGTGTGCTACCTGGCTGGGTACACCTTCACTGAAAAACGCGCCAAGGTTCCCCGCTGGTCACGACTAGCGCAGCCGGCGCTACTCCCTCGGGTGAACTACAAATTGCTTCTTTGCCTGTCCCTGTTGAGCGTTGTGCTTTTCATCATACTGGTCGGCGGTCCGGGCGAAGTCTGGGAGGGCAGTCGCGCCCGCGGCGAAGGCCAATTCGACGCACGGGACCTCGCCGGGAAGTTCCGTCAGATGGCAAACGTTCTGCAATTCGCCCTTGATTTCTCTCTCGCATGTGTGGCTGCAGTCTTCATCCTCCGAAGAGGTCTGTCCCTCCCTATGCGCATGCTGGGCTACGGCTGTCTTGTCGTCTCGGCCCTGCCATCAGTTTTCTCCTTCAGCCGGGGAGTGGGTATGCCGTTTGTCGTGCTTGGTTTTCTCGCCCTTCGCCTGAGGAAGCGGTCGGGTTTGAAGCTGGCGGCCGCCTGTTTCGGGATAGCGGTCTATCTTGGATGGGTATCCATGAACGCCCGGTACTCCGCTGTAGGGCTTGGGTACTACCTGAACAGCGCTGTTTCGTTTGACCCGACGGCCCAAGGCTGGGGAGGATATGCAAATTCAATCCCTGGTGCCAACATGCTGGATGCCATGGCGGCCTGGACTCGCAAGACATCTCTCATCTCTGTAGAAGGCGGGGGCACAGTCGAGATGGCGGCGAACTTCCTCTGGAATCTCAGCCCTGTGCCATCTGAACTTCTCCCGTTGCGCCCGGTAGGTAGGGACCTGGCAGAAGTGATGGGCACGTGGGGAAGCAGCGGGATTACGACTCCCGCTCTGGCTGACACGTACTACGCGTTTGGCAGTTGGGGATGTCTGGGCTTCGTTCTACTCGGCGCCCTTTTTGCATATTTCGAAAAGGTGGCTTCTGTCAGGGGCGGCATCGTCGCTCACGTGTGCGTACTATTTTGCTTGGCGGGTCTCTTAACCGGGCTTCACGCCAGCGCACGGGGCCTGACCAGGCCGGTACTATACGCCTGCATCATCTACTTCATATCGAGGCAGTATGCCAGCAAACTTGCAGGAACCTCAAAGGCGAGGCCTGTTACTTCCCTGAGGCGTTTTCCCACGCGGACCACGGCTCAGGGTTTCACCCGAGCAGGCCACCGTTGACCAGTACAAGTTGGGGGCAACCAGCTGCGCCTGCGCCCTTTTCGCTGCACCACGGAGTTGTCAGGGACGAGAGGCGGGAGGGAGTCATGTCAGAACGGCAACCGAACCTCGAATTGAGGTCTCAATCTGAGACGGAAGTGGTGATTGTCCATAACCATCCCGTTCACTATAAGGACCTCTTATTCACGGAGCTCAAACACCGTGGACTTCGGTTCCACGTGATCTTCGTGGGCCGAAACAGGGGCCACGCCCTCGCGCCGATCAAGGCCCTGTCACACGACTACGAGTATTCCTTCTCGTCGATGGCCTTGTTCGAACGCCGCCATGTGATTCCGACCGTGACAGGGTGCCTTCGGGTCCTGAACAGGATCGATCCTCGCATAGTGATCATCGGCGGCTACTCTTATTCTGCCGCATGGGCTTCATGGGCGTGGGCCAGGCTGCGGCGGCGTCCGGTGATTTTTTGGGGGGAGTCGAACGAGTGCGATTTCCCACGCGTTTGGTGGAAGGAAGCGGTCAAGGGGTATTTCTTACGCTCGTGTGCCCGGGCGCACGTGTATGGCACCACGAACAAAGAGTACCTTGTCAAACTTGGGATGAGAGCAGCGGACATCGTGATCAAACGGGCTGTTCTGGATGTCGACGCTTTTGTCCCGTGGGGAGCAAAGTCCTTCGCATTTGAAAAGAAGAACGTTTTCCTTTACGTCGGCAGGTTCGCGCCCGAAAAGAACATACCGGCGGTCTTGCGCGCGATAAAGGAGGTCTCTCGGAGGCGACGGGACACGCAACCGCTGCTCGTCTTGGTGGGAGGCGGGCCACTCGAACCGGAACTCCGGCGCATGGTGCGTGATTTGGAAATGGACCCTCAGGTGATGTTCGCGGGCGTGCACGCCCAGGCGGAGTTGCCTGGCATTTACAGGGCCGCCGATTTCTTCGTCCTTCCCAGCACTTGTGAACCGTGGGGCCTGGTCGCAAACGAGGCGCTTGCCTGCGGCGTGCCGGTAATCGTGTCGGACCGCTGCGGATGTGCACGAGACTTAGTTACGCCCTCTACCGGTTGGCTGTTCTCGCCGTCCGATGAAGGGTCTTTGGTCCAAGCCATGGAACGAGCGCTCACGACCCCGCCCGAGCGGCTGGCGAGTATGAAGAGAGAGGCCAGGCAACTCGGCTGTCAATACAGCACAACACTTTGCGCCGAGGCAGTGCTGGAGTCCATCGCGAGCGTGGCGGGCGGCGAACAGCGAGCCGGAGGGCCTCCAGGGTGACCGGTCTGACGGTGGTGCACCTCATTCCCTCGGTCAGTTCGCGGGCTTTTGGTTTGGGCCCGGTGGCGCTCAACCTAGTCCGGGAGCAGCGTGCTTTGGGAATCGACGCAAAAATCTGGTGTCTGGACAGTCCTTCAGATGTGTCGTGGGGCCTGCAATCCACCGATCTCATGCCGGAATCCGTTGTAACGTTCAAGCCCACGGGTCCCGGCTTTCTCGGTTACTCTGTGGAGCTCGAACGGGCGGTGACTGGAGCAGACGGTCGGGGCGTTCACCTTATTCATCAGCATGGCATATGGACAGGAATCTCCCGAGCCTCGAATCTCTGGCGGGGCAAGTTCCGACGTCCGACGGTCATCGCCCCTCACGGATCGCTCGAAGAATGGGCGGTTCGACGCTCGGGCTGGAAGAAGCGCATCGCGAAGGCTGCATACGAGGCCAGGAACTTTCGGGAGGCCGCCTGCTTTCACGCGACAGCCCAGCCTGAAGCCGAGAGCTTTCTCCGCTATGGTATACGTCGTCCAATAGCCGTGGTTCCCAATGGTCTCTCAAACGCCTGGATCGATAGCGAGGGGAGCGGTGCCCGGTTTCGCACCCAGTACGCCCTGCCGGCCGATGTCCGGATTCTGCTGTATCTTAGTCGCATTACTCCCGTCAAGAATCTGGAAATGTTTCTCATGGCAATGGCGAGGGACAGAGGCGCTCTCCGAGATTGGCTCCTTGTGCTTGCCGGACCGGACGAGTTTGGTTACCAGCGAAAGCTGGAACAACTGGTAAATCATCTACAACTCGAACCGTTTGTGCGATTCGTCGGGTTTGTTGCGGCGGAATTCAAACGAGACGCTTTTGCCGCAGCGAGCGTATTCGTGTTGCCCTCACGGAGGGAGGCCTCCCCAATGTCTGTTTTGGAGGCCCTTGGGGCCGCTGTCCCGGTGCTCACGACGCGAGGCACTCCATGGAAGGAAATCGAAATTCACAAGTGTGGATGGTGGTGTGACGTGGAAGTCGAAGGAATTGGTCGTGCCCTGGGTACTGTTCTGAGGGCGTCTCCCGAGCAACTGGCAGAGTTGGGTGAGCGAGGACGCCAACTTGTGAGGAAGAAGTACACGTGGTCTGCTGCCGCCACGCTCTGCCAACGGCTGTACTTGTGGTTGTTGGGGGCCGCGGAGCGACCCGAGATTGTCCTCCCTTACAGCGAGAGTGAAGGGCCTGGCTTTTTCGGTCCCATCGGAGAAAATGGCGGCGCGGCGGATTCTCGGGAAGCAACGGCGCGCAAGGGTGGACACCCATGAATACAACAGAGTGAGGTACAGATGCCGTTGAAGGGTAAAAGGGTGCTGGTGACCGGAGCAACCGGGTTCATCGGCTCACACCTCGTCCAACGTCTCCTTGAGGAAGGTGCCACTGTACGCGCGCTCTCCCACTACCGCAGCCACCCGGGCCTGCACAACCTTGAGTTCCTGTCAGCCGAAGAGATGTCGGCTGTAGAGGTGATTCGTGGCGATATCCGGGATCCGTTCATCGTGCGCCAGTCCGTGGCAGGGTGCGAGGTGATCTTTCATCTGGCCGCGCTGATCGCAATTCCGTACTCCTATGCCGCCCCTGCTTCCTATGTAGCCACCAACGTGCTGGGGACCCTGAACGTGCTAGAGGCCTGTCGGGCCGGGGGAGCCCCGCGGTTGGTGCACACCTCCACCAGTGAATGCTATGGAACCGCGCGGTACACGCCTATTGACGAGGATCATCCGCTGCAGGGGCAATCGCCTTACTCTGCGACGAAGATTGGCGCGGACAAACTCGTAGAGAGCTATCATCGGTCGTTTGGTCTGAACGCAGTCACGATTCGGCCGTTCAACACGTATGGGCCGCGTCAGTCGGCACGCGCGGTAATCCCGACCATCATCAGCCAATTGCTCGTCAAAGCGCCGGTACTCCGACTGGGCGCCCTGTCACCAATACGGGATCTGACCTACGTCAGCGACACCGTGGAGGGGTTTGTCCGCGCGGCGAGTGCGGCAGGTGTAGCGGGCGAGGTCATCAATCTTGGTATAGGCAAAGGGATCAGTATCGAGAAGCTGGCTCGGCGGATCATGGAGGTGCTGAAAGTGGAGGTCCCCATCGAGACCGACACAATGCGAGTTCGTCCTGACGGGAGCGAGGTCATGGCTCTGATCAGCAACAACTGCAAGGCGGATCGATTGCTCCACTGGCGACCGGCTGTATCACTCGAAGGCGGGCTGGGGATGACCATTGATTTCATCCGCCGCCATCCCGAGCAGTTCAACGCCAAAGAGTACGGAGTCTAACATGCAAGCGGTGCTGATGGCCGGCGGAAAGGGTACAAGGCTTCGCCCCTATACCGCGGTATTGCCCAAGCCGCTCGTTCCGATCGGGGAGACATCCATCATCGAGATGGTATTGCGACAGCTCCGTTTCCACGGTTTTGAACGGATCAAGATCTCGGTTGGATACAAAGCCGAGTTGATCATGGCGGTGGTGGGGGATGGAAAGCGGTTCGGGATGGAAGTGGAATATCACAAGGAAGATGCGCCCCGTGGCACAGTAGGTGCGCTGGCAGAGATCGAGGGCCTTGAAGAGAACTTTTTGGTGATGAACGGAGACATCTGCACCAACATGAACTTCAAGGAGATTTACGACGACCACGTGGCCGGCGGCGCCCCATTGACCGTTGGCACCTTTCGGCGGCGGGAGAAGATAGAACTGGGCGTGCTTGAGTTGGACGAGACCGGGAGGTTCCTTGCCGGCTTCAGGGAGAAGCCGGAGTACGATTTTTCCGTCGCCATGGGCGTCAATGCGCTGAACCGTTCGGTGGTAGACCTGATCCCGCAAGGCGAGTTCTTCGGCTTCGACATGCTCCTGCTCAAGATGCTCGAGCAGAAGATCCCAGTCCGCTGCTACCGGTTCTCCGGACGCTGGCTCGACATTGGCCGTCCGGACGACTACGACCGGATGTGCGTCGAGTTCCAGCAGAACCCAGGCGTCTACCTTCCCGACGGCGCGTAGCAGGGGAGGAGTGTCAGAGGATGGCAGTTGTTCTCCTCACCGGTGCGGACGGGTTCCTCGGCAGACACCTGCGTTCGAACCTCCCGACTGATTTTTCGCTACTTTGCGCGGACATGTGCCTGCCCGGATCGTCGGCTGGAGGCGAGTGGATTCGGATCGAGGAGAGCCGGGACTTGGCGCGCGCCGTAGAGCAATGCCGCCCGGCCTTCGTCGTGCATGCGGCATTTGTAAACCGGAAACCGGTTGGCTCAAGTGACAGCGCCTACCTCGAAGAGATGGTGTCGGTCAACCTGCCTCTGTTCCAAGCGTGCGCCAGGAGCGCGACCCGGCTACTGCTGATCAGCTCGTCCGCAGTCTACGGCCTCACGGGAGACGATGACGGGCGGGCCATCGACGAAAGCTGTTCACTCAGCCCAGTCTCGCTCTATGGGACAGCAAAGCTCGTGCAAGAGGTCCTGGCCAGATACCTGGCTGCGTCCGCAGGGCTCCAGCTTTGCATAGTGCGTCTTTTTAACATCTGCGGGCCTGGGCAACGGCCGGGGATGTTGGTGCCGGACTGGGTCAAAGGCGTGGCGGCTATTGCCAGGGGTGCGGAGCCTACACTGCGGGTATTGAACCGTAGCACCAGCCGCGATTTCGTTGATGTGCGCGATGCCGCGCGCGCGATCTCCTTGCTTCTCGCGGACTTCCGGGCCGGCGAGGTGGTCAACGTGGCCTCGAGCTGCGCCATCACCTTGAAGGATCTCAGTACTGCGTTGGCCCGGCTCTGCCCCGTGCCCTTCGATGTCGTGGAGACTGCCCCTATCCCTGCCACGAGCGATGTGTTGGCACAGCGAGGCTCCTATGCGCACATTCACGCCAACTGGGGCTGGTCCCCGCGTATCGACTTCTGGCAGTCGCTCCGTGATGTCTGGGAAGAGTGGTACAGCGAGACGGGCTCGCGACGCTAGGCTGCCCGAATTGTCGGGCATATGCATCATGCACTTCGGACATCCGTCCGCAATGTCGGTTTCTCGGCCTTCAACCTGTCTGCTGAGGAGAGAGCGTGGCTGACGAGATGAATTCAACGATGTTTAGAGGGAAGACGCTCCTCATCACTGGGGGCACAGGCACCTTCGGCAACGCTGTCGTGGACATGGCAAGCAACGCTGCCTTCGGCGAGATTCGGGTTTTCAGTCGTGATGAAAAGAAGCAAAATGACATGCGGGGGCGCCTCAGGAACGCCTCGGTGAAGTTTTACCTGGGAGATGTGCGGAACTATGATAGCGTTTTGCAGGCAATGCGCGGTGTGGACTTCGTGTTCCACGCGGCGGCACTGAAGCAGGTCCCGTCCTGCGAGTTCTTCCCGATTGAGGCGATACAAACTAACACACTTGGCGCTGAGAATGTGATGAAAGCGGCGCTTGCTTCCAATGTCAGCAGGGTGATCGTCCTGAGCACGGACAAGGCAGTGTACCCGGTGAACGCTATGGGCATGTCGAAGGCTCTGATGGAGAAGTGCATGGTAGCCAAGGCCCGCATGTATAGCGACACATCGACAGTGTTTTGCGGCACCCGATATGGGAACGTGATGGCGTCGAGGGGGTCAGTGATTCCGCTGTTCATCAGTCAGATTCTGGCAGGCGAGCCGTTAACGGTGACCGACCCGAATATGACGCGGTTTATGATGACGATCGAGGGAGCGGTGGATCTGGTGCTTTACGCGTTTGCGCATGGCAAGCCGGGCGACATCTTTGTTCAGAAAGCACCGTCAGCCACGATCCGCACTTTGGCGGAAGCTCTGCTCCGGCTCCTGGATGCGGATAACGAGATACGGGTCATCGGTACGCGGCACGGAGAGAAGCTCTATGAAACGCTCCTGAATCGCGAGGAGATGGCCCAGGCCGAGAATCTTGGTGATTACTACCGGGTGCCGGCCGACGCGCGGGATCTGAACTATTCGTGCTTTTTCAGTGAAGGGAAAGCGGAGGTTTCCGAAGCACCAGATTATAATTCCCACAACACACAGCGCCTTGATGTGGATCAGATGATGAGCCTACTGCTGAAGCTGACCTGCGTTCAGGATGCCCTGAGCGGACGGGCGGTACCGGTATGATGAAGGTTCTGATCACCGGGGGGCGCGGGTTCCTAGGGCGCAACCTCGCGGCGCGCCTTGGCGGGCGGAACGACTGCGAGATGCTGGTGTTCGATAGGGAGGATTCCCAATCCGACCTCTTGAGCTGGCTGAGCGTTGCAGATGTCGTGTTCCACCTGGCTGGCGTTAACCGCCCGAAGGACCCGGGGGAATTCGAGAGCGGGAATGCCGGGTTCACGGAGCTGATCTGCGACCTGCTGAGAAAAGCGGGACGTACTCCGACGATTGTGTTCGCGTCTTCGACTCAGGCGGAACTCGAGAGTCCGTATGGACTGAGCAAGAGGAAGGCGGAGCAGACGCTGCGAGCGTTTGCGGCCAGCACTGGCGCGAGCGTCAGGATTTACCGGCTGAAGAATGTGTTCGGGAAGTGGTGCCGACCGAACTACAACTCGGTGGTGGCGACATTCTGCCACAACATTGCGAACGATCTGCCCATCCAGATTTCCGACCCGCGCCGCGAGCTTGAATTGGTTTACGTCGATGACGTTGTGAATGCTTTTCTGGCCGAGTTGGAGGCCGGACCGCTCCCTGACGGTCGCGGCTCGGTAACGGGCGTGGTGAACGCATCGAGGGACTATGCCAGCGAGATCCCTTCGGTGAGGCTGACGCTCGGCGATCTGGCGGGCCGCATACAGTCGTTCCACGACATGCGCACCA